>Ga0193723_1000859_pt1 | contig 11934 bp, 5 predicted proteins | sample H2m2metaG_FD_143042 | JGI IMG/M metagenome (GOLD analysis project Ga0193723, IMG submission 143042) | Soil microbial communities from a riparian zone of the East river system, Colorado, United States - H2m2 | ecosystem: Environmental > Terrestrial > Soil > Riparian zone | place: USA: East River... | reverse complement strand
GCAGCGCGACCAACGGAGAACACCGAAGCGTACCAGCTTTATCTGAAAGGACGCTTTTTCTGGAATAAACGAACGGCCGAAAGTCTCAAGAAGGCGGCCGACTACTTCAATCAGGCAATCGTGGCCGATCCAAAATATGCGCTCGCTTACGTAGGCTTAGCTGACGCATATGTGATAATGCCGTTTTATGCTGCCGGCGCTCCGGAGGATTGCTATCCCAAGGCAAAAGCGGCTGCAAAGAAGGCGCTCGACCTCAGTGATACACTGGCCGAAGCGCACACCTCACTAGCGTATGTTCTCCGCGTCTACGACCTCGACTTTGATGGATCCGAAAGGGAGTTTCAACGCGCAATTGAGCTGAATCCAAACTATGCGACTGCACATCATTGGTATGGCCTCGCAGTCCTCGTATCATTAGCACGATTCGACGAGGCGATCCGCGAGCTGAAGCGGGCGCTCGAGCTTGATCCTCTCTCTCTGCCAATTAATGGCGCTCTGGGCAGAATTTACTATTTCGCGCGTCGCTACGATGAAGCAATAGAGCAGCTGCGCAAAACATCGGAAATGGATCCTGGCTTCTATTATGCACATTGGAATCTTGGTTCAGCGCTTGTAGCGAAAGGAGCCACGGGCGCAGCGATTGAGGAATACCAAAAGGCGCGAGTGTTAAACGATGATCCTTTTGTTCTCGGGCTGCTCGCCCGCGCCTATGCCTCCTCGGGTAATACGAGGGAGGCCGAGAAAATCCTGGACCAACTGAATGAGCTATCGAAAGAGCGATATGTCTCAGCGTACAGCTTTGCTCTTGTTTATCTCGGACTCGGCAACAAAGAGGAGTCGCTCCGCTGGCTTGAAAAAACTTATCAGGATCGTGCGGGTGACGATCTCGGTCCCTTTAAAGTTGAACCCCTCCTCGACCCACTGCGCAGCGATCCGCGCTTCGAAGCACTCCTGCAAAAGGTCTTCGGCGATAAGAAATGAGCCAGCGCAGCTTCTTTTCCGAGCTAAAGCGGCGCAACGTTTACAAAGTTGCGGTCGCCTACGCAGTCATCGGCTGGCTGGTCATGCAAGTGGCTTCGACCGTTGTCCCCGCTCTTCATCTTCCGGATACAATCACGAGTGCGGTTGTGGTGCTGACTTTGCTGGGGTTTCCGATCGCTCTCGTTCTGGCCTGGGCTTTTGAGCTGACTCCGGAGGGGATTAGGCGCACGGGAGATGTCGAGGGTTCCGCTCGAGATGCTTCCACAAATCGCATCTGGGTCTACGTCGCCGTGATTGGAGCCGCCTTGTCCGTCGGATTGTTTTTTGTTGGACGATATACCGCTGGAAATACAACGCATAATGCCGGTTCGGCTCCGACCGAGGCGACTACAGCGATTGCGCAGAAATCCATCGCCGTCCTGCCTTTGCTTAACGAGAGTGGGGATCCCAGGGACGAATATTTTTCTGATGGGCTATCGGAAGAATTGATCGCCGCCCTTGCTCAAATCAGAGACCTGAAGGTCATTGGTCGCAGCTCTTCGTTTCGTTTTAAAGACAGAAAAGAAGAGCCCAAAACGATCGGAGAGAAACTCGGCGTCGCGACTTTGCTCGAGGGCACGGTGCGTAAACAAGGCGATCGAGTGCGGATTGTCGCGGAGTTGGTTAACGCTGCCGATGGGATCGAGCTCTGGTCGCGAACGTTCGATCGCGAACTAAAAGATATTTTTGCGGTCCAACAGGAAATCGCCAAGGCGGTCGCGGAGTCACTCAGGGTCACTCTGCTCGGCTCCGAGGAAAAATCGACTCAAATGGTCACGAACAGCGTGGAAGCACATAACGCCTATCTCCAGGCCCATTTCCATTTCCAACGTCGTAACGTCGAGGATTACCGTAAAGCTGTTACTTACTTCGATCGTGCAATTGAGCTCGATCCTAATTATGCTCTGGTCTACGCGGAGCGTTCTGAAGCATGGACTATTATTGGTGACCTTGCCGGCGAGCGCTCGACCGCGTACCCAAAGGCGCGAAGCGATGCTGAGAAAGCTGTCGCGATCGCGCCGGCGCTGGCAGAAGCGCACGCTGCCCTCGGTTGGGTCCGATCTTTTGCGGAGTGGAAGTTTGCTGAAGGCGTGAGCGAACTACAGCGCGCAAAGGAACTTTCTCCGGCAAATCCCCTTGCGAACGATTTGCTCGCGCGAGTAATCGTTTACAGGGGCCGAATGGAAGAAGCCGAACTACAGGCGCGGCAGGCAGTGGAGATCGATCCTCTGTCTGCTGCAGCGCAATTCACCCTTGGGCGAGTCCTTTTCTACGCGGGCAAACTTAACGAGGCAGACGCGGCTGGGCGCAAAATGGCAGAGTTGCAGCCGTCCGCGTCTTCCAGTCATCGATGGCAAGTGCTTGTCGCCGTCCAGCGCGGCGATGGCGAGGCGGCCCTACGCGAAGCGCAATTGGAGCCTGACGAGAGCATTCGCGCTTTCGAACTAGCGCTCGCACAATATGTACGTGGCGACAGCAAGGCATCGGACGCGGCGTTGGCTGATCTCATCGCCAATTCCCGGGATAGTCTCGCCTATCAAATCGCCGAAACTTACGCTGTGCGACGCGAGCTAGACAAAGCATTCGAGTGGTTGCAAGTCGCATTCGATAATCACGACGGCGGGATGCCGAGTCTTTTAGTTGATCCATTGTTGCGCGATCTGCGCAACGATCCGCGTTACAAAACGCTGGTCACGAAAATGAACTTTCCGGCAACGCCATGACGGAAAGGCGTTCGTTCTTCGCCGAGCTGAAACGGCGGAATGTCTACAAGGTTGCCGTCGCGTACGCAATTGTCGGCTGGCTGATAGTTCAGATCGCGACGCAGGTTTTTCCCTTCCTCGAGATTCCAAATTGGGTCGTGCGATTGGTGATCATCCTCGTCGCGATCGGGTTTCCGATGGCGCTCATTATCGCATGGGCTTTTGAGTTGACTCCGGAGGGGATTAAGCGCACGGAAGATGTCGAGGGTTCCGCTCGAGATGCTTCCGCAAATCGCATCTGGGTCTACGTCGCCGTGATTGGAGCCGCCTTGTCCGTTGGATTGTTCTTTATTGGACGATATACCGCTGGAAATACAACTCCCGGACATAATGCCAGTCCGGCTCGAACCGAAGCGACTACGGCGATTGCGCAGAAATCCATCGCCGTCCTGCCTTTGCTTAACGAAAGTGGGGATCCCAAGGACGAATATTTTTCAGACGGGTTATCGGAAGAATTGATCGCCGCCCTTGCTCAAATCAGAGACCTGAAGGTCATTGGCCGCAGCTCTTCGTTTCGATTCAAGGAAAGGAAAGAAGAGACTAAAACGATCGGTGAAAAACTCGGCGTCGCGACTTTGCTCGAGGGCACCGTGCGCAAACAGGGCGATCGCGTACGAATCGTCGCCGAATTGATCAATGCCGCGGATGGAATCGAACTGTGGACGCGAACGTTCGATCGCGAACTCAAAGACATTTTTGCCGTTCAACAGGAGATTGCTGCCGCGGTCGCGTCGTCTTTGAAGGTAACGTTGCTCGGATCGGATGAACGGTCTGCAAATCCGGCCACCAACAGTACCGAAGCACACAACGCCTATCTCCTTGGCCATTATTATTTCCAGCATCGCAATCTCGACGATTATCGAAAGGCTGTCAGTTCTTTCGATGAAGCGATCCGTCTTGATCCTCAATATGCCCTGGCCTATGCAGAGCGTTCCGAAGCTTGGACCCTGATTGGAGATCAAACGGGCGGAGGCAAGACGGCGTGGCCGAAAGCGCGAAGTGATGCCGAGAACGCCGTCGCGATCGCGCCGGCGCTGCCCGAGGCGCATGCGGCCCTTGGTTGGGTTCGCTTTTTTACGGAGTGGAAATTTCCCGAAGGGCTTCGCGAGCTGAGCCGCGCCAAAGAACTCTCGCCCACGAATCCGACCGCGAACGATCTGCTGGCGCGAGTCATCGTTTATCTGGGGCGAGTTGACGAGGCCGAACGGCAGGCCCGCCAGGCAGTGGAGCTTGACCCTCTTTCTTATGCAGCACAAAACAACCTCGCTCGCGTTCTCTGGTATGAAGGAAAACTTGACGAAGCGGATGCGATTGCGCGTAAAGCAGCCGAGTTGCACCCGGCCGCTGCTTCCGGTCGTCGCTGGCAGGTCTTAGTTGCAATTCAACGCGGGGATGAGGAAACCGCGTTACGCGAAGCGCAATTAGAGCCCGACGAGAGCTACCGCCGTTTCGAAATTGCCCTTGCGCAATATGCGCGCGGAGATCGAACGGCCGCGGATGCGGCGTTGGCTGACCTGATCGCCCATGGCCAAGGCCTGGACTATCAAGTTGCGCAAGTTTACGCCGTGCGCGGTGAGAAAGAGAAAGCGTTCGAGTGGTTACAAATCGCGTTTGATAATCACGACACCGGCATGCTGGCCCTTTTAGTTGACCCGCTCTTGCGCAGCTTGAGCGATGATCCGCGCTACAAAGTGTTGCTTGCAAAAATGAATTTCCCAGCAACGTGATGAGCGAAACAGGTTCGTTCTTCGCCGAGCTGAAACGACGGAATGTCTACAAGGTTGCCGTCGCGTACGCGATTGTCGGTTGGTTGATAGTTCAGATCGCGACGCAGGTCTTTCCATTCCTCGAGATTCCAAATTGGGTCGTGCGATTGGTCATCGTCTGCGTCGCGATCGGATTCCCAATCGCGCTCATTATCGCCTGGGCATTTGAACTGACGCCGGAAGGAATCAAGCGAACGGAAGATGTCGCCCCGAGTATCGGAGGCGCATCGAAAGGTCGCACCTGGATTTATGTAGCCGCCATCGGCGCTACGCTTTCCATCGCACTGTTCTTCATCGGCCGCTATACTGGTCAGCATTCCGCCAGGGCGGGTGGCACCGAATTACCCGCCAAATCGATCGCGGTCTTGCCATTCGACAATCTCAGTCGCGATCCCGACAATGCGTTTTTCGCTGAAGGCGTGCAGGACGAAATCCTGACGCGATTGGCCAAGGTCGCCGACCTGAAAGTTATCGCGCGCACCTCGACACAAAAATTCAAAAGCGCGCCGGAAAATCTGCCGGATATCGCGAAGCAGCTAGGCGTGATGAACGTTCTCGAAGGCAGTGTTCAGAAGGCGAACGATCAGGTCCGCGTCAATGTGCAGTTGATCAATGCCGTGACCAACACGCATCTGTGGGCGGAAATCTACGATCGCAAACTCACGGACATTTTTGCGGTCGAGAGCGATATCGCGAAAACGATCGCCGATACCTTGCAGGCGAAGCTCACCGGCTCAGAAAAACAACTGATGGCGTCGCAACCAACAACCGATACGACCGCTTATGAGTTCTACCATAAAGGCAGATCCTTATGGGAAAAGAGAACCGGCGATAACATTCCCAAAGCGATTGAGTTTTACGAGCAGGCCATCGCGCGCGATCCCAATTATGCCCTGGCCTACGCCGACCTGGCCAATGCCTACGTCCTGCTTCCATATTACACGGGGGCGCGCCGGAGCGACTCACTCGCGAAAGCGAAAGAAGCTGCGCTCAAAGCTCTGCAGCTCGACCCCAATATCGCCGAAGCGCACGTCGCCCTCGGCAAGCTCAATTTCTTCAACATGGATCTTGCCGGGTCGATGCGTGAGTACCAGCGCGCGATTGAGCTCAAGCCAAACTACGCCACAGCGCATCAATGGTTTGGCAACGACTCGCTGGTCAGCTTGGGTCGATTTGACGAAGCCATCGCCGAAGGTAAACGCGCGGTCGAGCTCGATCCTCTCTCACCGATCATCAACGCGGATCTGGGCATAACTCTTTATCTCGCCCGTCGCTATGACGACGCCATCGAGCAATTGCGAAAGACGCTTGTGATTGATCCGACTTTCTTCTACGCCCATTATAACCTCGGCGTTGCTCTGCAGTTAAAAGGCGATCTCTCGGCGGCGATTTCGGAATACGAAAAGGCCAAGCAATTAAGTGACGATTCCTTCGCGATGGCTCTCCTGGGAGCGGCCAAGGGTCTGGCTGGCGACAAGAACGCAGCTGAACAAGCTTTGAAGAATCTCCACCAAACCGCTCAAGATCAGGAGGCGGACGAGTACTCGCGGGCGCTCCTCTTCCTGAGCCTAAACAACAAAGAGGAGGCTCTTCGCTCCATTGAAAAGGCCGTCGCCGCCCGGGACGGTTCCAGTCTCAGCTGGATCAAAGCGGACCCATTGCTCGATCCCTTGCGCGGTGATCCGCGTTTCGAAGCGCTCGTGCAAAAAGCCATTGCGCCAAAGTGAAGCTCAACAATTTCTTCGCCGAATTGAAGCGGCGCAACGTTTACAAGGTGGCCGTGGCCTATGCGGTGATCGCGTGGCTCTTGATTCAGGCAGCTTCAATCTTGTTTCCGACCTTCGACGCGCCTGCCTGGGTCATGAAAATTTTCGTTATCGTTATTGTCCTTTGTTTTCCCGTCGCGCTGGTTTCCTCCTGGGCTTTCGAGATCACCCCGGAAGGAATCAAACGGGAATCGGATATCCACCCGGGCAAATCGAGTGCCACGCGAACCGGTCGAAGAATCGTTAGCCTAACCGCGGTGCTCGCCGTGATCGCCGCCGCGTTATTTATTTTTCAACTATTCCGCTCTAAAATTCTCACCACGACGACGAGCTCCGTCTCATCGATTGCTTCCACCATTTCTGCCAAAAGTGTCGCCGTCCTTCCTTTGGTTAACACCAGCGGCGATCCCTCTAATGAATATTTTTCCGATGGTCTTTCCGAAGAGCTGATTGCTGTCCTGGCAAAAATTCCCGATCTCAAAGTCATTGGGCGCAGTTCGTCCTTTCTATTTAAAGGAAAATCCGACGATAGCGGGGCGATCGGGCAAAAACTTGGCGTCGCCCATTTGATTGAAGGCAGTGTCCGGAAACAGGGGGAGCGCGTCCGGATCGTCGCGGAGTTAATCAACGCGGCCGACGGACGTTCGCTTTGGTCGGAGACCTACGATCGCGAATTAAAGGATGTGTTCGCCGTCCAGGAAGAGATCGCGAAGTCGGTGGCCGAGCAAATGAAGGTAAAATTGTTAGGCCAAACGACCCGCTCAGATGCGGTGCCGTCGAATCAAAATCCGGCCGCGCATAACGCTATCCTGCAGTCTGACTTTTATTTCCAACAGCAGTCGGCCGAGAGCATCCAAAAGGCCATCAGCTTTGCGCAGGAAGCGGTGCGTCTGGATCCCAACTATGCCCTTGCCTATGCGAAACTATCTCAGGCATGGCGGCAATTCGGTGCGAGCTTCGCCACCGCCAATACCGAGGAAGCGTACGAGGAAGCGCGCAAAGCCGCGGACAAAGCTGCTTCTCTCGCGCCCGACCTGGTCGAAGTGCGAAAGGCGATTGGCTGGGTGTCGATGACCCCGGCGCTTGATTTCCGGGCCGCGGAAAAGGAGTTCCGACGCGCTTTGGAGTTAGCCCCGGGCGACGCCGGCGCAAAGAACGCATTGAGTTATTCACTCATGGCCCAGGGCCGGTTGGCCGACGCAGAGCAAACTTGCCGGGAGGCGATTTTGTTAGACCCACTTGTGACTACGCTTTGGTATAACCTGGGCCGGCTGGCCGTGGCTGCCGGTCGCTACCAGGACGCGGAGGAAATGTTCCGCAAAGGGCTAGAAATCCAGCCCCATGCGGCACGTTTTCATACTTACCTCGCGACGCTCAATATCGTGGAGAAAAATCCGACGGCAGCTTTACAGCAAGCTCAACTCGAACCGGATGATTTTTGGCGCGAATACGCGCTGACTCTGGTCCAACAGACGCAGCCCGATCGCATCGCGGCTGATACCGCATTCAAGAATTTTTCCACCAAATACGCCATCAACGGCGCCTACCAGATTGCCGTTATCCACGCTCTTCGCAAAGAACCGGATGAGATGTTTCGGTGGCTCGACAACGCCTATGCAACGCACGACTCGGGTCTGAGCCAGTTGGTGATAACACCCTTCGTCTTCGAATACCGCGGCGACCCGCGCTTCGTCGCCTTGTGTCAAAAATTAGGCGTGCAAAGGCCGTCGTCCGCAGCCAAGCAATGAGGGACAAGCCTTCATTCTTTGCCGAGCTGAAGCGGCGCAATGTTTACAAGGTAGCGGTTGCTTACGCAGTCGTCGGCTGGTTGCTCGTCCAGGTCACGACACAGGTTTTCCCAATCTTTGAAATTCCAAATTGGGCCCTCCGATTAATCGTGCTCGCAATCATCATTGGATTTCCGATTGCGCTCGTCATCGCATGGGCGTTTGAAGTGACCCCAGAGGGAATCAAGCGAACCAAAGTTGCGGATGCTACGGAGGAGCACTCACACGGTGGCGCCTGGATTTACATCGTGCTCATTGGTGTCGCGCTTTCTGTCGGATTGTTCTTTCTCGGCCGTTACACGGCCTCGCGAAAGAAGACCGACTCAGCTGAGTTGCGGGCGAAATCGATTGCCGTGCTCCCGTTCGAGAATCTAAGCGAGGAAAAGGCGAACGCTTATTTTGCTGAAGGCATTCAGGACGAAATTTTGACGAAGTTGGCCACCGTACGTGACTTGAAGGTCATTTCGCGCACCTCGACGGCAAAGTACCAAAGCAAACCCGATAACCTGAAGACGGTTGCCAACGAACTTGGTGTCGCAACCTTGCTCGAGGGGGCCGTTCAGAAATCCGGCGACAAGGTTCGCGTCAATGTGCAACTCATTGACGCTCGGACCGATTCGCACCTGTGGGCGAAGACTTACGATCGCGATTTCAAAGATGTTTTCGCCGTGGAGAGCGAAGTGGCGCAGGAAATCACCGACACTCTGAAGGCGACGCTTTCTCCGAGCGAATCGCACGCGCTCGCCTCAGATCCGACACAAGACCCGCAAGCGTATGATCTTTTCCTACAAGGTGAATACCAATTACGCGCAGCTGAGTCGGTGCCACTCGCCGAAACCTACGCACGGGCCGAAGAATTTTATCGGCAGGCAATCGCCCGTGATCCGAAATTTGCTCAGGCTTACGCGGCCCTCGCCTACTGTTCGTTATCCAGTCACTGGTTTCTGAGCCGAAGGACACCAGCAGGGCTCACCGAAGTAAAGTCGCTTGTTGACCGCGCCTTGGAGCTCGCTCCGGATTCGCCTGAAGCGCATCTGAGCCTGGCCATCTTTCATTACTGGGGCCACCGGCACTACGGCGCCGCGCTAGCTGAACTCCAGCGCACTCTCGATCTGCAACCAAATAACGCGAAGGCGCGGCAATATCGCGCCTGGATACTTCGCAGACAGAGCAAATGGGACCAATTTCTCAGTGAAGCGAAGCTGGCGCAGGAGCTCGATCCACGTGACGAACAAATTCCCGCGAACATCGCGCTCAGCTTTGCGTCGCTGCGAGAGTGGAACGAGGCGGAGCGTTATGCTTCGCGAGCTCTGGCCATTAACCCTGATAATTTCGTCGCCATTAACGCTCAAGTAATTGTACGTTTGAACGGACGTGGTGACATCGAAGGAGCCCGACAGGCTCTTGATGCAACTCGCGAGCGCGGCCTGTTTCCGGCGATTGGCGCTGGCGGTGCACCGCCGTCAGTTGGGGCAAATATTAATACAGTAACCGGTGGTTTTGCGGTCTATCTGCATGTGATCGCACGGCAATTTGCCGAGGCGCTTGCGGTTTGGGACACAGCTCCCCAACTCAAATCCGCCGCTCATTCCCGCCGGCTGTCCGCGCGTGTGGCTATCCAGGTGCTCGCGAGACAGACGGCCAAAGCCGAAGCGGAAGAAGCTCGTGTTCGGCTTGAAAAAGGATTGAGCGAACGGCCGGATGATTTGTTTGGCCGCGTGCAATTGGCGTGGGTTTATCTTGCTCTTGGGCGAAAAGCGGATGCTCTTCGCCTTTCGCGAGAGGCGGCGGACTTATTGACGATTGAAATGGACGCGATCCTCGGTGCAACGGGTCAACTTGGATTAGCCGAGGTAGAGGCCTGGGCGGGAGAACCTCAGGACGCAACGAACAGGCTTCGGCACTTGCTCTCGATTCCGTCCGGCATCTCCATTGCCCGCCTAAAGATTGATCCGGTGTGGGATCCGATTCGGAACCATCCCGATTTTCAGAAGCTGCTTACAGGCCCCGAGCAGATCGGACCTAACAAATAATCGAATGGCCAATCGCAATTTCTTTTCCGAGCTGAAGCGACGCAACGTTTACAAGGTGGCGGTCGCATACGCGATTGTTGGATGGCTCCTGGTTCAAATTGCGACTCAGGTCTTTCCATTTCTGGAGATTCCAAATTGGGTCGTGCGCCTTGTGATCGCGCTGGTCGCAATCGCATTTCCAATCGCACTCGTCCTCGCATGGGCGTTTGAAGTAACTCCGCAGGGAATCGAGCGCACAGAGGTCGCCGACAGGACGCCAGCCGCCGCAGGCCGGAAGAAACACATTTGGATCTATGTCGTTGTGATCAGTGCTGCGATCTCGGTCGCGTTATTCTTCCTTGGTCGCTACACAGCCAGGAATACCACCGCTTCGCGAACGAATCTATCGGAAGACAAAACTGCCGGCAGCCGCTCGCCATCGTCCAAGTCTGTTGCCATTCTTCCCTTCACCAATCTCAGTCGTGACGCTGATAACGCTTATTTCGCCGCGGGCGTGCAGGACGAAATAGTCACGCGGCTCAGTAGCATTACGGAACTGAAGGCGATCTCCTGCAATTCGCTGCAGCGATTTAAGGCTGCGCCAGATGATTTAGCCGCCATTGCTCAACAACTGGGCGTCGCTCACGTCCTCAAAGGGAGCGTGCAGAAATTGGGCGACGCCGTGCGGGTCAATGTGCAACTGATCAAAGCAGATAATGAGGCGCAGTTATGGGGAGACACCTTTGATCGCAAGTTGACGGATGTGTTTTCAATTGAAAGCGACATCGCGAAGACAATTGCCGCGAAGTTGCAGGCGAAACTCACCGGCTCCGAAGAACGTGCGATCTCAGTGAAGCCGACTGCGGATATAGCGGCGCACCAACTTTACTTGCAAGGCCGTTATCTATGGAACCGGCGCACGGCACAAAACCTGAAGAAGGCTCTTAACTACTTTGAACAAGCGGCGAAAGAGGACCCAAACTACGCGCTCGCTTATGTAGGAATAGCTGATACCTGCGGTTTGTTCCCAGTCTATGGTGCAGGCGCGCCGCAGGAATCTCTGCCCAAGGCGAAGGCGGCAGCAGAGAAAGCACTCGCCCTGGACGATTCGCTGGCGGAAGCGCATGCTTCCATGGGCTTGGTTCACTATTGCTATTTCGATGGAGCCGAATCGGCGAAGGAATTCGAGCGCGCGATTCAGTTAAATCCAAACTACGCCACCGCTCACCATTGGTATGGGAGACTAACTCTTGTTATGCTCGGGCAACTCGACCGCGCGATGGTGGAAACGAAACGAGCTTACGAGCTCGACCCGGTCTCATCGATTATTCATTCCGATCTCGGTGGCGTTAACCTGGCGGCGCGACGCTATGACGAAGCAATCCAGCAGCTGCGCGGCACGGTAGAGATGGATCCCGACTTCTTCTGGGCGCACCGATGGCTGGGCATGGCGCTCGAGTTGACAGGAGACACACAAGCTGCAATTGCCGAATACCAGAAAGCATTCGAGCTAAATGATGATCCAGCCGGCCTTGCTTTCATTGCTCATGCGGACGCCGCCAGGGGGCGTCAGGACGAAGCGCGCAAGCGACTGGCTCAGCTTACTGACGCCGCCAAATCGCGCTATGTACAGCCCTACGCATTTGCCCTGATCCATCTCTCCCTCGGAGACAAAAATCAGGCGCTAAACTGGCTCGAGCAAGGCGTCCGCGATCGCGGCGCCACCTACCTGCAGTTCATCAAAACCGATGCGTTTTTTGATTCTCTGCGCGGCGAGCCGCGCTTCGACGCCCTCGTGCAACAGATTAGCGGCGGCGGAA
>Ga0193723_1000858_pt1 | contig 11962 bp, 9 predicted proteins | sample H2m2metaG_FD_143042 | JGI IMG/M metagenome (GOLD analysis project Ga0193723, IMG submission 143042) | Soil microbial communities from a riparian zone of the East river system, Colorado, United States - H2m2 | ecosystem: Environmental > Terrestrial > Soil > Riparian zone | place: USA: East River... | reverse complement strand
CGCGATGCGCTTTATGCCCTTGGGCAATACACTGCTGCGATAGCTCTCGTCCTGTCGCGCAAACAATTCGTGGCTTGGCATGCTCACCGCGCGCGCGCGAATGCCGTCCGCCTCGAGCTTCTTTTGTGCATCGAGCACGAGCGCGACTTCAGAACCGCTGGACATGAGAACTACTTCCGGCGCGCCTCCAGGCGCATCGGCGAGGACGTACGCTCCGCGCGCGAGTCCGGCCGCCGGCGCGTACTTCGTTCTGTCGATGAACGACAACTTCTGTCGCGTGAGCACGATTGCGACAGGTCCCTTCTTGTGTTTGAGCGCTGTTCGCCAGGCTTCAACTGTCTCCGAGGCATCGGCTGGTCTGATGAGCGTCATGTCCGGAATGGCGCGCAAAGCGCTCAGCTGCTCAACCGGTTGATGCGTTGGACCATCCTCGCCGAGACCAATGGAGTCGTGGGTATAGACGTAGATGACGTGGCGCTCCATGATGCAGGCAAGCCTGACCGGTGGCCGCATGTAGTCCGAAAAGATCAGGAACGTCGCGCCGTAGGGAATCATTCCGCCCGTCAGCGACATGCCGTTCATGACCGAGCCCATGCCGTGCTCTCGAATCCCGAAATGGAAATTGCGCCCGGCGTAATTCTCGGCGGAGAAACTGGGCTCGCCCTTGATGATCGTGTTCGTCGAGCTGGCGAGGTCAGCCGACCCGCCCAATAGCTCGGGGATCTTCTTCGCAATCGCGTTGATGACGACGCCTGAAGCCGCGCGGCTGGCGACGTTTCCATCCTTGGCTGTGAAGACGGGGAGAGCTTCTTCCCAGCCATCCGGCAAATCGCCGCGCAAACGGCGCTGCAGCTCTTTCTCGAGGGCGGGATTCGCTGCCTTGTACGCGCCGTACGTCTTCTTCCACTCGTCCTCGAACTTTGCTCGCCCCTTTGCCGCTTCACGCCAGTAGCGGAGAGCTTCGGGTGCAACGTAGAACGGCTCCTGCGACGGATAGCCCAGCGCCTTTTTGGTGAGAGCGACCTCCTCCGGGCCCAGAGCGGAGCCGTGCGCTTCGGCGGTGTCGTGCTTGTTCGGGCTTCCGTAACCGATGTGCGAGCGGACGACGATTAGAGATGGCTTCGAGGTCTCAGCTTTGGCTGCATCAATCGCGCGGTTGAGGGCGGCGAGGTCGTTGACATCCGCGACGTGCTGCACGTGCCAGCCGTAAGAAGCAAAGCGAGCCGCAGTGTCATCGCTGAAGGTGAGAGCGGTGTCTCCCTCGATCGTGATGTGGTTGTCGTCGTAGAAGCCGATAAGCTTGCCGAGCTTCAGATGGCCCGCGAACGATGCCGATTCGTGAGACACACCTTCCATCATGTCGCCATCGCTCGCAATGAAATAGACATTGTGGTCGATGATCTTCTGATCGCGATTGAAGATGGCGGCGAGGTGCGCTTCACCGACTGCCATGCCGACTGAGTTGCCAATGCCCTGACCCAGCGGGCCCGTCGTCGTCTCGACGCCGGGAGTGTAACCGAGCTCCGGATGTCCCGGCGTCTTGCTCTCCCATTGCCGGAACTGCTTCAAGTCATCGAGAGTGAGATCGTAGCCGGTCAGATAGAGAACGCTGTACAACAGCATTGAGGCGTGTCCGGCCGATAGCACGAAGCGATCGCGGTTGAGCCACCCCGGATCGGCAGGATTGTAGCGCAAGTGTTTGGTCCACAACACGTAGGCGAGCGGAGCAAGCGCCATCGGTGTTCCGGGATGGCCCGAGTCCGCCTTCTGGACGGCATCCATGGCGAGGACTCTGATCGCGTTGATGCACAGGTCCTCGAGGGATTGGCCTGTTGTGGACGGCGATGAAGGAGGAGCAGACCGCGGAGCGTCAGCGGTATCGGTTGGCTCGGACATGGGGAGCTAAGTGCGGCAGTTATTGATGTATGTGCGGCGTAGCACCGAATCGAATTCCAGTCTGGAAGCTAGCTCATACGCGAGTACGTTGCAGGGCGAGCCAGTCCGATGCTTCGCGCACTTCACTCGGCACCAGATTGTGGCCCGCCGACTGCCATTTGAGGGTCACTTCCGCGTGCGATGATTCGAAGAGATCGACCAGTCGCTCGACGCTTTTTACTGGGACGATCGGATCCATGCGACCCGCGGAGATGAAAACACCAGCCCCGCTCAGATCGCCCAGCTCCTCGGGCTCGTACACAACCATGGGACGAAAGAGCACGGCCCCCTGCAGCAACTCCGGCTGAATGAACATCACCGTCGAGGCAATGTTCGCTCCGTTCGAGTAGCCGAGGGCGTAAATCCGACTCGCCTCCAAACCGTATTTCGTGATCGCAGCGCGAATGAAACGAGCCAGCTCCTCCGCACGTGACCGCACTTCCTTCGGATCGAACACGCCTTCGGCCAGGCGCTTGAAGAAACGGGGCGCCCCGTTCTCGAGGACCTTGCCGCGGGGGCTGAGAATTGCAGCGCCGGGTGCAATCGTCTGGCCGATTCCAACCAGATCGTTTTCGTTGCCTCCGGTACCGTGGAGGACGAGCAACGTCTCTCCGGACGCCTGATCTTCCGCGGGCACAAAACGGTGGATAAAGCCCAGGTCTTCAGTCATGCATTGGGACCGTGTAGCTCGAGAGGCGTGTGGATGTTGGGAAGGAGCGCTTCGATCTCGAATCTTCGCGGCTCGAGCCATTCGGGCAGCTTCAGCGACTGGCCGAGCAGATCCACGGACTCGTCGACCGCGAATCCGGGACCATCGGTGGCGATTTCGAAGAGCACCCCACCCGGCTCGCGGAAATAGATCGACTTGAAATAGTCGCGGTCGAGCTGAGGGGTGACGTTGTAGCCGAGCGATGCGAGCTCTGTACGAACCTGCATCTGTTCCGCTTCATTCACTGCACGAAAGGCAACGTGGTGCACCGTGCCCGCTCCCATCACGCCACGCCAGATTCCAGGAACGCAGCGCAGATCGACGATGGTACCAGGTCCGCCGTCGCCCGCAGAGTACCGGAAAATGCTGCCCTGTTCGCGAACGAGATTGAATCCCAGGGTGTTGGTGAGGAGTTGTCCGGTCAGCTCGTTGGCATCGAGCCACAGAGTGACGGAATAGACGCCACGGATGGCGTGTTCGGCGGGGACTCCGGCTCCTTCCCAGCCGGTGCGAGAATCCGCAGCCGGGTGGGCAACGAGCTCACCCATGAAACCTTCATGGTCCTTGAATGCGATCACGCGCTCGTCTTCGTAGCGCGCAACGGGCTGCGCGAACTCGACGCGCTTCTTGATTAGCCGCTCGATCCAGAAGCCGACGGAGCTAGGCCGGATCGCGAAGGACGTTACAGCGACCTGCCCGCCTCCCTGTCTTCCGCGTCGAGCATCCGGCCAGGGGAAAAAGGTAAGAATGGTGCCAGGCGTTCCCTGCTCATCACCGAAGTAGAAGTGATAGGTCGTGGGATCGTCGAAGTTTACCGTGCGCTTGACGAGCCGGAGGCCGAGAATGCCGGCGTAGAAGTCGAGATTCCGCTGAGGGTCACTGGCGATGCCGGTGACGTGATGAATTCCGGCGGTGCGGAAGCTCATCGCCCCGATTCTTGCCTATGTTTTCTTGGGGATCTCGCGCCGCTTTGCAGGGGATCGAGCACCTTGTCTCTGTTCTCGTCTGGGCACCATAATATCAGCAAGCTTTACCCTTCCATTAAAGCAACGGACATGCCGTTCGCTGAGGCGTTGATGTGAGTCGTACCAAAACCCCGGCCAAGCTCAGAAAACAGAAAAGTTTCCGCAATCTGACCGATCCCAAGACGCTCAGCGAGCTCGCGTTGCGCCTCAAGGAGGGAATCTACATCACGACTCTGGACGGCGAGATCATAGACGCCAATCCGGCCTTTCTGGAAATGTTCGGCGTCGAGGCGCTCGAGGATTTGAGGGGATCTCGTACCAGCGATTTCGTGAAACCCGAAGTAAGAGCGCGTGAAATGTCGCTGCTGGAACGCGACGGCTCGGTCCGAGACGTCGAATTCCAGCTCACCCGGCGCGATGGTGAGGTGAGAACAGTCACTGACAGCGCTTTTCTCTCCGTCGATCCGGTAACCGGAGAGAAGTATTGTCACGGGATTCTCGTCGACATCACTCAACGGAAGGAGCTGCAAACCCAGCTTCTCGAGCTCAGCATCCGGGACCCGCTCACCGGCTGCTACAACCGCCGGTACCTGAATACGGTCACCCGTCAGTGCGAAGCGCAGCCCAAGGGAGAGTGGGGCTGCATCTATCTCGATATCGATCACTTCAAGCAGTACAACGACAACAACGGTCACGCCGAGGGCGACAGTGTCCTGGTGAAGATGGCGCGGTTTCTCATGCGACACGTCCGCGCCGAAGAAGCAGTCGTCCGCATCGGCGGAGACGAATTCCTGGTCGTATTGTGCGACTCGGGTCAGGAACAGACCGATAAGGTCGCTGCCCGTCTGCGTAGCGCGGCGCCGGCTTCGGCGCCTGTGCAGTTCTCGATGGGTTGGGCTGCGCGCCAGGATGACGAGAGCTTCGAGGACACAATGATTCGCGCCGACCACAGATTGCTGGAAGTGCGGGTGGACGAGCGGCGGGACCTGCAAAAACGCCGGAAAAAGAAGCCCAAGGTCAGTTAACCCTCCGTAGCTGGCCAGAACCCCCGGCAAAACGCCAGTGCACGCAGGGGTGTGCAAGTAGGGCGCTGAGACACGTCCCACAGTAGAACCCTTCTACTGGTGTCCCATGCGCACATTCCTGTTGGCAGCCGCTCTCTTCATTCCCGGTCTCGCTTCTGCGCAAATAGTGCAGGAGCCTCCACGTCCCTGGCCTTGCCCAGTGCCGCCGCCATGCCAGCGGGGAAGGCCCTGCATCATGCCGGCGTGCGGGATCACGAGCCCGGCCGTGTTTCGCCTGAGCAGCGATGTTCGGGTGGACATGGTCGACCGCGTGCTGCGCTACGAGATCACTGAGACATTCGTGAATCGAGGGAGCAGGGTCGGCGAAGCGGATTTCATGTTCCCGCTGCCGAAGGGTGCCGCTTTCCAGGATCTCAAGCTCGAGATCAATGGCGAGATGGTGGCCGGCGAAACGATGAATGCCAACCAGGCACGCCAGATCTATGAAGAGATCGTGCGGCGCCAGCGTGATCCGGCCTTGCTCGAGTGGATGGGATACGGGCTGCTGCGCGCGAGAATTTTTCCAATCGCGCCAGGCGAGCAGAAGAGGGTCGTGGTGCGTTTTCAAACCGTTGCACCGCGAGAGGGTGACGCACTGAGGGTCGATTATTTCCGGGGAGCGCGCACCAATCAGGGTGAAGCGAATCAGCAGCCTGAGGGACGCATGTCCTTCGTGCTCACGTATCCCAACGATCCAATGTATGGGAGAGCGTATTCGCCTACCCATTCGATCTATGAAGGCGAGTACTCGACGGACGGCTACAATGGGGATCGTTCTTCGGGCGATCGTTCCTTCGCTTCGATCAGTCGTGGCTCGACCCGCCGGGTTGAAATAAGAGACGCGCGCGGAGAGGTCACGCTTCTTATTCCAATCCGGCGCTCGACCGCGGCGGCAATCTCGCTGCTGGCGAACGCCCCCGGCAACGACGATGGCTTCGCACTGATCACGTTGTCACCGCCAGCGGTCCAGCCGCGGGCCGTGCCACGAGACCTGACTTTCGTGGTAGACGTATCAGGCTCGATGAGCGGCGAGAAGATCCGGCAGGCTCGTGCCGCCGGTAAGCAGATACTGGGCTCGCTTTCGCCGATGGATCGTTTCCGACTCATCGATTTCTCGAGCGACGTGCGAACGTTTCGCGACGGTTTCTCCGCGGCAACGCGTGAGAACATCCGCGCGGCGGAGCGTTATCTAGACGAGCTCGATGCCCAGGGATCGACCAACATCTCGGGTGCTTTGGATGAAGCTCTTTCCTCGCCGGTACAGTACGGCAGATTGCCTATCGTTCTGTTTCTTACGGATGGACAGCCGACAGTAGGCGAGCGCGATGCGTCAGTCATCGCGTCGAACGTGGCGAAACAACGAGGGGCACGACGCGTGTTCACATTTGGGGTAGGAGCAGATCTCAACGTTTCGCTGATCGAGCAGCTTGCATTGGAAGGCCGCGGCACCGCCAGCTTCGTGCGGCCGGACGAATCGGTCGAACGCGCGGTGGGAATCGTGGCGAGCCGGCTGACGAGTCCGCTGGTTACGGACGTTCGGGTTCGCGCGGACGGCGTGCGCCTGCGCAAGATGCACCCTTCGGGAGCGGTGGACATATTTGCGGGAGAGGATCTCGTGATTCTGACGCGCTACGACGGGAGCGGGAATGCGGTGGTGCGCTTCGAAGGCCAGACGACCAACGGACCCGTGAGCTGGAGCACCCGCGTCTATTTCCCTGAACGCTCGCGCGAGAATTCATTCGTCGCGCGGCTCTGGGCTACCCAACGTGTCGGGTACCTGAGCGCAGAGAAGAGAAAACACGGTGGATCCCGGGAGATCGACGACGAGATTCGTGATCTGGGCGAGCGGTTCGGAATTCCGACCGAGTTCTCATCGTACCTGGTGGTCGAGCCCGGGATGAATCGGCGCGGGGATATGGGTGCTGGAGGAAGCCGGCTACAGAGTGTCGTAACCGGGGCAGCGTCTGCGCCCGCTTCTTCCGCCGTTACGTTCGAGGCGGCCAAGTCGGCGGCCGCACAGCGCTCGGCGACGAGCGTTGCAGCAGCAGATGCAGCCGTGGGCATGAGAGACGACGCCAACATTCGCAGAGCGGGCAACGTGACGCTCGTGCTGCGCGACAGCGTGTGGACCGACGTTCGCTACAAGCAGTCCGGAACGGTGCTGAAGGTGAAGCCATTCTCGGATGCCTACTTCAAGCTGTTGGAAATGGTGCCGGACCTGCGTGACCCATTCTCGGTTGGTGAGCGTGTACTGGTGGCCGGCCGCAGCATAGCGATCGAGCTGACTCCGTTGGGAGAAGAGAGCCTGACGGACCGCGACCTCGCATTGATAAGGGATCGCTGGTAATCGTGTGACCGACGTAGAGCGACTCTTCCGAACGTACAACGCGGCGTTGGTGCGGTATCTGACGCGGCGTCTGGGAGATCGCGACTGGGCCGAGGAAGTTGCACAGGAGACGTTCGTGCGCGCATTGAGGCAGACTTCGATACAGAACGAACGGGCGTGGCTGTTCGCGGTGGCGACGAATCTCGTGAGAGACGAAGCGAGGAAGGACATGAGACGCCGAAAGCATCTGGCACTTCTGGCGGAGCAGGAACGCGAAGAAGTAGTAGAGCCCGAGGAGACCACGCTCGAGCGCGCTCAAGAAGCAGCAATGGCGCGCAAGGCAGTGGATGCCCTGGCGGAGCGCGATAGGCTAGCGCTGCTCATGCGGGAAGAAGGATTGGACTACAACGAGATCGCCGAAGCCTTGCAGCTGTCGCCGGGATCGGTCGGAACCACGCTGTCGCGTGCGCGCCGCCGGCTGGTGGAGAGCTACGAGACATTGCAGAAGAGTCGAGAAGAGAGAGAGAAGAATGCAGCATCTTGACGAAGGAACGATTCACTCGTGGCTGGACGGCGCGCTGAGCGCCGATGAAGCTGCGCGGGTGGAAGCGCACGTCAAAGAGTGTCCGCAGTGTGCGGCCGCGGTGGCGGAAGCTCGCGGGTTCATTGCTGCGTCGTCGCGGATTCTGACGGCGCTCGACAACGCGCCACGCGGAGTCATTCCGGCTGCCGCGCCAGCAAGGCGTATCGATCCGATGGTGTGGCGGATAGCCGCAACAGTGATGGTTGTCGCGGCAGGAACTCTGGTGGTGTTCAGAAATGGCGTAGGCACTACGAAGACGGATCAGGCGGCAGTTCAAACAGCCGCGACCAGCTCGAGCGCTCTTGCACCGGAAGCACCAATTCATGATGAAGGAACGGTCACGACAGCGGAGCCAACGACTCCGATTCGCACAAAAGCCTTGCCCGGTGCCGCCAACGCAGCCCGTGCTCTGTCAAAGCCGCCGGCGATGGAGAAGCGTGGCGTAGCAACCGGCGAAGTCGGGGCCAATGCACAGGTGGCGAGATCGCAGAACGTGCCTGCTGCTCCACCCGCCGTTCAGACTTTCGCGCAACCAATGAGTGCGGCCGCTGCGGGAGCCGTTGCGATGGATGCTGCGACTGAGCAACCTCGCGCACTAAAGGTCGTTGGAACGCCGAGAACTGTTGGAGCAAAGGTGACGTTGTACGAAGTGGCACCTGGTGACACGGTTACGCTTACCGAGCCAGTGGCCGTCCAACTTCTTCAGTCGGTGGTCACCGGTGTCGCCGAGCAGCCGGCCCCACGCCAAGCAGCAGGAAAGGCAGCAGCAGCTGCGCCGATGCGACGTGCCGATGCCGCCGCTGTTAGCGCTCCTGAACCGTCAGTCGGCGCACAAGCGTCGCGGGTAGAGAGCGCGAATGGATTGACCACGATCAGCTGGCCGGATACGGTAACGGGCAAGATGCTCAAGCTGTCCGGACGCATGCCGGCAACTCGGCTTCAGGAAATAAGACTCAGAATAGAACGTGAGAGAGCGGCAGCGGCGGCTGAAGCGACGAAAAAGAATCCCTGAAGGATCGCTCAGGCCTGCGGAGCCATCCCCATCGAGTGGTATCCCTTGTCCACATACACAACGGTGCCGGTGATTCCGCTGGCGAGGGGACTCGATAGAAAAGCCGCCGTATTTCCAACTTCTTGCGCGTCAAGAGGCTCGGTGAGCGGCGAGTTTCCGGCGCAGTACTCCACCATCTTCTCGATGATTCCGATCGCGCTCGCCGCGCGCGATGCCAACGGACCCGCCGAAATCGTATTGACGCGCACTCCGTATTTGCGACCCGCCTCGTATGCCAACACGCGAGTGTCGCTTTCCAGTGCAGCTTTGGCGGACGACATTCCCCCGCCGTAACCCGGGATCACGCGCTCGCTCGCCATGTAGGTGAGCGAGAGGAATGACCCGCCCTCGCGCATGAGCGGTGCGAGACGGGAAACCATCGACGTCAGGGAATAGGCGCTGATGCTGACAGCCGCCAGATATCCGGATCGACTGGTCTCGAGCAGCGGTTTCTTTACTTCGGGACCGTTCGCCAGCGAGTGAATAACGATGTCGAGCGAATCCCTGCCGAAGTCCGATTCGATCCGTTTGGCCAGACCATCGATGCTGAAGTCGCCGGTGTCCTTGTAGCGTTTGTTGGTGCGAATGTCTTCGGGCGCATCGGCCAACGCATCGTAGGCGGCATCAAGCGGGTAGATCTTCTCGAAGTTGAGAACCTGTCCGCCAGATAACATTCGCGACTCGTCCATCTTCCCGCGCTCGAGCAGATTCATGAAGATATTGAGCGCTGGTGGCCAGGTTCCGACGGTAACGCTTGCTCCTGCTTCGGCGAGAGCCTTGGCGATTGCGAACCCGAAACCCGCGTCGTCTGCAACTCCGGCTACGAGTGCACGCTTGCCGGTAAGATCGATTGTCAGCATTTGGGTGATATCGCGATTTAGGTACTTAATGACAAGGGGTAGGAGATCGGGGTAAGAGTCTTGCAATTCGGCAGGAACCGAGCCTCATCTCACCTTCTCAACCGGAGCGAATTCTTGTTCGGAAAGTCGATCAACGTCGTCCTGCTGGTCACGACCGTCGCGCTGAATGCCGAAGCGCAGGTTCAGGATACAATCAGCAAGAAGACCCCGCTTTTTGTCGGAAAAGATGCACTGCTCCTGGGTGCGTTTACCCTGGGTACGGTAGCGGTCGCTCCTCTCGACATAGCAGTCGCAAAAAGGCTTCAGAACCCTCGGGCGCAGGAGAATCGGTTCCTGAGAAGAGCGGCAACAGGGTTCCGGGTGCTGGCTGTGCCGGGCTCACTGATCGCGGGGGCGGGACTGTATGGGCTTGGCCGCGCTAACGGACAACGGCGAGTTCAGGCTCTCGGGCTGCACAGCGTGGAGTCAATATTGATTGCCGACATTGTCGGTGGCGCGATCAAATTCACGGCTGGGCGCGCACGCCCATATGTGGATATCGAAAACCCCGCCGACTTTCAACTGTTCAGAGGCCTCTCGGACAACAAGTACCGCTCCTTTCCATCCGGTCATACGATAAATGCATTCGCCTTCGCATCAACGGTCACTCGCGAAACACAGTTCTGGTGGCCACACTCGGCGTGGTACGTCGGCACGGTGTTTTACGGTGGCGCGACGCTAATGGGACTCTCTCGCATCTACAACAACCAACACTGGGCAAGCGACGTGATGGGAGGAGCCGCAATCGGGACGCTGATCGGTGTCAAGGTCGTCAAATACACTCACTCGCATCCCGCAAATCCCATCGATAACAAGCTTATCAAGGGCAAGGGGGGAAAATCGGTGATGTACCCTACGCCGCTCATGTTCTCGTTCCAGTTCTGAGGCACGCGGCCATCGCAGCGAGTAATCCTTGCGGCTGAATGGAATCTTCATTCTCGCGGAGCTGCCGGAGGAATTGGCCGACAGGTTACGCGAAATCAACGAGCGCTACGACCCGAAGCTCGCGCGAGATAAGCCGCCACATCTGACACTGACGGGTTCATCAGGCGCGGGTCCGATCCCACCCTCGATCAGCGTTGAAGAGATCAGGCAGAGGCTGGAGCCGATAACACGCGAAACCGCGCCGATCACAGTCTCGTTCCAGGCGCCGCAGCGCTTCATGCAGACGGACATCATCGTCCTTCCTGTCGATCCTCATGGCCCGCTCAGGCAGCTGCACGATCGGATCATCACGAGCGGCCTGCCGTTCACGCGGGCGCGGTACACTTTTAGCCCCCATTCGACCTTGAGCCTGTACCAATCTCTCGATGCAAAGGCGATTCGTGAGCTGCTCAAGACCCGATTGCCGGAGCCGTTCGTGATAGATGCCATTCAGGTCTATCACACGCGGGATCCACAACCTTCACGCAAGCTCCTAGAGCTGCCGCTGACCGGTGCATCCAAGAGATCTTGAAGTAGTATGGCGCTCGTTCTGGATGCGCCTGCTCGGAATCATGCTCCCCGGGCCCGATGACACCGCCCTGCCCACAGCGACAAACTCCGATTATCGAGTGCTGTTCATTCGATCCGAGCGCATTAGCGACATGATCATGGCGACCTCGCTCATTCGGAACATCGCCGAGTCACTCCCGGGTGGAAAAATGGATATCCTGGCGACGCCGACAACCGCGCCGGTGCTCGAGGGCAATCCCTACGTGGGCAACGTGCTGATGCTCGAGCGAAACTCGATGCGGAGCTACATGCAGCTGATGAAGCGTCTGCGGCGCGAGCGCTACACTGTGATGGTCGATGGGAGTATCAACAATCCGCCGATCTTCACCTCGACACCTCTCCTCATGTACGCTGGGCAAGCGCGCTTCAGAGTGGGGGCACGGGGTGACAGGAAGCCACGCATCTACAACGTGTCGGTGCCGGAGTGGGACAGGGTCAATCATTACATCGAGGGCTCGAAGCAGCTCGCGGTTCCATTCGGGGTGAATCCGGATTCGGTGGACTGGCAGCCGGAGATTTTTCTTTCCCCTGAAGAACGCTCACGAGCGGAAGAGCGGTGGAATCAAGCCCGGTCACTCGTGGCGACAGAGGGTACTGGTCCACAAGGAATCACGAAGAGACTGCTGGTGAATCTCTCCGCCTCGGAGCCAAAACGCAGGTGGCCGGACGGAAAGTTCATCGCGACTCTCCGGGCCGCGCGCGACCGTGCACCGGACATGCCGATCATCGTGATGGGCCTTTCGGCGGAATGGGAGAGTGTTCAGAAAGTGGCCAACGCAGTCCGCGCGCTACCGGTGGAGACACCCCAGCTGCGCGACGCATTCGCCCTGGTAGGAACAGCGGACTTGGTGTTCACACCAGATACGAGCATCTCGCACGCCGCGTCGGCATTCCGGAAACCATCACTGGTGCTGTTGAAGAGGGAGCACAAGCCGT
>Ga0193723_1000856_pt1 | contig 11983 bp, 11 predicted proteins | sample H2m2metaG_FD_143042 | JGI IMG/M metagenome (GOLD analysis project Ga0193723, IMG submission 143042) | Soil microbial communities from a riparian zone of the East river system, Colorado, United States - H2m2 | ecosystem: Environmental > Terrestrial > Soil > Riparian zone | place: USA: East River... | reverse complement strand
CGCACCCAAGAAAACGACGGGGCGCAAGCGCACCAGAACATCAAGCTGATTGCGCAGGCGGCCGAGCAGATGGACGCGCTCATCAGGGACCTGCTCGATGTAAATCGTCTGGATGTCGGCAATCTCGCCGTCTCAACAGTGCCCGTTGATCCCTCGGTCCTGCTCACGGATTCCCTGCAGACGCTACGACCCCTCGTGGAGGAAAAGAGCATCAGCCTCGACCTCCAGATCGAGGTTGGCCTGCCGAAGGTCATGGCGGATCGCGAGCGGATCCAGCAAACGCTGTCGAATCTCGTCGGAAACGCGATCAAGTTCTCACCTGAGGGATCGAAGATCGTGGTGGCCGCGCGGAGGGATGAAGACGAGGTCACCATTTCCGTACTGGACACCGGCAAGGGAATCTCCGCCGATCATTTGCCCAGAGTGTTTGATCGCTACTGGCAGTCGTCCCGGACTGATCGTCAGGGAGCGGGCCTTGGACTCGCGATCGCGAAGGGAATCGTTGAGGCGCACGGAGGCAGAATCTGGGTCGAGAGCAAGCCGGGCAACGGTACGACTGCGTCGTTCAGCCTCCCGCTCGCCTGAGGGAGACGGGCAAAAAAAAACTTGCGTGACGCCGCGGTTTCCGGACCGCGGCGCCACGCAACCTGGTTAGAAGGCTACTACGCCCTCAACCATGAATCCCTTGAACTTCCCGCCATTGCGAATGTCGGTCGTCGGGAAGTCGAGGTACTTCTGGTTCACATACTCGATCTTGGTAAGCAGATTCGGGGTGAGGAACCATCCACCGCCGACCTGTGTCCGCTTGACTGAGACGTCAGGCGTACCGACGGTCAGCTGTCCCTTCACCGTGTTGTAGCGCGCGGCGACGTACAAGCGCTGGTCAGGCAGGAAGCGGTACACCACTTCCCCAACGTTCTGCTTCCAGGTGCGGTTGGCGGTTTCAGTGGCCGCCCGCCCCTTTGCTCTCTCGAAGTTGCCGAAGAGCTCGAGTCCGCCGTACTGGACGAACGGGTTGATGACATACGAGTGAATGCTGTTGCTCATACCCGGCTGTATCGCGCCGGACCAGGCTTGCGCGGTCTCGGTCGAGCTGGTGTTCTGCAGCACGTCGTAGTACCGTGATCCAGCTCTGTCGCCGCTGAACAGCGTGTTGCTTACCGAGCTGGCGGTTGCGTATTCCGAACCGGTGAGCCGGAAGCGGAATTTATCGCTGAATTGCTTGTCGTAACCAATCTTGGTCAGGAAGCTTGGTGAGCGCTTCTGTGGCGAAGCGATCATGCCACGGCTCTCGCCACCGGTTACTCCCCCCATCGCCAGGAAACCATTGGCGCGGACGTAGACTTCACCACCGACCTCGGTCGTGAAGGCATCCATTATATAGTTGCCGACGAGTGCGTTGCGGATCGAGTTGCCGTTGTCACTGCGACGGAAGTGCGCATCCCCGTAGTTGATCTCGAAGTGGCCGGCGCGGATCGTCACGTACTTCATGATGTTGTTGAGCGGCGCCCAATCGATCGGCGAAGCATCGACAAGCAGGTAGCCGTCCTTCACCCACGTCTCGTTGTGGTGCCGAGCCGAGGAGTAGGTGGTCATCGCGACGCGAATGCCGCGTGCGAGCTGACCGTTCAGATACAGATTGGCGGTCGCGTTATTGGGGCCGTGGCCGATGCGAATCAGCTGATTCGTATTGGTCGTTACGCCAGCCGTGGTGACCAGGACGGGAGCCGCGGTGTTGCTGTGATCGAGACCCTGGAACTGCTGCGTGAAGGCAGCGCCCCACTGGAGCTTGAATCCGTCGTATGCAAGTGACTCGTCCTTCGGGGCCTCGAACACGTTGATCCCGCGCTTGTCTTCAGGACGGTAGTTCTGCATCTGGATTCCGGGCGCAGTGGATAGAAAGCTTCTCTTGGCCTTGGCGCCTGCTGTCTTCTTTGCGGTGTCGACCGTAACGGATTCCGGTGCGAGGATCGCCGGTTTGGGGCTTTCGACCGTATCCGTTGTCGTCGATTTCGGAACTGCGATGCCGACTGACATCTTGTTGGGTTCCTGGGCGCTCGAGCGAGGCGCGAATGCCACCGTCGCGAGCACCGCACTGAGAACTGCGATAGAACGTGTCACTGTCATCTCCTGTATTGATCTGTTGAATGCGTGGTGGAAGTATTTCGTGCAGGCGTTGCTCATTTACTTGTTCGTCGCCGCTGACAGCTGGGCAATCAGCTCGGGACCGACCTTCAGATTGAACTTGACCTTGATCTCGTCGCCGACTTTCATGGTCCCGAACATGAAGCTGGGCGGCTTGATTCCGAACTCGGACATGAGAAGGGTCTCTTCACCTTCCGCGGTCGCCTTCCCGTCATTGAGTCGGGCGGCATCGATCTTCATGGCAACCAGCTTTTCCTTGCCGAGGATCGTCAGCGTTCCCGTCGTCTTGGCGGCGAAGCCTGTCGCGCTGCCGTTGAGGATGTCGTAGCCGGAGAGCGTGTACCGGATGATCTGGTTCTTATCGGCCTTGAGCGTGCTGTACATGTTCTCGTCCATCTTCTTGTTGCCGCACGTCAGGCTCTTCACGGCGATGACCACGTTCACGCTCACGATCGGACGCCCGACTTTGGTGAGATCCTTCGTGTAGCCGGGATCTACATCTATGTAGGCGTTGAACTTGTTGGTCTTGCAGTGAAAGTCGTGGACGTTGGATGTGCCCGCGATGCTCAGCTCACTGCCCGGCTCGATGCGGAGGCGAGTGGAGGTCGCTTGTGCGCCAGCGGTGGCGGACACTGCAACTAGCGCGGAAATCGTCAGAAGGGTCGTTCTCATTTGTATATCCTCAGTTCGTGGGATGCGGTTGCTCCCGTACGCACTGAGGATACGAATCCCGGCTGATCCTAACTGTCGGCGTTCACCCCAAGTTGTCCGGCGATCTTGCTGAAGTTTCCGCTCGGAATCCCCCTGATAGTTTGAGGGAATCCCCTACGCATCTCGCGCGTGCTCCCCTACAGATCGCTGCAGTGAGCGGCGCCACCTTGAAGCATGATTTCACGCTATCTGCTTGCCCTCACCGTTATGGGACTCTGCGCCAGCCGTCGAATCCCCGTCGAAGGCATCGCGCTCCCCTTTTCCCTCGGCGAAAAGCTCACCTACGAAGTCACTGTCGCAAAAGGCGGCGGCAAAGTGGGAATCGCCACAATGTGGATCGAAGGTCCGGTCGATGTTCGCGGGACGAGCACATATCTCCTGCGTTTCGATTCGAAAATCAGGATCGCGTTTCTCAGTGCGGTCAGCCGCAGCTCATCGTGGTTTGATCCGCTTCGAGGATCGTCGCTTCGTTTCTTCAAGCACGAGCAGAACCCATTGTCGCGCAACGACGAGTCAGTCGACTTCTATCCCGACGAGAAAAAGTGGAAGTCAGTAAAGGGTGAGACGGGGCAAAGCCCGAGCAACACGCCGCTCGACGAACTGTCCTTCATGTACTTCATCCGCACGCTTCCAATGACCGCCGGAGCGACGTACAAGTTCGACCGCCACTTCGATGCCGCCCGAAACCCCACCACGATCAGCGTGATTCGCCGCGAAATGATCCCGACTCCGATGGGTGAGCTGAAGGTGATCCTGGTCGAGATGCGCGTTCGCGACCCTCGACACTATAAAGGAGAGGGTGTCATCCGGATCCACCTCACCGATGACGATTGCAGACTACCGGCGAGGATCGAGAGCACAATGCCGGTGGTCGGAACGGCCGTACTGACGATTGCTTCCCAGAACACAACCTGCAAAACACCGAAGTGAACCGAGAGAAGGAGTCCTATATGTACAAAGTGATCATGGTCCCGACCGACGGCTCCGGATTCGACCGCGAGGCGATCCGGGTTGCGCTCAGAATGGCTGAGCGAAGCCAGGCAACGATGCTGCTGGTGCGCGTTCTCGCTACCGGATCCTTCTTCGGCGCGACGCCATTCGAGAGCCCGGTAGTCGCGCCAGAGGTAGTACGGAGTGAGCGCGACCGCGCGTTGAGCGAGCTCTATTCACTGGCAGCGGAGTGCAGAGACAAGTCGAAAGCTGAGATCCATGTCGACCTGCACGTTGGCCCTGTCGCCGATGTCCTTCAAGGTTACGCACGCCGCAAGCACGTCGATCTTATCGTAATCAGTACTCACGGGCGTAGCGGCTTGTCGCGGCTCTCGCTGGGCAGCGTGACCGATTCCCTGATCCGCCACACCACGATCCCGGTTCTGGTGGTCAAGCCCCAATCGAGCTATCTCGATCCGCAAGTCGGAGGCGCTTTCAACCGGATCGTCGTTCCTCTCGATGGATCAACGCTCGCCGAGCAGATTCTGCCGCGCGTGCTGGAGCTGGCCCGCCTGGAGGAGGCCGAGATCACGCTGCTCAATGTTCTGATCCCGCAGTCCTATTCGCAGAAGGAGATCGTCGATCCGAGCCTGCCATGGTGGGACAAGGACATCTCGCTGGCACAGGTGTATCTCTCCTATGTCGCGACCAGGCTCCGCCACCGCGGCGTGACGGTAACCACCGACATCGTCATCAGTGAAAACGTCGCCAGCGCAATTGGGGATTTTGCCAGCCGGGAAAAGGCCGATTTGATTGCAATTGCGACGCACGGTCGCGGCGGCCTCGCCCGAATGCTTCGTGGCAGTGTCGCCGATGCGATAATGCACTCGGCGAAGATCTCAATGCTGGTGTTCAAACCGGACCAGGCCGCTCAAAAAGGAGTGTCGCCTTCAGCGGAACCGATCCGGGCGGATCTGATTCCCGCCTGACCGATTGTCCGGCGCGATTGGTATTCTGAATGTCGACGGCGCCTGAGCCGGCGATCCCGCAGAGGATCGTTGGGTTCCATGAGGACGAGGAGCGACACTGGGTCGCCGAACTGGAGTGCGGTCACAGCCAGCACGTGAGGCACGACCCGCCCTGGCAAACGCGAGCCTGGGTAACGACGGAGGCAGGGCGAAATAATTTCATTGGTCAGGCGTTAATGTGTGTGGAGTGTGGCAGAAGCGAGCGATAGTTTGGAGGAATCCAGCAATGGCTCGGGACGGACGAGCGGAACTTGTAAGAACTCCCCATCCCAACAGCGAGGACCCGCGCTTGGAGATTCAATTCACGACTGGAGAGAGCCCGCTCGGAAGCGTGCTTGTCGCGACAACCGCCAAGGGCGTATGCGCAGTCAGCCTGCGCGAGTCCGAGGCGGGCGCCGAGGAGTACCTGCGCGCGCGGTTCCCGAAGGCGGAAATACGGCGCGATGATGCGCCGCTGAAACGGGCGCTCGACACTGTCCGGGAACGGATTGCCGGACGCAACTTCGATGATGTCCTTCCGCTCGATTTACAAGGGACCGACTTTCAGCGCGAGGTCTGGAACCAGCTCCTCGCGATTCCTGCGGGCTCGACACGGTCGTATCTCGACGTTGCTCAGGCGATCAATCGTCCAAAGGCCACGCGCGCAGTGGCTCAAGCATGCGGAGCTAATCCAGTCGCGGTCGTCGTCCCATGCCATCGCGTCGTCATGAGCGACGGCTCGATTGGAGGCTACAGTGGACTGCCCGGGGTCAAGAAGGCGCTACTGACTGCGGAAGGCGCTCTTCCTCCGTCTCAGGCACAACCCGCTTCGGGCGCCTGAAGCCTTAACTCTTTTTCGCGGCCGCTGCGCAAACGGTCGCTGTGCTCGTCGAATCGGACGGGACATAAATCGCCAGCGCGTTGCCCTTCCGCTGGCTACCTGTCTTTGCGACCTGTCCGATCACCTTGGTGAGAGCACTCGGCTCGTCGATCCCCTTCAATATGATGCCGTTGGCGCCGACCTCCGCCGCCTTGTCGCGCATCGATTCTATCATGTCCTCTTCGTTCGACCAGTTGGATTCGCCCTTGGCATTGAGAATGGCTACTTCGCGATAAGGGTGCCCGACTCGATCGGGAGTCGTGTAAAGCCGGATCGCGCTGGGGCAAGTCCGGGCCAGGTGCACGGAGGGATCGATCAGCGCGGCGTTGGTGCTAACGCAGGCGCCAAGCACGACCGCGGCGAAGGCGCAAAGAGGGAGGAGCGGCTTCATCGGATCACCCGTCGGCGAAGAGGTGACAGGCGCAGGCGCAACTATCACGCCGATTCGCAGCCTCGAATTCCGTCGATCTATAGGTGATTCGAACGTCGGGTGTCATTTCCGAGAGACAGGTAGTGTCTCCAGTCTTGGACTAGAGGGTCTGCTTTGGCTTGAGCCTGCTACGGTACGGTCGTTCCGCCGGCCCGATGTAAATCTGCCGCGGCCGGGCGATCTTCTGCTCCTTGTCGAGCAGCATCTCCTCCCACTGGGCCAGCCAGCCCGGCATGCGGCCGATCGCAAAGAGCACCGTGAAGAAATCCGTCGGGAACGCCATCGACCGATAGATCAATCCGGTGTAGAAATCGACGTTCGGATAGAGCTTCCGCGAAGTGAAGTAGTCGTCGGAGAGCGCGATGCGCTCCAGCTCGAGGGCGATCTCCAGGTCCTTGTCGACGCCAACAACCTTGAACACTTCGTCGGCCAGCTTCTTCACGATCTTGGCGCGCGGATCGTAGCTCTTGTAAACGCGGTGCCCGAATCCCATCAGCCGGCCGCCTTCACCGCTCTTTACGGTTTCGATGAACTTCGGAACGTTCTTGACACTCCCGATCTCGTTGATCATCCGGAGGACCTGCTCATTGGCGCCACCGTGAAGGGGGCCGAACAGCGCCGCCACCCCCGCCGACACTGCGGAAAACGGATCGACGTGCGAAGATCCGACCGCGCGCACCGCGTTGGTCGAACAGTTCTGCTCGTGATCGGCGTGCAGAATGAACAGGATCTCGAGTGCGCGCGCGAACACGGGGTTCGCCTCGTACTTCGACTCGCTCATCCGCGCGACCATCGACAGAAAGTTCTCGACGTAGGACAGTCGATTGTCGGGATACACGAACGGCAATCCCTTCACGTGCCGGTACGAGAACGCGGCAATCGTCGGTGTCTTCGCGAGCAGGCGGATGATCGAGATGTTCCGCTCGGTTTCGTCGAAGATGTTGCGCGCCGATGGATAGAACGACGCGAGCCCGGCGATCGAGCTGTTGAGCATCGCCATCGGGTGCGCGTCGTAGCGGAAGCCCTCGAGGAACTTCCGAAAGTTCTCGTGCACGTAGGTGTGAAACGTGATCTCGTGCACGAAACGGTCGTATTCCTGCTGATTGGGGAGCTCGCCGTGTCGGAGCAGCCACGCAACCTCGAGAAACGTCGCGTTCTCAGCGAGCTGCTCGATCGGATAGCCGCGATAGCGGAGAATTCCCTTGTCGCCGTCGATGTAAGTGATGGCGCTACGGCAGGATGCCGTATTCAGGAACGCCGGATCGTAGCTCATCAGACCCGAGTCGCCCGGGTCATCCGTCTTGATCTTCTTGAGCTCGGTGGCTCGGATCGCCCCTTCGCTTACGGGAACGCTATAGGTATTGCTGGTGCGGGTGTCCTTTATTTCGAGCGCGCTCGCCTTGCCTGCGGGAGCAGCAGCGGGTGGTTTGGCGGAGGTCGTGACGGGCGCCGCGGCAGCCGGCTTGGCGGTCTTTTTCTTGGGAACTGCGGGTCGTGCGGTCGTACCAGTCTTCGGCATCCTGTTCTCCAGTTGATGCATCAAATTTAGCGCAACACCGCGACCGGTGATAACCGTATGACTGCTATGGAGAGACACTAATGCCGTTCTATCGAAGGGTTGTGGGTCCGATGCCTGATCCGGAGATCATGCTGATGCCGATCCCATCGCGAGAGCGTTTCGCGCTCCGCATGCTCCGCAACGCCGCAATAGCGGCCGGGGTTGTCGGCGGCGCCCTCGCGATCGGCATGACCGGCTACCACGAGCTGGGTGGACTGGGTTGGATAGAATCGTTCTACTACGCGGCGATGATTCTGTCCGGTGAGGGGCCGCCACTCGATCCACAGCCGCTCACCGTCGCCGGCTTACAGCGCCTGCACCTCTTCGCGGGTTTCTACGCGCTCTTCAGCGGAGTGACTTTCATCACGACGATAGGAGTGCTGTTCGCGCCAGCAATTCACCGGTTTCTGCACAAGTTCCACCTCGAGATCGCGGCTCACGACGAGCCGAGCGAGAAGACCTGAACCGGAGGCGGCTCGATCAGAGCGGGGTTTAGAGCCGCTTCACCCTCGTGACTTTCCATTTGCCGCCGGTTACAACCGCACCACTTTGAGAGGGAACAGTCGTGAAGGTGCCCTCGATAGTGCGCGCATCGGTGAAAGAGCCCTCGAAATTCGTGGTTACGCGACAGGCACAGGTGGGATCGATATACGGATCGAGGGTTCCGGTCACCTTGTTGCCTTCCTTTCTCATGAAGCTGATGTTGATGACCGAGCGAGCCATGGCGGCTTGAGAAGCCAGAGTGTCGGCCTTCCCGGGTAGCATTACGACCTTCCCGGACGCCGAAGACTCGCCCGCCCGCAAAGTGAAAGCGATCGTTCCGCTTCGGCCGGCCTCCGGGTTGTTGTAATCCCCGCGCCATTCACCCACCAATGGGCCGAGATCGAAATCGCTGGCAGACATCTGCGTTTCCGGCGGCCGCGATGCGCAGCCGGTCGCTGCAGAGGCAGCGCCCGCGAGGACGAGAACAACGATGAACCGCTTCATGGTCTTCCCGATATTTAGGCGCGAGCGGTGGGCGCGGCAAGCGGCTTGAATCCCTTCCTCTCCATCGCGCCCCAATCCTTTCTTCCACGCAGGAACTTCCAGAGGCCGCGAAGCCTCCAGTACACGGTCATTTGGCGGTAGCCGAGGTTCTCCAGCAGCGCCCACAGGAAAAGGAGGCCGCGGTCACGAAAAGTCTCGTAACGGTGGAAGCTGAGATCCTCGAGAATCAGAGTGAAAGCCGTGAGCGCCGTTCCGAGACCGTACGCAGTCAGATAGAAGAGCGCGGCAAAGTTCCAATCCACGATTCCATAAATGAGACCGAGGGCGAGACTGACCAGTCCGATGGCTTCGATTGCCGGCGCCAGCAGCTCCACGAACGCATAGTAGGGAAGTACGACCAGACCAGTCACCCTGTAGCGCGGGTTGAGCAGCATTCCCCGGTGCCGCCACAGAACATCCGCGAGTCCGCGATGCCAGCGATCGCGCTGTCGCCCCAGGACCTTGAGAGATTCTGGAACTTCAGTCCAGGCAACCGGATCGGGAACGAACGCAATCTTTCCCGGACCGCCGCGCTCATATGAAAGTCTCTTGAGCCGCAGCACGAGCTCCATGTCCTCACCGACGGTATCGTGCAGATAACCGCCGGCGCTGAGCACCGATTCGCGCCGGAAAAGTCCGAACGCGCCGGAGATGATGATGTTCCCGCCCAGCCGGTTCCAGCCGAGCCTGCCGAAGAGAAACGCGCGCAGGTATTCCACCACTTGCATGCCGGCGAGGGCATTCGTCGGCACCCGGGTTCTGATAACACGCCCGGATTTCACCTCTGAGCCGTTGACTACCCGGATCGTTCCACCGGTCGCAACCACATCCGTCGCGTATAGGAAGGGACGAATCATCCGCTGGAGTCCGTCGGCCTCTATCAGTGTGTCGGCGTCCATCGCGCAGACCAGATCGCCCTTGGCAAAGCTGAGTCCGACGTTCAGCGCGTCCGCCTTCCCGCCATTGTCCTTGTCCACGACGACGAGCGCCGGATACGTCGCCGATCGATACAGCGCGCGCACCGGTTTGGTCTTGATGCGCTGCTCGTAGATGGTCTTCACGGCAACCAGGTCGAACCGCTCTATCAGGACCTGTACGGTCTGGTCCTTCGATCCGTCGCTGATCACTATGACTTCGAGGTTGGGATACTGGAGCGCGAGCAGCGCGCGAAGGCTCCCCTCAATGGTCGACTCTTCGTTGAATGCAGGAGCGAGAATCGAAATCGTCGGTGACAGCGTCGAGCTCAGTAGCAAGTGGCGGCTCTCGTCGGCGATGAGTAGCAAGTGACGCCGCATCTCGAGCAAGGAGCTGACGAGAAGGAGCATGTACCACCCGTTGACCACCAGGAAGTACACGAGTACGACGAATTGGCCCCAGATCAGAAGCTGGCCGGCGTTTATCCCGAGGAACTCGTTCATCCTGCCGCCGCTGCCGCCGGAAGATCGAGAACGAGCTGCGCCATGTCAGCAGCGAATGCATCATCTCCCTTGAGAGCGCGCCGCAGGAATAGCGCGCCCGGTGCGCCGATCGATCGAAGCGCGAGACCGGCTTCGCGCCGGACGTGCCATGCGGAGTCCCGCAGACCTTCGGCCAGCTGCGATGCCGCTTGCCAGTGCTGAATCCGGCCGAGTCCCTGCGCTGCCGCCGCTCTTACCCGCGAATCCGGATCCTTCAACAGCTCGGTCAGGCGCTCAGCCGAAGGAGCATCGCCGATTGCGCCGAGGAGTTTCGTAGCTGCAATTCGAACTCCGGCGTCCTCACTACCCGAATGGCGCAGCGCCGCCGGACGAAACCCGGTCGAGGCAAGGGACTCCGCGACGCGAAGGCCGGATTCGGCCGGCAGTCCCGAATGCGTCTCCAGAAACGCGGCCAGAGGCTCGGCCACTATTCCGCCCATGCGAAGCAATGCGTCCTGGACAGCAAAGCGCGCCTGCGTCGCTGGATCGGCGAGCATCGTCAGCATTGTCGTTATGATCGACACTGATGGCTGAGCAGCGGCCCATTCTGCCGCCTGCGCGCGAACGGCCGCGTGAGGATCGGCGAGCAGCTTTTCAACGAGCGGGTCGGCCACATCCATGCGGGCAAGGACCCGCGCACCGCGAAGGCGGCGTGTCCAGCGGCGACTTGCGCACAACTGTCGCGCCCGGTCCAGGAGTGATACTTCGCGCGCTACGAACCGCAACCTCTCCTTCCCGGCTCCCGTCAGATTGCGGGACATCTCGAGAAACATCGACTCCTGGACATCGTGGCGTAGCGCTCGCAGGAGGGCGATGTCCTCGACGTTGATAGTGCCGCGCGTGACGAGGCGCGCCAGCGACTCACGGGCTGCTTCGGTAGAGCGCTGTATGCGACGGTGATTGATGAACAGCCAGAGTCCGTGCGAGAAGTAGACAATCACGGCCACTACGAGAAGCGCGATCTCGACGGTCATCACTCCGTTGAGAAGGTTCTGGTGCACGCTACTGCCCCTGTCTCAATACCATTCGAACCTTGTGCATTAGTACGGGAACGCTGAAAGGCTTGGAGATGTGATCGATTGCGCCGAGCTCGAGCGCAGCGAGCACGTCGCGCTCCCCGGTGCGTGCCGTCAGCATCACCACGCTGCTCGCCCTCGTCACTTCGACCGCCTTCAGCCTGCGCAGCACATCGAGTCCGTTGAGCGCGGGAAGGTCGACGCCGAGCAGTATCACCTTTGCCTGCACTTCCGGAGTCTTGCCCGTCAGTGCAGCGACCGCGCTCTCGCCGTCAGCGAACGTGGCGACCTTGAGGTTCCGGCTCTCCATTGCGTGTTGCAACAGCGAAACCAGGGCGACGTCGTCGTCCACGATGGCGACGTCTACGCGCCGCGTCATCGCACCGGTCAGCTGGACGCCGGATATCCCTACGCGATTGACGCCGATCTCCCTGACCTCTCGCAAGACCACAAGCGCTTTCTCGCGTAACGCACTCACGGTATCGCCGTCGACCTGGTACTGGGCAACTCCGGCAGTGCACGCGACTCGCACGGGCCGCCCATCATCCGCCAGGAAGCTCTGCTCCGCGATCTTGTTGCAGATCTGGGTGAGTTTGATGGCGCTTTGTTCCTTGGAGCTTCCGTACATCCCGATCAGGAATTCCGCGTCGCCCCACCAGCCGACGACGTCTTCACCCCGAAAGGATTTGGGCAGAAGCTCCCCGACCACACGCAGCACTCTATCCGCGATCGAGCGGCCGTAGGTTTTCGCCAGATTCGGAAGCGCGCCGATCTCGAGAGCGCCGATCGAGTAGGGATCAGATTTTCTGCGCGCGAGTCTCAG
>Ga0193723_1000855_pt1 | contig 11986 bp, 9 predicted proteins | sample H2m2metaG_FD_143042 | JGI IMG/M metagenome (GOLD analysis project Ga0193723, IMG submission 143042) | Soil microbial communities from a riparian zone of the East river system, Colorado, United States - H2m2 | ecosystem: Environmental > Terrestrial > Soil > Riparian zone | place: USA: East River... | reverse complement strand
CGTGGAGTCGATGTTGACCGTGGCAAAGCGGAACAGATCCGACTCGTAGAGGTTTCGCTGGCTTTGAAACAGCTCCTCCTGAGAGTACCGCCGGCCGGGTCGGGATACCAGAAGCTTTCGGACCAGCGCGGTGTCGATACGCTGGGCCCCGACGACATGGATCCCACCGATCACGGCCCTGCCGTCCGGTTCGGCTTCCAGTGTCACCGATGCAGTCTTGGATTCCTTGTTGCTCTCGAACCCGGAGAACACCCGGGCCGACGGATGGCCCCGATCTCGGAGCCGCCGAGTGACGGTGTCAGCGGTCGCCTGCATGGCGAATCGATTGAATGGGTCGCCCTGCTGCAGCGGGAGGTCCAGTACGACTGCCTTCCGCAACCGTACGGGCAGCGAGTCCAGGCCGTTGACCGCGAGCGAAGTCACCACGATGGGATTGCCCTCGTGGATCTTGAACTTGATGTAGACATCCTGCGGTGTGCGCCGGACCAGTGTGTCAATCGCCGCGTCGGGATATCCGCTGCGCCGGTACAACACCACGAGCCGCACGACATCACGTCGAAACTCCTGCTCATCGAAATAGCGCTTGGCGCCGAGAAACCCCAGCGAGCGAAAAAAGAACGCGCGCGCGAACCAGCTGGAGTTGGTCGTGGCGATCGCGTTGGCAAGGAGATCGTTAGGGATCGCCTCGTTGCCCTCGAACTTGAGTTGGCGGACCACGAGTTGAGTCTGCTGTGCCGCGGCAGGAACGGCCAGGGCGAGCGCCAGCAGCAGCCCGGCAAGCCGGGCTCCGCGTATCCGAGACGGCCGGTCGCGCCGACGCAGGTGACTGGGAATGCCACACTCCAGGACGAGGTTCCAGGCCGGCCGGTGCACCGAGAGCAGATTGACAGGCGTGCCGTAAGCCCGGTAGTTTGACGGTCTTACCCCCTAGAGTCAACGCCGCGTGCAGCCGGCCCCCCTTCTGCCTCGGCCCAGCCGACGTGTTGCCCTGCGATCTCCCTACCATTCTGCCCATCGAGCGATGCACCGGTTAGTTCTCGGTCTCACCGCCGTCGTACTCACCGGCTGCACCGACGGGACCGATCGGGCGAGCCTGAATTACTTCTTCACCTACGATCCCCGATCGCTCGACCCTGCCTTGTCCACCGACGTGCCGACCGGTGAGGTGGTGTCGCTCCTGTTCGACAACCTGACCCAGTTCGATGCGGATGCCCAGCTGGTTCCGGGGTTGGCCCGGTCTTGGGAGACGGACGCCGCGGGCCGGCGCTACACCTTCCACCTCCGGCAGGATGCCCGCTTCCACGACGGGCGGCAGGTGAAGGCCGCCGACGTGCGGGCGTCGATGCTTCGAGCACTGGCCCCGGGCACCACCGGCGGGCGTAGCTGGCCGCTGTATCCGATCCGGGGCGCCCGGGCCTATGCCGCCGGCAAAGCGAAGGAGGTCGAGGGCCTCAGCGTGCCAGACGATTCGACCGTGGTTCTGACTCTCGAGGAGCCGCTCAACATCTTTCCCAAGCTGCTCGCCATGCCGGTCGCCGCGATCGTCCCGACGCCAACCCCCGCCGACTTCGACCAGCAGCCCAACGGCAGCGGGCCCTGGAAGTTCGTCTCCTGGTCCCACGATGACGCTATCGTCCTGGCTCGGAACGAGCGCTACTGGGGTGGCGCTCCGAAGTCCGACACACTGCGGATTCGGATCATCCCCGAGCCACTCACCCAGGCCGCGGAATACGAGGCTGGGAAGTTGAGCGTGGTCGAGGTACCCGTCGGCGAAACCCGCCGCTGGCAGGACACGCGCCCACACGAGCTTCAGCGGCGCCCGGCGCTCCGTGACCTCTACGTGGCGATCAATACCACGCGCGGCCCCCTGAAAGACGTGCGGGTGCGGCGCGCGCTGAATCACGCCATCGACGTACCGACTCTCCTCACCACCCTTTTTGCGGACCGGGGAGTGCGAGCGGCGGGGTCATTGCCACCCGGCATCGCCGGCTACGATTCGACCCGCGCTCCGTATGCCTACGACCCAGCCAAGGCGAAGAAACTCCTGGCCGAGGCCGGATATCCCAAGGGGTTTGCGCTCAAGCTGTGGCGAACCCAGCGCGCCGAGCTCGCCCGCCTGGCGCAGTCGATCCAGCAGGGGCTCGCCGAGATCGGGGTCCAGGCCGAGATCGTGGAGCGGGACGCCTCCAGCGCGCGGGCTGCGGTGCGAAACGGAGAAGCCGACCTGTTCCTGACCGACTGGTATGCCGATTATCCGGACCCGGAGAACTTTAACTACCCGCTCTTTCACTCCCGCAACAAAGGACCTGGTGGCAACTACGCTTTCCTCGCCGATCCCGACCTGGACTCGATGATCAGCCGGGCCCGAGCGACCACCGACGAGACCGAGAAAACCCGGCTGGCCCGCGACATCGACGCCCGCGTCTTCGAGCTGGCGCCCTGGATCTTCCTCTGGTTTCCGGTGGACGTGTGGGCCGCGCAGCCCGATCTCAAGGGCTGGCGCATCCCTCTGGTTTTTACTGGCCAGCGCTGGATGCAGGCAGAGCGGGCCAAGTGAGCCGCTTCCTTCTCTACCGGGTCCTGCTCCTCGTTCCCACGCTGCTCGGCGTATTGCTCGTCACCTTTCTGCTCCTGTACGTGGCGCCAGGCGATCCGGTTCAGGCGATGGTCGGTGAGCGGGCCGACCCGGAGACTCTGGCTCGGCTTCGCGCCGAGCTGCGCCTGGACGACCCGCTCCCCAAGCAGTTCGTGCACTACGTGACTGGCGTCCTTCGGGGCGACCTCGGCACCAGCTACATCACCCGCCGGCCTATTCTGCGCGATTTGCTGCAACGTTTCCCCGCCACGCTCCGCCTGGCGGGCGCCGCCATGCTTTTCGCGGCCACCGTGGGAATCAGCATCGGGATCTACGGCGCGTGGCGCCCCGGCAGCTGGGCCGATCGCGTGGCCGCCCTGGGTGCGTACCTCGGCGTGTCGTTCCCGGTGTACTGGGTGGGCCTGATCCTGATCCTGGTCTTCGCCGTGAACCTGCGCTGGCTCCCTCCCTCCGGCTCCGGAGGGCTGGTCTACCTCATCCTCCCGGCGTTTACCCTCGGGATGCGATCGGTTGCCTTTCTCTCGCGAATGACCCGGGCGGCAATGCAGGAGGTGCTGAGGAGTGACTTCATTCGCACGGCGCGTGCCAAGGGACTCGCGGAGAGCCGAGTGGTTCTCTCCCACGGTTTCCGGAACGCGTTGCTCCCCGTGCTCACGGTGATTGGGCTCGACTTCGGCAGCTATCTGACCGGCTCCATCCTGACCGAAACCATCTTCTCATGGCCCGGCGTCGGCCGCTATGTCCTCACTGCCATCGACAAGCGTGACCTCCCCGCGATCCAGGGGAGTATCCTCTTCCTCAGTGTGGTCTTCGTGATCGTGAACCTGCTTACCGATCTGTTGTATGCCCGGGCGGATCCGAGGGTAGCGTATGACTAGCGGGGCGGCGGGGCGGCGGGGCGGCGGGGCAGTCCTCGCAATGCTCGTTCTGTCGACAACTCCTGGGAGCGCGCAAAAGGATCTCAGACACCGGGTCGACTCCCGCATGGACGCCCCGCCGTTCAACCGGCAGTTCTGGGGCGTGGCGCTGGTGGACGAAGGCGGGCGCGTGCTGTACGGCCGAAACCAGGACCGTCTCTTCATCCCCGCGAGCAACACCAAGCTGGTGGTGAGTGCGGTGGCCTCTGCGCTCCTGCCTCCCGACTGGAAGGTAAAGACCAGCCTCTATGGCGGGCCCGTGGTCAACGGCGTGCTCCAGGGTGACCTGGTGCTGTATGGCCGGGGCGATCCGACCATCGACCGGCGCTGCTATGCCACCGATACCACGTTGGCTGGAGTCTGCGACACCGATCCGTTCGCCCGACTGCGTCAGTTGGTCGATACCCTGCGAGCCAAAGGGGTGCGGGCCGTCACCGGTGACGTCGTGGGGGATGGGAGTTACTTCGAGACGACCCTGGTGCATCCCAACTGGGAATCGTTCGACCTGAACTGGTGGTACGCCGCCCCGGTCTCGGGGCTCGGCTTTCACGACAACAGCGTGGACTTCGACTGGGGTCCGGGCCCGGCTCCGGGCACGCCGGCCGTCATCACCATGGACCCGAATCTGGGCGATATCGCCTTCGAGAATCGTACGGTGACAGTTGCGCCTGGCGGTGAGTCCGATATCGGCGATCGCTTCTTCCGCCACCCCGGAACGCTCCAGATCTGGGCCGAGGGCACGGTCGCGCTCGACAATCCTCCGCACACCGAGTCCGTCGCCTTACCGGACCCCAGCCTGTACGCGGCCAGGGCGTTGCGCCAGGTGCTGGCCGAAGCGGGGATCTCCGTCGTTGGCGCCACCCGCTCCACCACCGATTCGACCGCCTACGCCGCTCTGCGCCGGACCGCTCCACTGGCGGAGGCGTCCTCACGGCCTTTGCGCGACTGGATCTTTCCCATCCTGAATACCAGCCAGAACTGGTTTGCAGAGATGCTGTTGAAGCAGCTGGGTCGACAATTCGGTAAAGCCGGGTCCTGGCCCGAGGGGTTGGAGGTCGAGCGCAGGTTCCTCATCGATTCGGTGAAGGTGGATTCAACTCAATTTTCCCTGAGCGATGGCTCCGGCCTCTCGAGCAGCAATCTGATCAGCCCGCTGGCGTTCACCCAGCTGCTTCGTTTCATGCGACGGCACCCGCGATACCGCACCTTCGCCGCCGGCCTGCCCCAGGCGGGCCTGGTTGGATCGCTGCGGAATCGCTTTCTGGGCACCCCGCTGGCCGGACGGGTGCGAGCCAAGACCGGCAGCATCTCTCGGGTCCTCACTCTGACCGGTTACATCGATCTGGACCGCGGGAGGACACTCACGTTCTCGGTCCTGACCAACAATCATGCCCAACCCGGGCGACCGTTGTTGGCGGTGATCGACAGCGTAGTGGTTGAGATGTCGAAACGGTGACGGGAGCTCACGGGCGGCGACTGCGGACCCGCCTCGTAGGGCTCGTGGTGCTGGTAGTGGTCGCAGCGGCGGTTGCCACGGAACGAGCCAGCCAGCAGCGAATCGGCAGCGACTTTCACGTGTTCTGGCAGGCCGGATACGATTTCGCGCACGGCTCGCCCCTCTATCAGCGGCTTCCGGGAGCGCGCCTCTTCCTCTACCCCCCGTTCGCCGCGCAGGTCTTTCAGGTGCTGAGCCTCTTTCCCCTGAAGGTTGCCGCGTGGCTCTTCTACGTAGCCTCGGTCTGCCTGGTCGTCGTCGCGGTTGGCCTCAGCCGGGACATCGTCCGGCGACTCGATCCGCCACGGGGTAGCGCCCGTCTCCCGCTCGCGCTGGCGGTGGTCTTCTCAGCCAATTTCATCCTGAATAATCTGAATCTGCTCCAGGTGAACCTGTTGATCCTCGTACTCTGTCTGCTCGGAATCCGAGCCTTTGCCCAGCAGCGGGAGGTGGCAGGCAGCGGATGGGTGGTTGCGGCGACGGCGATCAAGCTTACGCCGGCATTCTTCGTCCCGTGGGTGCTCATTCGAGGGACCCGCCGAAGTCTGGCCGCGGTGGCTGGATTCGGGATCCTATGCCTGACCCTGCCGATGGTCCAACGAGGATTCCACCAGGGGCTCACGGACCTGACCACGTACTACCAGAGCTTTCTGCAGCAGTTCGCGTCGGGGCGAGTGGTGGCGGACTACACCAATCAGAATCTCGCGGCCATGGTCTACCGGGCCGTCGTACCCCGCGCGTGGGGGCAGGGAGAGACCTACAACTACGTGTACTTGCCCTCGCTGGAGACCGCGGCGCCGCTCATCTACCGAGTGCTGGCGCTGGTTGTCGTGACAGCCTTCCTGGCTCACTTGGTGAGACTCCGGATCCGGCGCCGGCCGCTTTCCCCGCTCGAGATCTCGAGTGTCTTCCTGGCAAGCCACCTCCTGTCTGGCCTAACCTGGAAGGCCCACCTGGTGACCCTGCTGTTCGTTTTCTATGTCTTCTTTGTGCTGGATCCGCGGGAAATGGGGCGGGGCGGGCGGGTGGCACTCGGGCTCGCGTGGATAGGAATTGCGGCTATCGGCTTCGGCCGGGACCTCATGGGCGACCGGCTTCACCATTACATCGGGGGATACAGCGTTATCGTCTGGGTCATGCTACTGCTGTTCGGGCTGAGCATCACCTGGAGTCAGGCGAAATTGGTCAATCGTCCTTCTGACCGAAGAGTGCCATGTTCGACGAATGGCCCGGGTTTACCTTGGCCTTCGGATTAATCCAGTGCACCGCGTTGTTCACCGCGATACACGCCTCCGAGGCCCCGGTGGCAATCAGCTTGAGCTTGCCTGGGTAACTCGTGATGTCGCCCGCAGCGTAGATCCCGACCACGTTGGTGGCCATGACCTGGTCCACTTTGATATCGGCCTTTTCGGTGTCGAGCCCCCACTCCTTGATGGCGCCCAAGTCGGAATGAAAGCCAAGTAGAGGGATGATCGCGTCGATCTCGAGCGTCTCCTCTTCCTTCGTCTTGCTGTTGATGATAGTTACCCGTTCCACTTTCCCATTCCCGTGCAGCGCTTTCACCTCCCAGAAGGTCCGCAGCTCGCATTTTCCGCAGCGATGAAACTCCTGCACCTGATTCACGGTGGCTTGATGGGCGCGGAATGCATCGCGCCGATGAATCAGCATCACTGACTTGGCAATCCCCTGGAGGTTCACAGCCCAGTCGAACGCGGAGTCACCCCCGCCGACGAGGAGCACCCGTTGACCTTCGAACATTTTCGGATCGAGCACCTTGAAGAAGAGACCCTTCTCCTCGTACTGATCTTCACCCTCGATGCCCAGCCGCCGGGCCTCGAATGCCCCGATCCCCGCGGCAATGATGATGGTCCGGCTGGGGTACTCACCGTCCGATGTCTCGAGCACGAAGTGGCTCGCGCCGCCATCCTCCACCCGCCGCAGGCCGGTGACGATCTCGCCCAGGTGGGTGGTGGCGCCGAACTGGAGCGCCTGGGTGGCCATGTCACGAACCAGGTCTTTGGCCAGCACCTTGGGGAACCCTGCCACGTCGAAGATGTACTTCTCGGGGTAGAGCGCCATGAGCTGGCCACCGAGAGCCGGGAGCGCGTCGATAATCCGCGCCGACGCGCCCCGCATGCCCGCGTAGAAGGCCGCGAACAGACCTGTGGGTCCGCCCCCGATGATCGAAATGTCTCTGATCTCCTGCTGGGCCACCGCAGCTCCTGACGTTGTTGGCTGTTGCCTTGCTCGCAGCTAATAGCTAATGGCTAGTAGCTCATAGCCAAAGCCCTTTCGTTTTATAGGGGGACCGAACACATTGACCGCCATGTTCCTGCCCCGTGCTGCAATAACTTTGTTGGCGGTCTCACTGCTGGGACCACTTGCCGGCTGTAGCGGTGCCGGCAGGTTCCTGCGAGAGGTGTTTCGGGAACGCCCGCCCGCCCCGCTCGACTCGATGAGCGTGGCCAGTGACGCTCGCGTGGACTCGATGGGATTTGTGGTCGGAAGCTTCGTGGGCGAGGGCACCAGCCGGGCGGTCCACCTTCTCTCGAGCGACACCGGGTTCATCGCGGCGCTGGCCCGGCGGTACCGGCCTGTGCTCGAGAGGGACGGCGACCTCTGGCGGGCGCTCGCGCGAGAGCGGATCGTCACCCTCGCGCCGGCGGGGCCCCGCCGCACCACTACCGGAGCACCGATGGTCGATCGAGCCCTGGTCGGCGGGCCGGCGGGCCACAGCGCGGTTACGCCAACCGCCATCCTGCTGCACGGCAGCCCCTGCGGCTCCCGTGGCGCCCAGGCCGAGATCATCGTCGAAGACGACCACCGGGCTCAGGAACCGTCGCTCCGGGGTCCGGTGCTGGGCTCCTTTACCCATTCTCAAGCGATTCCTCCCCCAGCCGACAACCGTGAACGCTTCCGCCGGCGGGAACCGGTCTCCGACCCGAGTCCGTCCCTGGTGGACGAGCTCATCGCCCGGACCGCCAGGGTCATGGACTCGACCCTCGGCTCCAGTATCCGATCGTTGAGCTTACGGGCTGCGGACGATTCCAGGCTGGAGATCAACACCCTCTCCGATATCGACGCTGCCGACGTCATCCCGTTCCGCCCAGCCGCGGGCGCGGTGCGCTTCGCCGTCTCGCTCCGCGCGCGGCGAATCACCGAGGGAGGGGACACGCTGCTCGCGGCGACGGTCATGGCCTGGGACAGTGCCGGCGCCTGGCAGCAGGTGATCTTTCGGCCCACGGTCGTCTCGCTACGACGGGGACGCCTCGCTCCCTATGGCGCGTTGCGCCGGGGTCTCTTCTGGCGCCGGCTTCAGCCGATCAGCGATTTTGCGTTCGAGCGAGACAATCTGTGGATGGAACAGGTGGACGTCCGCGATGGCAGCGTGCTGTGGGGGATCATCCAACCCAGAGGCAACGTGGTGGTGGCGGCGGCACAGGTGGAAGGACCCTGCCGATGAAGATCTATACGCGTAGCGGCGATGGCGGCCAAACGGCGTTGTTCGGTGGTGGTCGAGTGCCCAAGAACGACGCCCGAGTCGCTGCCTACGGTGAGGTGGACGAATTGAACTCCGTGCTGGGCGTCGTGCGTTCTACCGAGCCCAGGGGGTTTTTCGATCCGCTCTTCGAGGCGATTCAGCGGGATCTGTTCTCCATCGGCGGCCAGCTCGCCACTCCCGATCCCTCGCGAGTCGCCAAGGCGCTCGAGAAGGCGGAGCTGTCGGGGAGCCGGGTGAGCGAGTTCGAGCGGATCATGGACGAGACGGAACAGGAGCTGCTGCCGCTCCGGTCGTTCGTGCTGCCGGCGGGTGCCCCCAAAGCCGTCGCCCTCCACCTGGCCCGGACGGTGTGCCGCCGAGCGGAACGGAGCGTGGTCAGCCTGTCCCAGAGCAGCGACGTGCCGGCCCAATTTCTGGTATACCTCAACCGTCTCTCGGATCTCCTGTTCACGCTCGCGCGTCTGGCAAATCATCGGGCCGGCGTGAGCGACGTGACTTGGTAGTAAGCATGTCCACCGGTCCCGTCATCGTAAGCCACGCGCAGGGCTCCTACCCGGTCTACGTCGAGCCTGGTGCCATCGCCCGCCTTGATGCGCTCGTGCTACAACATCTGCCCGGCTGCCGGGTCGCCATGCTGGTGGACGAGACCGTTCTCCCCCTCTACCGGTCGGGCCGCCTGGGCCCCGGGGAGTGGAACGGCGAGACACTGACTTTTCCGGCCGGCGAACAATCGAAGAATCGCGACACCTGGGCCCGCCTTACCGATGCCCTGCTGGAGCGCGGCTTCGGCCGGGATAGCGGTATCATCGCACTGGGGGGTGGGGTCACCGGAGATCTCGCCGGGTTCGTCGCCGCCACCTACATGCGCGGGCTGCCCTATGTGCAGGTCCCCACCACCTTGCTCGCCATGCTCGACGCGTCGGTCGGCGGCAAGACCGGGGTGGACACCACGAAGGGCAAGAACCTGGTCGGCTCCTTCCATCCCCCCGCTGCGGTGATCGCCGATCCGCTTACCCTCGGCACCCTGCCCGAGCGCGACTACCGTGCCGGTCTGGCCGAGGCGGTGAAGCACGGCCTCATTGCCGACCGCGATTACTTCGAGTGGATGGAGACGCATACTTCCGAGCTCATCCGGCACGACCCAGACACGCTCACCAGACTGATTCGCCGGAGCGTGGAGATCAAGGCCGCGGTGGTGAGTGACGACGAACGTGAGGCAGGCCGGCGGTCCATTCTCAACGCCGGCCACACCATTGCCCACGCCCTCGAGCAGGTCTCCAACTACCAGCTGCCCCACGGCGAGGCGGTGGCGCTTGGGCTGGTGCTCGAGTGCGAGCTGGCCGAGCACCTAGGCCTGGCGGAGTCCGGCCTCCACCACCGCGTCTCCCAGCTCCTGATCCGCCTGGGGTTACCAGATCGGGTACCTGCCGGACTCGATCGGACCGCGCTGATCGGCAGCATGATGGGCGACAAGAAGAATCGCGGCGGACAGATACACTTCGCGCTGCCCGCCACACTCGGCCGCATGCATCGGCTGGACGGGTGGACGACGGCCGTGCCGGATGCCGCCATTCGGCGGGTCTTGGCGCCTTCGACCGTCGGTTGAGAACGGCCCGTAAATCGCAGAGAAATCCCTCACATCTCCTTCTACTGCAGGAAGTTGCAGTTCCGGCGCTGAGCCCGACGCCGGCGGGAGTTCTCCACCAAAGTGGATAAAGCCATGAACCGGTTGTGGACAAGCATTTTGTGATGTGGAAACAATTTTTGCTTGACTCGCAGCCGGTGCCTCTCATATATTCGCTGCTCACCTCTCCGATTTTTTCGGTCACAGCACCAAAAAACCACAGCCCGTTCCCTCCCCCTGGGGTTGTTTATGACGCATGTGCGTACCGGGAAAGCCCGCCCGTTTGCTCGCTCAATTCCTTCCGGCGCGTTCGATCAATACCTGCTCGACATTCAGAAGCTCCCCATGATCTCCGACCCCGACGAGGAGAAGCGACTGGCGCGTCGCGCCGTGGCGGGTGACGAAACGGCGGCGGAGCGGCTGGTCACGGCCAACCTGCGGTTCGTGATCTCCTACGTAAAGAAGTACCAGGGTCACGGGCTCGACCTGTCGGAGTTGGTGGCCATCGGGAACGAGGGGCTGCTCAAGGCGGTCAAGAAGTTCGACCCCGACCATGGGGTGAAGTTCATCTCCTATGCGGTGTGGTGGGTCCGCCAGGCCGTCCTGAAGGCGCTCGCCGAGCAGACCCGCAGCGTCCGAATTCCCCTGAACCAGAACTCGGCGCTGGTCCGGATGTCCCGGGCCAAGAGTTTTCTGGCCCAGGAGCTTGGCCGGGAGCCGACTGACGCCGAAATCGCCATCGCGCTCAACGATACGGTCGAGAACATCCGCTCGGCTCACCGGATGACCTCGACCGAGGTATCGCTGGATGCGCCGGTCGAAAGGCAGGACCGGGGCGCCAGTACGTTCGGTGAGCGGGTTGCCGGCACCGGCGGCAGCGAGATCGAGGAGATGACCGACGTCCGGCTGCAGCGGGAATTCATCGATCGCATTTTCCAACGCCATCTCACCCCACGCGAACGCAAGATCCTGTCGCTCTACTATGGCCTGGAGGAAGGCTCCGAGGCGCTGACCCTGGAAAAGATCGGCGCCTTACTCGGGGTCACCCGGGAACGCATCCGGCAGATTCGCGAACGAGCCTTCGAGAAGCTGCGCGACTCTGCCGATGTCCGGGCGTTGCGTGGATTCTGGGGAGCCGCATGAGGCGGTGAGCAGTGAGCGGTAAGCGGTAAGCGGGGGGTTCCGAGAACCATCGGAGCCCCCCGCTCACTTCTCACCGCTCACCGCTTACCTTACGCGCATGCCCTTCCGGCTTCCCATCTTTCCACTCTCGGTCGTGCTGTTTCCCGGAGCTCCGCTGCCGCTCCACATCTTCGAGCCGCGGTATAAACGTATGCTGGCCGATTGTCTGCTGGTTGACCGGCGGTTCGGCCTCACCCCGGTGAGCGGCGAGTCGGAGCTGCCGGACACAGGAACAGTCGGCTGCATCGCGGAGGTACGGGTCAATCAGGAGCTTCCGGACGGACGATCGAATGTCGTGGTCGTGGGAGGCTCACGGTTCGTGCTTTCGCGTTTGCTCGACGAGCCCCATCCCTACCTCGTCGCCATGGTCCAGACGTTCGACGACGATGCCGGTTCGGAGCCTGCCGCCGAGGATACCGCCGAGCTGCGTGAGCTCTTCGGACGCTACTTCGCCGGTCTCCGCGAGCTTAACGACACTATGCCGGAGGAGCCGACCCTTCCGGACGATCCATCCAGCCTGTCCTTTCATATTGCGAGCGGTATTGAGTGCGACCTCGGGGTGAAACAGCGGTTGCTGACCGAGCGCTCGACCTCCCGGCGAATCAAGGCGCTGATTCTGCTCCTTCCAGTGCTCACCAGCGCGGTTGAGTTGGGACTGAAGGTGCACCGT
>Ga0193723_1000854_pt1 | contig 11989 bp, 7 predicted proteins | sample H2m2metaG_FD_143042 | JGI IMG/M metagenome (GOLD analysis project Ga0193723, IMG submission 143042) | Soil microbial communities from a riparian zone of the East river system, Colorado, United States - H2m2 | ecosystem: Environmental > Terrestrial > Soil > Riparian zone | place: USA: East River... | reverse complement strand
TCTTGATCTTCTCGACGGGAAGGGTGAGCTTCTCGGCCACCTCTTCCGGCGTCGGCTCGCGCCCCAGCTCCTGCACCAACCGCCGCGACGTGCGCACCACCTTGTTGATCGCCTCGATCATGTGGACCGGCACGCGGATGGTCCGCGCCTGGTCCGCGATCGCCCGCGTGATCGCCTGGCGAATCCACCATGTCGCGTACGTCGAGAACTTGTACCCCTTGCGGTAGTCGAACTTGTCGACCGCGCGCATGAGCCCGGAGTTTCCCTCCTGGATCAGGTCGAGGAACTCGAGCCCGCGGTTCGTGTACCGCTTGGCGATCGAGATCACGAGGCGCACGTTGGCCTCGATCATCTCGCGCTTCGCCTTGTCGCGCGCGATCTCTCCGGAGCGGATCTCGGTCGCGACCTCGCGAATCTGCTCGCGCAACATCCTTCCCTCGATCTCGATCCGGCGCACCTTGCGGCGCGCGTTCTTCACCTCGAGCACGTAAGCGTCGAGATCGGCCGTCTTGAGGCCGGTCTCCTTCTCAATCTGCTTCGCCTCCTTGCGGCTCTTCTTGATCCGCTTGAGGAGGGCGTGGACCTCCTCGCTGCTCTTCCCCCAATTCCACTCCATCGTGGTGACGTCGGACTCGGCTTCCTCGAAGCGCTTCGCGAGACCCTTCATCCGCTCGGCGAGCCGCTCGATCAGCTTGTTGTTCATGTTGAGCGCGTAGAGCTCCTTCAAGAGCTCCTCGTCCGCAGCGCGAACCTTTTCCTGATGCGCCTTCCGCTTCTCCTCCGAGAGACGCCCGACCGACCGCTCCTGGACCTTGAGGAGCTTGCCGTGGAGCACCCGGACCCGGTCCATCGACTTGAGTGCCCTCGCCCGCTCCTTCTTGGGCGAGAACTCGGGATTCCAGTTGCCGAAATCGATCTGCGTGAATTCCTCGACCCGGACCTTGCCCTGCTTCAATTTCGTGCCGAGCGCGATCAACTCTTTCATGATGGGCGTCGAGCGGAAGAGCGCCGTGCAGACCTGGCGCTCGCCGGCCTTGATGCGCTTGGCGATCTCGACCTCGCCCTCGCGGTCGAGGAGCGGCACGCGGCCCATCTCACGCAAATACATGCGCACGGGGTCGTCGTAGCGCATCGGGTGCGGGAGCACCTGCTTGTCGGCCGGGCGCTTCTCCTCCCGCCGCTTCAGCTTCAATTTCTGCTGGGCTTCCTCGTGGGAATCGAAGACGTCGACCTTCAGATCGTTGAGCGCGATATAGACCTCGTCCATGTCCTCGACCGAAGCGCTCTCGTCCAAGAACGTCTCGATCTGGTCGTGGAGGAGGTACTGCTGCTTCCCGGCCAGTACTTTAAGGTCGTGAAAGCGGTCCGTTTTCACACGCTTCATCCGTTGACGTCTCCTCTCCATGTGTCGGGTCCCACCCGGGCCCTAAGAAACCGCCGGGTGGCTACTGCCATGTAACTTGGATGCCAAATCCCTGCGTTCGGCCACAAGCCGGTCGAGGGAGCCCGAGTCGTGGGCCCTCTCGGCCAGGCGAATGGCTTGATCCAGCTCGTGGATGGAGGCCCGAAGGCGTCTTTCCCCAAGCCTCGCCAGGAGTTCCTGGGCTCCACGTCGGGACATTTCATCCGTGCGTCCCTCCTCGACACTGTGCTCGGCCAGGAGGGCCCGCGCGAGCGGCTCCAGGTCCGTGAGGGCCCGGATCTCCTCCGGGAGCGGCGCCCTGGCCATCTGGAGCCAGGATCGCAGCAGCGCCTGTAATGCCATGCTGTGAAAACAGTTGACGCCCCCGTTCGCGACGACCTCCGCGACCGCGCCTTCCTCGGTAAGGCAGCGGGCGGCGAGCTCCTTCTCGATCGGATCGAGGACCTCGGGGCGTTCGTCGACCGTTTGAGACCCGCCACTGGCCGTGGCCGATGGCGCAGATCCCTGCCCCGATGCCACGGGCCGCGGTTGGGACGCCCCGACAGAGTCCGAGCCCCGACTTCCTCCAGAGAATCGACGCGAGCCGCGCCGTTTCGACAGGGCTTCGAGCAGAACCTCCTCCTCAATGCCGAACGCCGCCGATCCGCGGCGGAGCATGAGGCGGCGGCGGATCGGATCGTCGACCTTCCCCAAGAGCTCTACGTATCGCTTTACACGCGCCTCCGGGGACGGGTTCTGGCTCTCCCCAGCCAACGCGGCGCTTGCCAGGAAGGCCGCCACATCTCCCGCGGTCTTCTGAAGATCCTCGAACGCGGCGGCACCCCGCTTGGCGATGAACGAATCCGGATCCTCGCCGTCCGGGAGGATGAGCACCCGGACCTGGAGCCCCGCGATCAAGAGCGCCTCGAGCGCCCGATCGGCGGCGCGAACGCCAGCGTCATCGCAGTCGTAGACGAGCAGAACCTCCGCCTCGAACCGGGACAGCGCACGCGCCTGGTCCGTGGTGAGCGCGGTCCCGCACGTGGACACCGAATTCGGATAGCCGGCGGCTCGGAGTCGCATCACGTCGAGATAGCCCTCGGCCACGATGATTCGCTTTCGATCCCGGATCTCCGCCCTCGCGAGCGGAAGGCCGAAGAGCAGCCCACCCTTTCGATAGACCGGAGACTCGGGAGAGTTGATGTACTTCGGCGATTCTTCCTGCGCGATGCTTCGGGCACCGAACCCGGCCACCCGGCCCGCCGCGGCCTCGATCGGGAACGTGATCCGGCCCCGGAACCGGTCGTAGTGCGTGCCGTTCTCCCTGCGGAGGAGGAGGCCCGCCTCCTCGAGCACGGTCGGCGGCAGGAGCTTTCCCAGCGCCGCGCTCAGGCTGTCCCATCCCTCGGGGGCCCAGCCCACCTGGAAGCGATCGAGGATCGCATCATCGAAACCCCTCCCCGCGAGATAGGCGCGCGCCTTCGCCCCGCCCGGTTCGCGGAGGGACGCGCGAAAGAAATCGTTGGCGAGCGCGTTCGCCTGATACAGGCGGTCGCGCTTCCCGTCGCCCGCTCCGCGGCCGGACGTGGGCAGCTCGATTCCGGCCCGCTCCGCCAAGACCGCGAGCGCTTCGGGAAAGGTCACCTTGTCGATCTCCATCAAGAACGAGAAGACGTCCCCTCCCTTGTTGCAGCCGAAGCAGTGCCACATCTGGCGCTCCGAGTTGACCGTAAACGATGGGGTCTTCTCCGAGTGAAACGGGCAAAGCCCTTTCCACGCCCGGCCCATGCGCCGGAGCGGCACCCGCTCCCCGACGATCTGCACGATGTCGGATGCGGCGCGGACCTCTTCCTTGGCTTCTTCCGCGGATCGGGCCGTCATGTCAGGTGAGCGTCACGATCGTGACGCCGGTTCCTCCTTCTCCAAGCTCTCCCAGACGGTATTCCTTGACCAGCGTGTTGGTCTGAAGCCAGCTCTTCATCCGCTCGCGAAGGATTCCCTTTCCCTTCCCGTGGATGATGCGGGCCCTCTCGAGGCCGCCCATGTGGGCGTCCTCGAGAAACCGCTCCACCGCGATGATCGCGTCGTCGGCCTCGAAGCCGCGGACGTCGATCTCGGTCTTGGCGTCGGGCCAATCGGCCGCCGCGGCCGCCGCCGCTCTGCCGGCGATTCCGCCGGTCGTCTTCTTCGTGGCGGTCGCGGCGCCACCGCTTGGGGCGCGGCGAAGCTGCGTCATCGGAAGCACGGCGGTCGCGCCCCCGATCCGCACCCGGACCTTGCCGTCCGCGTCGGGCGCGGTCAACGCGGTCGCCTCGGCGCGCAACGTCGGAACGAACAGCCGATCCCCCGGCGCCACGGAGGTGACCGGCTCGCCATTGCGAGCATCCGACGGCTCCGGCGCGTCCTCCCGCTCGATCGCGTCGGAGAGTCCTTTCGCCAGCCCGCGCGCTTCCTGGAGCGTCGCCGGCGTGGTCCGTTTCTCGGCCCGCATCTTCTTCCGGTAGTCGTCGATCTGGCTCTCGAGCTGGTTCAGGAGCTCCCTCCGCGCCGAGAGCTCCGCCTGCTTCCGCTCCCTCCGCTCGGACTCCAGCCGGTCCAGCGCCGCCGTGAGCTCCGATTCCCTCGCGGCAAGCTGGCCGCGGGTGCGCTCAAGCGCCGCGCGCTCGTCGCGGGCCTCCTCGCGCAGCCGCCCCAGCTCCTCGAGAAGGCGATTCAGGTCGCGCTCGCCCTGCGGCAAAAGCGCGCGTGCACGATCGAGAACGCGCGCGTCCACCCCGAAGCGCTCCGCGACCTGGATCGCGCGGCTCCCACCCGGCACGCCGACGACCAGGCGGAAGAGCGGGCGGAGCGACGTCTCGTCGAACGCCATCGAGGCGTTCCTCACCCCGGCCGTCTCGTGCGCGAACGTCTTCAGCATCCCGTGATGCGTGGTGGCCACGCAGAGCGCGCGCCGCGCGAGCAAGGCCTCCAGCACCGCCTGTCCCAGCGCGGCCCCCTCGACCGGGTCGGTCCCGGAGCCGAGCTCGTCCAGGAGCACCAGGCTCCGCGGCGTCGCCTGCCCCAGCGCTTCGGACACGCGGCGAAGATGCGAGAGGAACGTGCTCACGTCCGATGAGATCGACTGCTCGTCGCCGATGTCGCAGATCACCCGATCGAACCAGGGGATCACGGTTCCCGCGGCGACAGGGATCGGAAGCCCCGCCGCGGCGAGCAGCGCCAGGAGCCCCACGGTCTTCATCGCGACGGTCTTTCCGCCCATGTTGGGCCCGGTCACGAGGAGCATCGGGTGCTCGTGATCGAGCTCCAGGTCGAGCGGAACGGGCGCCGCGCTCTCCCCCTTGCGGTGCCGCTCGACGAGGATCGGGTGCCTTCCCTCGCGAATCCGGAGGCTCCGTTCCTCCACCAGCTCGGGGAGAGACGCCCGCGCGTCCACCGCCCACGCCGTGACCGCCTGCGCCGCGTCGATCCGCGCCAGCTCGGCGAAATTCCGCTCGAGGGCGGGCAGCTCGCGGTGCGCGCGCGCGGTCAGCTCGCGAAGGATCCGCTCGACCTCGCGAGCCTCGGCGAGCGCGTGCTCCGCCAGCTCACTGTTCCCCTCGGCCGCCTCGCGGGGCTCGACGAAGAGGCTCGCGCCGGAGCCGGAATGCCCGACCACCGTCCCGGGCACCAAGCGCCGGCTCCCCGACGGGATCGCGAGCACGTAGCGGCCGTCCCGCAGGGTCACGAAGCTCTCCGGCGCCGAAAGCCCGCGCTCGATCGCCTCGAGCTTCGCCGCGAGCCGGGCCCGAAGCGTGCGGATCGCGCGCCGGATCTTGGAAAGCTCCGGGCTCGCGTCGTCTTTGACCTCGCCCGACGGATCGAGCGCGCGCGTGATCTCGCGATGAAGCGGATCGAGCGGATCCAAGGCCGAGAGCGCGCGATCGAGCGCGGGAGTTTCGCGCCGCGTCTTCCGATACCAGGTCACGAGCGCGCGCACCTGATCGAGGAGAAGCGCCAAACTCCACAGCTCCTCTCCCCGGAGCGTCGCCCCTTCCGGCGCCAGGCGCGCCAGCTCGGGCCTCAGGTCGGGGGGCGCGGCGTGCGGCGGGGAATCCCCCTCCGCGTGACACGCCAGCAGATCGCCGTAAAGCTCCTGGGCGCCCCGTGCCGACTCCAGGCGTTCGTGCGGCCCGAGCGCGACGACCCGTTCGCGTCCCGGGACCGAGCGCGAGCGGGCCGCGATCGCCTCGAGCACGAGCGGAAGCTCGAGGACGGCGTGCGCGTGGTCGAGGACGCGTTCCTTCCTTGGCGTTTCCAATGGCGCCGCAGCGGGGCGCGAATTCGCGTCGGTAATGGCTGTACGTCCGGAGGTGCGGGTGGTAGTGAAGTGCCGACCCAGGAGGCGAACGGGAAACCGGCTCATGCCGGCCTCCCGCCCGTATTGCAACCTCGAATGACGCGCTACTCCGCCTTCATCCGAGCCATCATCTTTCTTTTCGCGGCGTTAAGCTTCCGCTTGCGCCGCTCGCTCGGTTTCTCGAAGTGTTGATGACGTCGTAGATCCGCGAGAACTCCAGCCTTCTCGCACTTCTTCTTGAACCGGCGAAGGGCGCTCTCGAAGGACTCGCCTTCTTTGACCCTGATGCCGGGCATCTTATAAATCGCCTCCTCACCGTGGTTTGAGGTGTCGAGACAGCCCTCCAAATTGGCCTGGGCAGCATCCGGCTAACACTAACAATGATACCCCGAAAGGCCCTCTTTGTCAAATGGGCCATATCCTGTTTTATTCTAATTGATTACGAACGACCGCCAAAAGCGCTATCGCGGCCGTCTCCGTGGTTAATCTGCTACCACCTAGTGAGATAGGCCGGAAACCCGCCTCGAGGAGCCTCCCGCCCTCTTCGTCCGTAAAGCCGCCGGGCGGTCCAACAGCCAGGGAAATAGAGCCTTGAAGCTCACCCGATGCGGATTTGATGCGGGACTGGCTCCCGGGATCCGCCACATATCTCGGCCCGTCGCCCAGAAGCGCAATTGCCGCCTCCAACGAGGGCGAGGAACGGATCGCCGGTAGGCGGCTGCGCCGTGACTGCTTCAGCGCGGAGACGGCGACCCTGGATAGCCGGTCGAGGCGCGAAGATCCAAGTGCTTGGCGGCCGGCCCGGTCGCAGGCTACGAAGTCGATGGCGAAGGCACCAAGCGGCACGGCGTGGGCCACGACCGCTTCCGTGGGCCCGGCGTCGGGGAGCCCGACCAAGAGCGTGATCGGAACGGAAAGCTCGCCCTGACCCGAAGATCGCCGCTCGATTGCGCCGACCGCGACGCGCCGATCCCACGATTCGAGAAGGCACTCGTAGGTTCCCCCCACCCCGTCGACCGCCACGAAGGGGGTGCCGGGAGCCGCTCGGTGTACGTGCAGAAGGTGGTGTGATTCCTCGCGATCGAGCGTGAGGCGATCGCCTCGGATCGCGTCGGGGGCGACCCAGAAGATCGTGTCGGGTCGTCGCGGCTTGGGCACGGCCTAGCGGCCGGCGTCGTCGCGGGGTCGCCGCGGGGCCGCGGGCTTGGCCTCGGGCAGCTCGTCGAATTCCTGGAGCAGCTTCTTCCCCCGGTCCGAGAGCTTCGCCGGCGTCGCGAGGTCGATCCGAACCAGCAGATCCCCAGGCTTCGACCGCTTGAGGCTCCGTATCCCCTTCCCGCGGAGGCGAAGGAGCTTCCCCGGGGTCGTTCCCGCGGGCACGTCGATGGCCGCCCGTCCTCCGCCCAGGGTCGGGACTTCGATCCGCCCCCCCAACGCCGCCTTTGCGACGCTGATCGGAACCTCGACCAGGAGGTCGTCTCCGTCCCTCAGGAAGAGGTCGTGCTCGATCTCCTCGATGTGGGCGATCAGGTCGCCGGGCGCGCCGCCCCGGGGACCGACGTCTCCCATGCCGGCGAGCGGGATGTAGTTCCCGTTCGAGACCCCGGCCGGGACCTGGATCGTGAGGTCGCTCTGCTCGCGGCGGCGTCCCTCGCCGGCGCAGTCGGCGCACGGCGTTTCGATCACGGTCCCCTCGCCGCGGCACCGGTCGCACGTCGTGATGTTGATCAGCTGGCCGAAGATCGAGCGCTGCACCAATCGCACCTGGCCCGAGCCGTGACAGACCGGGCAGGTCTTCCGGGTCGTCCCCTCCTTGGCGCCGGTTCCGTGGCAGGTCGAACAGGCGCGCATATGACGGATCTTGACGACCTTCTCGACTCCGGTCGCGATCTCCTCGAGCGTCAGAGGCAGGCGAAGCTCCAGCGTGTTGCCACGCCGTTCGCGCGAGCCGCCGCGGGCCGACTGCTGCTCGAAGGCGTCGCCGAATCCGCCGAATCCACCGCCGCCAAAGTCGCGCATGAAGGCGCGAAGCGCGTCGGCCAGATCGAACCCGGCGAAGTCGCCGAAGCCGCCGCCCGGAGGGGCCGCCGGCGCGTGTCCGAAGCGGTCGTAGTGCGCCCGCTTCTCCGGATCGCGCAGAATTTCGTATGCTTCGGCGGCCTCGCGGAACCGAGCTTCCGCCTCCTTGTTCCCGGGATTTCGGTCGGGATGCGACTTGAGCGCGTGCTGGCGATACGCCTTCTTGATCTCATCCTCCGACGCGCCGCGAGGCACGCCCAGCACTTCGTAGTAGTCCCGTTTGGCCACTACCGGGGCGCTCCCGAAGGTGTCGTCGTCTCCGGACCGGCGGTGCCCGAGGGACCCGCGACGATCACCTTCGCGTGCCGGAGCACGCGGTCACGGAAGCGGTAGCCCGGCTGCACGACCTCGACGATCGTGCCCGGCGTGGCGCCAGTCCCGGCCTGTTCGGCCACCGCCTCGTGGAGCGCGGGGTCGAATGGCACGCCCTGGGGCCGGATCGGGGTGACGCCCTGCTTCTCGAGGATTCGAACGAGGCGGTCGTAGATCATCCCGATTCCCGAGAGGATCGACTCGCCTGCCTTTCCTTCCATCGCCTTCAAGGCGCGCTCGAAGTCGTCGAGCACCGGCAGGATCTCGCGCATCAGATCTTCCTGCGCGTAAATGACGGCGGCGTCCATTTCCTGGCGCCGCCGGCGATTCACGTTCTGCTGCTCGGCGAGCGCGCGGAGGAGCTCGTCCTCCCGGGCGCGGAGCCGCGCCAGCTCGGCGATCGCCGGATCCGGCGCCTCGGCCTCGAGGCCGGGATCGGCGCGCTCCTGCTCCGCAGCTTCTTCACGTTTTCTTGCGTTCATCGTGCCTCCGCGAGGCGTTCCCCCACATACGAGACGAGCGACACGAGCCGGCGGTACGGCATCCGCACCGGACCCATGACGCCAAGAAGCCCCTGCACACCGCGCGCCTCGACGCGCATCCCGACGATCGAGCAATTTCGGAGCGCGCCCGCGCCGTTCTCGCGCCCGATCGAGACCCGCGCTCGGCCGAATTCGGCGGTCGCCTCGAGGGCGCGCGCCATCGGCTCCCGCTCGGCCAGGAGCGAGACCAACGGCCGGAGGCTGGCCGGCGACTGGAATTCGGGCTGGGAGGCGATGTTGTCGGCGCCGTCGATCCGGACCGCGGGCGGCCCGGCGGCTTCCATGAGACGCGCGATCCGCTCGAGGAGATCCGCGGCGAGCGCGGCGCCGGCGGCCGCGCCGGCGGCGGGCGATTCCCGGCGTGCACGCGCCGCGAGCGCCGTCGCCTCTTCCGCGCCGCGGATCGGGAGCGCCTCCTGGATGCGTCTTTGGGCCTGTCGCAGGGTCGCGCCATCCGGCGGCCGCTCGGGCTTCCAACTGGACGTGGCGACCCGGCCGGTGGTCTCCCGAAGCGCCAAGACCAAGAGACCACCCTCGAGCCCGACCACGTCGACCCGCTCCACGACCCGCTCGGCGCTGTCCTGGATCAGGACGAGCGCCAGCTGCCGGGACGCCCGCGCGAGGACATGCAGGATCTCCGCCGGAATCGGGTTGCCGGTCTCCGGGACAGGGCCGATCGCCTCGGAGACGGTGCGGCGGGTTGCCTTCGGGATCGGCTCGGGCCGCATCAGCTCATCGACGTAATAGCGATAGCCCGCTTCCGTCGGGACGCGCCCGGCGGAGGTGTGGGGATGGCCGAGGAACCCGCGCTCTTCCAGCTGCTGCATCGCGTTCCGGATCGTGGCCGGCGAGATGCTGAGATGATAGGCCGCGCGGACATACTGCGACCCGACCGGTTCGGCTCGGGTCACGTGGCTCTCCACCACGAACGTCAGGATGCGGCGGTGCCGCTCGTCGAGATCGGGTCGGGTCATGGCGTTGGGATCGATTGGCACTCACAGCTTGTAAGTGCCAATGACTAGAGGAAGCTACCAGCGGAGGCTGCGGGTGTCAAGCCGGCGCGGGCGGTGAGGGCGTCAAGCCGGGGCTGGCGTCAAGCCGGCGCGGGCGGTGCCTCGCTCATGCGGGCGAGGAGCTCGGCGGAAATCTCCTGAGCGAGGAGGAGGCCCCGATCGGTGGGCCGGACGCGGCCCGGCGGATCGAGGCGAACCGCGCCGGCGCTTGCCGCCCACTCGCTCCACCTCGTGGCGACCGGTCCCGCGAGCCGCGTGAGCTCGATCCGGCGAAGCCCGCGCGCGCGCCTGAGCCCGAGCATGATCCTCTCCTCGACCTCATCCCGCGGCGAGAGTGCCGCGCGGTCGTCCCGCGGGAGCGCCCCCTCCTCGACGCGCTCGTAATAGCGGGTCACGCCCTCCTCGTTTCTCCAGCGCTCCACGCCGTCGAACGAATGCGCGCCGGGCCCGAGCCCCAGGTAAGGACGGCGCGCCCAGTAGCCGGTGTTGTGCCGGGACTCGAAGCCGGGAAGCGCCCAGTTCGACACTTCGTAGTGGACGTACCCGGCGCGGCCCAGGACCGCGGCGATCTCCTCGTACCGCGCCGCCGCGACCTCATCGCCCGGCGCCTCGACGGCCCCGCGCGCGACCTTCGCCGAAAGGGGCGTCCCCTCTTCGACCTGGAGGCTGTATACCGAGACGTGCGGGACGCCGAGCTCCACGACCGTCTCGACGGCGCGGCGGACCCCCTCGGGCGTCTCACCGGGAACCGCGACCATGAGATCGATCGAGATGTTCGTGAACGCGGCTCTCCGCGCCCGCGCGATCGCGTCGAGCGCGGCGGCAGCGGAATGGATGCGGCCGAGCGCGCGGAGCACTCCCGGCTCGAGCGACTGGATTCCGAGGCTCAGGCGATCGACGCCGCCGCGGCGAAGGACCGCGAGCTTCTCGTCGGTCAGTCCCTCCGGGTTCGCCTCGGCGGTCCACTCGCGCACGCGGCTCAGATCGAACGCGTCGCCGATCCACGCCAAGAGCTCGCCGAGCGACTCGGGAGCCAGGGCGGTCGGCGTGCCCCCGCCGAAGAAGATCGTGCGCGGCCTTCCCCAGCGGCCGTCATCCTCGCGGGCCATTTCCCACTCGGCCCGGAGCGCGCGCAGAAGACGCTCGGGCTCCGCCCGGTGGAGCGGCGCCTTCGCGAAAGCGCAGTAGGGGCAGAGGCTGCGGCAGTACGGCAGATGGAGGTAGAGCCCGTGTTCCACGATCATCCCACCGGGTGGAAGAGGCGGTTGAGGCGCGGCAGCCTACGGTCCGCGTCCCACGACCAGTAAAGGAACATCGCCTTCCCCTTCACGAGACTCCGCGGCAGCGCGCCCCAGAACCGGCTGTCGTGGCTGTTGTCGCGGTTGTCGCCCATCATGAACAGGTGCCCCTGCGGCACCTGGAACGGACCAAAATTGTCGCGGCGGCTTGTCTCGCGAGGCAGCACCCGCGGATCCTTGTGCACCGCGTACGGCTCCTCGCGCGGGCGTCCGTCCACGTAGAGCACCTTTTCCCGAATTTCCACGACCTGGCCGCCGACCGCGACGCAGCGCTTGATGAAATCGCGCGCGGGGTCGTCCGGATACCGGAACACGATGATGTCCCCCGGCTTCGGCTCCTGGATCGCCGGGAAGCGGTGATAGACGATCCGGTTCCCCCCAAATCCGATGTCGATCTCCGAGCCGTACACCATCTTGTTGACGAAGAGGAAGTCGCCCACGAGGAGCGTGTCCTCCATGGAACCGCTGGGAATCCGGAACGCCTGGATCACGAGGCCCCGGATCACGACCGTCAGGACGACCGCGAGGAGGATCGCCTCCACGTACTCGCGGACGGTCGATTTGATGCGCGCCTTGGCCCGCGTCGTCGTGCCGGTCGTTGCAGTCGCCATGCTGGGTGTCCCCCTTTTCATCGTCGGCTCACCGCTCGACCCGGAGGACCGCGAGGAACGCCTCCTGGGGAATCCGGACGGTGCCGATCTGCTTCATTCGCTGTTTCCCCTCGCGCTGCTTCTCGAGGAGCTTTCGTTTGCGGGTGATGTCCCCGCCGTAGCACTTGGCGATCACGTTCTTGCGCAGCGCGGAGATCGTCTCCCGCGCGATCACATTTCCGCCGATCGCCGCTTGGATCGCGATTGGAAACATCTGGCGCGGGATCAATTCTTTCAGCTTGAGGCAGATGTCGCGACCCCATTCGTACGCGCCCGCCCGGTTCACGATCACCGAGAGCGCGTCGACGGGATCGCCGTTCAGGACCACGTCCATCTTCACGAGATCGGCAGGCTTGT
>Ga0193723_1000853_pt1 | contig 12005 bp, 9 predicted proteins | sample H2m2metaG_FD_143042 | JGI IMG/M metagenome (GOLD analysis project Ga0193723, IMG submission 143042) | Soil microbial communities from a riparian zone of the East river system, Colorado, United States - H2m2 | ecosystem: Environmental > Terrestrial > Soil > Riparian zone | place: USA: East River... | reverse complement strand
CGCCAGGAGTACCAGCTTCCAGACAGCACCGGCGGCGTCCGGCGCGTCCTGTACAATGAGACGTTCGAAACGCGCGTCGATTGGAACACGAGCATCAACCTGCCGTCGTTTTTCTCCGGTACCTGGAAGTTGCAGCCGAGCGTGGGAATCCTGAACACGACGAGCGGCGGCCCTTTCATGATCCGTAACCAGTTCACCGGCGGCCGGTACGTCCGGCAGGGGAAGCGGCCTGCCTTCAGCATGAGCCTGTCGCCCACGTTCTTCGGCTTCTTCCCCGGTTTCGGTCCGCTGTCGCGCATCCGGCATTCCATCTCGCCACAGATCAGCTATCAATACGCGCCTGGAGTAGCGGTCCCGTTGGAGTTTTCGCACGCGATCGATCCGACGGGCCAGGCGTTGAACTCCCACACCGACCCGCAACAGACCATCAGCATCGGGTTGGCGCAGACCTTCGAAGCCAAGCTCAAGCCGCCGGCCGGTGACACCGCGAGCGAGAAAGAACCGCGCAAGATCCGGCTGCTGAGCATCAGCACGAGCGCGATCGGCTACAACTTCGAGCAAGCCAAGCAGGCGCACCACACGGGCTGGCAGAATCCCACGCTCTCGAACACCTTCCTGTCGGACCTGCTCCCGAGCTTTCAGCTCTCGATTTCCCATGATCTGTGGAAGGGGCAGGTGGGCACCGATTCGGCGAGATTCTCACCGTTCCTGCAGAGCATCTCCGCGTCCTTCACCGTGACGCCGGCGACGATACAGGGGTTGGGCCGATTGTTCGGGCTGCGCCCGCACGCCGTCGCTGCGCCAACGCCAGACACCACCGCGACTCAATGCGCGGGCGCCTCCAATGACTGCCGTCGCTACCAGGGAAGCTCGCGCACCCAGTATGGCCCGCGTGGCCCGGGCATGGGTATCGGCGGGGGGGGCTACGGAGGGAAGGGGTTCACGCTCGGCATTTCGTTGTCGAGCACGCGGAGCCGGAGCGACACGACGCCGCAGCTGCGCCATGCCCCGGGACGGCAGTCGACCAATCTCAATCTGTCGTTCAGCCCGACGCGCAACTGGACGGCGAACTGGAGCACGTCGTACGACATGGGGACGCGGCAGTTCGCCTACCACTCGTTGTCGTTTCAGCGTGATCTGCGGCGGTGGCACGCGAGCTTCAGCTTCAACAAGACGGCGGCCGGTAACTTTTCCTTCAGCTTCAACATCACGCTCACCGATCAGCCGGACATCAAGTTCGACTACGATCAGAACACCTACGTGCGGTAGACCGTTGTCCTCTGGCGGAGACACCGCCAAGCTGGGCCTTGTTGTAACCCGCTGACAATCAGGCACTTCGCTTCGGGCATGAGGCGTGCTTACACCTCGGGCGATCCCCCTTCTGAGGCTTTTATGCGCGTGCTCCTGCTTTTGGTGCTACTGCTCGCTGTGGCGTGCCAGCCTTCCGTCGTCGGTCCCGGCGGGGGCGGCGGGGGCGCGCCGTCCACGCCGGCCAACCTGACCTACGAGCTCGAGCCCAGCGGCGATCCCAATCGCCCCCTCGGCATTCTGCTCATCTGGGACGACGTCACCGACGCGAATCTTTCGAGTTACCGCATCTACTCTCGCTCGTCGAGCAGCGGCTCCTACGGCCTGCGCGGCGAAACCAGCTCGAACACCTTCCACGACAACGGTGTGCCCCATCTCGACTACTACGTGACTGCCGTGAACGACAACGGCGAGGAAAGCGGTGGCAGCAACGTCATCACCGTGGACGAGCGGCTGCAACTCCAGTCGCCCGCCTGGCTCTCCTCGATTTCCTTGAATGGCGCCATCCACCTCGAGTGGGACGACTCCTCGTATACCACGGATCCGACCCGCTTCAAGTGGTACCGCATTTACAGCACCGATTACAACCTCGACACCGGGCTGTGCGGCACGAGCTGGCTGCTCGAAGGCACCACCGTCGCGCCGGAGTTTCTGGCGAGCGCCATGAGCAACGGCGTCCCGCGCTGCTTCGGCATTTCGGCGGTGAGCAGGGAGGGCTACGAGAGCCTTTGGTCGCCGCTGCGTCAGGACACGCCCCGTCCCGATGCTCGCAACACGCTCGTCTACGCCTACACAGCGAACCAGGCGCAGTCGGGCTTCCGGTTCTGGCAGGATGTCAACACCGATGGTCGCGCTCAAGCGTCCGAGTTGGGTCTGGTCCAGGACGGGAATCTGACGAGCATCGACTTCTGGGTGTACCGCGACCCCACCGACTCGACCCTCTGGCTCGTGCCGGAGTTCACCGGAACGCAGATCCGGCTGTACAGCAACTCCCCGGTGGCCGACCTGACGTCGATCGACTTCGCGCCGGCATCCGGGTATTCGCGCAACATGATTCAGGCGGTTCCGGGCTATGCCTATGTCTTCGAGATCGTCGAAGGCTCGACGCTGCGGTACGGCGCCCTGCGCGTGACGCACGTCGGCCGGAACTACATGATCTTTGACTGGAGCTTCCAAACTGATCCGGGCAATCCTGAGCTGCAGATCCGTGCCGGGCAGTCGACCGCCATGGCGACTGGCACCGGGGTTTCAGGCTCGAAATAAGGAGTCCGGGTTAGCTCGAGCGCCGGAGTGGTCGCAACAGCCACTCCGGCGCTTTAGCTTTGGTTCCCATGGCGAACCACCCCTCCGTCACGTTGGATGGCCACTCTCTCTCCATTGCCGATGTCGTCGCGGTCGCCCGGCAGCACGCTGCCGTGGCGCTCGATGCCAAGGCCCTCGCGGCCGTTGCACAATCCCGGAAAGCGGTCGAAGCGGCGGTCGCGCGCGGCGCGACGATCTACGGGGTGAACACGGGATTCGGAAAGCTCGCGCACGTTCGCATCCCACCCGAGCAAGCACGCCAGCTGCAGCTGAACCTCATCCGCAGCCATGCGTCGGGCGTGGGGGAGCCGCTCCCCACCGATGCGGTGCGCGCCATGATGCTGCTGCGGGCGAACGTCCTCGTGCGGGGGACGAGCGGGGTGCGTCCCGTTCTTCCGGAGCTGCTGGTGGACATGTTGAACCGCAAGCTCCATCCCACGGTGCCTTCCCAGGGGAGCGTCGGTGCTTCCGGCGACCTCGCGCCGCTGTCGCATCTCGCGCTGGCGATGATCGGCGAAGGCGACGTGAAAGTGGCGAGGCCCATCACGCTCGAGGCCAAGGAGGGGCTGGCCTTTGTGAACGGGACGCAGGCCCAGACGGGCCTGGCGGCGCTGCTCGTGGCCGACTCCTGGACCCTCTGGCGGAGCGCGCACGCTGCTGCCGCGATGAGTCTCGAGGCAGTCCGTGGCTCGCCCGAACCGTTCGACGCCCGCATCCACGACGTCCGCCCGCATCCCTGGCAGCAGCGCTCCGCCGCGCTGTTGCGTGACCTCCTCGCCGACAGTGAAATCCGGGAATCTCATCGCGACAACGATCCACGCGTCCAGGACGCCTACTCGCTGCGCTGCACGCCGCAGGTACTGGGCGCGGTCGGCGAGGGCCTCGCGTTTGCCGAACGGCTGGTGACCACCGAGCTCAATGCGGCGACGGATAACCCGCTCGTCTTCGGCGACGACGTGCTGTCGGGCGGGAACTTCCACGGACAGCCGATCGCGCTGGCGCTCGACGTGATCGGGATCGTGTTGACCACACTGGCGGGACTCGCGGAGCGGCGCCTCGAGCGCGTGGTGAACCCCGACCTGTCGTCGGGACTGCCGGCGTTTCTCGCGCACGACCCGGGCCTCGAGTCGGGGTTCATGACCGCGCAGATCGCGGCCGCCGCGCTCGTCGCCGACTGCCGCGTGCTCGCGACTCCGGCGAGCGTGCAGTCGGTGCCCACAGAAGGAAACCAGGAAGACGTCGTCCCGATGGGGATGAGCGCCGCGTGGAAAGCCGGACGCATCCTCGCGAACGCCGAGCGCATCGTCGCGATCGAGCTGCTCGCAGGCGCACAGGGACTCGAATTCCTGAAGCCGCTCCGGCCGGCCAAAGCCGTCGCGCGGCTCCACGCCGCGGTGCGTCAGTACGCTGCGGCGCTCACCGGCGACCGTCCCATGACGAAGGACATCGAGCAGGTGGCAAGCGCTATTCGTGAGGGGAAATTCGCGTCATGAGCGGTCCCCCCCCGCGGACGGTGCGCGCTCCGCGCGGCCCCACGAAGAGCTGCAAGGGCTGGGTGCAGGAGGCGGCGCTCCGCATGCTCATGAACAATCTCGATCCCGAGGTGGCGGAGCGTCCGCAAGATCTCGTGGTGTACGGCGGCACGGGTAAAGCCGCACGGAATTGGGCGTCGTTCGACGCGATCTGCCGCACCCTCCGCGTGCTGGCGGACGATGAGACGCTCCTCGTCCAATCGGGCAAACCGGTCGGTGTGTTCACCACCCACGCCGATGCGCCTCGCGTACTGATCGCGAACGCCAATCTCGTCCCGCGGTTTGCCACCTGGGACAAGTTCCGCGAACTCGAGCGCCTTGGCCTGATCATGTATGGCCAGATGACTGCGGGGTCGTGGATCTACATCGGCACGCAGGGAATCCTCCAGGGAACGTTCGAGACCTTTGCCGCGGTCGCCGCCCGCCATTTCAGTGGATCGCTGAAGGGCCGCGTCGTGCTCACGGGCGGACTCGGGGGGATGGGCGGCGCACAGCCTCTCGCCGCGACTATGAATGAAGGGATCTGCTTGGCGGTGGAGATCGATCCTGCCCGCGTGCAGCGCCGGCTCGAGACGCGGTACCTCGATCGCGCGACGTCGTCCGTGGACGAGGCGCTCGCGTGGTGCGAGGACGCGAGACGACGGGGCACCGCGCTGTCGGTCGGGCTGGTGGGCAACTGCGCCGACGTTCTGCCCGAGCTCGTGACCCGCGGCTTTGCTCCCGACGTCGTCACGGATCAGACCTCCGCGCACGATCCATTGAATGGCTACGTCCCGCATGGGTTGGCGCTCGCGGACGCGGCGGACCTGCGGCGGAACGCGCCCGATGAGTACGTCACACGTGCGCGCGCGAGTATCGGCGCGCATGTGCGCGCCATGCTGGCATTCCAAAAGCGCGGCGCGGTCGCGTTCGACTACGGCAACAACATCCGCACCGAGGCACGAGATGCCGGCGTCTCTGACGCGTTTGCGATCCCCGGTTTCGTGCCGGAATACATCCGGCCGCTGTTTTGCGAGGGGAAGGGCCCATTTCGCTGGGTCGCGTTGTCTGGCGAGACGAAGGATCTGCATCGCACCGATCAGCTCGTCCTGGAGCTGTTTCCCGACAACGCGCATCTGAAACGCTGGATCACGCTGGCACAACAGCGCGTGGCGTTCCAGGGACTCCCGGCGCGGATCTGTTGGCTGGGGCAGGGGGAGCGCGCGCGGTTCGGGGTTGCATTGAACGAGCTCGTGCGCCGCGGCGAGCTGGCGGCGCCGATCGTCATCGGGCGCGATCACCTCGACACCGGCTCGGTCGCGTCGCCGTTTCGTGAGACGGAAGCGATGCGTGACGGTTCCGACGCGATCGCCGACTGGGCCATTCTCAATGCGCTGCTCAACACCGCATCCGGCGCCTCGTGGGTCTCGTTTCACCATGGCGGCGGCGTCGGCATCGGCAACTCGTTGCATGCGGGTCAAGTCATCGTCGCCGATGGCACGGCCGCCGCGGCCAAACGGCTCGAGCGCGTGCTCACCAACGATCCGGGGATTGGGGTCGCCCGTCACGCCGACGCAGGCTATCCCGAAGCGATCGAGACGGCGCGCCGCCACAACATCCGGCTGCCGATGACCGAGGATCTCGACTGAAGACACTGCTCGTCGGGGCGCGGCAGGTCGTGACGTGTCGCGGGCCTGCGCGCGCCCGTCGGGGGCGCGAGATGGCGGACGTCGAGGTGCTCGCCGATGCGGCGGTGCTGATCGACGGCGGCCGGATCGCGTGGGTGGGTCCGCGCCGGGAGGCGCCGGATGTAGGGGCGCAGCATGCTGCGCCCCTACGCGTCGTCGAGATCGACGGCGTCCTGTTCCCCGGGTTTATCGATTGCCACACCCACGGTGTCTTCGGTGCCCCCCGGCTCGACGATCAGGAGCGGCGCGCGCTGGGCGTCGACTACAAGGCGATCGCCGCGGCGGGGGGCGGCATTCTGCAATCGGTGCGCGACGTGCGCAGCCGCTCCGAAGCGGAGCTCACGGCACTCACGCGGTCGCGTCTCGAGATGCTGCTGGCGCACGGTGCGACGACGATCGAGGTGAAGTCGGGATACGGCCTCGAGCTGGAGGCCGAGCTGAAGCAACTCCGCGTGATCCGACAGTTGCGCGACCAGCTGCCCGTGACGTTGATCCCCACATTCCTCGGCGCGCACGAGGTCCCGCCGGAGTATCGCCACACGCGCGCGGAGTACGTGCGACTCGTCTGTGAGGAAATGCTCCCGGCCGTCGCGCGCGAGAACCTGGCGGCGTGTTGTGATGTCTTCTGCGAGCCCGGCGTCTTCACCGTGGCGGAGAGTCGTCAGATTCTCAAGGCGGCGCAGTCGCACGGCTTTGCCGTGAAGCTCCACGCCGATGAGCTCGAGGGGTCAGGCGGCGCCGAGCTGGCCGCCGAGCTGGGGGCGGTCTCGGCCGATCATCTCGCGGCGATCTCCGAGCCGGGGATCCGCGCGCTCGCCGCCAGCGCGACGGTGGCCGTGCTGCTCCCCGCGACGATGATCTTTCTCGGCAAGCGATCCCAGGCGCCGGCCCGCCGGTTGATCGACGCGGGGGCAGCCGTCGCCCTGGCGACCGACTTCAATCCGGGGACGTCGCCGACGGTGAGCCTGCCGCTCGTCATGTCACTGGGCGTCTCCCAACTTGGGCTACGTCACGCGGAAGTTGTGACGGCGGTGACGATCAATGCCGCTGCCGCACTCGGACTGGCCGCGGACCGTGGCCAGATCGCCGCCGGCTGCGTCGCGGATCTCGTCATGGTGGCCGCGGACGACTGGCGGGAGGTCGCGTACTGGATGGGGAAGGACGTCGTAAGCGCCGTCTGGACAGCAGGTTCGGCTTGTCCCACCTAGGCGGCCCCGATATCTTAGTCGGTCCATATGTCAAAGCTCGAGCAGCTCAAAGAGAAGGCGAAGGGTCTCGAGGCCAAGGAACCGAAGAGGGCCGTGGAGATCTGGCTCGAGGTCCTCAACAATCAGGACGAAGGCAATCCTGATCTCTCCGTATACAACCGCATCGGTGATCTCTACATCAAGCTGAAGGACCCGGCCCTGGCAGCGGATTATTACGACCAGGCAGTGGACAAGTACGCCGAGCTCGGGTTTCACAACAACGCCATCGCGATGTGCAACAAGGTGCTGCGCAACGCGCCGGCGCGGCAGACGACCTATCTGAAGCTGGCGAAGCTGTACGCCGCCAAGGGTTTCATCGCCGAGGCGAAGCACAACTTCGTCGAGTACGCCGAACGGATGCAGAAGGTCGGGAAGATCGAACACGCCTTCGCGGCGCTGAAGGAATTCACCGATATATCGGGCGAGAGCGCGTCGCTGCGCGAAATGCTCTCCGAGCATCTCAAGATGTATGGCGCCGATCCCGGGAAGCGCGCCTCGTTAGCCGGAGGGAAGCCGACGCCTCCCGCTCCGAAGACCGCGCCGCACGCGGGTGGCGACGACGTGCACAAGTCGGGCAGCAGGAAGACGTCCAGTCTGGTCTTCCTCGATCTGGATGAGCCGCGCGGTCCGAAGGGCGCGAAGGGACCTCCGCCGCCTGCGAAGCAACCAACGCCACCGCCAAAGCCAGAGCCGGAACCGGAGCCAGAGCCAGCTCCACCGGTCGCGGAGCAGCTTATTGAGGAGGTGGTGCCCGAGCCGGACGAGTCGCTGGAGATCGAAACGACGAGTCTCGTCGATGAGGCTCCGGGCGGTGGCGGCGGCAGCAGCATGATCGAGGGTCTCGAGACGACCGTGGCGGACTTCGGACAGGTCCGCCAGGAGAGTCCCAAGACACCAGCGATCCGCGAGGAACTGAATCCGGCGGATCTCGATCTCGAGCCCGTGGCCGAGCTCGAGCCCACGATTCCAGATGTGCCAATGGTGAGCCCCGACGAAGGCATCGAGCTGGAGAGCGCCGATCTCGTTCTCGAGGGCAACGTCGTAGATACGCCCGCTGCCCCACCTCCGAAGAAGGGGGCATCGACACTCAAGCCGCTCGGACGCCCCGGGGGCAAACCGGCTGCCGAACCGCCGCGCGTGAAGCCGGTCGTGCCGAAACGTCCCGCCGCGACGCCGGCATCGTCGGCGCCGGGGAAACGCAAGACCGTCGTCGAGGTCCCACCGCTCGAGCTGGAGCCGGACTTCGAGACGGCCACGACCGACAAAGGGCACGAGGTCGATGATGAGCCGCTTGTCCTCGACGAGACCCCCCACCCCCGACACCCGAGCTTCATCCAGACCGAAGACGACACGTCGATCTCGTCGGGCGGGCGCCGCTCCGGGTTCATCGACCTCGGGATCGACGAGATCAGCAGCAGCGGTGGAGAGCAGGCGGGCTCGCTCGTCTTCTCCAACATCGAGGAAACGCCGGCGGCGCCGGAAATTGAAGAGCTCGAGAGCCAAGTCGCCGACAATCCGGACGATCCCGAGGCGCATCAGGCGCTCGGCGAAGCGCTGATCGAGCAGGGCGAGCGGGAACGCGGCATCGAAGAGCTGGATCTCGCCACCGCGGGTTACGAGAACGGCGGTAATCTTCCGCACGCGCGCGATCTCGTGGACGAGGTGCTGAGGCTCGATCCGAACAGCGTCCGTCACCGGCAGAAGGCGGTGGAGTTCGCGTTCAAGGCCGGCGACAAGGCGAAGCTGATCGACGCCTATCTCGAGCTCGCCGACGCGCTGCTCCGTTCGGACCTTCCAGAAAAGGCTCGCGCGGTGTACGCGCGCGTGGCGGAGCACGATGCCAAGAATGAGCGCGCCAAGGCGGCGCTCTCGATGCTGGCGCCGGCGGTGGCGATGCCAGCGGCCGCAAAACCTGAGGGCAAGGTCAAGGCCAAAGACGCCAAGATGAAAGTCCGCGACGAAGCCGCCGTGGACGGCGATTTCATCGACCTCGGCTCGATGCTCAGCGACGAAGACGACGACGATGTCCCGGCCAAGGACACGCGGATGACCGTCGCCGACGAGGAGCCGACCGGCGACGAAGAGCAGGATTTCCAGGACATGCTCGCCCGTTTCAAGCAGGGCATCGACGAGAACATCGACGAGGCCGACTTCGAGTCCCACTACGATCTCGGCGTTGCGTTCAAAGAAATGGGCTTGCTCGACGAAGCGATTGCGGAGCTGCAGAAGGCTTTGCGCGCGCCGGAAGGAAAGCTCCGCACTTCGGAGATGCTGGGGATCTGCTTCTTCGAGAAGGGGGCGTACGGCGTCGCCGAATCGATCCTGCGGCGCGGTCTCGATCTGTCCGCCTCCGGCGATCAGGAACGGCTCGGCGTGCTGTACTGGCTCGGCCGCGCGCTCGAGCAGCAGGGCAAGAAAGCCGACGCGCGCGACCTGTATGGACGTGTCTTTGCCGTAGACATCCGTTTCCTCGATGCCGAGCAGCGCGTGAGAGCGCTGGCCAAGGCGAAATAGCGTGAGTCAACAAGTCGCCCGCGTGAGCCTCCGCGACGTCCAGCGACCGGTGGCCGGTGAGCTGGAGCAGGTGGTTCTGGAGCTACGGCGCCTCATCGCCGCGGACTTCCCGATCGTGAGCGAAGTGAACGACCACCTGCTGCAAATGAAGGGGAAACTGTTCCGGCCCACGCTGCTCCTGCTCAGTCACCAGGCCGCGGGGTCCAAGGATCCGCGCGCCGTGACGCTCGCCGCGGTCGTCGAGCTGATCCATCTCGCCACGCTGGTGCACGACGACTCCGTCGATCACTCCGTGTTGCGGCGCGGCCTCCCGACCATCAACGCGCTATTTTCGCATCAGATCGCCGTGATCATGGGAGACTATCTCTATTCGCGGGCGATCATCGAGCTCGTCCGGCTGGACGACCACGAGGCGCTGCGTGTGCTGGCGCGGGTCACGAACGAAATGACGGTCGGCGAGATGCGGCAACTCGAGGCGCACGACAAGCTGGCCTACGGCGAAGGCGCGTACGATGCGCTCATTCGGGCCAAGACCGCGTCGCTGCTGTCCGGAGTGTGCGAGGTGGGTGCCCTGACCGCGCCCGCCAACTACCGCCAGGCCCTGGCGCGCTTCGGGATGCTCCTCGGCATGGCGTTCCAGATTACGGACGACTTGCTCGACTATACCGAGCCCGAAGCCGTGACCGGAAAGCCGTCTGGCCTCGATCTGCGCGAGCACAAGGTGACCCTGCCGCTGATCGCTGCGCTGGCGCGAATGCCGGCCGACGGTGCGGGCCGCCGAACGGTGGCCGAGTTGATGGAAGCCGCCGAGCCGAGTGACGATGTGGTCGCTGAAGTGATCCGACTAGTCGAAGCCATGGGCGGACTCGAGACGGCGCGCCAGCGCGCGCTCGACCTCGCCCAGCAAGCGGAGGCGGAGCTCGACGTGCTGCCTCCATCGCCCGCGCGGGATGCGCTACAAGGGAGCATTGCCTATGCCGTGGAACGCCGGAGTTAGTCGATCGATGTCCCACGGCCCTCGGCGCCCCGGGTTCTATTTAGGGGTGCTGGCGGTTGGTTTCGTGGTCGGGGGCTTGCTGCAGGCGTTCCTGCGGCGCTTCTTACCTCAGGGGCCGGCGAAGGAAGTGTTCACCTGGTCGGTGACCCCGACAATCGGGCCGGTGCACCTGGATCTCCTGGTCATGTCGATTACGCTCGGACCGATCGGGCTCGACGTGTCGCTGCTCGCGGTGGTCGGCGTCGTGGTCGCGTATCTCGTCGCTCGCTCGCTCTTCTGATTCGAGGCACACATGCCAAATCTGGGCTTTACCGAAATTGTGATCCTCGTCGGCATTCTCGTCTTGTTCTTCGGGGCGAAGCGGATCCCGGAAATCGGGCAGTCGATCGGGAAGGGGATCAAGGAATTCAAGAAGGGTCTCAAGGACGTGTCGGCCGACGAACCGCCGGCGTCCTCGGATTCCTCACTCCCCCCGACCAGCGGCGGCAGCCCGAAGCGGCTGAATCAATAAGAGGCTGGTATGGGGCTGGGAAATCTGAGCGGCAGCGAGATCCTGATTCTGATGTTGATCGTCCTGCTCGTCTTCGGCGCCAACCGGCTGCCGGAAGCGGGCAAGGCGGTGGGGAAGGGGCTGCGCGAGTTCAAACGCGCACTCTCCGACGCGGAAAACAGCATCCAGCAGCTGCCGACCTCCCCGTCACGGGAGGACGAGCAGCCGCGCGATGCCAAGCCGAAGCGTTTGGTCGAGTAGGGTTACTGCAGGAGCGTCGAGGCGTCCGCCGCAGCCTGCGATTTGAAGACGTCCTTGCGCCGGTCCACGATCTTGGCCTTGGCGCGCACTCCCTCCACATACTGCTGAATCCGCGCCTGCTGCAGCGCCTGCCGCAGCTGCGTCCGCTGTACCTCTCGTTGCGCAAGCCAGGCCGTCGAGTCCGCGAGTCTGCGTCCCAGCGACTCGAGGATGAAGTACCCGTTCTCACCCTCGAGCACGCCGCTGCGCTCCCCGACCCGGAGGCCGAAGGCGGTCCCGACGACGAACGGCTCGCCGGTGAGATCGCGCGGCGGCCGCATGCGCGTGAAGGGTCCGAGGCGCTGCACCGGGATGCCGCGCGCCGTGGCGGCACTCGCCAGATCGGGCACACCCTTGAGCAGGGCGGCGAGCGAGTCCGCGCGATGGTGCGCGAGCGTCTTCAGCTTCTCCACCCGAACGAGATCGGAGACGCGCGTCCGAATCAGAGTCAGCGGCGGTGTGCCCGCGGGTGTGACGGAGTCGAGCCGGAACACGTAGTAGGCCGCGTCGCCCTCGATCACGGGGCTGGTTTCACCGACCGTCGTTTCAAATGCCCACACGCTCACGTCGGGAATCCGGTAGTCGCCGATCCGGAACCCCTGACCATCGACGACCTTGTACTCCGGCGAGAGCGGTAGTACAAGGTCG
>Ga0193723_1000851_pt1 | contig 12016 bp, 10 predicted proteins | sample H2m2metaG_FD_143042 | JGI IMG/M metagenome (GOLD analysis project Ga0193723, IMG submission 143042) | Soil microbial communities from a riparian zone of the East river system, Colorado, United States - H2m2 | ecosystem: Environmental > Terrestrial > Soil > Riparian zone | place: USA: East River... | reverse complement strand
CGGGCGTCCGCGACCGGGACAACTGGTCGGCAGCACTCGATTTGGTGATCCAGGTACCACAGGGAATCAACGCCGAAGTGTCGGACGGCAGCGGCGAGGCAAAAGTTCTGAACGTGGGCGCGCTCGAAGCCAGTGATGGATCCGGCGATTTTTCGGTGGAAGGCGCCAGCTCGGTCCACATCACCGATGGCTCGGGGAATCTCCGCATCGAGAACGTGGGTGGAGATGTGACCGTGAGCGATGGCTCGGGCGAGATTGACGTGCGCAATGTGACCGGCTCTTTCACGGTGGAAACCGACGGCTCGGGAAGTATTATCGCAACGGACGTTCGCGGGTCGGTGATCGTGGAGAACGATGGCTCCGGCGAGATCGAGGTCAACAAGGTCGGGCGCGATTTCAGGGTGGAGAACAAGGGCAGCGGCAGCATCGATTACACCGCGGTGTCAGGCCAGGTCAACATCCCGGATCGCCGTCACGGGCGCAGGGGCGACGAGCGCTAGCGCATTCTTGCACGTTTATTGCCGCACTGCGCGTCAGACCGTGCGGGAAACGCAGGCAGGCAGCTGAGCGCCTTCCGGTGAATTGCGCTCCCGCCCTCCAATGGAGAACGAAATGCGCTTTCTGGCAATCAGCTTCTGTGCTCTTGCTCTAGTTCCAGCTGCGTCCAATGCGCAGCAGTCGAATCAAATGTCACCAAAGGGTCCGACGCTGCAGGCCGCAGCCGTTGGATTTCGCGTCAACGAGGCAAAGGTCGATGCGTCAACCAAGGTGACCGCGCCCCTGGTCGCCCGGCATCAGGGACAGGACGTCGCGCTGATGGCCGTCGGAGTCGGTGCGATGATCGCAGGCGCTCTGATCGAAGATACAGCCGGAACGATCATCATCATTGCCGGCGCGGCGATGGCGTTGTACGGCTTATACCACTACCTGGAGTAGGCGTCCCCGTCGAGGTGGAGAGTTCCCGAGCTCACTAGAACGGACTCTCCGCCAACCTTGATCGAGGCGAGCTGGCCGCGCTTCATCTCCACTTCCAGCTCAAGCTTGCTCGGCCTTCCCATCTCGACTCCCTGGTCCACCGTCCAGCGGAGCGTTCCGTCGCGTTTCTCCGATCGCAACGCCAGAAATCCGGCGAGCGCAGCGCACGCGCTGCCTGTCGCCGGGTCTTCTCCGATGCCCAATCCGGGAGCGAACATGCGCGCCCGGATGTGCCCGCCCTCGAAGATGCCGCTCCACTCCTCCGTGCTGTACACGAACATCTCCGGCGCCCAATAATCGCGGAGCGCTTGCTCCCACTTGACCGTATCAACCTTTACCCACGAAAGCATCTCTGGCTTCTTGATGGGAATGAAGAGGTACGGCACGCCGCAGGACACCGCTTCGGGCTCGATCATGTCGTCGGCGACGATGTGACTCGGCTCGAGCGAGAGAATCTCGCAGAGTGTTTCGGGCGGAGGTGGCCGGTCCTTGATCTCGGGGAGCATGGCAGACGTGAGCTGCGCAAAACCCGGCTTGCCGTCCTTGGACCGGATTAGAACCGGCACCGGTCCCACGCCCTCCTCCAGGATGATTCGCGCTTCGCCACCGTCGAGTGGAATCTCGCCTATCGTGGCAAGCACGAATGCGCAGCCAACGGTCGGATGCCCCGCGAACGGCAGCTCGCTGTTCGGAGTGAAGATGCGAACGCTGCGCGTATGACCTTTCGTCGCTGGCGGAAATACGAAAACGGTCTCGGAGTAATTGAACTCGCGCGTGATCGCCTGCATCTGCTCATCTGACAATCCGCGCGCATCCGGCACCACCGCCAGAGGATTCCCTCCGTGCAAATGATCGGTAAAAACGTCGGCAGTGTGAAAGGCGTAGGGCATACTTCCAAGAATGTGCGACGAGCCGGCCCGAACGGCTACCAGTGGCGAGAGCGGCTCGATCACGATCGCCAGGATTCACCCCTTTTGAGGATTCGACACGCCCCTCGGTGGCACTGAACAAGCCCATCGGGTGTATCCGCGGCCCATCGCGATCTTTTATTGACGGCAGGGCCCTAAGGGGTTAGGTTTAAACCCTGAAGCGCAACGATTGCGCGTCAGAGCCAGCGAACTGTAGAGCGACCTGGGATGTTACCAGGTCTTTTTTGGTTTTAAGGCTAACAAATGCGGCCATTTCGGCCGCGAACAAACAGTAGTCGGACAGGTACCGCAAAAACGGCACTCCGACACAATTGAATGAGGATGTACCGAACATGCGTACCACCGGCAAAGTAAAGTGGTTCAACGACGCCAAGGGCTTTGGCTTCATCACACCCGAGAACGGACAGAAGGATTGCTTCGTTCATCACTCCGCCATTCAGGGCAACGGCTTCAAGTCGTTGGCCGAGGGCGAGCGCGTTGAGTTCGATGTCGTGCAGGGTCAGAAGGGCCCGGCGGCAGAGAACGTCACCAAGCTCGGCGCTTAAGTCGTAGCTTGCTGAACGCAGGATAGAAGGGCGGGGCCGATCTGGACAACTCCAGACCGGCCCCGTTTTTTTTTATGGCCACTACCGCTGGAAGAATTTGACCAGCGGGTTTTAACCATTTAATAAGAGACCAAGGAGGACTATGGCAAAAGAAGAAGCGATCGAGCTGGAAGGGACCGTTACTGAAGTGCTCCCCGATGCAACTTTCCGCGTCCAGGTGAACAACGGCCACGATGTGCACGCCACGATCGCGGGCAAGATGCGGAGATTCCGCATCCGCGTTCTCGCCGGCGATCGCGTAACTCTCGAGGTGTCGCCCTACGACCTGACGAGAGGACGGATCACGTTCCGGCACAAGGGCTAGGCCATATTTGTTTTTCGGACGGCATCCGCAATCGAGAGTTCGAGCTGGGGCGGAGGGGATGCAAGTTGTGAGTTGTAAGTTGGTTAGTTGGTCAGTTGTGAGTGGTTCACAGTTGGGCCGACCACTGACAACCACTGATACACTTACAACTAATCGACTGTCCCCTCAAAACTCGCATCCCCTGTAAGAGTTCTCGAGCTCTCCCTTACTGAACGTATCTCAGGATGTCGTACAAAAACCTGATTCCGTAGCCGACGTTGTCTACTGACAAGCGCTCATCGTTGCCGTGCATCCCGCGCTGCGTTTCCGCGCGCGGCACCCTGAACGGACTGAATCCGTAGGTCGTTATCCCGAGCTTCCGGTAGGTGGGGCGATCGGTCGCCGCGGTTTCCATCGGGGTCGTCACGAATGCTGATGGCTCGCGCTCATGCGCGGCTCGCTCGATGGCGCGGAACAGGTCAGTTTGGATCGGGCTCTCGAGCGGAGTCTTGGGCTGGAGCAGCGTCGTGAAATGGACGGCCGTATCCCCAACCACGCCCTGCAGCGTTTTCAGGAACTCACCCGCATCCTGATCGGGCAGCAGCCTCACATCGATGTCTGCAGTCGCGACGCCGGGAATGACGTTGGTCTTGTTGGAGCCAGTCAGGCCGGTCAGCGAGATCGTGTTGCGAAGAAACGCGTTCCACGACACGTCGCTCAGAATCCATTCCCTCGCTTTCGAATCGTTGAGCGCCGCAGTGACATCGGAGAGCCACCTGCGCTGAGGCTCCGGATAAATGCGTGCGATGTCGCGGAAGAACTTGTCGACTCCGGGAGTGACGTGAAGCGGAGTTTCAAATTGCGAGATCTTGTACAGCGCGGCGACCAGGCGTGGAACCGGGTTCTGTCTGGTCGGACGCGAGCCATGTGACGGCACGCCGTTCACCGTCAGGCGCTGCCAGAACGTTCGCTTCTCGGCCACGCCCACCGCGAAGTAAACGACCTTTCCATTCTCCACCAGATTGTCGGCGCCCTCCGTAATCAGATACTCGACATCCTTCAGCAGGTCCGGGTGTCGGCTCACCATGACAAGTCCACCCGTCGATGTGAGCTCCTCGTCGGCGTTGCCGATGTAGACAATGTCGCGAGTGAGCGGGACGCCGGAGCGCTTGATGGCGATCAGCGCCATGAGCTGGGCGATTCCAGAGCCCTTCATGTCCAGCGCGCCCCGGCCCCAGATGTAACCGTCCTTGATCACACCGGAGAAAGGATCCACTGACCACGACGACGGTGTGGCGGGCACCACGTCCATGTGATGAACGAGCGCGATCGCTCTCCTGGTACCGTTACCGCGGAGCCGCGCGTAGAGATTGGCTCGATTCGGTCCCAGCTCCACGGTGTCCAGTATCTGCGTTTCGATCCCCTCGCGGTCGAGGATCGCCTTGAGGAAACGCGCCGCCGCGAGCTCGTTCCCGGGCGGGTTCGTGGTATTGACGCGCAGGTAGTCGCCAAGAATGCTCGTGCCTTCGGTCGCGAGCGCATCCCACGCCACGGGTCGCGTCTGGGCCCCGACCGAACCAGCTGAAAGGACGAGCGCGGAGAGAGCAGCGCCACCAATGATTTTGTTCATGCAGGATAGTCGCGAAAATCCGTCTGGCGGGGAAGAGGCGTTTTGTATACAATTCCGCGATGCAGCGAGCTCGCGTGGACTCGGTCGACCTGTTGCGGGGCGTGATCATGGTGATCATGATGCTCGATCACACCCGCGATTTCGTCCACTCCCAGGGGCAGCTGTTCGATCCCACCGACGTCTCACGGACGTGGCCGCTTCTCTTTTTCACCCGGTGGATCACGCACTTCTGCGCGCCCATCTTCGTGTTTCTTGCCGGAACCGGTGCTTACCTCCAGGAGCTGCGCGGGAAATCGAAGAGCGAGCTGTCGAGATTCCTGATAACGCGTGGTCTCTGGCTGATCCTGCTGGAGTTTACAGTGTTGCGGGTGATCATCTTCTTCAACTTCGATTACCCGGTTTTCATGGGGTTCCTCCAGGTTATCTGGGTAATCGGCTGGGGCATGATCGTTTTGGCGGGAGTCATTTATCTCCCACTGCGCGTGATCATCGGCCTGAGTGTCGCCATGATCGTTCTGCACAACGCCTTCGATGGAATCCACGCGACGAGCTGGAGGGGGCCCGGGAGCCCAGTGCCAGGCTTTGGAGCTTCGCTTTGGCATGTGTTGCATGAGCCAGGGATCCTTTTCCCGTTCGGATACCCCGGGCCCGCGTTGCTCGTACTCTATCCCTTGATTCCATGGATCGGCGTGCTGGCCGCAGGATACGCATTCGGCTCTATCTACCGTCTGGACGACGCGACCAGGCGGCGGCTCCTTTTTCGGCTCGGCGGCGCGATCACCATCGGGTTCATCGTAATCCGCGCGATCAATATTTACGGCGATCCTTCTCGTTGGTCCGTGCAGAGCAGCCCCGTGATGACTGCGCTGTCCTTCCTCGCCGTGTCGAAGTACCCGCCCTCGCTGCTCTTTCTGATGATGACCCTTGGGCCGGCGATGATCTTTCTCGGGTGGTTCGATGGTCGCGGGCGGGCAGCACTGGCGCGCATCTTCATCGTCTATGGACGAGTGCCCCTCTTTTTCTACCTGCTGCAATGGATTGTGACCCACACATTGGCGATCCTCGCGGGGCGCATCGCCGGAAAGCCCATCGACTATCTGTTCGCCAATATTGCGTTTGCACCCCCGCCAGCGCCGGGCGCGGGCTTCGGCCTCGGCATGGTGTACGCGCTCTGGATCCTCGGTGCTGCCCTCCTTTACCCACTTTGCCGCTGGTACGCCGGAGTGAAGGCGCGGCGGCAGGACTGGTGGCTCAGCTACCTCTAAGACGTGACACTGGCCTGCGATTCGCTCCGTAGAGGTAGGAACGGAGGCAGATCGATGGCCCAGTTGGATTCAATCCGGTTGAAAAGCGCTGCGCTCCTGATTCTGCTGTTAATGCCTCTCGGCGGCTGCAAGCGCGAACCCCCGGAGGTCACGGACGCGCTGGGTTCGTCGCTCCTATTCGACAACGCATCTCCAGAAGTCCGCGAAGCCCTTGCGTCTTCAGTCGACTTCAGAATCAACGACGACAACTTCGCGCGCTGGGAAGAAGCCCAGAGCAATCTCGAGGGCTTGCCGCGCTCGGCGCTGCCGACCAGGTCGCCGGCAGGCGGCAATGCGGTCGACCGAGCCGTTGCGCGCCTCGAATCGAGCCCCTACACGCGCACAGCCATCGAGCGAACCGGGCTTTCGGTGAAGGAGTTCGTTCTGGAGACGATCGCGCTGGCACAGGCGACCGAGGCGGCTCGCACGGGAAGATCCCTGAGTCGCGGCGTAATCCCTCCCGAGAATTTCCAGTTCGTTCAGCGTTACACCTCTCGGCCGTTGTATTCCCGTTCGCGCGTGGCTCGCGGCGACGCCGATGCCTACAACGTGACTCCCGACGCCGACGTCATGTCGGAGCAGACGGAAAACACCGACCTGCAAATGCAGCTGGATGAAACGGAACACCAGGTAGAGATGGGGCGAGAGGACGTAGAGCGGGCGGCCGAAATGCAGCGGGAGGAAGCAGACCGCGCGGCGGAGATGTCACGCGAAAAAGCGGAGGCGAATCGCGAGCGAGCCCGCGACTCGGTGCGGGATACGCTGCCTACGCCTCGCTGGTGATCAGTACGGCTGTTGGCCGCTTGGAATTCTTCTGGGTGGTGGAGGCAAAGGAAGCTCCGAAACCCGTGTCTTGAACGCGTGAAACCCTGGCGTGTCCACAATGAGCCTCCGCGATGGATCCGGATTGAGCTCGGCAATCAGCGTCTTCGCCCTTTGGATGCGCGCTTCCTCCAGCGGGTGCGATGCAAACCAGCCATCCACGACGGTTGGCTTGTATTGGCGCTCCTTGAGCAGCACCTGGAAGAGATCGGGTATTCCCTGGGGATCGTACCCCGCGCGTGTAACGTTGACGACTCCTTCCGAGTCCGCCTGGAGCTCGTCGAGCCTGCTGTGACGAGCAAAGAATGCCGTTCCACCGACCTGCACCGCCGCCTGCGCGAGCCCGCTGTTGCAGATGCTGGTCAGGGTGCAAAGAACCGTCACCCCGATGTTCGCTTTTTGGGCTTCCTGCATCTGTTTTACCGAATGCCGTTGTATCACGTGCCCGATTTCGTGACCGAGTGTACCAGTGAGCTCGTCGAGACGGTTCGTGCTTTCGATGAGTCCACGGTTCACATAGACGTACCCGCCCGGGAGCGCGAACGCATTGACCTGCTTTGTGTTGATCACGTAGAAGTGCCAGTCGAGATCCGAACGGCTGGTCGTCCTCGCGATCGATGTGCCGAGGTCCTGGATGTAGCTACTGACGGCGGGGTCGGTGACGATCGGCAGCTGCGCGTTGATCTCGGCCGCGTTCTGGCGGCCCAGAGCTACCTCCTGATCTTCGGAGACGGAGCACGCAGAAAACAGGAGAGAGAGAGCTGCAAGGATGCTGCAACGAATCATTTCGTGTTCGAAGGAGTAAATTGAGAGGGGGCAAGACACGTTCCAGCCCCCGCGCAAATCACGTGTGACGAGTCGAGCTTTGATCGTGCAATCTCCCCGTGTGTCCGAACGACTGCACCCGCTCGAGAGGATCTCATCCGCCGTGTCGTGGCGCGCGGTGATCGTCGTACTGCTGCTCGTATCGTTGCTCGTTCCCGTGATCGTTCCTTCCGGATTCTTTTTTCCGTACGTGGTGCCGCGCAACATCTTCTTCCGTGTCATCATTGAATGCGGAGTCGCGGTACTTGTCCTCGCACTTTGTTTCGGCGGCAGGACGCTCGATCTCCGCAGCGAACCGATCTTCTGCTCGCTCGTGGCGTTTCTCACGGCAGCGTCTCTGTCCGCCTTTCTCTCCCCGGCGCCCACTCACAGTTTCTTTGGTGACTTCGAGCGGATGGGCGGAGTCTGGGCGTGGCTACACCTGGTGCTGTTCTTCCTGCTGCTGCGAACTCTGCGAGACGAGGACTGGCGCTGGGTGCTAAACGGGGCGCTTGTGGTGGGTCTGTTCGTCAGCGTGAGCACGATCGCGGAACACTCCCAGCTGGCTTTGCTGAGCCGTTTTCCCGACGGTTTCGCGTACGCCAGCTCTTCACCGCTCGGCAATTCCGGTCTTCTCGCAGCCTATCTGATGATGAACGTTGCGCTGGCGGGATACCTTGCCTGTACGAGCGATCGATTCCGCCTGCTCTATCTGTCGGCCGGCGGATTGGTCCTGCTCGCGGTCGTTTACGCGGACAACAGAAGCACGGTGCTGGGCCTCGTGCTGGGTGCTCTTGTCGGCGGCCTCATCTTCGCGATCCTCGGCACTTCGTCAAGGAAGAAATGGATCGCTCCAGTAATAACAGTCGCATTGGCCATCGTCGTCGCTGGAGTCTCCGTTGGAGTGCGGGCGTTCCCGGCAAGCGCCGTCTCTCGGCACGTTCCGACAGTGCTGTGGCGCCTTGCTGAGACGAATCGGGTAAGCTCGGAAGAGTCGCGCGCGATGCAATGGCGTGCGGCTATCGATGGCTTCAAGGATCGTCCGCTGCTTGGTTATGGGATGGAAAACCACAATCTCGTCTGGAGCGCGCATTTCGACCCGGGTGTCTACAAGATCGACACCGACATCTTCGATCGCACCCACAACCAGTTCCTGGAGACGCTCGCCACCACCGGACTGATCGGCTTCGTTGCATTCCTTGCGATCTGGGTGGCGATTGGGGTCACGCTCGGGCGGGCATATCGCGCGGGCAGACTTTCGGCGGCTTCGCTGGCGGTTCTGTCGGGACTCCAGGTCGGCTACATGATCTATCTCTTTTTCTGGTTCGTAGATCTCAACGCGACCATGCTCTGGATTCTGATTGCCGCGGTGATCGCATCGCGAGGGACAGTCGGATCCGTGGTGCTGGAGACGAGCGGCAACGCCCCGGAGCGCGTACCGGCGAGGCCCGCTCTCGCTCTCGCATCACTCGTCCTTCTCGCCGTGGGAATCTATGGCGAGGGGTACGCGCCACTGCGGGCGAACAAGGCTCTGGCGCGGATCGATTCGTCTAATGGGTCTTTGGCGCAGGCGCTGCCGCAGTTCGATGAGCTTTCCAGTTTTGCGGGGCTGCAGACTAGTCACGTACCAGTGGTGATGGGCCAATTCATCGCCTCACTCGGTTCCCGCCTCGAGGAGATGCGGGAAGATCCTGGCGAGCGGCGACTGATCGACCGGGCGTTCGATGAATCCTTCGCAGCGTTCGCGCGTGAGATCCACCGCGACACCCTGAACGACAGGCTTTACACGCACGAAGGAACCTTGCTGGTGGAGGCAGCCCGATTCTATCGATCAGCGTTGTATCGTCAGCAAGCGATCGACGCGTTTCACAAGGCGATAGAGCTGAGTCCGCATCGGATTCAGCAAAGATTGCTGCTAGCGGGGGTCTACAGCAGCGCAGGTGACTACGAGCGGGCGCTGGTGGTGCTCAGCGACGCCGTGAAGAGCGACCCTCAACTCGGAGAGCCGCGGTACAGACTGGCCGAGGCTTACATCGGGGCAGGTCACGGCGACTCCGCGCTGGCGATGCTCCAGAGCTCACTCAAGCTCGGGTACGTCGGCGCTCCGGCACTCTATCTGGCCATCGGCAGGCGGCTCGAGTTCTCCGGCCGAAGTAACGTCGCGGCACGACTCTACTCGGAGTATCTCGAGGTCAAGTACACCGAGGCGGTATGGAACCGGTCCGAGGCGATCGACAAGCCCATTCCGACGGCGGATATCGCCGTCGCTGCTCATCTCCCGCTGCTTTACGTTCGCTCGCGCGACAGCGAGCTCGCGATCAAGAGCGCCGCCGCTCTCTCGGCGTTCGATCCGTCGCGAGCGCCGATCGTCGATCAATTCGTCTCCGACATCGGCGCGCGGCGCCGCGCCAGCTGGATCGCTAAGAACTCTCTTCTGCCGTGCACTTCGGGCCGGGCCGCGCGGTCGCGTGATTCAGTCGCGTTCGGCGCTTGCGGGATGTTTCGCCGGAAGCTCTAGGCAGAATGGGCGGCAGCCACGGCTGGCTGCCTGACGCCGGCCCGATGGATTCTGAGCGCGGCGATCCGCCGGCCGTCCATCGCTACCACTTCCATTTCTCCGTTCGGGATCGGGATGCGATCGCCCATTCGTGGCAGCCGTCCGAGCTTGGCGAACGCATAGCCGCCCAGCGTGGTCCAGTCACCTTCAGGTATTTGTACCCGGTAGTCGGAGCGCACATCGATCAGCGACAACGAGCCGGCCAGCTCGAGCACGCCGTCCGTGATCACCGATTCGCGCGATGCGAAATCGTATTCGTCGGCGATGTCGCCGATGACTTCCTCGACCAGGTCCTCCATCGTGACGATGCCGGCGGTGCCTCCGTACTCATCGAGCACCACGGCCATGTGCGCTCGCGTCTTTCTAAGGTCGTCCAGGACGCGCTCAGCCGGCCGGCTGTCGGGGACGTACATCGGCTCCCGCACGAAATCGGCGAGGTTGAACGGGGCGTCTCCGGAATGGAGCCAGAGGTCTTTCGCGAGAAAAACGCCGATCACATCGTCGAGGGAATCGCGGTACACCGGATAGCGCGAGTAGCGCTCGCGTCGCAGGACCTCCCAGACTTCCTCTTCCGTCGCCTCCACGTCGAGCGCGACCACATCAGTGCGGGGGCGCATGACGTCCCTCGCTTTCTTCTCGTGGAAGTCGAGAACTCCCGCGAGCATGGCGCGGTCCGATTCGTCGAGTGTGCCGCGGGCGTGCGCCTGCATCACGAGAAACCGGATCTCTTCGGGGCTATGGCCCTCTTCGCCGGTGGCGAGTCTCACTCCCAGGACTTTCAACAGCGAATTCGCGGCTCCGTTGAAGATCCAGATGAAGGGCGACATGAACCGCGAAAACAACAGCAGTGGCCGCACCACGGCTCGCGCCGTTTTTTCGGGACTCGTCAGCGCGATGGATTTGGGGGCGATCTCGCCGAGCACGATGTGAAAGAAAGTCAGAATGAAGAAAGCGATCGGAACCGCGGCAACGTGGACCGCGGTCGGCGACGGGTTGACTCCGACCTTCCGGAAAAGCCCGTCTATGAGTTGGGCCAATATCGGCTCGCCGATCCAACCCAGCGCCAGCGACGCGATTGTGATGCCGAGCTGGGTGCCGGCTATCACCCGATCGAGATGCTGCAGCGTGGTCTGAACGAGCTTGGCGCCACGATCGCCTTTGGCGATCATCTCCTCGAGCTTGCTGCGGCGGGCGGCAACGAGCGAGAACTCGGCAGCCACGAAGAAACCGTTCAGTGCGACAAGGCCGAGGACGGCAAAAAGACTGCTCGCCGCCGCGGTCCAGGAGGGAGTATCAACCGCCTGTGCAGCAACAAGTTCAAGGAGCATATGGGTGTAATCTATATAGTAGTAGGGACTTAGGCTCCCGCAGCGGATAATTGACGCCAGTCCCGAATCCCCGCAATTTGGAAACCTTGCTACCAGCCGTCCCCGTTACACCCACCGCTGTTCAGCCTGCTCTCGGCCTCCCCGCCCCTGGCGGGGGAGGACGGGAACGAGTCCTCAGGGCCCTCTATCTGGGGCGTCTCTCACTGGCGACGGCGATTTTCATCGCGGCCATTGTAGTATGGCGGGCAGCCGACAGCACCGCGACACTCCTGGCGACGCTGGCCTTTGTGTCGACCCTCCTCTTCACGGGCGCATCGGTCTTTTACAGCGAGCAGGGCGCCCGGGCGCTGGGGGACACGTTCTTCTACGTGCAGGTGATGTTCGACCTCATGCTGGTCACGGTGGTAGTTCACCTGACCTCAGCCGGGACTCCGTCGCAGTTGGCTCCGCTCTACATCCTCGTCATCGCGGTAAGCGCGCTGGTGCTGCCGCCGGGCGGGGTGCTCCTCATCGCGGCGCTGGGCGACGTATTGTATTTCGCGGTGACCATCGTCGACCAGGCCACTGTGTTCGATCTCCCGGTCCTGGTGCAGCTCGGAATTTTCGGCGCGGTGGCGCTTGGCTGCGGCTACATCGGCGCCCGATTGCGGCACGCCAACGCCGGACGCGAGGAGATGGCCGCGGAGCTCGCCGCGTTCCGGTTGCGTGAAGCCGACATGGAGCGCCTTCACACGCGGGCGGAAAGACTCGAGGCCGTAGCCGAGATGAGCGCATCCCTG
>Ga0193723_1000850_pt1 | contig 12023 bp, 12 predicted proteins | sample H2m2metaG_FD_143042 | JGI IMG/M metagenome (GOLD analysis project Ga0193723, IMG submission 143042) | Soil microbial communities from a riparian zone of the East river system, Colorado, United States - H2m2 | ecosystem: Environmental > Terrestrial > Soil > Riparian zone | place: USA: East River... | reverse complement strand
CACCTGACCGAGCCACTGATCGGTGAGCACCGGGAGGCCATTCACGGTCCACGAGAACTCGTCGACACGCGCAAGGCCCTCCGTGACCGTTTGACGTCCCTGCGCGAGATGCCAGAAGAGGTCGGGGTCGCCAATGGTCGCGAGGGTGGAAAGTGCGCCGAAGATCCCACCGGTGAGGAACGGGAGCGACCACGAAAAACCGCGCGTCACGGCCGCACCAGCACGATCCATCGACCATCTCGGTCCGACGAGCGCACACGCCAGCCGTCCTCACGCAGTGCGACGGCGAGGGGACGCTCCGGCCGCAAGAGCAGCTCTGTGACCTTGTACTTGTCGAGAAGGTCGTGCCAGCCTGGCCGGAGGCCGACGAGCGCACGGTAGTCATCCAGGACGCCGCCGAGATACGGCACATACCGTCCGTCGATGAACACCGGCCGCTCAGGCAGATTGAAGATGAGGTACCCGCCCCAGTCGTACTCGTTCAGTAGGACACCGCTATCGGAGCGAAGCGAGTCGAGAGCACCGGCGGGGTAGGCGCGTTCGTCGGGACGGACCGGCGCGCCGAATGCGCTCGCGGCTGCGGCGATCAGGAGCACGAGGGCGACCGGGACGCGCACCGGCGCGGGAATCTCAAACGGACGCCAGCTCGGGATGAGAGTCGCGAGGCGCGCGCCCAGGAAGGCGGTCGCGGAGAAACAGAAGAAGAGCATCTGACGCTGCGCGGTGAAGGCGAGGTACAGGAGCGGCGCGAGGAGGAGCGCCTCGAGGAGTGACCCGCCGCGCAGCAGCGCACTCCCGATCACGAGCATCACGAAGCCAGCGAAGAGCGCACCGGCGGGCGTCACGACGTCGGGCGGAAGGAACTCGGTCAGGAATCGCGGCGGATGAAGGAAGTCTTCACGCGCGGCCCCGGCCAGCTCGATGGGCGCGGGGTTGAGGAACGTGACGGCTACGCAGGCCACCGCCGCCAGGACCAGGGGAACGCCGCGTCGTCCATTGGTGAGAAGGCTCTCGACGGCGAAGATGCCGAGCACTGCCACGCCGAGCAGATAACCCCCGTGCAGATTCGTCCACACCAGGAAGATGGCGGGGAGTGTGAGAAGACGTCGCGAGAACCCCGCCGGCAATGAGAGAAGGAGCTCGAGCACCGCGGGAAAGAGCGCCAGCGTGAAGAGGAGCGGCCGGTCGGTCCACGTGATCTTCGAGACGAGCAGCGCGGCGACGACCAGGGGCAGGCTGATCCACCAGGGCGTCGCACCGCGACGCGAGAGTCTCACAACGAAGAACGCGCTCACGGCGATCAGGGTCGCGCGCAGGATCGCAATTGCCGCCCAGCCCCCCGTCGCGAACGAGGCGGCGAACGCGAGCTGGCCGAGCCATTCGCCGATCCCGAAGTGGGCGCCGGCGACCGTCGAGGAGAAGATGTCCTGACGCAGGAACTCGCGGTGGTCGAGCATCCATCGGCCGGTCGCGAGCTGCCAGTACGTGTCGGAGTCGGTCGACGGCAGTCCGACTGCGATGATGAAGACGGCGCTCGCGATCGCGAGCGGATACGCGTTCCGCGAGAGGGCCGACGTCAGCGGCCGCGCTGCAGTAGCCATCGGACCGTGAACGCAGCGACGTCGCGCATCGCGAGGAGTGCGGCGGCCGGCGTCACGCCCTCCGCGACGCCCGCGATGCGCGGCCGGTGCGGAATGTCGACCTCGCGGACCACGCGGCCGCGCGAGTAGAGCGTGATAAGTATCTCGGCCTCGAAGAAGTTCGTGTCGCTTCGCGGCGGAGCGGACCGCAGGTCCTCCGCGCGGTAGAGCTTCACGCTGTCGATGTCGTGGATCGGCAGCCGGAAGATCCGGCGCAGCAATTTCGAATACAGCTGCGCGATGACGACGCGGCTCGCCGGATCACGTCGCGGGACGCGGCGACCGACGACGAGCGCGGCGCCCTCGCGTACGGCCCACATCGGCTCGAGAGCGACGGCCGGCACCTGGCCGTCAGCCGGCGCGAAATAGATCCACTCGCCACGGGCTTCGGCGTACAGCCGCTTCATCGTCGCCGGGATTCCCTGCCGCAACGGGTTCCGAAGGAGTCGGAGCTCCGGGATCTCGGCGCAGGAACGCTGGAGCTCGGGCCACGTTCCGTCGGTGCTCCCGTCGTCGCACACGATCACCTCGACCGTCGAGGCAAGTGCGCGCGCGACGTCCCGGTGGCCTCTCACGACCCCGGCCACCGTGACCTCCTCGTTGTGGGCTGGGATCACGATCGAGAGCTGGATTGCGTCACCCTAGGGCAGACCGGCCTCGCGGTCGGTGTCCGGCGAGGCGCGACCTGAGAATTCCACAGTGGATCAGCGGATGATCTGGTCCGGCGACAGACAGCCGGGACTTCCGCTCAACGAGTAGATGTGTATGCCACCGCTGTCCGCAAGGTGACCGAACCACGAAGATGTGTTTCCGTCGTACAGCGACTGGTATGCCGAGAAGTGCGCCGGCTCGAGCACCAGCGTCTGGGCCCGATAGCGGACGGCGACGCATGCCGCTGCGTCGAGACCGTCGGCCGGCGAGATGAGGACGCTCCGATCGGATATCCACCGCCAGGCCGCGGCGTCGATCGCGAGGAATGGCCCGGGTGGGATCGCGTCGAGCGCGGCAAGGCGCGCACGGTATGGCTGGTTGAAAGATGCATCCCAATTCGTCAGCCCGAACACCGCGAGTACGAGGACGGCACCGAGCGTTCCGAACGTGACGAACCGCCGGCTGGTGAGCTCGAGCCGACCTAGCCACGTCGCACCGCCGAGCGCGACGAGCGCCATTGCGAACGGATAGAACGCGGCAAGGGAGTGGAAGTACGACCCGCGCGTGGCGTGCAGCGGCCAGACGACCCCTTCGGCGACATAGATAAGGAGTGCGAGCGCGGCGAAGGCGCGGACCGCCGGAAGGCGCCAGCCCGCACGAAGACCGATGACGAGCGGGGCGGCGAGAAAGAGAAGCAAGGCGGCGAGCGCGACGACCAGGTCGGACAGGAGCGCCGACAGACGAACGCCGACCAATGTCGCCAGATCCGCGGTGCCGCTCGGAGTCAGCGCGAAGAAGTCCTCGTACCGGACGAGGAAGACACCTTTCACGAGCGCGATCGCCGGGGAACCCGGAAGCGCGAGGCCGCGCGCGAGCCAGGCGAGACCGATCGATACGGCGACCGCCGTTCCGGCGATGCCGGCCATGCGAGATGAACGGCGCATGGCCAGTGCGAGCAACGCGATGCCGAAGAGCGCTCCTTCGGCGCGCGCGAGGAAGAGAAGGCCGACGAGCGCGCCCGCTATGGCGCCGGAGCGGAGGTCGCCCGCCGCCGCGCGCGCGAACGCGACGAAGAAGAACGTCCCGAGCAGCGCGGCGATCGCGAACGAGTCGAGCGTCACCCACGCGGGGGCGAATGTGAAGCCACCGAGTCCTGCGAGCGCCGCGGCGACGAGCGCGGCGCGCGAAGACGCGCCGATGGAGCGCGCGGCAACGTACGCCGCCGCCGGAACGAACGCGGCGACGGCGATGATCGCGGCCTGTGCCGACCGGAACGTGCCGAGCACGGGCTCGAGCGCGGCGATCCCACCGGCCTGCACGACCGTCGCGAGCGGCATCCAGAAGCGATGGCTCGGGACCGGAAGCGCCTCGAGGCGCGGCGCTTCGAGAAAGTTCCAGATGAAATCAGCGGTCAGCCCATCACCGTGCGCGAGCCGTCGCGCCACGTCCACGTAGTAGTAGGCATCGGTGAATCCGGGTTGCGTCACGACGAACGCCGCGGAGAGGACGCGGAACACGACAAGCGCGAGCGAGAGGAGGACGAGCGCGCGGGTCACGGTCCCGCGCCGATCCGTTCCGTGCGCCCCGTGCGGAGGTAGAGCACGCCGCCGACGAGGATCACGGAGAAGACGCTCACCGCCCGGTCAAGGACCGCGACCGCGACAGCATCGTTCTGCGCGAGACCGAATCCAGAGGTGAGCACATAGACCATCGCGATCTCGACGAATCCGAAGCCGGCCGGGGTCAGTGGGACCGTCGTGAGGAGCGAGGATGCGACGGCGACGAAGATCACCTGGGACGGCGGCAGGTAGAGACCGAGCGCGATCAGGACGAGCAGAAGACGGCTCGTCTCGAGGAACCAGACGAGAAGAGTCAGAGGACCCGCGACGGGCAGGGCGCGAAAGCTGTGGAGCACCCCCTCACGGAAGAGCCGTCCGATGCGGCGGACCTCCGCGGGAAAGAACCGCCCGAGCCGCGGGCCGATCGCGTAGACGGCGACCAGGCCGATGAGGATCAGAAGGCCGAGCGCACCGCCGGTGATGTACAGGATGTTCAGGTCGGGCAGGATCGTGCGTCCGAATGCGACGTATCCGTCGACGACGAGCAGCCCGAAGACAACGAACAGATCGAGGAGCCGCTCCGCGACGACGACCCCGACCGTGCGCGACAGCGAGATCCCGAAACGGCGCTTCACCAGGTAGCTCCGGTAGAGGTCGCCGAGCTTTGCCGGCACGAGGCAGTTGACGAACCAGCCGAGGAGAAGGATTTCGAGCAGGTCGCGCCCGAATATGCGTGCCCCACCTTCGCGAAGAAGGCGCGCCCACCGGATGGCGCGGACCGGGAACGAGAGGTAGTAGACGAAGAGCGCCGCGAGCACGAAAACGGGGTCCGCGCGGCTCAAGGTGCCGAACGCCTGGGACCAGTCCACGTTCCGCGCAAAGAACGCGATGAGCGCGATGGGGATGGCGGTCGAGATGAGCTCGCGCCAACCGAACAGCTGGCGCCGAACGGCGCGCTCGTCGGTACGCTCCGCCGCCGCGGCGAGCTGCTCGATCGTCGGGTCCTCGACGTGGGTCGAGGCCCGCTCCTTCAACGAGTCTCGGTGGGGCTCTTTCGTCCCAGCCACTTCCGAAACCGGTCGTATCGGGTGTACACGTGGACCCCGCCACCGGAGAGTCGTCCCTGCGCCGCGCCCTGTTTGAGGGAGGTCAGAAAATCGCCGCGCCCGGCGAAGTCAGGCATCTCGACGAATGCGCGGCCGAGCTCGGACGCGCGATGCGCATCGCTTCCAGCCGTCCCGACGATCTCGTGCTCCTTCGCGTACGCGGCGGCCGAGCGGTTATTCAGAAAGATCGCCTCGCGAGCGTTGAAGATCTCGAGGGCGTCGATGTGCGACCGGAGACGATCGAGAGACGCCCGCCGCATGTGATAGCGCCGATTGAAGCTGAAGGGATGCGGCACAACGGCCAGGCCACCCTGGTCGTGGATGCGCGCGATCGTCTCTTCGCCGGTCAGGTCGCGCGGGACCGCGCGCTCGAGGAAGAGCCCGATGATCTCGCCGTCACGCGAGCTGATCTCTTCACCGATTACCACGCGAAAACCGTCGGCGATCTCGCGCAGCCGGAGCGCGCCGTCGATGGTGTTGTGGTCCGTCGCGCAGATGACGTCGATGCCCGCGGCCCGCACTCCGCGGGCCTGCTCGGCGACCGGCGTGCGACTGTCCGGCGAAGCCTCGCAGTGCGTGTGCATGTCCACGCGAACACGCTTCGCCTCGGTTCCTATCAAGCAGCTCGTCCCGTCGGCGTTGCCTCCACGACTCGGCACGAGCTCAAGGCTGACGGTTTCGCTCCGCTCGGCAGAGCCGGGCCTCGCTCAGTCATCTGGTTTGGCCCTTCCTTTTTCGAGCGCGTCCTGAACGACCGCGCGCACGCGTTCGCGAAATCGTGACACATCGAAGCGCCGCGCCGAGTCGCGAAGCGCTTTCGGTTCGAAGCGCGCGCGCTCCGCGCGCAAAACGCCCTCGGCGAACGCCCGTGCCTCGGGAACATCGACCAGAACGCCCTCCTGGCCGTCGCGAACGATGTCGAACACACCGCCGGCGGCGAGGGCGACGACGGGGGCCCCAGATGCGAGGGCCTCCACGCACACGATCCCGAAGTCGTCCTCGGCGGGGAACACGAGACCGCGCGCCGACGCGAGCAGCGAGCGAAGTGTCGCGTCGTCCGTGCGTCCGGCGAATACGACGTTCTCGCTCGCGATGCGCTCCAGCGCACCGCGCTCGCGGCCCTCGCCCACGACAAGGAGGCGCAGACCGGTGTCATTGAAGGCGCGCACCGCGACGTCCGCGCGCTTGTACGCCGAAAGCCGTCCCACGAAGAGCCAGAAGTCACCGCGCTCGTCGTTGGCGTCGAACGAATCGACGTCGACGGGCGGGTGGACGACGTCGATCTCGTCTACCGGGACGCCGTAATACGTTTGGATGCGACCCCGCACCGCGGTCGAGTTGGCCATCCATCGATCGAACCGACGCGCCGCTTTCTGGTCGTCCTCGCGAAGACGACCGAGGAGATCGCGGACCAGTGGGACGAGCGGCGCTGGCACCTCCTCCTGGAGATACCGGTCGCTCCAGTCGTACAGGTAGCGCGTCGGGGAATGGCAGTACGCGACCGCGACCGTGCGATCGGGCAGGCCGATGCCTTTGATGAATGCACTGGTCGACACGAGCGCGAGGTCGGTCTCGGGAGGCACGCGAAGCGCCCGCGCCGCGTTGGGGTAGAGCGGTAGCAGCAGCCGGTGACTCTCGCCGAGAAGAAGGTGTTGAAGGTAGCTCGTGCGAAGCGTCCATCCCGGCAGATCGCCGTAGCGCCGGCGATCGTGGAAGAACGTGTAGACGGGGGCATCGGGCCACATCTGGTGGAGCGTCTCGACCACGCGTTCGGCCCCGCCGTGCATGACGAAGTACTCGTGCGCCAGCGCGAGGTTCATCGCCCAAGAATGCGCTGGCGCGCGACGAGAACGGCGAACACCGGCAGCACACGCTGCCGTCGCCACCGCCTCGGCTCGAACACGAGCCGCCAGAGCCACTCGAGGCCAACGGCGTGAACGACGCGCGGCGGAAGCCGGACGCGGCCGGCGAGCTGATCGAAGACGCCTCCGACCCCGATCGCCGTGCGAACGGGTGGAAGGTGCGGCAGGTTCCGCGCGAGCCAGCGCTCCTGCGCCGGCATGCCGTAGGCGACGAGCAGCACGCGCGCGCCGGATGCTTCGATCCGCGCGCGGATCGCCGCGTCCTCCTCCGGCACGGGCGATCCAGCGTGGGTGCCGGCGATGCGCAGCGAGGGGATCCGCTGCACGAGCGTGGCGGCCGCGCGTTCGGCGACACCCGGCGCGGCGCCGAGCAGGAACACCGGACCGCTGGCCAACTGAAGAACTGCGGGCACAAGCAGTCGTCCGGGGACACGACCGGGCAGAGGATCGCGAAGCAGACGAGACGCGACGAGCACCCCGGTGCCGTCGGCCACGACGAGATCGGCGGCTCGCGCGATCCGCGCGATATCGGCGTCGCGCCGCGCGAGCATCACGAATTCGGGATTCGCGGTGATGACGAAGGTTCGCTGTCCGGCGGCATGGCGTTCGATGATCCGCTCCGCCGCGCCGGCGAGGTCGAAGCGATCGAAGCCGACGCCCAGGATGTCGACGCGCGCCGGCGCCAAGGCTCCCTCGCTAGTGGACTGCGACGAGGCTTCTGCGGAAGAAGTCGAGATGCTCGAGCGCCATACCTGTGCCCTTCGCCACGCAATAGAGCGGGTTTTCCGCGACATAGCAGGCGACCCCGGTGACCTGCGTCAGGAGCTTGTCCATGTTGCGGAGGAGGGCGCCACCACCCGACAGCACCATGCCCTTGTCGATGACATCCGACGCGAGCTCCGGAGGGGTCTCCTCGAGAACGGCCTTCACCGCGCCCATGATCTGCTGAAGGACGGGATCCATCGCCTCAGAGATCTCGTTCGAACCGATCGTGATCGTCCGCGGAAGACCGGCGATGAGATCGCGGCCGCGAACCTCCATCGTGAGCTCGGGATCCATCGGAAGCGCAGATCCGATCTGGATCTTCACATCCTCAGCGGTGCGTTCGCCGATCATCAGGTTGTAGCGCTTGCGGACGAAGTTCGCGATCGCTTCGTCGAGCTTGTTCCCTGCCGCGCGAACGCTGCGCGAGACGACGATGCCGCCGAGCGAGATGACCGCGATCTCCGCGGTGCCACCACCGATGTCGATGATGAGGTTGCCCGACGGCCCCGAGATCGGGATGTTCGCGCCGATCGCGGCGGCGAGCGGCTCCTCGATGAGATGCGCCTCGCGCGCGCCCGCTCGGATCGCCGCGTCCTTCACGGCGCGTCGCTCGACGCTCGTCACGCCCGAGGGGACGCAGATCATGAGCTGAGGCTGAAAGATGCGGATTTGGCCGCAGACCTTGTTGATGAAGTACTTGAGCATGTACTCGGTGATCACGTAGTCCGCGATCACGCCATCGCGCATAGGACGGAGCGCGGTGATCGTGCCCGGCGTTCGGCCGAGCATCAGTCTCGCCTCCTCACCGACCGCGACGATCCGCGGCCGGTTGGAGCCCTCCTCCTTCGCGAGCGCGACGACGGATGGCTCGTTGAGGACGATCCCTTTTCCACGGACGTACACGATGACGTTGGCGGTGCCGAGGTCTATGCCGATCTGGCGGGAGAACACGCGGTGAACTCTAACGGGCTACAACACTGAAAAGTGCGCTAGTTCGTCACGCACCGACCGCTGTGAGGATGAAGTCGGTTGCAAAACCGAGGACGAGCCCGGCCAAGATGCCCCAAGTCGTCATGTCTTTGTGTCCAAGCTTCCGCGCGACCGCGAGAAGCTCGATGACCACGTAGAGGATCGAACCCGCCGCGAGCGCGAGGAAGCCGGCAAAGACGGTCTCGTTCTGGAAGGACTGACCAATGACGGTCCCGAGGAACGTGGGACCGCCCGCAATGAGACCGAGCGCACCGAGAAAACGCCAGCTCGGGAGGTGCGTTTCACCCGCGAGCGGTCCCACGATGCCGAAGCCCTCGGTCGCGTTGTGGAGTGCGAACCCGATCACAAGGACGAGAGCGAGACGAAGTTGCCCTCCGGCCGCGGACTGGCCGATCGCCAGACCCTCCGAGAGGTTGTGGAAGCCGATGCCGAGCGCGATGAAGAACGCGAGGCGTTGTGCCGGCTGCAGCCGCGCGATCGGACCCGCGTGGAACTCGCGAACGTCCGCGGCGCCAGGACCGAAACGCATCGTGGCGCGCGCGCGCCGCGCGAGCCAGAGGTCGTAATAGACGAGGCTCATGAGACCGACCGTCAAAGACACCGCAAAGACAATGGCGAGCCAACCGAAGTGAAGCCAGGTGCCGAGGCCATTCGTCGCTTCCGCGAGCGCTTTCTCCACAGGCTCGATCCCTTCCGAGAGGACGTCCCAGAAAAGGAAGAGGAGGATGCCCGTCGCACCGGCATTGAGGAGCGAGCGCACTCGGGTCGACGCGCTGCGCATCCGGCCGAGGGGCAGCCCGAGGAACACCGTGAATCCCGCGATCGCGCCAAGCGCCAGGATCTCTCCCATCGACATCGCGGCCCTCGATCACTCCCGGTGCGATACTCGCCGTGGGGAGCGTCCCTTTTTGGTCATCCCACCGGCTAAGGTGAGCCTAACCATTTCCGACTGCGGAGGTCAACAATCAGCAACTCGCCCGCCGTCGAGGAGTATCTCCAGGCGATTTACACACTTGGCGACGAGAACGGTCACGTGGTTTCGGCGCGCCTGGCGGAGTTCCTTGGCTTCTCGGCGCCGGCCGTCTCTGAGATGGTCCACCGACTCGAGCGCGAGGGACTGGTCGCGCTGGATGACCGTAAAGAAGTGCATCTGACCAAGACTGGTCAGCACCACGCCGACTCGATCGTCCGCCGGCATCGCCTTGCCGACCGGTTCCTCGTCGAGGTCCTCGGGTTCGAGTGGTGGAAGACCCACGAAGAGGCGGAACGCCTGGAACATGCGATGTCGCCCGAGATGGAGCAGCGCATCCAGCAGGTGCTCGGCGATCCACAGACATGCCCGCACGGCAACCCGATGCCCGGCGTGACGCCACGCCCGACAAAGCCCCTCGACCGCGTACTGCCCGGCACCACGGCGACGGTCGAACGCATCCCCGATCAGTTCGAGCACGAGCCCGGCTTCCTCGAGTACCTCGATTCGCAGGGCCTGCGTCCCGGCGTGGACGTTCGCGTCGTCGACCTCCGGCACGGCGAACCGATCCATGTCATGGTCGACGGTCGCGAGCGAACGATCCGCGCGGACTGCGGGCAGAAGGTATGGGTACGAGCATGAAAGAAAGACCCCGCATCTACGTTCAGGGCGACGGCACCTACTGGCTGGCACACGTCCCGGTGCTCCGCGGGTGCATCGCGTCAGGGACGACCCGCGACGCGGCGATCGCGAACGCGCGCCGCGCCTTCCGCGCGTACCTCGAGCTCCTCGACGCGCGCGGCGTTTCGATCGAACACTGGAAGGATCTCGATCCGAGCACGTTCGAAGTGCGTGACCTGCCTGCGGATCGCGTCGTGCCCGAAGACGTCGGACGAATGGAAGAGCACGAGCTCCGTGACTTCCTGCATCAGTTCGAGGCTTCGCGCGCAGCGCTCCTATCGATGGTTCGCGAGATCTCGGCGGATGAGCTCGAGCGAAAGCCCACCGACTCGATGTGGAGCGTGCGCGAAGCGCTCGAGCACGTGATGCTCACCGAAGCTTCGCTTCTGTCGCGACTCGAGAAATGGCCGGCGGACCCGTACAACACGCTGCAGGCCGTCCATCGCATGGCGTTCCAGCGTTTCACGATCATGGAGCCCCCGGATACGGATCTCGATCACGTGGTCCTGGGACGGCGATGGACGACGCGGAAGGTCATGCGCCGGATCCTCGAGCACGAGTTCGAGCATCTCGAGCACATCAAGGAAATCGTCGCCGCGCTCGGAGAGACCCGCCCGCCAGACTGAGCTAGCGCAACGCCGCGTCCAGGAACGCGAGCACGCGTGCGCGGTATTCGTCGGGAAAAGCGTTGATCGCCCCGACGTGGCCGCCATGCGGCGCGACCCAGAGCTCCTTCGGTTCACCAGCCGCTGCGAAGAGGTCACGTGCTCCCTTGAGCGGCGTGGTCGCGTTGTCGTCGTCGGCGGAGTGAATGAGGAGGATCGGCCGAGGTGAGATACGCGCGATCGCATCGAGCGGCCGCGCCCTGGTGACGTCGGCGCCGACCATGGCGTTCACCGCGGATACGCCGAGCGGTGGGAGCGGCAGTCGAAACGGCCCTATGTCGATGACGCCGAGACGCGCCAGCTGAAAGTCCTGATCCGTCCACGCGCTGTCGGCGATCACAGCGCTGATTTGCGGATCGTTGGCCGCGGCAAGGATCGCTGCGCCGGCGCCGAGCGAGATCCCGAGCACCGCCACGTGGTCGGTGCGGAACGCCTCGCCCGCGGTCTGCACGGCTGCCACGATGTCGCGAGTCTCCGTCGCGCCCAGACCGATCGTGCCACCGCCACTCCGGCCCGTTCCGCGTAGATCGAGCAGCAGCGAGTTGTAGCCCGCGGCATGGAGGATCCGCGCCCACGGGAGCATTTCCGCGCGCGATGTCTTGAAACCGGGGACGAGAACGACCGCCGGCGCGCCGACCTTCGCGAGCGCCAACCAGGCGCGGATCGGGGTGCCGTCGGTGGAGTCGAAACCGACGTCCGCAACGCCAATGTCGGTCGGCACAGTCGGGTCCGAGTGGCGCGCCGAGACGAGCGAGTACGCACGAGCGACCGGGAGAACCAGCCACGCAAGGATCGCGAGGACGATGAGGACCGCGAAGACACGCCTTACCGCTTTGATCGTGCCCACTCCGCGGCCACGCCTGCGCGACGCTCGATGATCCCGCGCTGATCCGCGCGCACGTCGGGAAGGTCGGCCGGATCGAACGCGCGCACCTCGATGAGCTCTTGGGAGAGACGCTCGGTCCCCCCGAGCGGTCGATATGCATAGACGAGCTCGACGCGCTGCCAGCGATACCCCTGATTCGCCTCGAGGATCGGACCAACTTCGATCTCGATCCCGGTCTCCTCGCGCACCTCGCGAGCAAGCGCGTCCTGGAGCCGTTCGCGGGGAGAAAGGAAGCCGCCCAGAAACCA
>Ga0193723_1000849_pt1 | contig 12030 bp, 11 predicted proteins | sample H2m2metaG_FD_143042 | JGI IMG/M metagenome (GOLD analysis project Ga0193723, IMG submission 143042) | Soil microbial communities from a riparian zone of the East river system, Colorado, United States - H2m2 | ecosystem: Environmental > Terrestrial > Soil > Riparian zone | place: USA: East River... | reverse complement strand
ATCACAAACACCCGCCAGGGCAGCCAGACGCTCGCGCCCAACGTGACGGGCGCATACGTCACCGGATAGCCGTCCAGCGCGTTCGCCCACGCGCCGTGGGTGAAGATGAGACAATGCCCGCCGATGCCGGTGTCGTCGCCGATCACGACGGGCTTCGTCGGATTGATGTTCGTGAGCTGGAGGATGATGGTGCGGCTGCCGAGCACGAATTTCGACTCCGGCAGCTGCGGCCCGCCGACGTAGACCTGCTCGCGGATCTTCGCGTCTTCGCCGATCTCGATCACGTTGCACGACAGATAGCTGAACGTCCCGACACTCGAATGGCGGCCGATACGGATCGTCTCACCCTGGACGACCGCGAGGAACCCGATCTCGACGTGATCACCCAGCTCGACGGTTTTCCCGATGACGACGCCACCAAAGCTGATCCGCACGCGGCGTCCAATGCGGTAGCCCAGCAGCAGCCGGTAAGCCAGCACCTTCAGCGGGCTCGGGAGCCAGCCGAAGAGAATGAGGTGCCGCCACGGGATGCGCGTTTTGGGGAGGAGTGTTTCGGGCATTGGGGTCGTAATGTACGTTTCGTCGCCTTGTGATCAAACTCCCCGAATCCGGCCTCTCAGCGGCCGAGCGCTTTGCGGTCGACGTGCTGGTCGATCTGGCGCGGCTCGTACCTGCCGCGCCGGCGCTGGACGTCGTCCGCCTGGAGCTGAGCGAGCAAGCTCCGCGCGACGTGCGGGGCTGGATGGCGGCAAGGTGGGGAATCGACGTCGCGGATGGTGTCGTGCGAGTGCCTCGGGCTGTCCTGCAGACGGTGATCGACGTCGCGGGCGCCGCGACGGAACAGCGCGCCACCGCGCGCGACCGCTACAGCCGCGTTCCATCCTCGGCCAATCCGCTCGTCCGCGAGGGGGTAGAGCGCGAGCCGGTCATCCAGCGCGCCGCCGTCGCGCTCCAGGCAGCCGCGCGAAAAGCGGCCGGCAGGCGGCCGTTCCGAACGGTCACGGCCTGGCCCAACGGCCATCGCTGGGCGGCGGCGTTCACGCACGATCTCGATGTGGTGTCCTGGTGGCCGGCATTCACATTGCGGCGGATCGTGGAGCTCGCCCGCAAGGGCGCTCTCGCACGCAGCGGACGGGTCGCCGCGGCCGCCATCACGAACGCCGGGTTCGATCCCGTGACCCAGGGCGTCGTGGGAGTGCTGAACCACGAAGCGAACGCGCACATCCGGTCGACGTGGTTCATCCTCTGCGGCACGCCGACGCTGCGGACCATGCGGGCGGGCGATCTCACCTACAGCCCCGAGTCGACCAGAGCGCGCGGCATTCTGGCGCAGGTGTGCGCCATCGGCCACGAGATCGGCCTGCACGGCAGCTTCGCGACGCTGGACCACCCCGAAGCGTTCCACGAACAGCGCCAGCGGCTCGAAGGCATTGCCGGTCCACCGGTGCGGGGTATTCGACAGCATTACGTGCGCATTCGGCCCGGCATCACCGAGCACGCGATGGCGGGCGCCGGCTTCACCTATGACACGACATACGGCTTTCCGGACCGGAACGGGTTCCGGCTCGGCATCGCCGACGTCGTGCAGCGATGGGATGACTCGGCCCAGAAATCGATCGCCATCGATGAAGTGCCCTTCACCTGGATGGATCGCGCGTTGAGCAAGTATCGCGGGATCGAGGATCCCGCGGCGTGGTCCAAAGACGCGCTCGAGCTTGCGGCGACCGCTCGTGCCGTCGGCGGGTTATGGGTGGGGTTGTGGCATCCCAATCTCACACCGGCGTTGGGCTTCCCCGACGCGCCCTCCGCCTATGGGGCAACAGTGGCCGGCGTGCTCGCCGAGTCGCCTTTTGTCGCGCCGCTCGACACGATCGTGCAGTGGCGTCGGGCGCGCCGCGCCGTGCGGGCAACGGCGATTACCGCGGACGGCACAGTCGAGGCGTCGGCTGGGGCGAAGGTCCTGTTTCAGCTGCGGCTGGAAGACGCCGACGGTAAAGCGGCCGAAGCCACGCCGTAGACCGCGTCCCACTTCGCGGTTATCACGTCCCAGCTGAAGCGGGTGCGCAGCTGCTCGCGTCCCGCTTCAGCGAGTCGCCGTGCGAATGCGGGATCCCCCGCGACGCGCTCGATCGCGTCGGCGAGCGCCTGCGGATCCGCCGGCGGCACGAGCAGGCCGGACACACCGTCGTCGATGATATCGGGAATTCCTCCCACACGACTCGCGATGACGGGGATGCAGTAGCTCATCGCGTCGAGCAGCGCGACGCCGAGTCCCTCGGTGTCGCCGCGCGCGTCGATGATCGACGGCAGGACCAGGACGTCGGACGTGAGAAAGGCGAGGTGCAGCTCGGCGTCGGGCACTTTGTTGCGGAAGTCGACGGCGATGTTGCGCTCGCGGGCGAGTGCCTCGAGCCGCTCGCGCTCCGGGCCGATGCCGATCGCGACGATGCGTGCCGGCACGCGGTCTCGCAGCCGCGCGGCCGCTTCGATCAGGTACGCGAGCCCCTTGAGCTCAACCAGCCGGCCGACGAACAGAATCGTCAATGGCCGGCCGTCTCCCGACGCGAGGGCACGGGGTGCGGCGTCGCCCCTGCCTGGAAACGGGGTCGTGTAGGGGATGACGTCGACAGGGACCTCGACGAGCTCCCGAATCTCGCGCGCGGTTTCGGATGAGATGGCCACGACGCGATCAGCGCGCCGGCAGGCCCAACGCACGAAGCCTTTGAGGATGGGCAGGGAGCGCTTCACCCACCGCAGCTCGATGCCATAGAACGTCAGCACCACAGCCGCCCGCCTGGCCCGGCGCGCGGCCCAGCCCCACAGCGCGAGCGGCACCGGCCAATGCACGTGGACCACGTCATAGCGCTCGCGCCGGCACAGGCGCCAGATCGCGAACATGCCGGCCATCACGAACGGCGCCGGCATCAGGCGGTAGAGCAGCGAACGCCGCATCCGGTCGGCGGCCGACTCGTCGTGCGTCAGCGCTTCCCATCGCGCAAAGAAGTAGCGGAAACGGTGCACCGGGATCCCGGCGTACTCGTGGTCCGCCGAGCCGTGATAGGAGGGCGCGAACACCTGCGCATCGTGACCGGCGGCGCGTTGCCGTTTGATCAGCTCGACCAGCCACGGCGCGATGATGTCGCGCTCGTCGCGGGGAAACGCGGTCACCACATGCAGGATGCGCATGGCCTCGAAGATAAGTAACTTTGGCGTTCCTTTGCGCGCACCACAGAGCTAGGAGTCTCACGAATGGCGAAACGCATAGCCCCGGGCTCGCCCGAGCTGGCCGAGTTCTATAGCGACCGTGTCGGGTGGCGGAACTGGGGTGAGGAAAGCATCCGCTATCGGCTCGCCCAGAAGCTCGCGCAGACGCAGCCCGGCCATGCGGTGCTCGATATCGGCGGCCGGGAAGGCGATATCCGCAAATTCCTGCCGCAGGGGATCAAGTATCAGGGGCTCGATATCGCCCCTGAGTATGCCGCTCCCGACGTCCTGATCCACGACATCACCAAGGGGCTGCCGTTCCCCGACGCGTCGTTCGACCGCGTGTTCATGATCGAAGTGCTCGAGCACACGCCGACAGCGTTTCAAACGGCGGGCGAGGTGTACCGGGTCCTCAAACCGGGCGGCGTGTGGGTCGTTTCGGTGCCGAATCCCTACCATTTCAAAGAAATCATCTGGAATCTGCTCGGCGTGGCCGACAAATGGGGGCACGTCTACAGCTGGACGAAGCAGACGATGACGCGGCTGGGCGAGATGAACGGCTTCCGGCGCGCGGATTACGCCGGCACGTACATCTATCCGCCGATTCCGGCGCCGTGGTGGCTGCTCGGGCGATCCATCGCCTACAAGTTCGTCAAAGATTGAAAAAGGGCTGGCTCAAGGCGGGCAAATTCGCCGCCATGCTCCTGGTCCTGGCCCTGATCGCTCGCTCGCTCGCGCGCAACTGGGCCGCGTTTCAATCAGTACAGGTGACGCTCGACGTCAAAATCGGCTGGCTCGCAGCTTCAGTCGGCATCATCTTCCTCACCTACGCCATACAGATCGAGTCGTGGCGCCGCATGCTGCGCGGCTGGGACCAGCGGCTGTCCTACCCCAACGCAGCGCGCGCGTGGACGCTTGCGAACCTCGGCCGCTATATCCCGGGGAAGGTGTGGAGTGTGGCGGGACTCGTCGTGCTCGCGGAACAGGCCGGTGTGCGCCGCAGCGCGGCCGCGGTCTCCGCGTTCGCGATGCAGGCAGTGGTCCTGGGGACCGGCGTCGTCCTGGTCGCCGTCGCGACACCGCATGCGGCGTCGCCGCTCCTGCTGGGGGGCGCCGTACTCGCCGCGCTCGCGCTGATCGGCGTGTTGACCTGGCGCCGCACGGCGCAGTGGCTCGGGACGCTGGCCGATTCGACCACGCCGCTGCCGCCATTGCCGCTCTCCGCCATCATCCTCTCGAGCGGTCTGATGCTCCTGAGTTGGGCCACGTTCGGGATTTCGTTTTGGATGCTCATCCGAGGCCTGATTTCCACGGTAAGCGTGCCGGTCCCGGCCGCGATGGGTATGTTCGCCCTCGGATATGTCATGGGACTGATCGCCCTCGTCGCCCCAGGTGGCCTCGGGGTGCGGGACCTCGCCCTCGTCGGCTTTTTAACGCCGCTGGTGGGCAGCGGGGGAGCGCTCGCCGTGAGTCTCGCGTCGCGGGTGCAGCTGACGCTCACGGAGGCTGGCGCGGCAGGCATTGCAATGTTTCTGAAGGGCCCGGTTCCGATAGGCAAGGAGAACTCCGCTGAATAAACAGCCGCAACAGGCGCAGCAGGCGCCGCAGCTAGGCGTGACGACAGGCGTGTACGAGCCGAAGCGTCCGACGCTCTACGCCGCCGGCTTCATGGTGTTGTTTGTCGCGGTGCTCGCATTTCCCATGCTGAAAGGGAAGTGGCTGGCCGCGCCGAACAGCGACCAGTACGCCAGCGCCTACGCGGTGCACGAGTGGCAAGCGGAGCAGTGGCGTGCGTCGGGGCATCTGCCGCTGTGGAATCCGATGATCATGGACGGGCTGCCGTACATCGCGCCGGTGACGCATGGCGACGTGCTGTATCCGACGTCGTTCCTGCGAAAGTATTTGTCGGCCGACAAAGTGACCAATCTCGGGTTCGTGCTTCACTACATCCTCGCCGGCCTGTTCATGTTCCTGTTCCTGCGACGCCTCAACGTGTCGTGGGTCGGCGCGACGGTGGGAGGGATCGCATACCAGCTGTCCGGCATTTTGATTTCCTATGCGCGGCCCGGACATGACGGCAAACTGTTCGTCTCGACGATGCTGCCGCTCGCGTGCCTGGCGCTGCTCGTGGCGCTGCGCGATCGGCGGGCATGGGGCTACCCCCTCCTCGCCGTAGCGGTAGCACTCTGCCTCCTCAGCCCGCACGTGCAGACCACCTACTATCTGCTCATCGCCACGGGGCTGTGGGCGCTCTACCTGACATGCGGCGAGCGGACGACCGAACCGCTCCGCCCGCGGCTAACCCGCCTGGCGATCGTGCTGGTCGCGGTGATCGCGGGCTTCGGTATTGCGGCACCGCAGATCTTGCCGTTTCTCGAGTACATCCCGCATTCGCCCCGCGCCGTCGCGTATTCGACCGCGTTCGAGAACGCCGCGTCGTACGGTGTTCCCTGGGAACACGTGCCCGGGTTCTTCCTCGCGGGATTCGTCGGTGAGTCAGGGACGTATTGGGGCTCGAACCCGATCAAGCTCCACTCGGAATACCTCGGCCTGGCGGTGGTCGCGCTCGCGATCCTCGGACTGGGGGGCCAGCCGGCGCGGCGCCGCCTGATCTGGTGGCTCGGCGGAATCTGCGCTCTGTTCCTGCTGATCGCGCTCAGCAACGCGACGCCGTTCTACAAGCTGTGGTGGAGCGTAATGCCGTACGTGCGCAAGACGCGCGCGCCCGGCATGGTCTTCTTCATTGTCGCCTTCTGCACGGCGACGTTCGCCGCGCTCGGCGCGGCACGGCTCGAGCGGAAAGAAGGGGCAGGCCACGTGCGCGGCTGGTTGATCGCGGCCGGCGTCATCGCCTTACTCGGGATCGCGGGCGCGTTTGGCCATCTCGCCGAATCGCTCGCGCCCCCGGAACGGGCTCAGGTGGCAGCGGCGTTGGCATCCAGCATTCGCGTGTCGGCGTTCGTTGGGGCCGTGGCGCTCTTCGCGGTGGCGCTCCTGACGTTCGCTTACCAGCGGGGCAGCGTGCCTGCCCTCGCGTTCGTGCTGGGGTTGCCGCTGCTCGTGGGCGTCGATCTCTGGCGCGACGGCCGTCGGTTCTGGCTGTACTCCGATCCGCCCAACGAAAGCCTGTATCGGCCCGATGCGATCGTGACTCGCCTGCGCGCGGAACCAAAGCCGTTCCGAGTACTCGACTTCAATGTGTATCCAGAAAACGCACTGATGGCGCACGGCATCCCCCAGGTTCTAGGATACCAGGGGAACGAACTCCGCTATTTCGACGAGCTGATCGGCGGCCGGCCCGGAACACAAGCGCAAGCGCGTTTCTTACTGTCGTCGACCCGACTGTGGGACTTGCTCGCCGTACGCTTCCTGTTGCTAGCAGATACCGCCCGCATCCCCGGCTACCACCAGGTGCTGGGCCCCGTCGAGACCGCCGCGGGGAGCCGCGGCTACCTCTACGAGGCCGATACTGCGCCGCCGTACGCGCGCGTCGTCCCGGCCGCCGCGAAGGTGGGCGCCGATTCGCTCGTGCCGCCGACGCTCGCGGATCCACGTCTCCCGGGGTTCGACCGCGTCGTCCTGCTCCCCGCCAATTCACCGGTCAATCCGCCGCCGCTGCGAGGGCTACCGCCAGCTTCGGCGTCGAAGGCGCGCGTGACCGCCTGGGACGCGGGGAAGATGACCGTCGAGCTCGAGCCGCCCCCGCACGATTCGAGCTACGTGCTGATCGCCGAGAACTGGTATCTCGACTGGCGTGTCCGCGTCGACGGCAATGCCGGCCAGGTGCTGCGCGGCGACCATGCGCTCATCACCGTCCCCGTGGGACCGGGCGCGCGCAAGCTGGAGCTGACCTATTACTCCCGCGCGTTTGCGAGGGGGAAGGCGATCGGACTCGTGACGCTGCTCCTCGTCGTGGCCGGCTTTGTGGTGCCGCCGGCCTGGGCACGGAGACGCCCGCGTGGCTGAGCGGGCTCTGGTGGTCATTCCTACCTACAACGAGGCGATCAACCTTCCTCAGATCCTGCCGCAGGTGCTGTCGCAGGATCCTCGATTGCAGGTGCTCATCGTCGACGACAATTCGCCTGACGGCACGGGCCGAATTGCCGATGAAATGGCGCGCACCAACCCGCGCGTTCACGCGCTGCATCGCGATGGCAAGTTGGGGCTGGGCACCGCGTACATCACCGGCTTCAAGTGGGCTCTGAAGGAGGGATACGACTACATCTTCGAGATGGATGCGGACTTCTCGCACGACCCCGCGCATCTCAAGGAGTTTCTCACCGCCATTCAGGATGCCGATGTTGTGCTGGGCTCCCGCTACCTGGACGGCAAGGTTACCATCGTCAATTGGCCGATGAGCCGGTTGATGCTATCGTATTTCGCCAACGTTTACGCCCGCTGGTTCACGGGTCTCAGGATCTGGGATCTGACGGGTGGGTTCAAGTGCTTTCGCAGGCGCGTACTCGAAGCGATCGACCTTTCGCAGGTGGGATCCAACGGTTACGCCTTTCAAATCGAGATGAGCGTCCGCGCATGGAAAAAAGGGTTCAAGCTCCGCGAAATTCCGATCGTATTCGTCGACCGGGCCGAGGGGCAGAGCAAGATGAATCGGGCCATCGTCCGCGAGGCAGTATGGAAGGTGCCGCGCCTCCGGCTCATGGCCTGGTTCGGTCGCATCTGATCGGTCTGCCGGTCTACAAAATGACGGGGTCGGGAAACGATTTCGTCATGGTGGACGGGCGTGTGTCCACGCCGGCCGACTGGACGCCGGAAGACATGCAGGCGGTCTGCGCCCGGGGCACGGGCATCGGGGCCGACGGCATCGTGTTCGTTGGGCCGGGCTCGCACGCCGGGGCCGCCCGGATGATCTACTACAACGCCGATGGATCCCACGCCGCCATGTGCGGCAACGCGGCCCTCTGCAGCACCACGCTCGCCGCGCACCTCGGCGTCGGCACGTCCGACGGGATGGACCTCGAGACGGATGCCGGTACCTACCAGAGCCGCGCACTCGAAGCCGGACGAGCGGAGCTCCACCTGGCACCGGTCGCGCGGCCCGCGGCCGTTCCGGGGCTCGCGCTGACCGCTGGCGAACGGCAGGCCGTGCTGACCAAGGTCGGTGTCCCGCATCTGATCGTCCTGGTGGACGATGTGGATGACGTAGACCTCATGGACCGCGGACGTGCGCTGCGGTTCGATCCTGCAATCGCGCCTGAAGGAGCGAACGTCAACTTCATTTCGCATGACGAAGCCGGGGCCTGGCGCATGCGGACTTACGAGCGCGGCATCGAGGGCGAAACATTGGCGTGCGGGACGGGCGCAGTCGGCGCGGGGTGCGCGATTCAGGAATGGGGATTAAGCCAGCTTCCGATCAACATTCAGAGCCGCAGTGGCCGGATCCTCGGCGTGCGCGCGACGAAGGCCCAGAACGGCCGTTACGACGACGTTTGGCTGGCTGGAGAGGGGAGAATGGTCTTCAGAGGCGTGATTACGTGAGCCCGTTGTCCACATTCACACACGTCTCAACTTAACATAACATCTATTATACGAAGTCAGCTGCTACGAAACTGTCCCCTTCGTGAGCTCGCCCAGACGCACCTTTGCTTCAGTCGCCGCCCCCTCTTTGGCGAAGTCCTTGAGGATGCGTTGATAGGCGGCAACGGCCTTCACTGTGTCTCCGGCGACCGTCCACGACCGACCGGCATCCGCCAGGAACTGAGCCTTCATAAAGTCGAGACGGGCCGCTGCAGAGGCGTTTTCGTATGACTCTCCGGCCTCGCGGAAGCGCCCCATGTTCTCGTACGCCGCGCCCAGGAGCCCATAGGCCTGCGCCCGGTACGCACTCCCCGCACCCGGGGCGTAGTCCTTCATGACGGCAACAGCCTGCTGGGGCTGCCCCTGCAGGAGCCGCACGTTGGCGAGCAGCAACCGCGCTTCCTCAGCGGCGTTCGTCCCGGAGTAGTTCTCGACGACTTTCGCCAGTTCGCTCGCGGCGAGCGGCAGATTCTGATTCTCGAATGCAAACCGGGCACCCTGCAGGTCGCGGCTGGCGATCTCCTCGGAGCGGCGCTGCGTAGACAGGTTCCAAATGAACAGCCCGGCGCCCACCACCACGATGAAACCGATCCAGGAGCTCAGCTGCCTGTGGACTTTGACCCAGGCGCCGAGTCGCTCGGTGAGCGGAGCCCTCTGAACGCCGGGAATTACCGTACCTGTTGCGGTCGCCATAGCTCCTTCGGAGTCAGTGCCCCTGGGGTGACTCGAACACCCGGCCAACGGTTTAGGAAACCGCTGCTCTATCCACCTGAGCTACAGGGGCGTGTGTGTTCCGGGGGCGTAACCGCAGAAATGTACGTGAGTTAGGCGTAGAGCAGCAAGGCCTCAACGCGCTGCCCCTGAAGCCGCTGGCGGCCATTCAGGAAAGCAAGCTCGATCAGAAAGGTGAATCCGGCGACCGTTGCTCCCGTCCCCCCCACGAGCTGTGCCGCGGCGTTTGCCGTACCACCCGTCGCGAGCACGTCGTCGACTACGAGGACCCGATCGCCGGGCCGGACGGCGTCGTGATGCATCTCGAGGGCGTCCGTGCCGTACTCGAGGGCGTATTCCACACGCTGGGTGGCGGCCGGCAGCTTCCCTGGCTTGCGGATCGGCACCAGCCCTGCCCCGAGCGCGAGCGCGATCGGTGCGCCAAACAGAAAGCCGCGCGATTCGATCGACACGACGCGCGTGATCCGCGCATCGCGGTACGGATCGGCCATCAGTATGACCGCCTGCGCGAACAGTTCGACCTCCAGCAGCACCGGCGTGACGTCCTTGAACACAATTCCGGGCTTCGGGAAGTTGTTGACGTCGCGGATCGTGCGTTTCAGCTCAGCGACGACCTGCGTTTTATCGGATGTCAAAGGACCCCGGGATCTCAAGCTCAAGTGGAACTTGAAGTCGTGCGACGTCATCCACCCGTGCGTGGGAGGGCCCGCGCCGCAGGTGGCTCTCCAATGTCTCAAGTGCCGTCTCAGGTCCTTGAGACACTACTTCAACCGATCCGTCCGGAAGATTGCTGACGTACCCGCCAAGGTGCAGTCGCTCGGCTTCGGACACGACAAACCACCTGAACCCCACGCCTTGAACGCGCCCGCGGATAATCCAGCGACGGCGGCTCATTTTTGCCGTCGACGCCGGACGACATAAATCCCAATGATGATGAGCGTCGCCGGTATCAGCACCAGCAGGGCCCGCGTGACATAGCGATGGATTTCTTCACTGCGCAGGGCCGCCTCATGCTGTCCCAGGAAATACCCGATCCACGTCAGGATGGCGCACCAGACCGCCGCCCCCAGCCCCGTATACAGAATGAATTTCGGGAGAGGCATGCGATGCAGCCCCGCCGGGATCGAAATGAGGTGGCGAACCACGGGGAACAGCCGCCCGATCAGCGTGCTGATTTCCCCATGCTCGGCAAAAAAGCGCTCGGAGCGGAGCAGGTTCTTTTCGCTCAAGAAGACGTACTTGCCATAGCGCTGGATGAGGGGCCGGCCGATGAGCTGAGCGCCATAGTAGTTGGCGAGCGCACCGATGATGCTACCCAAAACTCCGCACAGCAGAACCACGGGGAAGCTCATCTGCCCTTTCGCTGCCCAGTAGCCGGCCGGAGTCATGATCAGCTCGCTCGGTACCGGCAGAATCGACGACTCCAGCGCCATCAACGCGACGATGCCGGGGTAGCCGATTGCGAGGAGTGTCTGCAGCAGCCCGTCGATGAACCGTTCAAGCATCGAAGCCGTGCTCCCCGACCAGCGGGACAAAGCGGGCGTCGCCAATCGGGGTCGCCCGCACCCCCTCGGCCGTGCGGCGGACGAGCGTGAGCGTTTGGCCCCCTTTTGCGCCGAGCGGGATGATCATCCGGCCGTCGGGCACCAGTTGTTCTACGAGCGGCGGGGGTACCTCGGGACCCCCCGCCGCAACCAGGATCGCATGGTAGGGCGCGTAGGCGCTCCAGCCGAGCGTCCCATCGCCGACGAGGAGCGAGACGTTCGTGACCCCTGCCGCGCGCAGCGCCGCCTGCGCGGACTCGGCCAGGGGGCGCATCCGTTCGATCGTGAAGACCTGCTCGGCCAGCGCGGCGAGGAGGGCGGTCTGGTACCCCGACCCCGTGCCGATTTCCAGAACGCGCTCGTTGCCTTTGAGTCGGAGGGCCTCGAGGTAGCGGGCCTGCGTGAAGGGCTGCGAGATCGTTTGACCGATGCCGATCGGCAGAGCGGCATCCTCGTACGCGCGATGGCGCACCGCTTCGGGCACGAACAGGTGGCGCGGCGTGGATGCGAAGGCTCGCAGTACAGCGAGGTCGCGGATGCCCTGGGCGCGCAGCTGCTCCACCAATCGCAACCGGTAGCCGCCGTAGGTGTCGCCCCTCCCGCTCGGCCCTCCGGTCACTTCCCCAGATCCCATGTCCGGACGACCTCGAGCAGCTCGTAGTTCGTGAGGTCGACGTGCAGCGGGGTGACCGAGATGTAGCCATCCCGCACAGCCTGGAAGTCCGAGTCGGCCCCGCCAGTCCACGTCACCCGCCCGCCTCCGATCCAGTGGACTTCGCGCCCCCAGGGATCTTTCATCGTGGCGATCTCTTCGTGGAAGACGCGGCTGCCAAGGTTCGTCGCCTTCACACCCTTCACCGCATCGCCCGGAATTGGCGGGAGGTTGATGTTGAGGAGCGTTTCCGACGGGAAGTTCTCGACGCGAACGATCCGCTGGATCAGACGCGCGAGCCCGTGGCGATGGCTCTCCAGATGCTCGATGTCGAAACTGCCGTAGGAGATCGCGATGCTCGGG
>Ga0193723_1000848_pt1 | contig 12030 bp, 9 predicted proteins | sample H2m2metaG_FD_143042 | JGI IMG/M metagenome (GOLD analysis project Ga0193723, IMG submission 143042) | Soil microbial communities from a riparian zone of the East river system, Colorado, United States - H2m2 | ecosystem: Environmental > Terrestrial > Soil > Riparian zone | place: USA: East River... | reverse complement strand
GTAGAATGGCGACGGGGCTCGCCGCCTTGAAGAATGCGTCGGGCGTTCGCTGATGAAACCAGACCCGGGCGGTGAGCGAATCGACGACTGAAACTGAATCGACGTTGTCGAGGTTGGAGGCGAGCGGAGACGCGAGCGACGTGTCCTTCACCAGCTGGTAGGTGTAGCGCACATCTTCCGCCCCGACAGGTACCCCGTCGTGCCAACGCGCCCTCGGGTTGATGTGAAACGAGACCGACATCGAGTCGCTCGCCCAACTCCAACGGTCTGATAGACGAGGGGTGAATCCCGCGTCGCCGACGGTGTTCAGCGTCTGGCCGATGTCGGCCAAGTTGTCGAAGACCTGATCGACCACCTGCTTGCCCAGCAGCGTCATCGTCAGCGGCGGCAGCAGGACGTCCGCATCGGCAGACGAGGACACTACAATCGTGCCTCCAACCGGTCCCTTCCGAGCACCGGGAGTCCCGCTCTCGGACGAGCAGGCGAGGAGTGCCATGACCGTCGTGAGCAGGGAGACCCGGTGGCCGCTTCTCATGCGGTTAGTCCCATCGTGAAGTTTGCAGCGCGCTGCGGCGTCGATCGCTCCGGAACGTCGGAAGTGTCCGCCCAGGAGAGAAACGAATCCAGAAGCTTCGGGTCGAACTGGCCCGGCGACCCCCTCATCACCGCGACGGCTCCCGCGTGGGACAGGCTGTCGCGATACGAGCGCGCCGTGGTGAGAGCGTCGTACACGTCGGCCACGCAGAGAATACGTGCCGCAAAGGGAATCGCCTCTCCGGCAAGACCGTCCGGATAGCCCTTGCCATCCCATCGCTCGTGGTGATTTCTGATGATCGCGCGCACATCTCCCGGAAAATCTATATCCGCCACCAGCTCGAGACCCGCCTCGGGGTGCCGCTTCATTATGGCCCACTCTTCGTCGCTCAGATTGCCGGCCTTGTTCAGCACTTCCGTCGGCACGATGATCTTGCCGATGTCGTGCAGCAGTGCGCCCAGCCTGAACCAGAACAGCGAGCGCGAATCCATGCCCGTGCTGTCGGCGAGGACGCACGCAAAGAAAGCCACGCGCTCGCAGTGGCCTTGGGTGTAGTGGTCCTTGCTTTCGATTGAATCGCCCCAATGGTGCGCCATCTCGAGGAAGCGAGACTCCAGCGCGGCGTTTCGTCGCTCCACCTGGGCGACGCGATGCTGTGCCTTTAGCTGGGAATAAAGGGCGTGCGATTGGTTGAGATGGGCCAGCATGTCGCGGTGTCGCTTCTGCGTCCAATAGAGCTCCGCCAGCTGCTCCGAGACGTCGGCCTTGAGCAGAAGGTCTTCTCCTTCCTCCGCGCACTCCGCGGCGCGGCCGAGGTACTCGGCCGCCCTCACGTAGTCCCCGCGCTCGCGCGCGATGACCCCCACGTGACGGAAGACCTCTCCGCGCCACGATGGCGCGATCTCACCAGTCAGTGCGACAAGCGGCTCGACACGAACCTGGGCTTCGTCGAAGCGACCAGTCGCGATGCAAAGCTGAACCTGGTTGAGCGCGACGTTCATCTCGTTCGGACGATCGTGTTCCTCTCCGAAGGCCAGCGCCGCTTCCGAGTAGGCGGCGTCCGCCTGATCCAGCTCGCCGAGGTCGGTGTACGCGAGCCCGATGTTGTTGAGAACCTGCGCCGCCTGATCGCGCATGCCGAGCGCTCTGTAGCCCGCGAGGCTCCGCTGAAAGGCTTCGAGCGCTTCCCGAATGTCGCCCCGGATGCTGGCGACGGTGCCGAGATTCTGGTCGATCATCGCCATCGCCTCGGCATCCTTGATTGATTCCGCCGTGCCGCGAGCTTCCCTGTACATCAGCTCGGCTCGATCGAGATCGCCGCCGGTTTGGTGGACGATGGCGACTACGTTGAGCGCCTGCGCAATCGCCGACTTCGATCCCGCCTGCGACGCCGCGGCCACGGCCGCTTCCAGAACGTCGATTGCGGCTCCCCTGTTCCCTTGCTCCAGATAGACGCGTCCCAGCCAGCGAAGCGCGGACAGCCTGGTCTGATGATTGGCGAGCGGGTCGCGGACGAGAGTCTCGTAACTCAGTGCCGCATCGCTCCACCGTCCTTCCCGCTCTGCCCGCTTTGCCTCCTCGATGAAGGCCCTTATCTGTGGCGTTTCCCGCTCCCATGAGCGCGGGGTGGAGCGCGATCTCACGACGAAGCGAGGATAGTGCGGCGGACGGAGCCTTCGTCGCGGAGCTTTCTGGCGAGGGTCGGCCGCGAGATGCCAAGGATGCGCGCGGCTGCGCTCAGGTTCCCACCGGTAAGTCCGATGGTGGTGTGGATCGCTTCATCGACGATTGCGCTGAGGGATTTTCCCTCAGATGGTATGCGGATTACGCCACCGGCTGGTGTTTCGACCAGAGGGATGAACGAGCGGCGCTGCAGCGACAGGTGGTGGGGCTGGATCACGTCTCCGGTGCAGACAACGACTGCGCGCTCGATGACGTTCTTCAGCTCCCGGATGTTGCCGGGCCAGCGGTGCCTCTCGAGCGCGCTCACCGAGTCCTGGGCAAGACGAAGGCTCTCGCGGCCTTCGCTCTCCGCGTGCCGCTTGACGAAGTAATGGGCAAGGATGGGAATATCGCCTTCGCGCACGCGCAGTGGCGGCAGCTCCAGTCGCGCGACATTCAAGCGGTAGAACAGGTCGGCGCGGAAGCGATTGTCGGCGACAGCGGTCTCGAGCGACAAGTTGGTTCCGGCGACAATGCGAGCGGATAGAGCGCGCTCCTCCGATCCACCGAGGCGGCGAAAACGCCGGTCCTCGACCACGCGGAGAAGCTTTGCCTGCAGCTTGAGGGGTAGCTCGGCGACTTCATCGAGGAAGATAGTGCCGCTCCCCGCCACCTCAAACAAGCCCCGCTTCAGCGTCCGTGCATCGGTGAACGCTCCGGGCTCGTGTCCAAACAGCTCGCTCTCGAGCAGCGTTTCAGGAATTGCAGCGCAGTTGATCGCGACGAATGGCTCGGCCGCGCGCTGACTGGCGGCGTGAATGCCGCGCGCAAATAACTCCTTACCGGTGCCTGTCTCGCCGACGAGCAAAACCGTAACGCTGCGGCTCGTGGCTACCTGAGTCGCAAGTACGATTACTTCGCGGATGGCTGCGCTCTCCCCGATTACATGGGAGTCCCAGCGGTCCGCGGGCGCGAGCTGCGATCGGGCTGAGATAGTTGCACCGTTCCTTTGTCGCACGGACCACAAATGGGCGCCGAGCGCGGAATGTGAATTTGACGTGCTGAATCGCCGGCTTGGGGCCGTTCGGCGGCTCTTATCTCAGACGAGAAGAGGGGGGTCTAAGTCACCCGTTTTTCAGCTTTTACGCGTTCGGGGCAACTACGCGTTCGGGGACAATCCCTCGTCGGCGGGCGGGCTGGGGTTCCGCTTCGTGGAGACCTCCCTCTCGGCCGTGGTGGGGAGGGTTGCGAGCAATGCGTTTATCTCGGCGGCCTCGTGCCGCGCTTCGAGGCCCTCAAAGGACTCGGCCGCCTCTCTCCACGCCCGCCGGGCTTCCGACGAGTTTCCGAGCGCGCTGGAAGTCTCCCCGAACTCGCGGAGCATCTCCGCCTGGAGAAGCTTGTCCTCCAGTACCTCCGCCTCCCGCATTCCGATTCGAAGAGTGGCAATGCTCGAGTCGAGAGCGCCTCTCTCGCGTTCGATTCTAGCCCGGCACTTCAGCGCCCCCGCCATCGTCAGCTGATCGCCACGAGCCCGTGCTGATCCGAGGGCTTGTGTGCACGCTTCTTCCGCCTGATCCAGCTTTCCGACCGCGACCCACGCTTCGGCGAGATTGAGCCTGAGGATGCTTTCGATGACCGAGTCCTGTCTCGCTTTGGCAATCTCCAAACCCCTCTCCAGCGTCTCCATCGCGCGCTGGTAATGCCCAAGCTTGGTGTAGAGGATTCCGAGATTGTTGAGCACCGACGAAACCGCCTGGTCGTCTCCCACCGTCTCGAACGCGTTCAGGCTGCTCGCGTACCGGACTTCGGCGGCGGCGAGTTTGCCGCGCATGTTCATGAGCACGCCACGGTTGTGCTCGATTATTCCAAGCAGTTGTATGTCGCCGGCCTTCGAGGCGAGATCGGCTGCGTGCTTGTACAGACGCTCACACTCATTGAGGTTGCCTCGCCGCTGGGCAACAATCGCCAGGCAGTTGTAGCAATGCGCCTTGCAGCTCACCGATCCGCACCGCACCGCGTAAGTGAGACTCTGCTTGTAACAACGATATGCGGTTTCTGTATCGCCCTGTTCCCGGTGCAAAGTTCCTTTCCATCTCAACGCATCTGCGAGAAGAGCGAGGTCTTTCTCGTCGCCAAGACAGCCGATTGCCTGTTCGTAGAGTCCCAGCGACATGGCAGTATTGCCACACTGCTCGGACTCGCGAGCGAGGCCGACCAGTTTGCGGGGATCTACGGGCTCAGTCTGCATCATGGAGCTGTCGAATCTGGAAGAAATTCCGAATCTGGAAGAGCTGTCCAACTTGGAAGAGCTGGCGCAAATGGAAGAGCTGGCGCAACTGGAAGAGCTGGCCCAACTGGAAGAGCTTCCGGATTTGGAAGTGCTACCGGTGTCCCGCCGATGTAACCACCCGAATCCGCTTGGACCGTGCCGCCGTCGCCGCTGTCGTCCTCAACCAACGTCCATACACCAGAGATGAGAATGTAACGCGAAAAGTTGGGGGACGTCGGCGAAAGCATCTTGCGGGCTGCGGGCGGGGGACTCGTAGGCTGTGAGAAATCTCCGCAAGCAGTAGCGACGACGATGCTCAGAACGAAACCGAAGTAACGGCGCACGCGAGTACCAAGCATCGTGAAGAACCTCGAAAAGGGGATTACTGTTCTACGGCCGTGCGCGAGCATAGGTCATGCCCTAAATTAACGTATTGCGGTACAACGATTTATGTTTTCCCCGCCACAAACAGTGTGGTCTGTTTGCATCACTTCGCGATTGTTCGAAGCATCGTTTCGACGCACCTAGCATAATTTCGACGCACCTATCGTATGTTTAACTCGGAAGATTTGCAAGCAGCGATTTGATTTCTGCTGCTTCGTGTCGGGCCCCGACATCCTCGAACGACTCCGCCGCTTCGCGCCACGCAAGTCGCGCCTCATCCGGGTTCCCCAGCGCGCGCGAGGTCTGGCCAAACTCCCTCAGCATCTCCGCCTGCAGCAGCCTGTCTTCCAGACCCTCGGCTTCGAAGATCGCGATACGCAGCGTCGCGATGCTGGCGTCGTACGCTCCCCGTTCCCGCTCGATTCTGGCGCGGCATTTCAGCGCGCCGGCGACGGTGAGGTGGTCGCCGCGGCTGCTCGCGCCCTCGAATGATCGCCGACACGCCTCCTCCGCCTGATCCAGCTTGCCGATCGCGACCCATACCTCGGCCAGGTTGAGCGTAAGAATGCTCTCGACGAGCGCATCGCTCCGGGTCCTGGCGATTGCCAACCCTCGCTCGAATATCTCCACCGCACGCTGGTAGTGTCCCAGCTTCGTATAGAGCATCCCGATGTTGTTGAGGACCCACGAAATGGCCTCCTCGTCGTTGGCGCGCTCGAACGAGCCGAGGCTATTGGAGTACCGGGCTTCCGCGGCGACGAAATTTCCGCGCATGTTGAGGAGCACGCCGCGGTTCTGTTCGATCATCCCGAGCAAACGTATGTCACCCGCTTTGGATGCCAATTCAAAAGCCTGCGCGTAAAGCCGCTCGGACTCCGCGAGATTGCCGCGACGCTGAGCGATGATCGCCAGGCAATTGTACACGTGCGCCCTGCAGCTCACCGAGCCGCACGTCTCGGCGTGCATCAGACTCTGCTTGTAGCAGCGGTAGGCGATCTCGGTTTCCCCTTGCTCGCGGTGGAGCGTGCCCTTCCACCTCAGAGCGTCGGCGAGAAGCGGGAGATCCCGCTCGTCGCCGAGCAGCGCAAGCACGTCATCATACAGCTGCAGTGAGCGCGTTGCGTCCCCGCGCTGCTCCGCTTCGCGCGCAAGATTTACAAGTGCGCGCGGATCGGTCTGCGTCATGACGCAGTCTCGAGCGTCGCTCCGTTCATGTGGTGCACCTCAATTTGTTGACGATCCAGACCAGCTACTACTTAGCCTCCTGACTCGTCCCCGCCTGACTCGTATTGGCCTCACTCGCACAATCGACGCAAACCCAGACACCCGAGATAAGGATGTAGCGGGAGAACGACGCGTGACTGACCATCGATGGGGAAAGAGCTTTGGGCTTGTAAGAAGACGGACTTGTCGGGCTGCTGTAGTCTCCACAAGCGAGACCCGCCAATGCCGCAATAGTCAGAACGGATTTGCGAAGGATACGTGAAGTAAACATCGTCACACCCCTCGAATAGGGAATTACTTCCTTCGAGGGTATGGGTGGCATAGGCCATGCCCCGTGCTAACTCTCTGCGGGGCAAGGCTTTACGATTGTGACCCGCGTCCACTGACCCAGTTTGGTGCAATGTTTCGTTACGATAGAAACATTTCATTATAGGGCCCTCGGGGGATCAGGAATCGACGGAAGAAGCGAAAATCGCCAGTCGCTGCGGGGTCGGACGGCCGGGAATATCAGCTGTTTCCGCCCAATCGAGGAAAATGTCCAGCAGATGAGGGTCGAACTGGCCGCTTGAGCCGCGCATGATCTCGGCGGCGCGGGCGTGGGTCATCCCGGCGCGGTACGAACGTGTCGTCGTCAACGCGTCATAGACATCGGCAACGCAAAGTATCCGGGCGGCAAGAGGAATTCCTTCGCCTGCCAGGCGATCGGGATAGCCGGCGCCATCCCACCGCTCATGGTGATTCCGAATGATCGCGCGGATGTCGCCGGGAAAATCGATCTCTGCGACGAGCTCGAGGCCAGCCTCTGGGTGCCGCTTCATTATGGCCCACTCTTCGTCGGTCAGCTTCCCCGGCTTGTTGAGCACGTCGGTGGGAACGATGATTTTCCCGATGTCGTGGAGGAGCGCGCCAATCCGAAACCAGAACAGCGAGCGCGCGTTGAAGCCCGCGCTGTCGGCAAGTACGCAGGAGAAGAAGGCGACGCGCTCACAGTGTCCCTGCGTGTAGCGATCCTTGCTTTCGATTGAGTCGCCCCACTGCTTGGCCATCTCTAGAAAGCGCGCTTCGAGGGCGCCGTTGCGCTTTTCGACCTGAGCGACGCGATGCTGCGCCTTGAGCTGCGAGTAAAGAGAATGCGACTCGTTCAGGGACTGAAGCATGTCACGGTGGCGTTTCTGCGCCCAGTAGAGCTCCGCAAGCTGCTCGGCGACGTCGGCCCTCAACAGCAGGTCCCCGACTTCGACAGCGTGGCGTTCGGCCCGCAGGAGATAGTCTGACGCCTTCGCAAAGTCGCCCCGTTCGCGCGCAATGACGCCGACGTGGCGGAACACTTCGCCGCGCCACGGGGGAACATCATCGGTCTGGAGGGCGAGAAGCTCCTCGCATTGGGTGAGCGCTTCGTCGTAACGGCGTCCAGCTATGTACAGTTGGACCTTGTTGACGGACAGGTCCAGCCGCCGTGCTCGATCGCCCTCCCGCTCGAAGCCACGCGCGGCCAGGTCATACGCTGCTTCCGCATCTTCCAGCTGGCCGAGCTCCATGTAGGCGAGCGCCATGTTGTTGAGCACCTGCGCTTCGTGATTGCGCATGCCGAGTGTCTGGTAACCGAGCTGGCTCAAGCGAAACGCTTCCAGCGCCGCGCGCAGGTCGCCGCGGATTATCGCGACGGTGCCCAGGTTCTGATCGATCATCGCGATCAGTGCGCCGTCGCCGGCCAATTCGGCCTTTTCGCGCGCTGCCTGATAGATCGTCGCCGCCTGGTCGAGGTCGCCGCCCATCTGGTAGACGATTCCGATGACATTGAGAGCCTGCGCAACTGCGGGTGGGGAACCGGCTCTATCGGCTGACGCAACCGCGGCCTCGAGCACATCGAGCGCCGCACCACGGTTACCCTGCTCGAGGTATGCCCTGCCGAGCCACCTGAGGGCCGCCAGGCGGGTATTGGCGTGGGCAGCCGGATCGCGCACCAGCTGCTCGTATATGACACACGCCTCCGCCCAGTGTCCTTCACGCTCGGCGTGTTTTGCGCGCTCTATCGTTTCCTTGATGGCGGAAGATTCGGCCGCCTTCAATTCGATTGTTGGCCTGAGGTTCGTCATGACAGCGCTGCTACGGTCCCGGAGAGCGCTCGGTCGCGCGACTTCCTTTTGGGGATCTCCGGCCAGCGCTAGGCAGACGAGGAAGCGCTCACTTCAGTCACCCCGTGAAGGCGGGATGAGGAGGCCAGGACGGCTCGTCAGTCGGGCAGCGATTTCAGGTCGGCCTTTATCTCTGCGATATCGTGGCGGGCTCCGGCTAGCTCGAAGGAGTCGACCGCTTCACGCCATGCGGACCGTGCGGCCCCAGCGTTACCGACGGCGCGCGAAATCTCACCCAGCTCGCGCAGCAGCTCGCCGTGAAGGAGGCGGTCCTCCGCGCCTTCCGCTTCATAGATCGCAATCCGGAGTGTGGCAATGCTCTTGTCGAGCGCACCGCGCTGGCGCTCGATCGCCGCGCGCACCTTCAGGGCGCCGGCGGCGCTCAGATGGTCCTGACGGCGCTGCGCCTGTTCGAGAGCCTGGGCGCAATACGCGTCCGCCAGGTCCAGTCGGCCCAGGCCGACCCAGACTTCCGCCAGGTTGAGCGTGACGACGTTCTCGACGACCGCGTCGTGCCGGCTTATCGCTATGGCGAGTCCGCGCTCGAGATGCTCTCGCGCCTGGCCGTAGTTCCGGATCTTCGTATAAAGGATTCCCAGGTTGTTGAGCACCCAGGACATGGGCTCGTAGTCGGAAGCTTTCTCGAACGCCGCCAGGCTATTCGAGTAAAACACCGCGGCGCTCGCGAAATCACCGCGGGTATTAGCGAGGACGCCGCGATTCTGCTCGATCATTCCGAGGAGCCTCGCGTCACCCGCTTCTTCGGCGAGCTTGGCCGCGCTGGCGTAGAGGCGCTCTGTTTCCTTTTGATCGCCGCGCCGCTGCGCGACGGTGCCCAGGCAATTCAGCGCGTGGGCCTCGGCGCCCTTCCAGCCGCCGACAGTCGCCTTCTCCAGAGACTGGGAATAACATCGGTTCGCCGCTTCGGTGTCTCCCCGCTCCCGGAGCAGCGTGCCCTTCCATCGCAGCACGTCGGGGAAATACGAATCCGTGCAGTTGGATCCGAGAACCGCCAGGGCGTCGTCGTAGAGACCCAACGCCCTGGCAGTCTGCTCATGCTGTTCCGCTACCCGCGCCTTTCTGACGAGGTCACGGGCTGCTTCTATGTCGCCGCCCCGCATCGATTTCTCGGTGCGGGACATCCGCGGCTGCGGCTCGTTAGAACTTCTATCCGCTCTATCCATTTTTTTTACCGTTCGGGTTCGGGCCTGAACTTAGCCCGAAGCCAGCATGTACCGGGAGAAGTGTCTGAGCTGCCAGGTTTCGACTTCCGGCTTGTCGCCCGAACCACCGTTGAAAATGGTGGTCGTGGTGGTCTCGAGAGCCTTGAGTATCCCGCTCAGGTCGAGCGGATCCTTCGGGAAGTAGGCACCGACCGCCTTCCATGCATCGGACGTACCGTATACCGAGGTATTCCTCAGTCGCTGCGTGACAATGACCGGCTTGGCGAAGGTGATGCCGTGGGGCCGCATGTCGTAGGAGACGTAGCCGCTCCCGTCGGAGATGATCGTGATCGCGGTAGGCGCAGCGAGCGCGCCGTACGGGAACGTGATCGTGAAATCCGAGCCGGGTATGGCAAGCGTGCCGCCATTGACGCCAATTGTCGCCGAGACGGAACGAACCTGATTGACATGGGATGGAGCCCACCTGGCAGCACGAACCTCGATGCCGTTCGGGTCGACCACGCCCACGACAACCCTGAGAACTGATCCAAGGAGATTGGTAACGAGGCCGAGGAGACCGGAGATGAGCCCGTCCTGAGCCTGCGTCGGAGCCGCAATTGGGGCGGTCGGCGAGTATTCGGAGCACGAGAGCGCTACGAACGTCGCGAGGACGAGCGTGAAGGAGCGGACGAACCTGGAGCGAATCATTGGGAAGGACCCGGTGAGCGGTTGGTTGGCGAGGAGCGACGGCCTCCCTAAGGCAACCGATGTGCCGAGCCTCAACCCATTGTCGCCGTGTAACTTACGAAATCCGACCCCCTCAAGCTCATCTATAACGATGTAACGTTTCTTTACACGCACATCGTTTCATTACAGGTCCAAACGTAACGTTTTGGAGCTTAGGGCGTGTTTTTCCGCACTCTCAACCCGGTTGGCAAATGGATGTTTGCGGGTGCTGTCGATCTGGGCGATGACAGGATGAACACCATCTGGATACTTGCTCGTCAGTTGAACAGGAAGTCCGACGTAGATTGGATGGAGCATCTGCACCTCTTCGCGCGTACTAATAATGTGTCGGGCGATTTCTTTTTTCGCGCTGCCTCCGTTCCCACGGAAAACCCGCGTGAAACCTGGCGCCACGATATCGTGTCATACTGTTACACCCTTTAGCCACATAGTCGCATGTCAATAGGTACACAAAGAGCACGGCTCTACGTAGCCGTTATCACCGCCTTCGTCGGCGGATTGATCGTCGCTTCAGGAATGAACTGGACCAAGCTCGGATTCGCGCAAAGCCGCCCGAGTGCGGCGCAGGTCCAGCCAATCGCAGAAGCGAGCAACGCATTCGTCGCGATCGCGAACAACGTCACTCCGGCGGTCGTCTCGATCGAAGTGTTCAGCGCCGCGCGATCAACGGGAACTACGCAGCGTGGCCGCGGCCAGTCGCCGCAGGCTGTCCCTCCCGGACTTGATGACTTCTTCCGTCAGTTTGACATCCCGCCGCAATCGCGTCCTACGCGCGGACAGGGCTCGGGATTCATCGTGACGTCGAACGGATATATCCTCACCAACAACCACGTCGTCACGAACTCTGATCGCGAGACCATCGCCGACAAGGTGACGGTGCGCATGATGGATCATCGCGTCTTCACCGCGAAGGTCGTCGGGCACGATCGCACTACTGATGTCGCGGTGATCAAGATCGATGGCGGCAACTTCCCCACCGTCTCCCTCGGCAACGATGTCGTCTCGCGCATCGGAGAGTGGGTTCTCGCCATCGGCAATCCCCTCGGCCTCGAGAATACCGTAACCGCGGGAATTATCAGTGCCAAAGGTCGGAGCCTCGCGGATCTGATGAATCCGAACGGCGAGAACAAGTACGCAATCAGCGACCTGATTCAGACCGACGCGGCAATCAACCCGGGAAACTCCGGCGGTCCGCTGGTCAACTCGCGCGGCGAGGTAATCGGCATCAACAGCGCGATCGCGAGTCCGACCGGCTACAACGCCGGCTATGGGTTCGCGATTCCGATCACGCTCGCGAAGCGCGTGATGGATGAGATCATCGCGCACGGACGAGTTCGCGTTCCGGCGCTTGGAATTCAGATCGACGATGTCAGCCCCGAAGACGCGGCTGTCGCCGGCGTGAAGGACATTCGAGGAGTGCTCGTACGCGGGTTCCCGCCTGAGATCGCCTCGGCGCGAAATGCCGGACTCGAACCCGGCGATGTCATCATCACCGCCGACGGGCAGCCGGTCGACCGCGTCAGCACCCTGCAGCGGATCGTTCGCAACCACAATCCTGGTGAGTCGATCGACATCGAGGTAATGCGGTACGGCAAGCGCAAGGTCTTCCGCGTGCCTCTGGTGGAAGCGAACAGCAATCAGCAGGTCGCGACGGCTTCGACCCGCACCGAGCCGTCGGGCGGTGGAAGCGTTCACCCGGCGCTCGGGATCTCCGTAGCGCCGGTCAGCACCGAGCTCGCGGCACAGGCAAGAATGACGACGCCTGTGCGCGGAGTGATGGTCTCCGACGTCATCCCCGGCGGTCCCGCCGAGGACAAGCTCTTTAGAAACGATGTGATCACCGAAGTGTTGTATCCCGCGCCGGCGCGAGCCATCAACACGCCCGGCGACCTGCAGCAGGCACTAGGA
>Ga0193723_1000847_pt1 | contig 12032 bp, 8 predicted proteins | sample H2m2metaG_FD_143042 | JGI IMG/M metagenome (GOLD analysis project Ga0193723, IMG submission 143042) | Soil microbial communities from a riparian zone of the East river system, Colorado, United States - H2m2 | ecosystem: Environmental > Terrestrial > Soil > Riparian zone | place: USA: East River... | reverse complement strand
TGGCCGGTTTCGAGGAAATTTATATCGGCGAAACCCTTTCAGACCGCGAAGAACGGACGCCGCTTCAATTTGTAGATATCGATCCGCCTACGATTCGCATGCACATTCTGGTCAACGATTCGCCGTTTGCCGGACGCGAAGGAAAATTTGTGACGGCGCGGAATGTTCGCGAGCGCCTTATTCGCGAAACGCGCGGCAACGTTTCGCTCGAGGTCAACGACACGGAAACTGCGGGGGCGTTTGAGATCAATGCGCGCGGCGAAATGCAGATCGCGATCCTGATCGAGCAAATGCGACGCGAAGGCTATGAAGTCATGGTCTCGCGCCCTGAGGTGATTTTCCATCGGGCAGAGAATGGCGCGGTGCTCGAGCCTCTGGAAAATCTTTATGTCGATCTACCGAACGAAAATCTCGGTGACATTTTGCAATTGGTTGCTAATCGCAAGGGTGAGGTTGTTGGCATGGACCATCACGCGACACGCGTGTCGATCGAGGCGATTATTCCGACTCGTGGCTTGATTGGCTTTGAAACCGATCTCGTCAACCTGACCCGCGGGGAAGGTTTGATGAGTCATCTTTTTCGCGAATACGCGCCGTTCAAAGGCGAACTCGAAGGACGCGGTCGTGGTGTAATGGTGTCGATGGAATCGGGAGTCAGCACGGCTTACGCGCTCAACAACATTCAGGAACGCGGCCGGCTTTTCATCGGCCCACAGGAGGACGTTTACGAAGGGATGATCGTCGGCGAAAACGCGCGGCCGGAAGATTTGCCGGTCAATCCGTGTAAAGCAAAACATCTTACCAACATGCGGAGCCAGGGTGATGGCAAAGGGATTCAGCTCGAAGCGCCGCTATGCATGAGTCTGGAGCGCGCGATTGAATACATCGACATCGATGAGTATGTGGAAGCGACGCCGAAATCATTGCGCTTGCGAAAGCGGATTCTCGACGCGACTGCCCGGAAGCGCGCCATGGTGATAGCTGCTTAAATCAGCAGGTCACCAACGATTTTTCGGGCGCAAGTTTGCGCGATACGCTTGGCTGCGGTTCCTAGCGCAGCGTAGATCATCAAAACTGAGATCGCCCGGTAGGATTGCTGATACGTCGAGAGCGACCGCTCCTTATCATTTTCGTCAACAACAGGAACGATAGCCGCATTACGAAAATGTAAGATTAAAAGGCTTGACCGGATTTTCGTGACGTCACCACACTAAGTTCTGCCGGAAAAGTGTAGAAAATAGACAACTCCAACTCCAACTTCAGCTAAAAAACATATGAAAACACTCCGTCGAATTAGTAGGAACCGTGCGTTTACACATGTCCGTATTCTCGCTGCGGTTCTGCTTGTGCTAACCGCGGCAGCATTGGTGTTCCTGGCGGTTTCGCCGCCCGCGGTTGCTCAGCCGCGACCGCGCATGCATCCGTTAACTCCAAAATTCTCCAGAGCGGTAGCTTTTGATGTCTCACCTGCGCTCAGAAGTTTGCGGCCAATCGCGAGACCTTGGATGTATCCACCGGGCACGATACTGGAAATCCGACCAGAATCAGAGGGTCCCGTGGCTCATCGAGCAAGGGCTCGAGGTCTCGATGGAGCGTTGCAGGTCTTGTACCCAACGCCAACCATCCCGGCTCCGCTGCTGACCTTCGAGGGACTGTCAAATGTAGACAACTTTAACATCTTAGGAGGACGGGTGAATCCACCGGACCCGAACGGCGAGGTGGGCCCCCAGAATTTTGTGGAGATGATCAATCTCGTCTTTGCTGTGTATGACAAGGCGGGCAACTTGCTCCTGGGACCGTTTGATACTGGTTCGCTTTTTGCAGGATTTCCGGTTGCGAATTGCGCTCTAAACGCGGGCGATCCGGTTGTTCTGTACGACCAGTTCAAGGATCGCTGGTTGCTATCGCAGTTTACACCGTCAAACTCTGGTCCTGAGTTTTGGAATTGCGTTGCGATCTCGACCACCAGCGATCCGACCGGCTCCTATTACCGGTACGCGTTCTCGACTGGACCGAACTTTCCAGACTACCCGAAATACGGCAACTGGACGGATTCTTACGTGATCACGACACGTGAGTTCGGACCGACTATTGAGTACGGCATCGGCGTTTACGCGCTTGAGAAGAACAAGATGACGGATGGTGATCCGAACGCGCGAAGCGTGAGGTTCTTCATTGACGGAAACGATCCAGACCTGCTGCCACTCGTTGGAGACGGTCTGCTGCCGGCAGACGTCGATGGTAAACAGAAGCCGAAAACAGACACGGCGATTCCGATCATAGGAACACAGGACGACGATGCCGATTATGGCGCGACTTTCGATGCGATCAACGTTTGGGATCTATTCATTAAGTGGCGATCGACGCCCATCGCGTCTTTGGAGTTGAACGTTCAACTTCCCACAGCGCCGTTCGACTCGATTTTTCCGTGCGGACCGGACGCACGCGACTGCCTGCCACAGCCCGGAATCGTGAACCCTGCCCAATACCTCGACATCCTGTCATACCGGCAGCGGCCGACCTTTCGGTTAGCTTACCGGAACTTTAAAACCTACGAGAGCTTGGTGACCAACCAGTCGGTTGAAGCAACTCCCGGTGTTGCTGGAGTACGTTGGTACGAGATTCGGCGAACGAACGGTACGTATAGCCTGTATCAGCAGGGAACGTACTCTCCGAATGATGGCGTCCATCGCTGGATGGGCAGCATTGCTCAGGACAAGAACGGTAACATGGCTCTTGGCTATAGCGTAGTGAATGGCACGACTGTGTTTCCTGGTATCCGGTACACAGGCAGGTTGGCTGGCGATCCATTAGGCCAGATGACTTTGGGCGAAGGCACGATTATAAACGGCGCAGGTGTGCAGACCACTACCAACTCCCGATGGGGCGATTACACGGACATAACAGTCGATCCCACCGATGACTCCACGTTCTGGTATGTCAACGAGTACTATCAGGTAAGCGGACTGCCTCTTCCCACACCGACGCCGCCATTGCCTCCGCCCTTTACAACTGCACCTTGGCAGACGCGCGTTGGAAGCTTCAAGCTAACCAGCCCATAGAAGTAGCTAACAGCCTTCCGCGAGAGAGCAGCATCTCCGCTAAAGCGATTTGGGATCGCCTGTTCATGGCGGTCCCAAATTTTCGTTCGACATGATAGTCTCTTCGGTCGCTCCACTGCGATTGATGGCGCCCAAGGACGGTTGCCGCTAACTCGATTTCAATCCTTATTGCCAACGGCACGCATCGGGTCTGTGCAGCAATTCTGCATCGCCAGAACGTGATTTGCGAACGTCTGGTTGCTGCAGTTCTTTGGGTCTGCAATCCAGATCCGAATGGCCAACTAGCAAATGTCTCGCGAATACATGCTGCAACGCGCGCCGGTATCCACATCGGTCCACATTGATTACGCCACTGAGCTCAATGAACAGCAGCTCGCGGCGGTAACCGCTCCGCCCGGACCGATCCTTGTGATCGCGGGAGCGGGCTCGGGCAAAACGCGCACCCTCACGTATCGCGTGGCGTACCTGCTCGAAAACGGCATCGATCCGCGAAATATTCTGCTGCTCACGTTCACGAACAAAGCTGCACGTGAAATGCTGAATCGCGTCGCGAATCTGCTGCCGATGGATGCCAGCGGACTCTGGGGCGGGACATTTCATTCGGTCGGAAACCGGATTTTGCGCAGGCACGGGACAGCGCTCGGTTACTCGAGCGGCTTTTCCATCATGGACCGCGAAGATCAAAAGGATTTGATCAATACCGTTGTGGCGGGCGCAGGAATTGATCCAAAGGAAATTCGGTTTCCAAAAGCTGATGTGCTCGCGGAGGTCTTCAGTTTCGTCATTAACACGGAGATGCCGCTGGAAGCATTGCTTGCGGAAAAGTTTCCTTACTTCCTGCCGTTGCTCGACAAACTCCAAGACGTTCGGAACCGATACGAAAAAAAGAAGAAGGCCACGAACTCGGTGGATTTCGACGACTTGCTGCAAAAAACGTTGTTGATGTTTCAGCAGCACGAGCGGATCGCGGAAATCTACCGGCGCCAGTTTCAGTTCATTCTGGTCGACGAATACCAGGACACGAACAAAATCCAGGCTGACCTCGTGGACCTGCTCGCGCGCGATCATCGCAACCTGATGGTGGTGGGCGACGACGCGCAATCGATTTACTCCTGGCGGGGCGCGAACTTTCAAAACATTCTCGAATTTCCGAAGCGCTATCCGGATGCACAAGTGTTCAAGATCGAAATGAATTACCGCAGTGTGCCGGAAATTCTGGAGGTCGCGAACGCGGCGATCGCTGCAAATGTTCAGCAATTCCGGAAACATTTGAGCGCAACCCGGGAATCAAAGACGCTCAGGCCGGCGTTGGTCGCGCTCAATGATGGCTCAGAACAGGCGCAGTTTGTTGCTCAGCGGATTCTCGAGTTGCGCGATGAAAATGTTGATCTGAACGACATCGCGGTGCTTTACCGCGCGCATTATCACGCCCTCGAGCTGCAATTGGAGCTTTCGCGCCGCGGCATCCCGTACCAAATCACCAGCGGCATCCGGTTTTTCGAACAGGCGCACATCAAAGACGTAACGTCGTTCATCCGTTTTGTGGCCAATCCGCTCGATGAAGTCGCGTTCAATCGAATGGTGAAATTGCTTCCAGGAATCGGCAACCGCACCGCGGAAAATCTGTGGCAGGCATGGGCTGCCGGCGTCACAGATGGGAAGAAAAATTTTGGGGAGCGCCTCCTTGCGATGAACGTCCCGGCAAAATCAAAGAAAATGTGGACGCAACTGGCGCATACCCTTGATGAAATCGCACCGGATGGCGAACCGAATCCGCCTTCCGAAATGATCACGTCTGTTGTCGAGGCGATTTACGATGATTACGCCAAGGTGAACTTTGCGAATTACCAACTCCGCCGCGAAGACCTTGACCAGCTCGCAGCATTCGCGCGTCAATTCAAAGACGTACACGAGTTTCTGTCCCAGTTGGCGCTGATCAGCAATGTCGATGCGGAAGCTGCGGCAGTTCAGACAAACGAGAAAGAAGCAGTCAATCTGTCTAGCGTGCATCAGGCAAAAGGTCTCGAGTTTCACACCGTCTTCGTGATTTGGCTGACTGACGGCATGTTCCCCAGCAGCCGCTCGCTCGATACCCGCGATGCGCTGGAGGAGGAACGCCGCTTGTTTTACGTAGCCATCACGCGCGCGCGCGATGAGCTTTATCTCACCTACCCGCATATGCGTCTGGGTGGCGGCTACGGCGATGTATTCCAGCGCCCATCCCGTTTTCTCCAGGAAATTCCAAATGCTCTCGTCGAAGACTGGCAGGTGACTAGGAAATGACGAAGCGCGAATGACGAATGTCGAATTAAAACTCGAATGATCGAATGACGAAAGCGACCGGCAAATTCATTCGTCATTTGGATTTCGTCATTCATTCGTCGTTTGTCATTCGGATTTCGTCATTCTTCTCATGAATCTGTCGCCGGAGAATAAGATCGCTGGAGTTCTCGTGCCGCTGTTTGCGTTGCGACGAGAGGACGACCTTGGAATCGGCGATCTCGGCGCGTTGCGGCAGTTTATTGATTGGATTGCAGAAATCGGATTCACCCTTGTTCAGCTTCTGCCAATCAACGAAACCGGCGCGGATAACAGCCCATACAATGCCATCAGTGCGATCGCGATCGAGCCAACGAGTCTGCACCTCGCGCCAGGTTCACCCGAGGACTTAACGGACAATGATTTCGCGGACTCGCTCTCCGAAATCGACCTCGCGGGCCTGCGCCGTGGCCGAGTAAAATACCGGCAGGTCAAAGAATTAAAGCAGCGCATTCTCGAGAAGGCGTTTGCGAACTTCTCCGCTCGCGCGGACGAAAAGCGACAATCAGAATTCGAACGATTCTGCGAAGAAGAATCGTCATGGCTGCGTGACTACGCCTTGTTCCGCGTGCTTGTCGAGGACCAAAATGGGAACGCTGCGTGGGACCAGTGGCCACCGCAGCATCAGACAATCGAAAGTGCTCGCAATTGGCTCCATGATCTCCCGCAGGAGAAACAGCCAGCCGTGACGCGCCGTCTCGATTTCTTCTGTTACGTGCAATGGATCGCACACCAGCAATGGCGCGACGTGAAAGCGCATGCAGAGCAACGCGGCGTGGCGTTAATGGGCGACATTCCCTTCGGCGTCAGTTATTACAGCGCCGACGTTTTTTCGCGCCCGGATGAATTCTTGCTCGATTGGTTCGGTGGCGCGCCTCCCGAGCCGCACTTCAAGGACGACGCGTTCACCCAAAAATGGGGACAAAACTGGGGCATTCCGCTCTATCGCTGGAGCGCCATGCGCTCAAACAATTTTCAATGGTGGCGCGAACGGGTGCGTGGCACCCGACGGATCTTTCATCTGTTCCGAATCGATCACGTCCAGGGATTTTATCGCGTCTATGCCTTTCCCTGGCGGCCCCAAAGGAACAAAGAATTCCTGCCGCTCGATCAACACCAGATGCTGGAACAAACCGGTGGACGTGCGCCGCATTTCGTTCCACGCGACGACGAGACACCCGACCATCGCGAGGCGAACAAGCGCGAAGGAGAAGAATACCTGCGCGTCATCATGGACGAAGCCGGCGCCGCGCGTGTGGCAGGGGAAGATCTCGGCGTGGTGCCCGATTACGTGCGGCCTAGTTTGCGATCGCTTGGCATCGCCGGATTCAAAATTCCGCAGTGGGAAATGCGCGATGGGATGATCATTCCGGGGGATAGATACGACCGCCTGTCGGTGGCGACGTACGCGACCCATGATCACGAACCAATTCGCGCATTGTGGGAAAACGCCTTCGACACTCCAGACTCCGACCCGGAACAACAAGCGCGCGCGACACTCGAGAAGATCGCGCTTTTTGCCGGATTGAATTCCAAAATCAACGAGCTCGATTTCGAAAAAGATTTTTATCCGGCGATCATGGACGCGCTCTTCAGCTGCAATTCGTGGATTGCCATCGTGATGATCACGGACCTGCTGGCACGCAAATACCGCTTCAACGTACCCGGGACACGGGCAAACCTGAACTGGACACGACGCATGGGACGCTCGATTGCTCAGCTGCGTTCCAGCCGTAAAGAACAAAAGCGAATGCAACTCATCCACGACCTGCTGGAAAAAACCGGGCGCGTTTAGTCTCGGCGGGGTAGCGCACGCGCTTCGCGAGAAGCGATGAGATAATTAATGCTAGTTGCCGGTCGTTATGGAACCTGGACTACTCGCGAACGAGGATTGCTGACTTCAATCTGGGCGCTCACTTTCTGAAGGCCCGATGCCAGGACTTCTATTTGCGTCTGTTGCCGGGCAACCGTTGCTTCCAGGTCCTGCACTTTGCGGTGGGCCTTGAGAAATTCATTCAGCAACATCGCGTTCACTTGATCGTATCGCACAGTGTAGGGTTTTCCTTCCTTGTCGCGCACTACCAGATCGGGATTTACCTTTTCCACGTCTTCGGCCACAAGTCCGAAGTGCGATCTGCCCTCCGGATCAATCTCCTTTTTGTAACGGAAGGTAACCGGCTGGAGTGCCAGGATCGCTTCACTCGTCTGATCCATCGGCTTGATGTCGTCTTTGAATCGCCGCGAAGAAGTACCGGTACCGAGCTTCCCCGCTGAATTGACAAAGACGCCCGCGCCTCCGGAAGAGGTCTGGTTAAAAATGTTGCCGATGTAGCAGGTGTCGCTCACGTTCTCCCCAGCGACCTGCGTGCCGATGGCGATAACGTTATTGGCAGTGGTGACGCCGCTGCCGGCATTATCGCCCAAGGCCACGTTGAGTGCGCCGGTGCTATTGTTAGCGAGGGCAGCACCGCCGATGGCAGTATTTTGGCTGCCGCTGGTGTTGGAAAAGAGCGCAAAAACACCGGTGGCCGTGTTGGCGTTGCCGATGGTGTTGATTTCGAGCGCCCGGATACCATTTGCCGTGTTGTTCTCGCCTGTGGTGTTTGCTCCGAGCGCTCCATAACCGCTGGCCGTATTACCGTCGGCAGTGTTGTGATAGAGCGCTAGAAAACCGGTAGCCGTGTTATTGCTGCCAGTGATGTTCTCCCGGAGCGTTTGCGAACCATTGGCCGCGTTGCCGCTGCCCGTGGTGTTGTTTTCGAGCGCAAAAGAACCATTAGCCGTGTTGTAGCTGCCGGTATTGCTGAAGAGCGCACGCGCACCGGTAGCCGTGTTGCCACCGTTTAAGGTGTTGCTAAAAAGAGCGAACGCACCATTTGCGGTGTTCGAGGTGCCACTGGTGTTGCTTAAAAGCGCCCCTGCTCCAGTAGCTGTGTTTTGATCTCCAGTGTTGGCAAGGAGTGTTCCGGCGCCTGCACCAGTGTTGAAGCTGCCGGTCATATTGCTTCTTAGCGACCAGAAACCGACCGCCGTGTTGAACCCGCCGGTCGTCAGACTTAAAAGCGCCGCTTGGCCCTCGGCTGTATTGCCTCCGGGGTAGCCGCCATCCGGTGGCGGAATCACGGCTTGGGCTTGTCGAGAAAACCCGATACAGATGACGAAGATTGTGGTGAGAACTCGTGCAGGTTTTATTTTCATAAGCGCGAAGCTTGCAAAAACCTGACTGCTATGTCGAGATCGAAGGTCTACTCGCAAATTCTCCCTTCGGCGCGCGCCGCCGTCGCACCCTATCAGTCGCACAGCTGGTTTAGAGACCGGCGCGCGTTCTTGAGCGCGTCCGAAAGTGATTAAAGAGCGGACCGCAGAGCAGTCACGCGCTCTTTTCGATCGGCGCGCCGACCTTGTTGCCCCACTCGGTCCACGAACCGTCGTAGTTGCGGACGTTGTTCAGGCCTAACAAGTAGGTGAGCACAAACCAGGTGTGACTGGAGCGCTCGCCGATTCGGCAATAGACGACTGTGTCTTTCTCCGGGGTGACGCCGCACTGCTCGAAATAAATCTTTGCCAGTTCCGAGGCTGGTTTGAACGTGGCGTCATCGTTCGTGGCCGTCTTCCACGGCATGCTCTTCGCCCCGGGAATATGACCGCCGCGGAGCACGCCTTCCTGCGGATACTCGGGCATGTGCGTAATCTCACCGCGGTATTCGCCAGGTGAACGCACGTCGATGAGCGGTTTACCACTTTTACTTTGCGTCAGCGCTTCATCGAAGAATGCGCGAATCTCCTTGTCGAAGCGTTTCTTCGGCACTGGATAAGTTGACTCCGCGTATTTTGGAATCTCACGCGTCATCGGGCGGCCTTCCGCTTTCCATTTGTCACGACCGCCGTTGAGAATTTTCACTTTCTCATGACCAAACAACCGGAACGCCCAAAGCGCGTAACACGCCCACCAGTTCGCCTTGTCGCCGTAGAAAATGCAAGTGGTGTCTGGCGTGATGCCGTGGCGATTGCAAAGCCGCGCAAATTTTTCCGGTGAAATATAATCACGAATCAGCGGATCCTGAAGATCGGCGCGCCAATCGATGTGCACCGCGCCGGGAATATGCCCGGTGTCATAAAGCAAAATGTCTTCATTCGATTCAACGATCCGGATTCCGTCGTCCTTGAGATGTTTCTCCAGCCAATCGGTTTCCACCAGCGCTTCCGGATGCGCGTATTGATTGTTAGCCATAGCAACGGGAAATTTCTGTCCGCTTGCGCGCGCGGGCAAGCGGATTCCTCAGCATGTCTTGGCGTAGATCAATGAATCGAGAAGCTGGCCGGATTTCATCACATTGTTCTTTAAGCGCCCCTCGAGAATAAAACCGGCTTTTTCCAATACTCGCGCCGAGGCCCTGTTGTTCGCGAACGGTTCGGCGTACAATCTGCGCAGATCGAATGCTTCGAATGCGGCATCGCTGAAAGCTCCGACCGTTTCACTCATAATTCCGCGATTCCAATATGCGCGTCCAAGCCAATAACCGAACTCCGCTGTGCGACGATGGATATCGCTCCCCAAACGCAATCCGATCCCGCCTGCTGCTCGGCCGCCGATGTCGAGGCAAAAGTTTATCATCGGTTGGTCGTTGATTACGAGGGCGAGAAATATATTCGCGTCATCGACTGTGTATGGATTTGGAAAGGCATCCCGCAGATTTGCAGCGACACTCGTGTCGTTCGCGTGTCTTGCCAAATCGGCCGCATCATCTGCACGCCATTCCCGGATCGTGCATCGCGTCAGCACGAGCGGCGTCTTTAGCCCACGGTTCACTTCAGGATCGAATCAGCCGGATAAGCGACGCCGTTTTTCATCACGGTGTCGATATCAGAAACGTGCGCGATGTCGTCCAGCGGATTTGAATTGAGAATCACGAGATCGGCGAAATAGCCGTTTTCGAGTTTGCCGACACGCGCACCGGTTTCGCCGCCGAAAAGTTTCGCAGCGTTCGCCGTCGCGCATTGCAGTATCTGCATGGGCGTGAGCCCGGCTTCTTTCATCAACTGAAATTCACGGAAGAGAGCGGGCCCGTGAATCGTCCCGATGTTCCCCGCATCAGTTCCCGCGGCGATGGTCACGCCGGCGTCTTCGAGCTTCTTCAAATTCGGCAAAGCGACATCGTACGTTTTCTTAATCCTGTCGAGCGCGGCTTTCTGATCAGCCAGGGCGTCCTTGACTCTTTGTGGCAATTTGTCCTGCGGAATCTTTGTCACATCGAGTGACGAGATCACTTCCGGGTTGCCCCATTTTTCTTCTTCTGGAGTGAGATTCAGTTGGTGCGAAAACGTTCGGCCGTACCGTTCAAACACCACCAGCGTCGGACACAAAATGACGTGGCGATCCTTCAATAGCTTCACAAACGCGTCATCGACTGGTTTATCAATCACGCTGTGGACAAGCACGTCCGCGCCTTCTTCCACTGCCGCGCGTGCAGTCTCGAGCTCGGTTGCGTGAACCGCGACGCGAATTTTGTGCGCGTGACTTTCTTCAATCGTCGCGCGGACGATAGGACGGAAGGCATCGATGGGATGATCTTTGTCGACGATGTACCAGATCTTGACCAGATCCGGTTTTTGTTCCGCCAGTTTGCGCACGAACTCGCGCGCCTGGTCGGGCGTGTCGATTTTCACGATTGGCGGATCGCCGAGATCGAGTTTCTCGCGAGAGACGCTTGAGATGAGCGGGCCCGCCACGGCTACGCGCGGCGCTTTCGCAGTCGCCTTGGCCTTCTTGCGGACCTCGAAGTTCCACATCGGTCCGCCGACGTCGACGACGCTGGTTATGCCGCTTCGAATGTAGCGCGCGAAGACGTCGTCGAGATGCGATTTGATCCACGCGACTTCCTCCTTGTACGGGCGCACACTGTTGAAATCGGCACCGTCCGGCCGCGTGAACAAATCAGCCGATTGAAAGAAGTGCACGTGCGTGTCGATGTACCCAGGCAGAATAAATTTGCCGACGCAACTGACCTGTCTGCCGAGCGTGGCGGCGTCCTGTTTGCCCATCGAAACGCGCTCAATCTTGTCGCCGTTGATAACGACCGTGGCATTCGGCAGCACCTTGCCATCGGCCGGATTAATCACCGTCGCACCGACGAGCGAAATTTTTTCGGCGCGGAGTGCAGCGCTTAACAGTGAGAACGCAAGTAAGAGCGCGACCCTAATTTTCATGCGAGAATTCCTCCAACCTTCGCATAAAGCTACGGCTTGGCAGGCGAGTTTGCTCGGAATGACAAAAATTATTCCTTTGATTCCGGCACCGCTTTCTGAGCGGCTTGAAATCCGATCTTCGAGTGCGTGCCGTCGCAAAATGGTTTCTCGGTGGACGCGCCGCAGCGACAAAGTGCCATTCGTTTTTCGGCAGGGAATTTGTTTCCATCCGCGTCCATCAATTCCACTTCGCCCGTCACGATGTAAGGGCCGTTCTTGATTGTTTCAATTTTTACGTGAGCCATGGCGCACACTAGCTGAGGTGGAGTAATCTGAAAACGTTGTAGAGGCGTTTGTGTCAAACGCCGAATCAACATACAAGGCGCTTGGCACAAGCGCCTCTACAACCACACTATCGACGAGAATATGAAATCGAAGCTTTTGATTCCTGCTCTTTTACTCATC
>Ga0193723_1000846_pt1 | contig 12055 bp, 10 predicted proteins | sample H2m2metaG_FD_143042 | JGI IMG/M metagenome (GOLD analysis project Ga0193723, IMG submission 143042) | Soil microbial communities from a riparian zone of the East river system, Colorado, United States - H2m2 | ecosystem: Environmental > Terrestrial > Soil > Riparian zone | place: USA: East River... | reverse complement strand
CGCGTGGCGTCGGGAATCGGTCGCGCTCTCAAGGAGGTTCCCGTCGGCTTCAAGTGGTTTGTCGACGGCCTCGTGACAGGCTCACTCGGCTTCGGCGGCGAGGAGAGCGCCGGCGCATCTTTTCTCAGGCGGGACGGAAGCGTGTGGACGACCGACAAGGATGGAATCATCCTCGGCCTGCTCGCGGCGGAGATGTCGGCCGTCACCGGCAATGATCCGGGCGATCTCTATCGCGATCTCATCCGCCAGTACGGCGATCCCGCGTACGAGAGGATCGATGCGCCGGCAACACCCGAGCAGAAAACAATCCTGGCAGGACTCACGGCGAAGGACATCTCGGCGTCAAAGCTGGCCGGCGAGAAGATCACGAGCATCCTGACGACGGCGCCCGGCACCAATGATTCGATTGGCGGAGTGAAAGTGATCGCGGAGGCCGGTTGGTTCGCCGCGCGCCCGTCGGGGACGGAGAACGTCTACAAACTGTACGCCGAGAGCTTCAAAGGTGTCGAGCACCTGAAGCGAATCCAATCGGAAGCCCAGGCAATGCTCAGGCGCGCCCTCTCTGGAACTCATTAACTGCAACTGAAGACTACCGGGTGAGGGCTATCGGCGGGCCCGCAGGTGGCTGCGGGCTGCATTTAGATGTGTTCGAGCCTAGCACGCAGCCATCAGCGGGTCAGCCGGCAGCCGACACCCGGTAGTCTTCAGTTTGTAGTTTAGAGGTTCGGCGACAACGATGTCTGAGTAGGCGTCAGCATCTCGGCGCCGTTCTCCGTGATCGCCATGATGTCCTCGAGCCGGATTCCGAACTTGCCGTACTGATAGATCCCGGGCTCGTCGCTGAACGTCATTCCCGGCTCGAGCAGGATCTGGCTCCCTCGCACGAGATACGGCCACTCGTGACCTTCCATACCGATGCCGTGGCCGAGTCGATGGGTGAAGGTTCGATAGTCGGGTCCGTAACCGGCATCGGTTACAACCTTCCTCGCGACGCCATCGACCTCTCCACACTTTTTGCCCGGTGCCGCGAACGCGAGGGCCTGCCGCTGCGCCTCGTGCACGATGTCGAACACCTTCTGCGCCTCCGGAGCCGGTGTTCCGAAGACGGTGGTACGCGTGATGTCGGATTGGTAGCCGTGCACCGACGTGCCGCCGTCGATCAAAATCACCTGGTTTTCCTCGAGTGCGCGCGGCTTCGGCAGTCCGTGCGGGTACGCGGATGATTCGCCGAACAGCACGAACGCGCCACCGGGGAAGCCCAGCTTGCTGAACGCATCAGATACGTTGCGGGCAAGGTCCGCCTGCATCATTCCCACGCGTAGAGTCTTGAGCGCGGCACGATACGCATCGACCGTGATCCGATTCGCGAATCGCATGATCTCGATCTCGTGAGCGGTTTTGACTCCACGGCATGCGTTCGTGATATCCTCCGCGGTGCCGAGAGCCAGCGCGGGAGCGGCGAGCGCAACTCGGTTGAATACGAACGTGCGCGCGCTCCCGTCGACGGCGAGCTTGCCTGTCGCGAGACCCCAATCCTTGAGAACACCGGCGACGAGTGCAGTGGCACTCTCATCCTCCTGCCAAGTCCGGATCTCGAACCTCCCACTCACCTGGTCGGCGGCGCGCTCCTTCTCGAATGCCGGCGCGATGACGATGCCTTTGCCCGTCTGCGGCAGAATCAACGCGAAGAGACGCTCGCTTCGTCCCCAGTCGATGCTCGAGAAGTACGACATGTTGGGCCCCGGCTCGATCAGCATCGCGGAGTAGCCCAGCTCCTTCATGAGGCGCTGGGCCTTGTCGCGCCGTTGCTGTCGCTCGGCTTCGGTGATCGGCGCCGGCGCGTCCGACAGCCTCGATTGGAGCGGGGCCAGCTCGGGGGCGACATCTCCTTGGTCGGCGTGCGCTTCGGCTGGAGTGAGGCCGAGTAGTGCCGCGCCTCCGGCGAGTAATGCACCGTGCTGGACGAACTCTCTACGTTCCATGTGAGCTTTACCGTTGGGTGATGGTGGAGAAGAGCCAGGTAGTCTTCAGTTGCAGTTTATCGGCTTTTCTGAGGCACCCTGCATATGGGACACGGCCCCATCGTCGGCTCCTTCCCGTACATCAGCGTAACCGGGCCCAACACCCGAGTGATGTCGGTCAGCGAGACAGTGAGCGTCATCGTCTGCCCGACTATCTGTCCGGTGAAGCTGGCCGGGTGCGTGATTCCGCGGTTCACCGGATACGCGTCGACGTTGTAAGTCCCGCTGGCCTCGAACCGCCCATTCTCATCAGCGACGATTGGCCCAACCGCATCGCCGAGTGTGCAGCCAATGTGGACGTGGACATCGGTGCCGTTTACGATGAGGCCGGCATTGTCGCCGCCCCAGGTGCCGACGACGTCGGTGATGGGTGTCGGGGTCGTCGCAGAGCACGCGATAAGCGCGAAGATAGTTGGGAGTACGAGGATCGCTCTCATGCCGGGACAGCCCGCCCGACGATGATCGTGATGTTGTCCGTCCCACCTCCGTCAAGCGCATCCTGAAGCAGATCCTCACACACCCGGCGCGCCGACTGCATTGTTCCCAGGCGCTCGGCGATGCGCTCATCCGAGACGTGCCTCGTCAGACCGTCGCTGCAGAGGAGATGGATTCTCTCCCAGGAATTCGGAAGCCGGGTGACGACGGGCTCCGTTTTACGCCCTCCCATGGAGCTGTAGAGAACGTTCTTCAACGGCGACTTGGTGGCGAGCTCCTTGGGTATCGCTCCCATGTCGGTCAGCTGCTGCGCCAGAGTCTGATCGCGCGAAAGCTGGCTCAGCACGCCGTCGCGGTACTGGTAGTAGCGGGAGTCTCCGACCTGAAGGAGGTAGATCCACGGCCACAGGCCGATGAAAAGCGTGAGCGTGGTTGCCATTCCAGCCGCGGTGTGGTCGGCGGCCGCCTGCGCCTGAATCGTCTGGTGACACTTCTTCGCGCCGTCTTCCAGCGCCTGGACGAGATCGGCCTCCGCTTCCTCGGCGTGATAGTAACAGCGGGCAGACTCGGTGATGTAACGCGTCGAAATCTCGAGAGCCGTCCGGCTCGCCTGCTCGCCCTTCAATCCCCCGCCGACTCCGTCGGCGACCATGGCAAAGAAAGCGACGCGTTCCTCCGCGAGGGGGATCTGGTCGAGCTCCGGGAGACTCGACTGCCGGATGTTCAGGCGCTTGCTCAGGGATCCGATCACGAAGTGATCCTGATTATCGGGGCGGACCTTGCCGCTGTCGGTAATCCCGTAAACGTCGATCTCATCGTCGCGCGGCTTGCGCGACAGGTCCTGGAGTGGAGTGACGTCCCGTGATTGAATCATCTTCCCTCCCGGCTTTGTTTTACACCCGCACCTCATGGGGTGTCAAGCCACTGGGACCCGTCTCGATCATCCGGCGCATCCTACAGGAATGCCACTCACCGGACGACGACCGAGCCGGCCATGCCCGGGTGAATGGTGCAATGGAATTGATAAGTGCCCGACGTCGTGAAAGTGCGCTGAATGGAAACATTGCTGTTGTTGCCGGGGATGTCCGCTGGCGTCGCAGCGCCCGGTGTATCGAACGTGACGTTGTGCGCGACGGCCCCGAAGGCGAAAGTAACGTTCTCGCCTGAATTGACGGTGAGGGGGTTCGGCGTGAATGCCAGACCCGCGGTTGCTGCGACGGTGTTCGCCGGCGGAGGTGGGGGCGGGGACTTCGAGCCATACGGGCCCGTCCCGCCGCCGCAAGCGGCCAAAGCGATGAGAACAAAAGCACTGAGAATTCTTGTTTTGCGTGACATGGTATCAACCTCGCCCTGCGTTCGTGTGGATACGACTTGCTACGAACGGAAATCTGGGCCCAGCCTCATGGTTCGTCTGTAGGCCGCACGGGTAAAAGAGCGTAAGGTATTTGGCTGCGAGCTGCCGCAGAGGTTGCGGAGACTAGTACCCCGCGTCTTTAGACCTAACCCCTGAGCTGGAGCCAGATCGTGGTGGGTCACGTCCTTGTCGCCTGTTCGATCCTTTGCAGCGGTACCCCTCGGCCGCGCGCAGACAGCGCCGCGATTACAGCGATGCTCCGTCTCGCCTACCCAGGCTCGCAAGTTGTCTTCGCAAACCACACTGACACTCTGGTGGATAAGGCCGGACGCCGCGAAGAGGTTGAGCTCCGGTTCCAATCCAGGTCTAGGGAGCATTTGGGCGCGCTGATCGTGACCTTTCGTGCACGCAGAGATACGGCGGCTGCCCGTGCGGAGCGTGGCGAGGCGAATCCCGGAAGCGCCCCCTCCGAATTGCTCGTGGCGGATCTTTCGCCGACCAATGTCGCGAGCAGATTGCGCCGCGTGAGTCTGGATGATTCGGCCATTGGAACCGAACTCAATGACATGAGAATCAGTCTGGGCGCAGGCATGAGCGCCGCCGCAGCGAGAGGTGACACCGGCGATGTGGCGGTAGTCGTTGCCACGTACACCGCGAGTTACGCCGGTCGGGGCTGGGTCGGAGGCGTGCAGTGGCGCGGTCTCTTCGAGATCAAGCCCACGAGCCTCGGCGGCCAGCAGCGTTATCCGGAGGTATTCGCGAAGCAAGCTCCCGGCGGCAGCACGCACGTCGAAGGAGAGCTTCGGATGGCCGATGCGATACCCGCGGAGAAATCGATCACACTCGAAGCGTATATCAACAATGCTGGCGTCGTGACGAAGAAGACCATCACACTTCCGTGGAGCGACAACCGGCCGCTGAGTGGAGTACTACTGCTGAGCAAGTTTTAGGGGCTGCCGGACGGCTTTGTCACCGAGGCCGAATGCGTCCGTGCGATCGAGCGACTTCATCGAGTGAATCGTAAACCGCGCGCTTGACCATCGTGCGTGGAGCGATCTCGGGCCCGATCTCGAGCAATGCATCCGTCGCTGATTCGTATCGCGGCCAGCGCGGCCACTTTCCAGCGGTTGGTGGACCATTTGGATCGCCGCTGGTAGCGAACGCGACCCAGTAGTCGCTCATCGCCGCGGCCACCGTCGAGTCGTAAGCGGTCGTGCCCGCGCTCCGCTGCAACGGACGCGGTCGTCCGAAGACGAAGGTGATTTCCGCGCTGTGGTAGGCACCGCGGGCCCGGTTCGCGCTATCGTCGCCGACGCGCGAGAACATGTACACGTAAGTCGGCGCTCCACGCGCGGACACGAGACGAGCAAAGGAGCGCGTTGGCGCGCCCATCCACTCGTCGCCTTCGTCGCGATTCGTTCCGGCGATAACAGGAACGAGATTCGCCGCGCCGCCCGCCAGCGCCGAATCGACCGCATGCGGCAGCACCCAGCCATCGACAGTCGGGAAGAACCGCGGCTCACCAGGTGAGCCGAGGCGGAGTGAAGCGGCGAGGAGGGTATCCGGATTGAGAGCGCGAAGGCGCGTCGCCGCGTCCGCGCCAACTCCGCGCACGCGCAATGACTCAGCGAACTTGAGCGCGATAGCCTGCGCGGTGTCTCGCGGAGCGACGCCAATGCTGACTCCGGTGCCGCTCTCCAGAATCGCGCGCTGAAAAAGTCCTTTCGCCAACGGCGACGCGATGAGCGAGCCGACGCTCATTCCGCCGGCGGATTCGCCGAAGATCGTCACGCGCGACGGATCGCCGCCAAAGCGCGCGATGTTGCGTTGCACCCACCGCAACGCGGCGATCTGGTCGAGGAGTCCGTAGTTGCCGGCAGCATGGTACGGAGACTCTGCCGCGAACGCCGGATGCGCCAGAAAACCGAAGGGACCGAGCCGATAGTTGAGGGTGACGACGACCGCGCCCTTTTTCGCGAGCCGTGCACCGTTGTGGCGTTCTTCGCCGCCGAACCCGGCAAAGAAACCGCCACCGTGAATCCACACCAATACCGGACGGCCCGCGGCCCGCTTATGCAGTTCTGTCCGAGCTGCTTCGCATCTCGGACGCCACGCCAGAGCCTGGTTGGTAGCGGCGCTCTCCAACGAAGTGGACCAACGGGCGGTCGCGCGTACGGGATGCCGCGAAACACCATCACGCCGGCGGTGTCGAGGCCTTCGAGGATGCCGGTGTCGATCTTCACTTGTGGCGGGTCGGCGACGCGCGCGGCGCCAAGGGCGGTGAGGAGTGCGGTCCCGATTACGGCGGTCCGCACCATCGGAAATGGTCCAATAAGCATCTCCAACGATGTAGCTACGGACTCAGCTCCGCCAGCTTCCTCAAGCTCACGGTCGCATCATTCGCAACATCCTGTCGCAGCCAGCCGAGATGACCCGCGCCATAAATCACCAGAATGCGATCATTTGGGGAATCGATCAGTGCGACGATGTTGTGATAGATGCGGATATTTCTCCTGTACCACTCGGCAAGCAGGTCAGGCCCGGCAAAATCATACGGGTCCGCGAACCGCACGAACGAGAAGTACTCGGCGAGGTCCCTCGCTACGAGTGAATCGGAATTCATGTACTGGAGCGTCTCGAGCACGCTGTGCGATCCCAGGAAATCGCCCTGTGCTTTGACTCGCTGGGCAGTTCTCCCTGCAATCGCGTCGAACTTATCCTTGAGCCCATTGGCCTTCGCGTAATTGAGTACTCGCATGTACGGGAAATCACCCTCCGCATCCACAGCGTAAACGACGCGATGGCCGAGCTCCTTGGCCAATCTGTATCCGATCTGGTCGATCTCGTTGCGGGAGAGCGTGTATTTGCCGGCGAGATAGTCTGAGTATTCCTGCTCGACTCGCTTGCTGCCGACATCGGCTTCGATGGCAATCCTGGTGGGGTCGAATTTCTTCAAGGCGGCGATCAGTTCGGCGATCTCCCGCTGCCGCTTCGGAGACAGCACGTCGTCAGCTTGCATGTTGTGGACGTCGTGCCCCGGGTTCGCCATGTGATAGGTGCCGAGCACGAGAATCTCCGGACGGGAACCCGCCTGGGACCGGACAACCTGCGGAACTACCAGCAAAGCGAGAAACGGAAACGTTCTCATGAGTCCTCCGCGACAGCTGGGTTAGATGAGCCAGCGGTTGGACATCTCGTTTCGCGCCAAGGTTTGATCGCGGGCGCTCATCGATAGGGGCGGCGGATCGCGTGCGCGGCAAAGCAAAGGCGCCGCCTGGATTACGGCGCGCATATCGGGAGTGATCATACCATTGACTTACCTGTCAGGCTTTAGCGGGAGATAACCCCAAATGTTGAAATTGTTGACGGATTCAGGCGGGTGCCTTATATCGTGGGAACCACCCGGTCGTCGTAACTCCCCGAAATACCCTCAGACGGGAGGTTCCGTGAGAAAGGCCTTACTTCCTGCAATTGCGTGCGCACTCTCCTTGGCGCCGCCGCTCATCCAGGCCCAGGACGTCCCTCACATAGCGTTTGAGAAGTATCAGCTGGCGAACGGGTTGGAAGTCATCCTGTCCGAGGATCATCGGCTTCCGCTGGTTGCGGTTAATCTCTGGTACCACGTGGGCCCGGCGAACGAGGAGGCGGGCCGCACCGGCTTCGCGCATCTGTTCGAGCACATGATGTTCCAGGGGTCGCGAGACGTGAAGGCCAACGAGCATTTCCGTTATCTCGAAGGGGCTGGTTCCAGCGAATACAACGGCACGACGGATTTTGACCGCACCAATTATTTCGAGACGGTTCCCGCTGACCAGCTCCCGCTCGCACTTTGGCTCGAATCGGACCGCATGGGATATCTGATCGACAAGCTCGATCAGAAGAATCTTTCGACCCAGCAGGACGTTGTTCGGAACGAGCGCAGAGAAAGGACCGAAAACGTTCCGTACGGAATGGTCGAAGAGGCGCTGTTCCACCGCCTCTTCCCCGCAACTCACCCGTATTACGCCTACGTGATCGGGTCTCACGCCGACATCCAGGCGGCGAAGCTCGAGGATGTACGGCGCTTCTTCAAGCAGTACTACGCCCCCAACAACGCCAGCCTGGCGATCGTCGGAGATTTCGATCCCGCCAACGCGAAGCAATTGGTCGAGAAATACTTCGGGCCACTCGCTCGTGGGCCAGCGGTTCCCACGATCACCGCTACGACGCCACCACTCACGTCGGAACAGCGACTCACCGTCTCAGATCAGGTGGAGCTGCCACGCGTCTACATTGGTTGGCTGACGCCGGCGATCTACAAGCCGGGCGATGCGGAGGCTGGACTCACTGCACAAATACTGGCCGGTGACAAATCGAGTCGGCTGTATAAGTCCCTCGTCTACGACAAGCAGATCGCGCAGGACGTCAACATCGTACTTCAGTCCGAGCTTCTCGGTTCGATCTTTGAGCTCTACGCGACGGCCAAGCCCGGTCACACGGCAGCGGAGCTCGAGAATGTGTTGAACGCCGAGTTCGCTCGCTTTCGAGCAGAAGGTCCGACGGCGACGGAGCTGGAGCGCGCTCGAAATACTATTGAGACGAATCTCATTCGCGGTCTCGAGCGCCTCAACGGCTTCGGCGGCGTCGCCGACCGTCTGAATCAGTACAATCATTACTTCGGGAGCCCGGACTATCTGGAGCGCGACATCCAGCGATTCCGCGACGCGACGCCAGCCAGTATCACAGCGTTCGCACTGCAACAGCTGACGAACGACAAGCGCGTCGTGGTCTACGGCCTGCCAGGCAAGCGAGACCTTGGCGCCGAGATACCGAACACTCCTGTGACGGCCGAGGCCGCGAACGAGTTCATGAATCCACCCGCGGCGTGGCGGGCGTCGCCACCGGCGAGAGGCGCTCCTCGACCATTCAAGATTCCGATTCCTGCGTCATTCACGCTTGCAAACGGCTTGACGGTGATCTACGACGAGCGGCCGGGTCTGCCGGTCGTCGCCGCCAACCTGGTAGTGAGGACGGGCGACGACGCGAGCCCGATCGATAAGCCCGGCGTCGGGGATTTTTCCGTCGCCATGCTCGACAAGGGCACGACGACCCGTAGCGCAGCTGCCATCGCCGACGAGGCGGCGCGACTCGGTACCACGCTTCAAACCGGCTCGACGATGGATCAGTCGAGCGTGACGGTCCGGTCACTGACAGCGAACTTTCCAGCCGCCCTCCATTTGCTCGCCGACGTCGCTCAACATCCTGCATTCAGCGACGCAGAAATCGCTCGTTTGAAAACGAGCAGGCTCGGTGACCTGGCCCAAGCCCGCCAGGATCCGTGGTCGATAGCGCCACAGGTTTTGGGTATGGCTCTCTACGGCCCGCGCCACCCGTATGGATACGCTCAAGTCGGCACCGAGGCTTCGATCAAGGCGACGAATCGCACCGATATGGTCAGCTTCTGGAGGAGCGCGTTCGTACCCAACAACGCGGCGCTGGTCGTCGTCGGAAAAATCGATCCCACGGAGCTGAAGAATCTGGCAGAGCGGGAATTCGGCTCGTGGTCTCGTGGCGCGCCGGTGACCACTCGCTTCGGTGGGGCCACGACGACGGATGCGAAGATCGTGGTGGTGAATCTTCCGGATGCTCCACAAACCCAGCTACGCGTCGGGTTGATCGGCCCTCCGCGGTCGACGCCCGACTACGATGCCATCACCCTGATGAACACTGCGTTGGGGGGGATGTTCTCGAGCCGCATCAACCTGAACCTGCGTGAAGCTCACGGCTACACTTACGGCGCGTGGTCATACTTCGATTTTCGCCGAGCCGGCGGACCATTTGCCGTGGCGAGCGGTGTTCGCGCCGATGTCACCGGCGCATCCGTATCAGAGATCATGACGGAGTTGAACCGGATTCGCTCGACACCGCTGGGGCCCGACGAGCTGAAGCTGGCCAGGGATTCCTACATCAGGTCCTTGCCGGGGGATTTTGAGACGAGCAGTCGCGCGGCCAACAACTATTCAGCTACGTACGTCTATGGACTCGGACTCGACTATTTCTCGAAGCTTCCCACCCGGTTTGGAGCGGTGACGTCGAGCGGCGCACTCGACGCTGCGCGGCGATATCTGCGAATGGACAGGATGCATATAATTGCCGTGGGCGATGCGGCGAAGATCGAGCCGCAGCTCGCCGCGCTGAAACTGGGACCAGTGGAGCATCGGGATTTGGATGGAAATCTCATCCCGCAGAAACGGTAGCTAGTGCTCGACCACAAGAAGCGCGTTTCCGACGGCGCGCTCTCCCTCCTTTATATGCCCTCCGCGACCGCTGGGTTAGATGAGCCAGCGGTTGGACATCCCATTTGGTGCCAAGGTTTGATCGCTTAAGCCGCCCTCAACACTTTCTGGACTGTTGGTGTCAAAGGATAGACCCTACAGGAGAGATCTGTGAAGCTTTCCCGCTCCGCTCAGCTACTCGGCGTTCTCGCGGCCAGCGTTGTTTGCGCCGGCGTTGGCGCGTCACAGCAGCCGGGTGTTGCCGCAACCGACTCACGCACTCGCGCGATCGTCGCGTCGTTCAACAAGAGCAAGCACGTGGTGAAGGAAAAGCACGGCGTCAGAAAGGAGAAATACCTCGACGTGCGCAGCGCCCCCGTCGTTAAGCATAACCCGGCGGATTATTCGGGCGAGTACGAGGAAGCCGGGCTCGGCTTTTCTTTGCGGCTTCGCGTCGATCGTGACGGCAAAGTCGAAGGCACCGGCTACGAGCCGCTCAACGGTGAGGCAGGTGTCTCGCGCAATTTCCGCTTGAGAGACGGCCAGATACGTGGCGCTCTGATCACCGCGACAAAGGTCTACGGGAACGGCGCGTCCGAGCCATTAGAGGGAGTCTTCATCAACAAGACTGTGTTCGAGAGCCCGACCGACAAGGGCGTCACCGCCTTCGGACTCGGCGTCATCGGGAAAGGATTGCAGGTGGGTGGGCTAAATATCGACAGGATATTTTACCAGCTGAAGCAATAACGCCCTATTCCCCCGCTGCGACTTACATCTCTGTTTGGGTCGGCGAGGGTGTCCTCACGGCGACGACGCTCGCTCGGGCGGAGCCCCTAACTGCGCTCCCTCGCTCCGCTCGGTCGCGGGTCTCCTGGTCGCTCGCTGAACGTCGCCTTAGAGGACACCCTCGCCTCCCGATACAGTTTCGTAACTGCAGCGGCGCTTTGCGCCGCGCGGGAGCTTCCCGTTCCCCACTTTTTGACGGGCGTGCGGAGCTTCGCTCCGCGCGCTGCCGCGCGAGGAAGAAAGTCTCGCGACGAGGGTGGCGACGGACTCGGAGTGCGGGCCACGAGGCACGAGTAAAATGCTTTCGCCCACGTTGAACCCGGTGGAAAGGCGGAGAGGGTCCTCTTAAGGACGCTATCCCGCAGCTAGCGCCGGAGGCGCGGTGCGGCGAAGCCGCAAGCGAGGACTGCGTCCGTAGAGGATCCTCTCCGCCGTACCGGCAGAGATGCAACGCTGGCAGCTGCATTAGTGCTCGACCACGAGAAGCGCGTTTCCCACGGCGCGCTCGCCCTCCTTGTCGGACGGGTGATTGACGACTTTGCCTTCGACGACCATGGTCGTCGATCCGCCGCCGTCGAAGTTCATTGCCTGCCAGGCACCGAGCTCGCGCATCACGCTCGCAAGCTCGACGAGCGTCATGCCACCGCTGTTCTCGGACCGGCCGTCGACGGTTAGCACAAACAACGTGGAGCTGTCGCGCGAAAATCCGACCGCCGTGCGCGGATGCCGTGCCTCGGCGTTTCGGGACAACGTCCCTTCCATAGTAGCGGATTCGTACGCCACGTTCTCGCCGTCGCGCAAGATGCGCGGCCAGCCGCCAATGATCATCTTGGGCGCCGCACCGCGCGGGACGCGCGGCAATGTCGCGAGCAAAACCTTCACCGTATCGCCATCAACCATCTTTTGAACTTCGTCCGCGCGAAGGCCGGAACCGTAGGCGGCGAGCACGCCACCGCCGTCCGGAATGCTTGATCCCGACGAAGCGGAGACCGCGCCGCGTCGGACGAACAGCAAGGTATCGCCGCGTTTTCCGGCCGCGATCAAGGGCGCCTCCGCGGTGCGCCGAGCGGTGTCACGCGGAGTCGCGGCGCCGAATCGCCAGGTGTACAACGCGGTTCCTTCCGGCTTGCCCGACGGATTGAAGTTCACCGTGATGATCGGGGTCATCACGCCCCGATCCCACGCCTTGCCGTCGAGAATGAATC
>Ga0193723_1000845_pt1 | contig 12071 bp, 15 predicted proteins | sample H2m2metaG_FD_143042 | JGI IMG/M metagenome (GOLD analysis project Ga0193723, IMG submission 143042) | Soil microbial communities from a riparian zone of the East river system, Colorado, United States - H2m2 | ecosystem: Environmental > Terrestrial > Soil > Riparian zone | place: USA: East River... | reverse complement strand
CGGCCACCGGAACAGGTGCCGTCTGAACGACACCGCAAGGCAGCTGTAGATACATGCCGCCGAATCCTGATACTGCGACTACCAGAATGAAGAGGACCTGCAGGAGGCTTGGCGTGCGGTCGGGTAGAGGAAGAAAAACCCTGTCCTTGGCTACCCGTGCTCCGCCTTCACACTTCCGGGGCTGCGCTGATCGTAGAGCGACCTCTAGGACAACGCAAGCGAGGTAGATGTTGAGGATTATCACGGCGCCGATGGAAATCCACCTAGTGGGCCACACACGCAGCGTGAGGACTGACGCGGCGGCCACAACGAGCCCGCCCGCGAGGTGTAGGAGATTATTCAAATGCCGGGACACTTGCCTCCAGAAGCAAACCTGCGGCTAAACGATTCGATTGCACTGACCTGTCCATTCTACATGCGGTGATTCATCCTCGCTAGCAAAGGCGCGGCGGGCAACCTCCACCCACCGCGCCTCTGCTGCTCCCCTCTCCCCAAGGCCATCACGCCGCCGGCTTCACAATCGCCGGCGTTTGAGCCCCCGGGTCAGCCTTCGACCGGAACGGCCCCAGCACATTGCGCGCGCTGGCCCACGCCGTCATCAGCTCGGCGTCGTCCCCGAACCGGTAGCGCACCAGACCGTCGAGCAACCGCACCTGCTCGGTGATCTCGCGCGCCACCGCCCGCAGATCGCCGCTCGCACCGACGTGCTCGCGCCGCGCCGCCCGCGTCACCTCCAGGGTCTGCTCGAACTCCTCCAGCGCCGAGGCGATATCGCCGAGCACGCCCTCCGCCAGACCCTGCTTGACCAGCAGGTCCTTGTGCTCCGTCGCCTTCGCGAGCATCCCCTGCGCCAGCGTGACGAACGCCAGGTTGGTGGCGCGGGTGCGCGGCAGCCGGAACTGCGCGCCTAGCTCGGCGTTCTCCTTGGCCGCCACCGCTCCCACTCCCGTCAGATACCGCAGCAGCTTCCCCTGCAACGCCCGCCGCACCTCGGCGCGCTGCTCGATCGACCCCCGCGCCGCTACCACCCCGGCGCGCTGCTGGGTCGCGAGCGCGGCCGCGCGCTCGAGCAGATCCTCGAGCCGCGTCAGCGCCGTCGCCTCTGCTCCCTCCGTCCGATGGGCCCGGAGAAAATCGCGGACCCGCGTGGCTCTCTCGAGCCGCCTGCGCAACATCGCGTTCATACATTCCTCCCCTCAGCCTCCTCGGCACGGTGTCGGGCCCCGTGTCGCCCCGAATTGACGTCTCCCGACTCGCGGCCTCCTTTGCGACAATCGGGCCACGGGGATTCGCGCTCACGCAGACGCCGGACGCTCAAACGATGTCCTCCGGTGAGGACGCGATGCGCGAGCAAACTCCCGCGCTGTCTGGAAGAATCGTCACGAACGCTCGCAGCAAAGGCCCGCACGCTCGTTAAAAGCTGGGTGCTCGTCGCTCTGAGACAGCGCTGCCCACGGGCGGGGACGGTTGCTCCTGCGTCATCCCCACGCACAGGCGCTCAACGCGCCCGCATTTCCGCCAAACGCCCCCTCCGCCTCGCGAAACCGCTGCGCACCCCCGCGCCGAGGATGCTCGCGCCCGCAAAACGCTTCCGTCGCGCTGCTAAAGGGGAAGTGATGAGCGCAAAACCGGGTCGCACGACCGGGTAGCGGAGCCGGGATCTGGCCAAACCGCATCGCCTGGGTGCTCCACAGCGGCGCCAGGCTGTGTAACCAAGGCTCGTCGGGAGAGAACCGAGACTCGCGGCTGCGCGGCCTGCGAGTCCTTGCCCGCCCCCAACGAACGCGCAACAGAGGGGTTGCATGTAAACCGGGTGGCGCATATAATACGCAACACGACGGTTGCATATCCAGGCACGACGTTCTACCCCAACACCCAGCGAGACGATGACCACCGATCGCATCGAAAAGCGGGTCGTCCTGCGCGCCCCACGCACCCGCGTGTGGCGCGCCCTCACCAACGCGACAGAGTTCGGCACCTGGTTCCGCGTCAACCTCGAGGGCGCCTTTGCCGCGGGCCAGCCGATCCGCGGCAAGATGGCCATCCCCGGCTTCGAGCACGCCACGATCGAACTGCTGATCGAGCGCATCGACCCGGAACGCTACTTCTCGTATCGCTGGCACCCCTACGCCATCGACCCCGCCGTCGACTACTCCGCCGAGCCCACGACCCTGGTCGAGTTCCATCTCGAGGACGCCGAGGGAGGCACCGCCCTCACCATCGTCGAGTCCGGGTTCGATCGCATCCCGCTCGCCCGCCGCGCCGAAGCATTCCGCATGAACGACAACGGCTGGGCCGGCCAGATCAAACACCTCGCGAAGTATGTCGAGTAAGCCGCAGCTGCCTGACGCGGTGCCGCTGTTCGCCGCGCTCGGTGACGCCACGCGGCTCCGCTTGCTGGGACGCCTCGCGGGCGGGCCGCTGTCGATTACCCGTCTCAGTGAAGGGACCGGGGTGACGCGGCAGGCGATTACGCGCCACCTCCACGCCCTCGGTGACGTGGGCCTCGTGCGCCACGCCCGCCGCGGACGGGAGCAGGTCTGGGACCTGAACCGCAAACGCCTGGACAGAGCCAGGCGCTACCTCGAACAGATCGCGGCGCAATGGGACGACGCGGCCGAACGCCTGCGGGCGTTCGTCGAAGACTAAGGGAGCAGAGCGATGACGCAGCACAAGACCGGGACACGCCAAGAGTGGCTCAAGGCCCGCCTCGACCTGCTCGAGGCCGAGAAAGATCTGACGCACCGCAGCGATGAGCTGGCGCGCCGGCGGCAGGAGCTGCCGTGGGTCCGGATCGACAAGCAGTACAAATTCGACACCGACACAGGCAGCGCCTCGCTCGTCGATCTCTTCCAAGGGCGCTCGCAGCTCCTCATCTACCACTTCATGTTCGGGCCCGAGTACACCGCCGGCTGTCCCTCATGTTCGGCGATTGCCGATAGCTTCAACGGCTCCGTCGTTCACCTGGCCAACCACGACGTCACCCTCGCGGCCGTCTCGCGCGCGCCGCTCGCGCCGCTCCAGGCGTACAAGCGCCGCATGGGGTGGATCTTCCCCTGGGCGTCGTCGTCCGGAACCGACTTCAACTTCGACTTCCAGGTGGGCTTCACGCAGGAGCAGCAGCGCTCTGGCGTCGCCGAGTACAACTACCGCGCCGCGGGTCACGGTCCGCCGCCCGACGCCGGCGAGGTACCTGAGGTCGTCGCGATGGCGGCCACGACCGGCACCGACGTCGCCACGTATACGCGCGAGGCGCCGGGCCTGAGTGCGTTCGCGCTCGAGGACGGCGTCGTCTACCACACCTATTCCGCCTACGCGCGCGGACTGGACGGCCTCTGGGGCATGTACCAGTGGCTCGACCGCGCGCCCAAGGGACGCAACGAGACGGGCTTCTGGTGGCGCCGCCACGATGAGTACGACAAGCGGTGAGCGACATGTCGATGCCCGCATACACCTGGCTCGGCGCGGCGGCGTCGTTCCTGGCCATGTGGATCGTCATGATGGCGGCGATGATGCTGCCGTCCCTGGTCCCGACGCTGCGGCGTTACCGCCAGGCCGGGCTCGTGGGTCTCGGGTACTTCGCCGTCTGGGCCGTGTTCGGGATCGTCGCCTATCTGCTCGGCATCGCGCTGCCGCGCCCCACACCAATCGCGGTTGGTGTGGTCGTCCTGCTGGCCGGCTTCCTCCAGTTCACCGCCTGGAAGGCGCGTCATCTCGCGTGCTGCCGAGCGGCACCCGTGCCCGGCCGTACCGCCTGGCGACAGGGCCTGAGCCTCGGCCTCCACTGCAGCCAGTGCGTGGTCGGTCTGATAGCGATCGTGTTGGTCATCGGGATCATGGATCTGCGCGCGATGGTGCTCGTGACGGTGGCCATCACCGTCGAACGTCTCGCGCCGGTCGGTGAGCGCGTCGCGCGAGCGACCGGTGTCGTAGCCGTTGCAGCAGGATTTGTCCTGATCGCCCGAGCGGCCGGGCTCGGATAAGGAGTTCTGCGCGCACGCGCGAGATTCCTTGCCATGCCCGCCGAGCCTACCTACGTTCCCAAGATGCCCGCCACGCTCATGACCGCCGAAGAACTGCTCCACACGAGCATTCCCGACCGGCGAACCGAGCTCGTGAAAGGCATTCTGGTGGTCCGCGAGCCCGCTGGAGACCGGCACGGCCGGGTCACCATGAACCTGACGATTCGACTCGGCACCTACGTGGAACGCGCGGCGGCTGGGCAGCTCTTTGCGGCCGAGACCGGCTTCACGTTGTCTCGTGCACCCGATACCGTCCGGGCGGCGGACATCGCCTTCGTGCGGCGCGAGCGCCTCTCGGAGCCGATCCCAGGTTTTCCCGAGCTTGCTCCCGACCTCGTCGTCGAGGTGCTGTCGCCCGGTGATCGCCCCGGGGAAGTGCGGGCCAAAGTGGCCGACTGGCTGTCCGCCGGCGTCCGGCTGGTCTGGATCGTCGATCCCGAGCGGCGCCTGGCCCGGGTCTATCGCCGCGACGGCAGCGAAACCACGGTGACAGCGGACGGCGCGCTCGACGGCGAAGACGTGCTGCCCGGGTTCTCTTGCCCGCTCGCGTCCGTCCTGTAGGGCAGATCCCACCTGTACTCCCGAAATGAGCGACCGCAAGCTGCGGTTGACGGGAGGCGGCATGCTGCTGTCGTACTGCTCCTTGAAGGCCACCGAGAGCCCGAAGTGCGCCGTCATCATTCCCACCATCCTGCGCAAGCCGTGGGCGCGCGCGTCGATCGAGGAGCTATCATGCCCGAAGACATGGGAACATTCCGCGTTGATGTCGGATCCCTTGCTGAACTCGCATACATCTTCCAATTAGTCAAGGATCTCGACCTAATCGAGCCCGCGAAATGGAGTGAGCTCGACCGCCCATCAGCCTCTCGCCTCCCGCACCGCCGCGAGGAATTGTTGCGCGAGCGCCCCGATCGCGGCGTAGTCGCGCCGAGCCAACGCGTCCTTTGAGATAAGCTCAGTCCCGACCCCGACGGCCGCGGCGCCCGCCTGGAACAGCTCCGCCATGTTGTCGAGCGTCACGCCGCCCGTCGGCACGAGCGGAATGTCGGGAAAGGGCCCACGCAGCGCCCGCAGATACGCTGCGCCGCCGACGGCCTGCACCGGAAATACCTTCACCATGTCGCCGCCCAGGCGAAACGCCTCGAAGACTTCACCAGGCGTGAGCGCGCCCGGGAGCACGGCGACATCGGCGCGCTGCGCGGCCTCGACGACTTCGGGCACCAGGCACGGCGTCACGATGAACTCGGCCCCGGCATCGACCGCGCGTCGCGCCGTCTCGGCGTCCGTCACCGTCCCCGCGCCGACGAGCGCTTGGCCGGAAAAGCGTTTCGCGACGGCGCCGATGGCGTCGATCGCATTGGGCACCGTCATCGTGATTTCGGCGACGGTGACTCCGGCGTGCAGCAGCGCTTCGACAACGGCCACCGCGGCGTCAGCGCTCGAGGCGCGGATGATTGGGATCATGCCAACCTCCCGCAGCCTCGTTACCGCCTTCAAGGCGACACTCGCACGCTCGCGCCCTGCAAGTACTGCTCGATCTCGTCGCGCGTCACCAGGCAAAAATCGCCTGGGATGCGGTGCTTGAGCGCGGCCGTCGCGGCCGCGAAGCGGACGGCGTCGTCCCAGGCCCGGTTCTCAAGGCGACTCACGATCAACCCACCACTGAATGCGTCCCCGGCGCCGATCCGATCCACCACTTGGACGTCGTAGCGCGGCGCGGTGTGCATCTTCCCCTCCGCAAGGGCGATGGCCGCGTGCGGGCCTTCACCGAGAGTGATCACCACCGCGCTCAAGTCAAACCGCTTCTGGAGCGTGTCGTGAGACTCGGCACCGAGGCCGAAGACCACGCGCGCGTCTTCCGCTGTCGTGATCAGCAGGTCCACGTGCTCCAGCAGCGGCTCCTGTACCGCGCACGCCTGCTTGGCGCTCCACAGCTTGCTGCGGTAGTTCAGGTCGTAGCTCACCGTGAGACCGGCTCGCTTCGCCGCGACGAGTGACTCGGCGGTGACTTTGGCCGCGCCGTCGCTCAATGCCGGGGTGATGCCGCTGACGTGATACCAGCGTGCGCCGGCAAACATGGGGGCCCAGTCGATGCTGCCGGGCGTGACCCTGCTGATCGCCGATCCCGCACGATCGTACAGGACGTTGCGGGCGCGCGATCCGGCATCCAGCTCGACGAAGTAGAGACCGGCGCGGGCGTCTGCCGTCCATTCGACCTGTGCGTCAACGCCCTGCTCCCGCGCTCGGGCCCCGATCATGCGGCCCAGCGCGTTGTCGGGGAGCCGCGACACCCAGCGCGACGCTACGCCGAGCCGCGCGGCAAGCACGGCGACGTTCAGCTCGCTGCCGCCGACGCAGGCGTCGAAGCTCGAGGCCTGCTCGAGTCGCTGCCACGCCGGGGGCGTGAGCCGCACCATCGCTTCGCCGAAGGTGACGAGATCCATGCGCAATGTTAGCGGACCCTCCTTCGTAGCGCGACCAACAGCAGATCCTTCGCGCCTGCGGCGCTCAGAGCCTGCCCCGAGCGTAGCGAAGGACCTGCTGTTGGGGTGAACAAAAAAAAGAAGCAGGATTGAGTACCAGACGGCGGCGAATTGATGCCTGAGCTGAGCTCCCCACGCGCAATTGTGCTGGCTCATGCGCGTCTACTACGTCTACATCATGGCCAGTCGCTCGCGAGTACTGTACACGGGCGTCACCAACGACCTGGCACGGCGTGTCCACGAGCACAAGGGCAGCCTCATCCCCGGATTCACCAGCGCGTACCGCATCACCCGGCTCGTGTTTTTCGAGGAGTTTACGGACGTTCGTGACGCCATCGCTCGTGAGAAGCAGATCAAGGGCTGGGTTCGGGCTCGGAAGGTCTGCTGCTGTTGGGAGGCGCGACGCGAAGGATCCGCTGTTGGGTAGAGCTCTACCGCACTTTTCCGCGTGCCGCGACCTTCCAGCTGCCCTCCACTCGGCCGCCGCGGCCGTACCAGATTTCGTCGTGCAGATTCACCGTCGCGCAACAGTGGCTTGGCACCACCCAGATTCTCTCTCCCACGTGGGCCGGTCCGTCGATCTCCACGTAGCCGTGCTCCTCATTCAGTTTCCGCATGACCCAGGGGTGTCCGATGAAGTGCCCGAACGTTCCCGCACCCACCGTCTGATCGCTCGAGAACGTCTTTGACCCGGCGTCGATCACGCACTGGCCCGGTACGGCGGTGCTGACGACCGTCGTGAGCACACGCAGCGCGCAGTCGGCCTCGCCGCAGACCTTTGCCGCCATGCTGCTCGCGTCATAGAAGACGTAGGTGCCAGGCCGGATCTCGGTGGTGCGCGGAATGAGCGGCGTTTTCGCGGCACCTGGGGTCGATCCTCCGGAGACGATCTTCGCCTCGAAGCCCGCCGCGAAGAGCGCATCGAGCACGGCGTCGATCTTGACGCACGCCGCTTGAAAGCCTGCGTCGTCGAGCCACGACGGCCAATAGAAAACCCCCTGGAAATCGGAGCACGCCTGCGCGATCTCGACCGCTTGTTCGGGTGACTGCGCGCCGGTGCGGCCCACTCCGACATCGATCTCCACCAGCGTGTCGATCCCTTGCAGGTCACGCGCGACTTGGGCCGAATCGACCGCCACCTTCAGCGCCCGAGTCTTCGCCAGCGCTCTCAACCGCGGCAGCTTCGCCTTGAGCAGTGGGTAGGCGACCAGCACATCGTCGCCGGGCAACACCTCCGCCTCGCCCAGCTTGGCGACCGTGATCCCGATGGCGCCGGCATCGAGCTGCATCCTAGCGATCTCGGCGATCTTGTGGGTCTTCACGTGCGGCCGGAGCGCGACGCCCCACGTGCGACATTGCTGCTGCATCCGCGCGATGTTGCGCCCCAAGACGTCGAGATCGACGTAGAGGGCAGGGGTGTCGAGGTCGAGCGCGTCCACTATTTGCCCTTCTTTGCAATTTTGGCGATGCACTCGATCTCGACGGCGATCCCGCCCGGCAGCGCGCCCGCCTGGATCGTGGTGCGTGCCGGAAACGGCGCCGTGAAGACGCCCTCGTACACCTCGTTCATCGCGGCGAAATCATTGATGTCGCGCAGATACACGTTGCACTTGACGACATCTTCGAGTGACGCGCCCGCCGCCTGGAGGATCGCCTCGAGGTTCGCAAAGACCTGCTTCGTCTCCGACCGCACGTCGCCGCGCTCGAGTTTCCCGGTGAGCGGATTCGTGCACCCTTGGCCGGCGACGAAGATGAAATCGCCTTCGATGATGGCCTGCGAATAGGGACCAAGCGGCTTGGGTGCCTGCTCGGTCAGAATGGCTTTTCTCAAGTGACGGGGCTCCTCTTTAATCGTTTCCACAGGTGATGGACGGGGAATCCCGCCGCCGCAATGGCGAGACCGTAGAGCGGTGAAAAGTTATGGACCTGAATCTGTCCCCAGACGATGGCCGACAGACCAACGATGGTGCCAAGGATGAAGAAGAGCGGCACCCACGGATACAAAGGCGTGCGGAACGGCCGCGGCGCGTCCGCCAGCTTGCGGCGCAGCACGAAGACCGCTGCGACGGCGAACAGCAACGCGGCCCACTCGATAACCACAAAGTAGGTGATGAGCGCGTCGTAGTCCCTGAGCGCGAGCACCATGACGATCGCGACGGCGCCCACGATTACTTGCGCCGCCCAGGGCGTGGACCAGCGCGGGTGGATCTTCCCCAGGAACGCGAAGGTCAGGCCGTCCCGTCCCATCGCGTACGCGACCCGCGGCTTGGCCAGCAGGTTGCCGTTCAACGCGCCGAAGATGCTCGTCATGATCGCGAGCATGATGAGCGTGCCACCCGCGGGTCCTACAATCGCCGTCACGACGGTCCGCGCGATCGCTTCCTTCTGCTGTGCCATGACGCCGACCGGCATCATGTACAGGTATGCGAGATTCGCGCCGATGTAGAGCGTGACGATCACCAGCATCCCGACGATGATGATGCGCTTCATCAGGCGCTCCGGCGCCTCGACTTCCCCCGCGATCATGCTGACGGCCACCCAGCCGTCGTAGGTCCAAATGACGGCGGCGACTGCGCGCGCCAGACCGCCCCCCTGCACGGCGCCGCCTGCAGTAATGTTTGCAACACTGCCGTGGCCCAGGAGAAACACGCCGATAATGATCGCGGCCAGCGCGGTCACCTTTACGAGAGTGGTCACCCCGCTCACAGCCGCCCCGACGCGCGCCCCCAGCACGTTGGCACCCGTGAGGATGACGATCGAAGCGATCGCGATGATCTGGACTCTCGCGTCGACGCCCGCGCCGAGCAGGTTGAGCAGGAATTCGGCGAAGACCACGGCCAGCGCGGCGACGGTAGTCGGCGTCGTGATCAGCACATACAACCAGCCGAACACGAACGCGGCGGCGTCGCCGTAGGACTCGCGCAGGAAGACGTAGACGCCGCCTGCCTGCGGCAGCAGCGAGGTCAGCTCGGCCACCGTGAGCGCCCCGCAAATGCTGATCAGACCGAACGCCGTCCACAGCCCCATGATGACGAGCGGATTGGGAACGAGCCCGGCGATCGTGGGGGGTGTGCGGAAGATCCCGCTGCCGATCGTGATACCGACGATGAGCGCCGTGCCGCCGGCGAATCCGATGACGCGGCGGAGGTCCTGCGCCCCGGTCTCAGCCATTCGTGTGCTTCAGCACTGCTTCGGGGAGTCGCTCTCCCTTAATGGGAATGTTCGCTGCCGCCGCCTCGATGTCGCGAAGGTCGGAAGAGGTGAGTTCGACGTCCACCGCCGCGAGATTCTCCTCGAGACGCGCGAGCTGCTTCGTCCCGGGGATCGGGACGATCCACGGCTTCTGCGCGAGCAGCCAGGCGAGCGCGATCTGCGCCGGCGTGGCGCGTTTCTTCTCCGCGACCCGCTTCAACAGGTCGACGAGCGCCATGTTCGCGGCGCGGGCGTCCGCGGCGAAGCGAGGGGAGATGCTGCGGAAGTCTTTCGGGTCGAGCTGCGTAGTCGGGTCGATCTTCCCTGTGAGGAAGCCGGCGCCCAACGGGCTAAACGGCACGAAGCCGATTCCCAGCTCTTCGCACGTGGCGAGCACGCCATTGCGCTCTGGGTCGCGGGTCCAAAGCGAATACTCGCTCTGCACAGCGGCGAGCGGCTGGACCGCGTGCGCCCGCCGGATCGTTGGCGCGCTCGCCTCCGAGAGTCCGAAATGCCGAACCTTCCCCTGGCGGATCAGGTCCTTGACAGTGCCCGCGACCTCCTCGATCGGGACATTCCGGTCGACCCGGTGCTGGTAAAGGATGTCGATGGATTCGATGCGGAGGCGCTTGAGCGCGGCATCGGTCACTTGCCGGATGTGCTCCGGCCGTGAGTCGAGGCCGTAACGCGTGCCGTCCGGGTTGATGCCGAAGCCGAACTTCGTGGCGATGACTACCTGGTCGCGAACGGGCGCGAGCGCCTCACCAACCAGCTCTTCGTTCGTGAACGGGCCGTAGGCTTCCGCGGTGTCGAAGAGGGTCACGCCGCGCTCGACGGCCGCCCGGATGATGGCGATTCCCCCCTCCCGGCCAGCCCCAGGCCCGTACACATTTTCGAGGCCCATGCAACCGTAGCCGATGGCTGAGACTCTGAGATCACTCCTGCCGAGTGTGCGGGCCCGCATCATTGGGCGAACCGCAGGCAGACTGGGCTCGGAATCTGGACCTTCTGTTTCGTGGGGGTCAGCGTGCCGTTGGCGGGATCGCGCCCGAATACCACGACCGAATCGGAGCGCTGATTGGCGACGAGTAGCCACCGCCCGCTGGGATCGAGGCTGAAATTGCGCGGCCAGTCGCCCTCGGTGGAGACCGTCTGCTCGAGCGCGAGCGCGCCCGCTCGAGTCACGGAGAACACGGCGATGCTGTTGTGGCCGCGATTCGACACGTACAACGTGCGTCCAGATGCTGCGACGTGGATGTCGGCCGGGTAGTTCGTGCCGGTCCATCCAGCCGGGACCGTCGAACGCGTGTCGGCTGGTGAAAGGGCGCCGCGCTCGGCGTCGAAGCGCAGCGTGGCCACCGTGGAGTCGAGCTCGTTGGCGACGAATACCAGCGGCAGGGAAGGGTGGAAGGCGATGTGCCGCGGGCCCGCGCCGGGGCGCATGACCGCATCGCCTTCCTCTGTATGGCGCAGCGACCTGCCATTGATGTCGAGCCGATAGACGAACACGCGGTCGGCGCCCAAGTCTGCCGCGAGCGCGAAGCGGTTGGTGGGGTCGGGAATGATGCAGTGCGCATGCGGCGCTTCCTGACGCTCGGCGTTCGGTCCCGTTCCCGTGTGCTGAACAACGTGCGCTGGAGCGAGTGCGCCATTCGGCTGGATCGGCAGCAGCGCGACGTTGCCCCCGCCGTAGTTGGCGACGAGCAGGGCGCGGCCGCTCGCGTCCACGCTCACGAAGCACGGCGCGCCACCTCCGGACGGCTGCTCGTTCAGTTGGGTGAGCGCGCCGCTAGCTCTGGAGATGGCGAAGGCTCGCACGGCGCCCTTCTCGAGCTCGTTGACGGCGTAGAGCACGCGCCTGTTCGGATGGATGGTGAGGAACGACGGGTTGGCGCCGGCGTTTGCCGAGCCGACTCGCAGCAGTTCCCCGGACCTGCGGTCCATGCGGACGAGATAGACGCTCTCCGTATACGTCCCGATATAGAGGAGATCGGGATCCGTTCGCGCCTCGGTCATTTTGGTGCCCCCACCGCCCCCCGTATCGCCTTTCCCGGCGCCACGCCCTCGACTGCCCGCCCGTTCGCGACCACTGACACGCCGTTCACAATCACGTGCGCAATGCCGACGGGCGAGAGCGACGGCTCACGGTACGTCGAGCGATCGATCACAACGCCTGCGTCAAAGATCGTAATGTCTGCATCAGCGCCCACACGCAGTCGCCCTTTCTGTTTCATCGCGGGCACTCGCGCCTCGAGTCGCTGCGCCGGCATGAGCGTCATCTTGCGGATGGCGTCCATCAACGAGAGTGCGTGGGCTTCACGGACGTAGCGGCCCAGCACCCTTGCGAAGGTTCCCGTTGTGCGCGGATGCCCGG
>Ga0193723_1000844_pt1 | contig 12097 bp, 6 predicted proteins | sample H2m2metaG_FD_143042 | JGI IMG/M metagenome (GOLD analysis project Ga0193723, IMG submission 143042) | Soil microbial communities from a riparian zone of the East river system, Colorado, United States - H2m2 | ecosystem: Environmental > Terrestrial > Soil > Riparian zone | place: USA: East River... | reverse complement strand
GTCTTGCCCTTGCGGAAGCGGCTGTCGAAACAGCCTCTCTGCTGCGTCCCGATGCAGATGAGACGCACCTGGCGCGTGCGTGGAATCTTTACTGGGGACACCTCGATTACGACGGTGCTCTGGCTGAAGTGGAAGTTGCCCGCCGAACTTTGCCAAATGATCCGCAACCACTGTTTCTTATCGGTTTAGTCCAGAGGCGTCAGGGTCATTGGGAAGAATCCACCCAAACATTTGAGCGCGCCGCTGATCTCGACCCGCGCAATTTTGGCGTGCTGCAGAACATTGCGGGAAATTATGCGACTCTTGGGCGCTATGCTGAACAACAATTGTGGTTAGGCCGCGTGCTGGCTTTGGAGCCTGACGACGCCGTTACGAAAGTAATACTTGCAGAGGTCGATTTTCAGTGGAGAGCCGATACCCAGCCGTTGCATCAAATGATCGAATCAATTCGGAGTACAAATCCTGCTGCGGTACCGCGTATCGTTGATTGGTGGTTCTCTTGTGCACTAGCCGAACGCGATGCCGTGGCCGTAAAAGATGCATTAAGCACGGCCGGCGAGAATCCAGTCAATCTGGGAAACGATATCTTTTGTACTCGACCATTTGTAGAAGGTGTTATCGCCCGAGTGGCGAAGGATGATGACAAAGCCCGCTCTGCTTTCACTGCGGCGCGTGCCGAGCAGGAGAAAATCGTCGAAGCTCAACCCGATTTTGGCCCGCCGTGGTGCGTGCTGGGTTTAATAGATGCCACTCTTGGCCGCAAAGAAGAAGCGCTGCGCGAAGGGCGGCGGGCGGTTGAGCTCATGCCCGCGAAAAAAGATGCGGTGAGAGGTCCGGCGTTGATCAAGTATCTGGCGATGATTGCTGCCTGGGTTGGTGACAAAGATCTCGCCTGCCAGCAACTGGCCATCATCGTCCGTCCTCCAAGCCCCGTCACCTATGGTCAATTGAAACTGATGCCCTTTTGGGATCCACTGCGCGGCAACCCGCGCTTCGAACAAATCGTCGCCTCCCTCGCGCCGCAAGTCCTTGCGAAGAGCTCGCCAAACAAATCGATAGCGGTACAACCGGTGCCCCGGCGTGCAGTCGAAAACTCAATTGCAGTCCTTCCTTTTGCGAATCTGAGCCAGGAGCCGGACAGCGTTTATTTTGTCGATTGGATCCGGACGCAAATTGCCGCCCGGCTGGCGAAGATTCCAAACCTGCAAGTCGTATCCGGCAGTTCGGTCCATCGCTATGGACCCAATGCGCAAGATGCGAGCCAGATCGGCGCGGAGTTACACGTTGCAAACCTCTTGCGCGGCACTGTTCAGAAGGATGGTGACAAATTCCGAATCGCGGCTCGCTTAATCGACGCATCGAGGAAGACGGAAGTTTGGGTGAAATCTTATGACTGCGTGTTTTCCGAGGTGATCGCCACGCAAAACATGATTGCCCAAGAAATAGCCCAGACGCTTGGGATGCAGCTCACTCAACCCGAAGAACGGGCGATTAATGCAATCGCCACCTCGAATCCGCAAGCGTACGAAGCTTACCTGAAGGGACGCTACGTCTGGCTGCAACGGACGTTCGACGCTTACGCCCAGGCGAAAGAATACTTCGAGCAGGCCATTGCCCTCGATCCAAACTACGCTTCAGCTTATGCCGGACTGGCTGACGCCTATCAATTCCTCGGCCAGGAAGTGCAAGACCGCAAAGAAAACTTCGAGCGCGCGAAGAAGGCCTGCCAGCGAGCACTGGCACTAGACCCAAACCTGCCTGAGGCGCACGCGTCGCTTGGTTTGATCGCGATGAACTATGACTGGGACTGGGTGTTGGCGGAACAGGAATTCCGCCGCGCGCTTGCTCTGGACCCAAACAACGCGCTTACCTACGACTGGTATGCCGAATATCTGATGGCTGTTGGCAGAATCGGCCGGAGCATCGACAATATGGAGCGGGCGCGCGAACTGGATCCGTTTTCGATCATTATCAACTCCGATCTCGGAAAAATGTTCTATTTCGCCCGTCTCTACGATCAGGCGGAAGCGCAACTTAAAGAGACGCTCCGAATGGACCCCGATTTTCGGCAAGCGCATCGTTATCTTGGTGGAGTTTATGTGATGAAGCGACGTTTTGACGACGCGATCGCCGAGTTCAAGATGGCGAAGGCAAACGACGAGTGGGATCCGGGATTCATGGCATACGCCTACGGCATGGCAGGCAGGAGAGCCGAAGCGGAGCAGATGCTGGAAGCAATAAAAAAGGTTTTCGCGCGAAGAGGCGATCTTGACAAATTCTCGCTGGCGTTGGCCTACATTGGTTTGGGCGAGAAAGATCGGGCGATCAAATGCCTCCAACAGGAATACGAGAACCACAGCGCGGGCATGACTTCGCTAAAATCGAATCCGGAATATGATCCCTTGCGCTCGGACCCGCGATTTGTCGATCTGCTGCGGCGCGTCCACCTCGCGCCCAAATAAACTTGTTGGGAGCGGTTTAACAAAAGCCAGGGAAGGTAACAAAGCAGTTTAGGTCGAGCAAAGCTCAATCCTCATTTCCTTCTGCTTTAGTCGGTTCCCTCCAACCGTTACATCCGCCCCTGCCGCGTCACCCAGCTCGCGAACATGTTCGGAGTAGCCGTTTAAGCGAAGCCGGTAAACCGCGGTTTGCTTCGTCGTAGCTTTGAGGAAAGTCTGCCTCTTCGAAAGAAATCCAAGCTTTCCGCGTTATATCGGGCCGGATTTCCTGCAGTACCTAAGTGAAGACCCAAATCAGACGACCCAAAACAACGAGAGGAAATTAATCTATGAAAAATCAAAATCCACTAACCAAACTCACGCTGCTGTTCGCAGTGTTACTAACTGTTGGTGCAGCCGGGGCGCAGGCCGACATTCTTCCAGGTGTCAGCATCGGCTTCGCTCCTGTCGGCATAACCATGGATCAGACTGCACGGCTCAACCTCATCAACGTTGGCGTACCAAACGGTATGCTCATCAACTGGCGCTTTATCGACGCCAACGGCGTTACGCTTGCTCAATCCACGGTTATCCTTCCATTGGGTAAGATCGTTTCGGTCGATTTCAAACGGCCTGGGGATCCCATTGCCCAGGCACGAGCCGAGGTGCGAGCCCAAGTCGACATTGTTAGCGCTGGCGTCCCGAGCGAAAGCCTTCGCCGAAGTTTGGAGGTGTTCAACAATGATAGCGGCGCGACCACCGTCTGCATGGGCGGTGGAGGGCTATAAACAAACCGGCGTTTAAAGGCAACAAGGGCCCTAACGAGAAATCAGAGAACCCAGGACAATGCAAGAAAATCGAAGCCAATGAAAAATCAGGACACGGTAACCACAGTCATTGCATTTCTGATCATCCTTCCCTGGCTTGCTCGCGTCTTAGCATCGGCGAAAGCGATCTGCCGAGCAGTCATGGATGGCCAGAAACTGAAAGGAAGAAAGGACGCTGCGCTCTAGCCGATAGTTGAGACAGCTGATAGAGCGACAGACCTAACAGAATGAAACTCCGAACTCCGAAAATCTTCGCGAGCAGGGCGCATTCGCGAGCAGGCGAAGAGAACGAAAGGTCTGAGAATTCAAGTAGGTCTCTGCGTCCTTTATTGCCTTCTGCAGAAACGTTCTGCAACAGAGCCAGGAAACCGCGGCGTGATCAACAGTCAGTTATTCGTAGTCACTGCCGCAACCGCCGTGCAACCGTCGACGTGGCCGCGTTTGTTTCGCGCTGTTTTCCCAAAACAATTAAGATTCCGGCCCGTCTTTGGGACCGTCCGTTGCAAGCATTGCCCGGTCGCAACAGCATCAGCGCGCGACTAGCCCACGTGTTGCATAGGTCGAGCGTCCGCGTGCTCGGCGATCTTCACGGTCGGCGGGTCGGTGATTTTGCGTGGAAGAGAAATTGCGGATTAAAAACGTTGCAGGAGCTGGATTTGCTTGGATCCGCCCTCGCCGACTGGCCTTCGTCCCGCAATCGGACCATTACAGCGAGTCGAGGTGCGAGCGGAAAGGCTTTTGCCGTTCCGAAATGCATTTGGGGGTTGCGGTTCGATGAATTGTCGATCTCAAAGCGTCTGGCAAATGTGGCCCGCTCAATTGGCCTCCGGACCCTGGGCGATCTACATGGACGCACTCATTTTGAATTGCTTCAATACAAGGCTTGTGGCTGGGGCACTCTCACTGAGATTCAGCAACTCGTTGAACGCGCAATTTCCGGCGAATTTGATGTGGCGCGCATCGACGAGTCCCGGGTGGTGGCAGAATTACTGACTTTACTTGAGCAAGGAATAGCAAAGCTTGCCCTTCGTGACAGACAGTTTGTTCTTGCCAGAATCCGCGGGATGACTTTCGCAGAGATTGGTCGACGACACGGCTTTACGCGAGCGCGAGTTCACCAAGCGGTCGTGAATGCGCTTGGTGTCCTCAAGAAGACCTGGGGCCCACGAATACCATGCCTTCTCGAAATGATGAAGGCGCGTTGTTTCTCGATCCCGAATGGTTCGGGACTGACTCCAGCGTTGCTCAGGCACTGGGTAGGTGACGCTTCCAAACGCTTCCGCTTATCAAGAGAAGCGCAGATACGTTTAATCGCGGCGTTGGATAAAAATATCCGCGCGTCGCTGGATTCACACAAGGAAACGATTTGCAGGGATTCGCGCTCGCCACTGGAAATTGAGTAATCCTGAACGCATTCGGAATCGCGCTAGAGATAATCACCTGTTGTCACGTCGTTCGCGGGTAAACACCCGTTATTGCTCGTTCCTTCGTTGCCTTCCGTAAAATCTTTACGTGGTCACATCCCGCCGCGGGCACAAAGAAATTCCACAAATTCTGCCGATTTTTCTTCCATTCCCCAAAACGAATGCGGTAGAGTCGGCGCCTTCAGAAGAAAATGGATAACATCATCGAGGCGAGAGAACTGCAAATTGAGCGCAAGCATTTCTACGTGGAGCTCCGGGAAAACGAGCGCGGGAGATTCTTGCGCATCACTGAAGAAGCTCATGGCCGCCGCAACAGCATCATCGTGCCGAGTACGGGGGTCGATGACTTTACGGCGACGATTGCTGAAGTTCTGACGAACAACGAAGGCGCGCCAGCTTAAACCGCTGGACACTTTCTGTAGAGGCAGCCGTGTCGGCTGCAACCCCCTCCAATTCACAGGCGGCACGCCTGCCACTACAGCTTTTTCCACACGCGACACGCCCGCAGCTACAGCCAATTTTGTTTTCCGTTATTCGGCCACATCGTTGACAGGGCGACACCCGAAACTACTTTGGCCCGTTCGTTCCTTGTCGGTTTTTCGCATTCCTACGTATGGCCAGAAGAAGCAAATCTACGGTTCGAAAATCGCTTCGGCGCACATCAAAGAAACCGAAACTGCCGGCGAGTCGCCGCGCTCGCGTGAAAAAAACGAAAAAGCCGCGTTATGTTTATTACTTTGGCGACGGCCAGGCGGATGGATCAGGCGGGATGAAATCCCTGCTGGGCGGCAAAGGCGCGAATCTCCACGAAATGACGCGCATCGGTCTGCCGGTGCCACCGGGGTTCACGATCACGACTGAAGTATGCACTCACTTTTACGCTCATAACCGGACTTACCCGCGAGAGCTGGAGGCGGAGGTCGCGGCCGCGTTGGCAAGGGTCGAAAATTCCGTCGGAAAAAAATTTGGCGCCAAAGAACGACCTTTGCTCGTATCCGTGCGGTCAGGCGCGCGGGATTCCATGCCCGGAATGATGGACACCATCCTGAACCTCGGGATGAATGACCAGGTCGTGGAGATTGTCGCGAAAAACACAAACAACGCGCGTTTTGCCTGGGATTCATACCGCCGTTTCCTGCAAATGTATGGCGACGTAGTCATGGGAGTTCAGAAACGGCCGGGCGAAGACCATGAACCGTTCGAAACGGTGATCGAACATCTAAAAGATGAACGCTACGGCAAGCACGACTTCCCGGATGTCAGATTAAGGGCCGCGGACCTTAAAGAGCTGGTGCAACGATTCAAGACATTAATCAAAGAGCGCACCGGAAAATCTGTTCCGCAGGATCCGCAAGCGCAGCTTTGGTGCGCGATCGGAGCGGTTTTCGGCTCATGGATGAACGACCGCGCGATCGTGTATCGGCAGAAATACGACATTCCGGCCGAATGGGGCACGGCGGTGAACGTGCAGGCAATGGTCTTCGGCAACGTGGGCGACACAAGCGCAACCGGGGTCGCATTTACGCGCGACCCAGCGAGTGGCGAGCGCGTTTTCTACGGCGAATATCTGATCAACGCGCAAGGCGAAGATGTGGTCGCCGGCGTTCGCACGCCGCACCCAATCGCGCATCTCGCCCAAGAAATGCCAGCAGCACACAAAGCGCTCATGAAATTCCGCGCGCAGCTCGAGAAGCATTTCAAGGACATGCAGGACCTCGAGTTCACAGTGGAGGAAAATCGCCTCTACATTCTGCAAACGCGCAACGGCAAGCGCACCGGGCACGCCGCTGTCCGCATCGCCGTCGAGATGGTCGATGAAAAACTAATTACGAAAAAGGAAGCGGTCCGAAGGGTTCCAGCCGACTCGCTGGCGCATCTGCTCGCACCGATCTTTGATCGACACTCAGCACTCAGCGCGAAGAAAATCGGAAGCGGTCTCGCCGCGGGGCCGGGCGCGGCGTCAGGACACGTAGTTTTCAGCGCAGAGGAAGCGGTGAGACGCGCCGATAAGGGCGACAAAGTGGTGCTGGCGCGCATAGAAACGTCTCCTGAAGATTTGCGTGGGATGATCGCAGCGGAAGGAATTCTCACGTCGCGCGGCGGCGTTTCGTCACATGCTGCCTTAGTCGCCCGGCAAATGGGAAAGGTTTGCGTGTGCGGTGCAACAGGAATTCACATCGATTACGAAAAGCGCACTCTTAGCGCCGACGGCGTGACGCTTAAGCAAGGCGATTACATTTCGATTGATGGGACGACAGGCGACGTTTTCGTCGGCGAAGTCGCCACCGCGCCGTCGGAGATTGTACAGGTGCTCGTCGATCGCTCTCTCGACCCAAAAAAGAGCGCGATGTACCAGCAGTACTCAAGGCTAATCGGTTGGGCCGACGGGTGGCGGCGGCTCGATGTACGCACGAATGCGGACACGCCCGAGCAAGTGAGGAACGCGGTCGCGTTCGGCGCTCAAGGGATCGGACTCTGCCGAACAGAGCATATGTTTTTCGAGGGCGACAGGATCGACGCCATGCGTGAGATGATTCTCGCCGGTACGAAGGACGAGCGGGCACGCGCGCTGGCCAAGCTACTTCCCTACCAGCGTGCTGATTTCATTGGCATCTTCACGGCGTTAAAAGGTTTGCCCGCCACCATTCGTTTTCTCGATCCACCGCTCCACGAATTCTTGCCCAACGATCACGCCCAGCAAAACGAACTTGCGAACAAGCTCGGCGTGGCTGTCGAACAAATCGCTCGCCGCGTGCATGAGCTGCACGAATTTAATCCGATGCTTGGTCATCGGGGCTGCCGGCTCGGCATTGTCTATCCGGAGATCTCCGAAATGCAGGGACGCGCGATCTTTGAAGCTGCGGCCGAAGTGCAAGCCAAAGGCATCAAGGTCCGCCCTGAAATCATGATTCCGCTGGTCGGATTTCCGCGCGAGCTAAAGCTTCAAATCGAAATCGTTCGCCGCGTGGCTGGGGATGTCGCGAAGAAAACGAACACGAAATTCAATTACCTTGTGGGGACGATGATCGAAATCCCGCGCGCTGCGTTGGTCGCAGATCAGATTGCGCACGATGCCGAGTTCTTCAGTTTCGGCACAAACGATCTTACCCAAACAACACTGGGAATGAGCCGGGACGATTCGGGAAGCTTTCTTCCCGCTTACGCCGAGCTGGATATCGTCGATTCAAATCCGTTCGCGTCGATCGATCAAAAAGGCGTGGGCCGGTTAATGGAAATGACGCGCGACTTCGGACGCAAGACCCGGCCCAACATCAAACTGGGAATTTGCGGCGAACACGGGGGGGAACCGGCGAGTGTCAAATTCTGTCACCGGCTGGGCTTGGATTACGTCAGTTGCAGCCCGTTCCGGATTCCGATTGCCCGATTAGCAGCTGCGCAGGCAGCGCTCGAGAGTTAAAAGCTTGGTCACATTTCAGGACATCGAAGCAGCGCGCAAACGAATTGCGGACGCGGTTTATTATTCACCTTGTCCGCCCTCCATTCCGCTGAGCGACATCACCGGCATGAAAATTTTCTGCAAGCTCGACAACTTGCAGCGTACGGGAAGCTTCAAGGAACGGGGCGCGCGCAATGCGCTGGCACAAATGTCGCGTGACCAGCAGAAGCGTGGAGTCATTGCCGCTTCTGCAGGCAACCATGCTCAAGCACTCGCTTACCAGGGCCGATTACTCGGCATACCGGCAACAGTGGTAATGCCCAGATTCGCGCCCCTCATAAAGGTGAGCACTTGCCAGCAACTCGGTGCAACTGTTGTTTTGCAGGGGACGGATTTCGGCGAAGCGAGAGCGCACGCACACAAAATCGCAGCGGAGAAAGGCCTTGCGTATATCAACGGCTACGATGATCCCGCGATCATTGCCGGCCAGGGGACGATGGGCCTGGAAATCGTTGAGCAAATTCCCGATCTCGAGGCCGTAGTTGTTCCCGTGGGCGGAGCCGGTTTGCTTGCTGGCGTTTCCTTGGCCGTGAAAACCTTGCGACCGCACGCGAAAGTTGTCGCTGTTGAAGCGGAGAACGTAGCGAGCTTTTCAGCCGCGCTTGAAGCGGACAAACCGATCAAGATCGCGATGCTCCCGACGCTCGCAGATGGGCTTGCCATTCCGCAGGTCGGCACAAATGCGTTCCAAATTGCGAGACCACTCGTCGATCTGACTGTCACTGTAAGCGAAGAACAAATCGCTCTGTCAATTCTCCGTCTGGTTGAGCTGGAAAAAAGCGTCGTTGAAGGAGCCGCTGCTACGCCACTGGCCGCGTGCGTGTCCGGCAAGTTAGAAGAACTCACCGGCAGACGAGTGGTTCTGTTGCTTTGCGGTGGGAACATTGATCCCAACGTTCTCAGTCGTGTAATTGAACGCGGCTTAGTCGCGGATGGCAGACTTGGTCGATTCACCGCTGTCATCAGCGATCGACCCGGTGGACTGGCCGACCTGGCGGCGCAGATTGCTTCGACAGGAGCAAGTGTTAAGCAAGTCGTACACGACCGCGCCTTCGCCAGCCCGGATGTCTCGGCCGTGAACGTTCTTTGCACAGTCGAAACTCGCGACCATCAACACCTGGCAGAGCTACGCGCGCTATTGAAAAGCCGCGGCGTGGAAATTCGCGACGCGACGTAAATGGTAGGGGCGGTTCACCGAACCGTCCGGGCGATTGAGAGCAATCGCCCCTAGCTTCGCCCGACTTGAAGCGCGATTCGCTTTCCGTAGTCTGCTCCCATGCAACGGCGTGATAAAATAATCGATCCGAATTCCTTCGCACGCCGCCACATTGGCCCGAACGAAGACGAAGTGCGCGCCATGCTCCGCGAGGTCGGCTTCGAAAGTCTCGATTCCCTTGTGGAAGCCGCCGTTCCGAAGAATATCCGGCTGGATCGAGAACTGAACCTGCCGGAACCGAAATCGGAGATCGAAGCACTGGCTGAGCTCCGGGCAATTTCCAGAAAAAACAAGATCGCGCACTCGTTCATCGGGTGTGGCTATTCCGATTGCATTACGCCGCCCGTTATTCAGCGAAACATTCTCGAGAACCCGGGTTGGTACACCGCTTACACACCCTATCAGGCTGAACTCGCGCAGGGCCGGCTTGAAGCCCTCCTCAACTTTCAAACCATGATAACCGACTTAACGGCGCTCGAGATTGCCAATGCCTCGCTGCTTGATGAAGCCACTGCAGCCGCTGAAGCAATGGCGCTTTGTCATGCGGCCGTTCCGAACCGCAAAACGTTCTTTGTCGCCGACAATTGTCACCCGCAAACGACCGCCGTTGTGCAAACACGGGCGAAACCGCTTGGGATTACAATTAAGACCGGTGATTATTCGCGTTTCAAATTCGACGACACCGTTTTCGGTGCGCTAGTCCAATATCCGGCCACTGATGGCGCGATTTACGACTACACGGATTTCATTAAGCAGGCGCATGACGCCGGCGCGCTGGCGGTGGTCGCAGCCGATATCCTGGCGCTGACAGTACTGAAACCGCCAGGAGAATTTGGCGCCGATGTTGCGGTTGGTAATACGCAACGATTTGGCGTTCCGCTCGGATTCGGCGGTCCACACGCGGCATACTTCGCCACGCGCGACCAATACAAACGCCACATGCCCGGCCGGCTTGTGGGCGTTTCACACGATGCGGAAGGTCGCCCCGCCTATCGACTCGCTCTACAAACACGCGAGCAACACATCCGCCGCGACAAGGCGACGAGTAACATCTGCACGGCGCAGGTGCTTCTGGCTGTTATCGCTTCGATGTATGCCGTGTATCACGGCCCAAGAGGTCTGCGGGCAATCGCCGAACGGGTTCATCGCCTAACGAGTCAACTTGCGGATGGCCTGCGGAGGCTCGGCTTGAAAATCACGCGCGAAAATTTCTTCGACACTATCCGCGTCGAAGTCGAATCAAGCGCTCTCACCCTGGAACACGCGCAAAAAGCAGATTGCGACTTGCGCGCGCTTGGTCCGCACGCAGTCGGCATTTCCTTCGACGAAACCACGACCCCTCGGGACCTCAAGCTGTTAATGTCGATCTTTCGCGGCACAACCGTGCGCGATTTTGCCGATAACGATCTGGGAGAGCCGCCAATCCGCATTCCGCATTCCGCAATCCGCACTTCCGAATTTCTTACTCACCCTGTCTTCAACACTCACGAGACCGAGACCGAAATGCTGCGTTATCTCAAGAAGCTCGAATCGCGTGATCTTTCGCTGACTACCTCGATGATCCCGCTTGGTTCGTGCACGATGAAATTGAACGCAACCGCGGAAATGTTTCCCATATCGTGGCCGGAAATTTCCAAGCTGCATCCGTTCGCCCCCACGGAACAAACCATCGGTTATGCAGAGATTTGCGAACTGCTCGAAAACTGGCTTGCCGAAATCACCGGATTCGATGCGATTTCATTGCAACCCAATGCTGGATCGCAGGGCGAATTCGCGGGTCTACTGGCGATCCGCGAGTATCACGCTTCGCGTAACGAAGGGAATCGAAATGTTTGTCTCATCCCGACCTCTGCCCACGGCACTAACCCAGCCAGCGCGACCATGGCTGGTTTCAAGGTTGTCTCTATCGCCTGTTTAAAAGATGGAGATATCGATCTTGCCGATCTGCGCGCAAAGGCAGATGAACACGCTCGCGACCTCGCGGCGTTGATGGTCACGTATCCTTCTACGCATGGCGTTTTTGAGCCTACGATTCGCGAAATTTGCGACATCGTGCACGCGCATGGCGGCCAGGTTTACATGGACGGCGCAAACCTCAACGCACAAGTCGGCCTTTGCCGCCCGGGTGATTACGGCGCAGACGTTTGTCATTTAAATTTGCATAAAACATTTTGCATTCCCCACGGTGGCGGCGGCCCGGGCGTGGGCCCTATTGGTGTGGCGAAGCATCTCGCGCCATATCTTCCGCGAGAATTCATTCTCGACCCTGAGACCGGTGGGATCCTGTTCGGCGAGGGTGGACATGGCAAGCGCCTGCCAAGCAGGGACGACTCCGATTACCGTCACGGCGGAGGAAAAGGCGGTAATGTGGCTGCCGCGCCCTACGGCAGTGCCAGCATTCTAACAATTACGTGGATGTACATCCGCATGATGGGCGCGAACGGATTGAAACGAGCAAGCGAGGTCGCGATCCTAAATGCGAATTACATGGCGAAGCGACTCGATCCCTATTTTCCCGTACTTTTCAAAGGCAAGCGCGGACTCGTTGCGCACGAGTGCATCGTGGATCTTCGCCAATGGAAAAGCGCAGGAATCGAGGTGGAAGATGTAGCAAAACGCTTGATGGACTACGGTTATCACGCGCCGACGGTTTCATGGCCCGTCGCCGGGACGATGATGATCGAGCCAACCGAGAGCGAACCAAAACACGAGCTCGACCGTTTTTGCGACGCAAT
>Ga0193723_1000843_pt1 | contig 12118 bp, 9 predicted proteins | sample H2m2metaG_FD_143042 | JGI IMG/M metagenome (GOLD analysis project Ga0193723, IMG submission 143042) | Soil microbial communities from a riparian zone of the East river system, Colorado, United States - H2m2 | ecosystem: Environmental > Terrestrial > Soil > Riparian zone | place: USA: East River... | reverse complement strand
GCGCCCGAAGCGGCGGCGGAAATCAGCGATGCCCCAGCGTACTTCGGTCGTCTTGTCGCGGCGCGGGCTGAGCGGCAGGATCACATGGTGGTACGGCATGGCCACGGCGTTGCCGCTGGCACGGTCGGCGGCGAGCACCGCCGTGTACGTGTCGGGCGCCGCGCGCTCCATCCACTGGAGCAGCGTGGGCCCGAAGTCGAAACTGACGAAACCGAGCGATCGGGACACGGGGCCGTAGCATTCCCGCTCGATGCGCTCGTTCCAATCGTGGTCAGGCGCGGCGTTGACCTCCACGGGGATAATCCCGGTGCGTGGGTCGTCGCGGGGTGGCTGGTAGAAATGCCCGTGAATGACGATGGACCGCGTCAACCGCCTAGCGCCTCTGCCACTTGAGCGAGCACATCGGGGAACAGCGCGTCTCGCTTGTAGAGCTCGTCCGCGATGCGCGCTCCCGTCTCGAGCTCCCCTTTCTTCAGCGCGTCGATCAGCCGCTCGGCGTCGTCACAGTGCAGCGTGAAGCGGCGCTCGGCGTAGTCGACCACGGCGCCGGTCGAGATGATGAATTGCCAGTCGGACGACTGCGCCAACAGCAGCTCGCGCGCCGCCTGCGCCAGCACGGCCCTAGCCGCGGGCTTCTTGAGCGCCCCCGGCGCCGCTTTCCAGAACGCTTCCTCGAGGGGCCGCAGTCGCTTCCAGGTCCAGGCCGTGCGGTCGTTCAGCCACATGCTGTTATCGCCGTTCGCGCCCCAGGAGCCCGCCGCCAGCTGCAGCGCAACGCGGGGCGGATGGGCCTCGAGGTGCTGTGAGGCCGTCACTGCTCGTACACCACGGTCGCGCAAGGCGCGGTACGTGGCGGCCAGGAAGTCGGGTCCTTCAAACCACCAGTGCCCGAACAGCTCCGTGTCGAACGGCGCCACGACGACCCCGTCGCGCTCTTTGGGCTTCCCGTCCGGGAGACTCTCGAGCAGATGCACGAAGTGCGACGCATGGTTCGTCGCCTGTTCGAACGCGACGCGGGGCTCGTAGGGGCGCTTCGCGCCGAGGTCCACGTTGGGGCCACTGACCCGCCAGAGCTTGAGACCGCCCGGCCAGCGGATCTTGTGGAACTCGAGGTACGCCTCATCGCCCGGGTAGCCCTGGTGCCGGCTCCAGATCTGCATCGAAGAGCGCGGGTCGCGGACCAGCGCCGCGACGGAGCGCTTCGCGCCACGGGTGGAGGGTTTGGAGACGCGATACGCCCGGTAGGGCGACCGTGCCGCTCTACCCGGCTTGAAGTGCATATCCTCCCCGTAGCCGACGAGCGGCGTGCCGGCGTGGGCGAGATGGGCGTCGGTGAAGAAGTAGCGGAAGCCTGCCTCGGCCACGTGCTTCTCGATCCCGGGGCGATAGGCGCATTCCGGCAGCCAGCAGCCCGCCGGGGCGACGCCGAACAATCGACGGTGCTCGGCCTGGCCCACCGCCAGCTGCAACCGGATGCTTTCGTCCCGCGCCAGGAGCGGGAGATAGCCGTGGGTGGCCGCGGATCCGATGATCTCCAGGCGGCCGCGCTCCTGGAGGCGTCGAAAGGCGGCGACCAAGTCACGGTCGAGCGCGCGGAACAGCGCTTGCAAGCGTTTGAATCGGGACCTCCAGAAGTCCACCAAAGGCCCGACCGACGCCGGCACCTCGTCGCAGGCGGCCAGGCGCTGCGTGAAGAACTCCTCCATCTCGCGGGCGAAGTCGGGACTCGACAGCTGGTTCGCGAGCACTGGAGTGAAGCCGATCGTCACCGGCGCGGGCGTTCCCTCGACCGCGAGCTGCTCCAACTCCTCCAACAGAGGGAGATAGGTGTCGAGCGCGGCCTCAGACAGCCAGTCGCTGCCGTGCGGCCAGCGGCCGTGGTTCAGGACATACGGGAGATGACTGTGCAGCGCGAGGACGAAGTCCATTACCGCAGCGCGAGCGCTCGACGATAGAGAGCCAGGTACTGCTCGGCGGACCGGTCCCAGCCGAACGGCCGAGCCATCGCCGCCCGGACGAGCTTCCGCCAAGCGGTGCGGTCGGCGTAGCTCTGCACCGCCCGACCGATCGCCTGTTCGAGCCCCGCCGGTGTGTATTCGTCGAACAGGAATCCCGTCACGCCGTCCGTGATGCTGTCGGTGAGCCCGCCCACGCGGCGCGCGACGGGCACGGTGCCGTAATGCTGCGCGCGCATCTGCGTGAGCCCGCACGGCTCGTACTGCGACGGCATGAGCAGCGCGTCGGCTCCGGCGAGGAGGCGGTGCTCCAGGTGATCGGTGAACATGAATTCGACCGCCACTCGGGTGGGAGCGGCGGCGGCCAGGTTTCCCAACGCCTCGTGGTAGCGGTGCTCGCCGGCTCCGAGAAAGATGAACTGCGCGTCCGTTGTCTCGAGCAGATCAGCGCCGAGGATCAGGTCCAGACCCTTCTGTGCCACCATGCGCGCACTCATCCCGAAGAGCGGCGTGTGCCCGGGCGTCAGGCCATACGCCTTTTGCAACGCCGCCTTGCAGCGTCGTTTCCCCGCAAGCTCGTCGGCCGAGTAGTTCGCGGCGATCTCGGTGTCCGTCTCGGGATTCCACTGCACGGGATCGATCCCGTTCAGGATGCCGGTCAGGCGGTCGCCCATGGCGATGAACGTGTCGTGCAATCCGAACCCGCCCTCCGGCGTGCGCAGCTCCTGCGCGTGCGTCGGGCTGACGGTCACGGCGATATCGGAGAACGCCAGCGCCCCCTTGAGCGCGTTCATGCGGCTGTACCACTCGAACACGCCGACGTTATAGAGCTCCGGCGGAAGGCCCAGGTCGGTCATGGTCTCAGGCGGGAAGTGCCCTTGGAAACCGGCGTTGTGCACGGACAAAACGACCGCCAAACGCTCGTAGAACGGCTCCGCGGCGAGCGCGGTGCGCAGGAACACGGGTGCAAGCGCCGTGTGCCAGTCGTGCGCGTGCAGCACCTGCGTCTGCGGCGCGATCTCGGGCAGCGCCGTCAGCGCCGCGAGACAGAAGAACGCGAAGCGCCGAGCGTTGTCCGGGTAGTCCGCGCCGCTGTCGCCGTAGATGCCCGCGCGGTCGAAGAAGTCGGGATGCTCGATGAAGAAAACCTGAGGACCAGCGGGCCGGGCCCCGTCGGCGCGGTACAACCATCCGCGCTCGGTACGCCCGCCGAGCGTGATCGTGAGCGGCGAACCGGTGCGCTCGAGCGACGGTGTCGTCTCGCGCACCTGCTGATACAGCGGCATGACGACCGTCGTCGGGTGGCCGGCGGCCGCCTGGAAGGTCGCCAAGCCGCTCACCGCCTCGCCCAAACCGCCGGTGCGGGCGAAGGGCCAGTACTCGGCCGTCAGGTGTGTGACGCCGATGCGCTCGGCGGCGGCGATGTGTGGCACGTCCGTCGCAGCCGCGGCTGCCTGTCGCGGCCGGGCCGTGGCCCTGCGCCGGGAGGAGCGAGGGGGAGGGGGGGGAGAATTCGAGACCGGTCTCATCACGCCGTCGGCGGATCGTCGGGCATCTGGCCCTGGCCTTTGATCGCAGGCTCGTAGTACTCGGTCATGTATTGCCGCACCATGCGCTGTGCCGTGAAGCGCGCACCAGCGACGTGCATCGTGTGCCTCATCTTCTCCACCCAGCCCCGGGGGATCCCCTGCGCGTCCCGGTCATAGAACAACGGCACAACCTCTTGCTCGAGCAGACGGTACAGTTGCTCGGCGTCAGCCGCGTCATCTCCATCTTGGCCCGGCTGGATCGCCCAGCCGTTCGAGCCATCGTAACCTTCGCCCCACCAGCCGTCCAGCGTGCTCAGCTGCGGCACGCCGTTGAGGCCCGCCTTCATGCCGCTCGTACCGCACGCCTCGAGCGGCGCCCGCGGCACGTTGAGCCAGAGGTCCACACCCTGAACCATGCGGTGGGCGACGTGCATGTCGTAGTCCTCGATGAATGCGATCCGGCCCTCGAACCGCGCTTCGCGGGTGTGCGCGTATACGCGTTGCAGCACCTGCTTCCCAGGCTCGTCGGCCGGGTGCGCCTTCCCCGCGAACACGATTTGCACCGGGCGCCACGGATTGACGAGCAGGCGCTGCAACCGGTCCAGATCGCGGAAGATCAGATCGGCCCGTTTGTAGGTGGCGAACCGCCGGCCGAAGCCGATCGTCAGGGCCTCCTGGTCGAGCAGGGTCCCGGCGCCCACGAGGTGCAGGGCCTCCTTCCATTGATCCGCCCAGCGCCGCCGCGCCTGCTCCCGGATGCTGCGCATCAGGCTGGACTTGAGTTCATTGCGCACTGCCCACAGCGGGGCGCCGTCCAGCTCCAGCACCTTGTCCCAGATCGCCGGGTCGTCCATCCGTTGCATCCAGCCCGACCCGAGATTCGCGTTGAGGAGGGTCACGAGCGGGTTCGCCATCCAGGTGGCGACGTGCACACCGTTCGTGACGTGTCCGATGGGCACGCCCGCGACGTCGCGGTCGGGCCAGAGCGGCGCCCAGATGCGGCGGGACTCTTCGCCGTGGCGGCGCGACACGCCGTTGACCCGCGCCGAGAGTCGGATCGCCGCGACCGGCATGTGGAAGCGGCCGTGGTCGATGACGGGGTGATAGCCGAGACGCAGGAACTGCTCCCGGGTGATGCCCATCTCCTGCCACACCGGACCGGTGCACTGCTCGAGCTGCTCGGCGGAGAACGTATCGTGTCCCGCGGGCACCGGCGTGTGGGTGGTGAAGACGCTGGTGGTGCGTACCTGGCGGACGGCTTGGTCGAACGGAGTCCCTCGCGTCACGAGCTCCCGCACGCGCTCGACCAGCATGAAAGCGGCGTGTCCTTCATTGGCGTGCCAGACGGCCGGGTCGTACCCCAGGGCCCTGAGCACGCGCACGCCGCCGACGCCCAGAATCCATTCTTGCCTGAGCCGCAGCTCCGGCCCGCCGGCGTAGAGGCGGCTGGACAGCCCGCGGTCGGCCGGGTCATTCTGCTCGAGGCCCGTATCCAGCAGGAAGATCGGCACGCGGCCCACCGTGAGGCGCCACGCCCCGACGCTGACGGGCCGCCCGGACACCTGCACCGTCGCGAGACAGGCGTCACCTTTCGACGTCCGCACCTGCTCCAGCGGCATCGCCGCGACGTCGACGCGCTCCTCGGCATCCTCCTGCCAACCGTCAAGTCGCAGCCGTTGGTCGGCGTAGCCCTTCGTGTAGAACAGCCCGACCCCCACGAGCGGCACGCCGAGGTCCGATGCCGCTTTGCAGTGGTCGCCGGCGAGGACGCCGAGGCCACCGGAGTAGATCGGGACTGAGGTATGGAGTCCGAACTCAGCGCAGAAATAAGCGATGGGCTGCTGTGCGACTTGCGGAGTTTGCGCCGCGGCGACGACGGCGTCGTACAGCCGCAGGAACTCCGGGTCTTGGGCGCAGGCGGCGAGACGCGCCGGCTCGACGCGGCGCAGCAGCTCGACGGGATTGTGACGGGTGAGGTGCCAGAGCGCCTGATCGATGCGGCGGAACAGGGCGCGGGCGTCGCGGTTCCAACTCCACGACAGATTCCCGGCGACCTTGGAAAGGTCTTTGATCCGATCGGGCAGGCTCACAGCTTCAGCAGGGCGCCTTCGTGCTCCAGCAACCAGCGCTTGCAGTCGAGGCCCCCGCCGAACCCCGTCAGCTCGCCGTTAGCTCCGACCACCCGATGACACGGAACGATGATGGGGATCGGGTTCTTGCCGTTGGCGGCGCCGACGGCGCGGGTGGCGTTGACGTCGCCCAGTCGACGCGCCAACTCGCTGTAGCTCAGCGTGACCCCGAACGGAATGGTGCGGAGGGCGTTCCAGACGCGATGCTCGAACGCAGAGCCCAGGGCTTCGAGCGGTAGATCGAACGTGGTGCGCGTGCCGTCGAAGTACTCGGTGAGCTGTTGCTTTGCACGCGCGAGCGATTCGCTCGCGGGCCCCTGACCGTTGTCCTGCACCCAGTCCGCGCGGTGCGTCGGCGGAGGGCCGCGGCGGGAGGTCGGGAAGTAGACGCCCGTGAGAGCGGCGTCGGAGGCGGTGAGGATGAGCTCGCCGACAGGGCTGGGGAGGCGGGTGAAGGCCGTGGGCATCATTGGAAGTGTAACGGGTCCCTCAAGTTCTGTAACTCTCGGTAATAGTAGAGGGCGGTGGGGTGGCGACCCTGGAACCGCAGGCCCGTCAGGAACTCGAGCTCCTGCGGGGTCGCCGTGCCACTTAACGAGTGATCCGCCAGGAACTTCTGCAGTCCCGGTTGCGCCTCCGCATCCCGCTCCACGAACTCGAAGCGCCGCACGCGCTCGGCGCCGCGGCGCAGCACGATCTCGAGGCTGAATGTCGCGAGATCGACGTCCCACGATTCGATCCGGGCCTCGAGAAAGTCGGCGTGCTTGGTCGTCAGGTGCAGGATATCGACGGCCAGGCCCACGACGTCGAGCAATTTGCGAGCGACGAGCCGCTCCAGCTCCCCAAAGGACTGCCGGTCGATGATCGCGCGGATCTGCTTCGCGTGTTCGGGCCGGCACGTCCGCAGGATCAAGTCGCGGACGTGGGGCAAGAGGGGTTCGGGCGGGTCGCCGAGCTTGAGCTTCAGCTCTTCGGTGCGCTCCAGCTCCGCCACCCGGGCGAGCTCGCCGGGCCGGAGTTTCAGGAAGCGATCCATGCGATCGTAGATGTCGGTGCGGTTGGGCGCGGGGGGAGCCTTCTTCCCGGTGAGCAGCTGCGACACGTAGGACTCCGTGACGTGAGCGGCCCGGGCGAGGTCGCGCTGCTCGAGACCCAGCTCCAGGAGTCGCTCACGAATCACGAATGCCACGTCCACGCTGCCATCTCCGCATTAACTGGTATAGTTAATCCATTTAACACATGACTTGTATTACTTGACAATTATAGTACAGTCGGGTACGTTGCACCAGTTGGATAGTGATCGCAGTGAAGCTCATGTCGACGTAAGGGAGTCGCCTCATGTTCGCACGTAACGTCACGCTGCAGCTCAAGACGAATTCCGCTCCCGAGTTCACCCGGAAGCTGGAACAGGACGTCCTGCCGGTGCTGCGCAAGCAGAACGGCTTCAAGGACGAGATCACGTTCGTCGCACCGAACGGCACGGAAGCGCTGGCCATCAGCCTGTGGGAGAAGAAAGAGAACGCGGACGCGTATAACCGCGACGCCTATCCCGCCGTGCTGACGAGCTTGCAGATGGTCGTCGAGGGCACGCCGAAGGTCGAGACCTACGAGGTTTCGAACTCGACGTTCCACAACATCGCTTCGAAGAACTAGGACGCAGGGCTGTAGCACATAGATAGATAGAAGGGGGCGGCGCGTAGCCGCCCCCTGTTTTGCCTAAAGGAGCCGGCCTATGATCGAGATGCACTGTCACAACTGCGGCGGGTTCATCACCGACCCGGGCACCGTGTCGCATCAGGCGCCGTCCAGCGCGGCCCCCGCGCCGCCACACAGCGCGCTCTGCGCCTGTATCCCGTCGGTCGTTTACGGACCGCTGCCAGGATACCTGCCGTGGCCTGGTCTCGCGACCTTCTCGAGTTTCGAGCGCAGCAGGGCCGCCGCGCGCAACTAGGCTCACCCCCTGATAGTTTTCACGGGTCCCGTTCCCACACGGAGCCCGATGCCGCCGCGCCCATACATCCTCAACGAGTTGACTTGGAAAACCGTGAAGAACACGCGCCACGAGGTCGCGGTGTTGCCGTGGGGCGCGACTGAGGCGCACAACTACCACCTGCCCTACACGACCGACAACGTCCAGGCCGAGCGGATCGCCGCGCTGGCGGCGGGGCGCGCGTGGGAGCGCGGCGCGCGCGTCGCCGTGCTGCCGCTGGTCCCGTTCGGCGTGAACACGGGGCAGCTCGACATTCCCCTCTGCATCAACATGAACCCGAGCACCCAGGCGCTGGTGCTACGCGACGTCGCGCTATCGCTCGCAGCGCAGGGCATCCCGAAACTCGTGATCCTCAACGGACACGGCGCGAACGACTTCCGCCAGATGATCCGCGAGCTGCAGGGTGCCGTGTCGCTGTTTGTCTGCACCATCAACTGGTACACGATCGTCGACCCGAAGCCGTTCTTCTCCGATCTGGGAGACCACGCGGGGGAGCTCGAGACCAGCGTGATGCTCCACCTGGCGCCGGAGCTGGTGCGGCCGCTCTCCGAGGCCGGGCCCGGCCGCGCGCGCCGCTTCAAGCTGGCGGCGCTGCGCGAAGGCTGGGCCTGGGCACCGCGCAGCTGGCGCCAGGTGACCGACGACACCGGCGTCGGAAACCCCGCGGCGGCAACGGCGGAAAAGGGGCGCACATACGTCGAGGCTGTGTGTGACAAACTCGCGGGCTTTCTGGTGGACCTGGCGAAAGCTGATCCGGGAGCGATGTACGAGTGAAGCGGGACTTCGACCCGCTCCCCCAGCAACGCCTCGCGATCGAAGCGCCCCTCGGCCCCGTCCTCGTGGTGGCCGGCCCCGGCGCCGGCAAGACGTTCTGCCTCACGCGTCGCATCGAGTATCTGATCACGCAGCTCGGCCCAACTACGATCGACCCGGCGCGCATCTGCGCGGTCACGTTCACCAACAAAGCCGCCGAAGAAATCGCCGCGCGCCTGCGCTACGACGTGACGCGCGGGACGATTCACGCCCTGTGCCTCGCGATCCTGCGGGAGTACGCCGAGCCTGCGGGGCTGCCGAAGGGGTTCGGCGTGGCGGACGAGCCCTACCAGAGCGCCATCCTGGCGCGTCTCAAGGTGGCCCCCGAGCGGCGTGGGGGCGTGCTCACCCGCTTTGGCCAGCACCGGCTGGGGGACTACCCCTTGACGGCCGACGAAGCGCGCCTGTTCCGTGAGTACGTGTCGTATCTCGCGCGGCGGCACATGATCGACTTCGACGACATGATTGCGAAGACCGCAGCCTTACTGAAGACGCGGAGCGACGTCGCGGACGCGCTCGCCGCGCGGTGGGACTATCTGCTCGTGGACGAGTTCCAGGACGTCAACCCGCCGCAGTACGATATCCTGAAGCGTCTCGCCGAGCCGCACCACAACTTCTTTGCGGTGGGAGACGACGAACAGTCGATTTTTTCGTGGACGGGGGCCGATCCGGCGGTGCTGGAGCGGTTCCGGCGCGATTACGGGATCGCGCAGCCCATCATCCTGGACAAGAATTGCCGTTCGTCACATCAGATCTTCGAGACGGCGCGGCGGCTGCTGGCGCGGAACCCGCGGCTGTTCGAGAAGCAGCTCAGCGCCGACAAGCACTCGGAGCACGAGGTGCGGGCGGTGACGTTTCGGGACGAAGACGCGGAAGCGACGTGGCTGATCGAGGACATGGTCACCGATCGGGCGGCCACAGGGAGACTCGATTGGAGCGACTACGCGATTCTCTACCGCAAGCACGAAGTGGGGCAGCATCTCGAAGGCCGGCTGTTGCGCGCCGGGATCCCCTGCCGGCTGGCGCGCGGCCGGTCGCTGATCGAGGACGACGTCATTCGCTACGTGATCACGGGGTTGCGGGTCGTGCGCAATCCCGAAGATCCGGTGGCGCTCGAGGCCTTCGCCCGCGCGGTACTGTCAGAGCACTTTCTCCAGGAAGTGACGGCCGCCATTGACGGCGATTTTCTCGCGGCCGCACGAGCGCTCGCCCGCAGGCGCGCCGCACACGATCCCGACACTAGGAAGCTGTGGCGCCTCGTGTATCAGGCCGAAAACCTGCGTGCGCTGGCCCGCTCGCGACATTCCGTCGCAGCGCTGGTGGATGAGATCCTCTCACAGACAGCCGGTCCCTATCGCAATGTCCTGGAGGAACGGCACGACGAGTTGAGTGATCCGCTCAACTTCCCGGGCGCCGTGGCGCTCGCCGCGCGGATCAAGGAAGCGATCGAGGGGGAGCGACCGATCGTCATTGAGGCGCAGGGGGGGCTCGAGATTGCCCTACGGGGAATGCTCATCGCGGCGGGGGTAAGGAATGTGCCATCCCAGGGTTCCAGCACGTTAAAACCCCGGGGCGCCGCCCCGGGGTTAACACACCCTGGAGAGATTGTGCGCAAAGCTGACGCCGGTGGAAAGAGCCTTGCGCTCACAATGTTCAAAGCGCTTCAGCTCGTGCACGCCAGTGAAGGATCCAGTTTGCAGCGCTACGTCACGTTCGACTTCGAGACGACCGACAAGGACCCGGCCACGTGCGGGGTCGTGGAGATTGGGGCGGCCCGGGTCGTGAACGGCGAGATCGTCGATCGGTTCCACACGATGGTGAACCCGTACCAGCCCATCTCCGCGGAAGCCACCAGGAAGGCGCACGGCTACACCGACGCGGACGTCAAGGACGCGCCGTCGTTCGCGGAAGTATGGCCGCGGTTTCGCGCCTTTATATCCGACGACATTCTCATCGCACACAATGGCCAGCGCTTCGATGTGCCGGTGCTGCGCCGGCTGGCTGCCGGCAGGGAGGGGGTCGAGAGCCTCGTGTTCTATGACACCTACCCCCTCGTGCGATCGCTATCGCAGGACAGCCCGAGGCAGGAAGACATCGCGGCGCGGTTCGGGATCGACGTGGGGCGCGCGCACCACGCGCTCGATGACGCGGTCACCTTGGCGAAGGTCTATGGAGAGCTCGAGAAGCAGCGGGTGATTCGCGCCAGGAAGTCCGTGCTGGTCAACTTGCTGGATTATCTGGCGTTGGGCATGGCGTTGGAGGGCGAGCGGGGCGTGGGGCGTGGTGCCCTAAAGGACATGGAGTGGGACATGCTCTTCGACCGCGCTCGTTACTACACGCTCGGGCGCTACAGCGACGCGCTCGAGTTCTACGAGACGGAGCGGGAGACGACCCGCGCCGAGGCGCCGACGGTCGAAGACGTGATCGAGCGGCTCGGTGGGCAGGGGCTCCGGGCGAAGCTCGCCGCCGAGCCGGATCCCGCGGAGCGCTATCCCGCGGCGCTCGCGCGGCTGCATGCGCTCATGGACAGCGACCCCAGCCTCACAGTCGCCGAAGGCATCGACCGGCTGCTCGAGCGCGTGGCGCTGTCGGCGTCGGGGGGGAGTGTCAACGTGGGGCGCGATCGCGTGACGCTGTTGACGCTGCACTCGACCAAGGGCCTCGAGTTCTCGCGCGTGTACATCGTGGGCGTGGAGGACCACGCGCTGCCCGGCTTCCGCGCGACGCGCGACAAAATCCAGGATGAGATCGAGGAATCGCGGCGGCTCCTGTACGTGGGGATGACGCGGGCGGAAGACCGATTGGTGCTCACCCGGGTGGAGCAACGGTTCGGGCGCGATGCGGGGGGGAGCGGGTTTCTGGAGGAGATGGGGTTATAATAGCGCCCATGTCCCAACCCGATACCAGCGCACGCCTCGCCAAAGCCCTCGGCGCCAAGTACGAGGTCCGCCGCCTCGTCGGCCAAGGTGGCTTCGCGGAAGTGTTCGAGGTCTGGGACAAGGACCTGGAACGCCGCCTCGCGGTGAAGGTGCTGCGCCCCGACGTCGCCTGGACCGCCGGGACGGTCGAGCGGTTCCAGCGCGAGACCCGCGCCGCCGCGCGGCTCGAGCACCCCAACATCCTGCCGATTCATTTCGTGGGTGAAGGCGAAGGGCTCGCCTACTACGCGATGCCGTTCGTGGAGGGGATGTCGCTGGGCGAACTGCTCAAGCGCTCGGGCGGGGGCGCCCTGCCGGCCGACCGCGCGCTCGCCATCATCATCCCGATCCTCGACGCGCTCGATCACGCGCACCAGGCCGGCCTGCTGCACCGCGACGTCAAACCCGACAACATCATGCTCGACAGCGCGCGCGGCCGGCCACTGCTGGTGGACTTCGGGATCGCGCGGCGGCTCGACGGCGAGGCCGGAGCGGGACTCACGCAGACGGGTCTCGTGATCGGGACACCCCACTACATGAGCCCCGAGCAGGCCCTCGGTGACCCCAACCTGGACAAACGCTCCGATCTCTACTCGCTCGGCGCCGTGCTTTTTCAGATGGTGACGGGTAGCCCGCCCTTCGACGGCGAGTCGTCGCAACAGATCGTGGGCAAGCACATCGCCGAGCCGCCGCCCGCGGCGACCGACGTGAATCCCAGCGTGCCGCGCGAGCTGTCGAATGTGATCATGCGCTGCCTCGCGAAGCAGCCCGACGAGCGCTACCA
>Ga0193723_1000842_pt1 | contig 12124 bp, 9 predicted proteins | sample H2m2metaG_FD_143042 | JGI IMG/M metagenome (GOLD analysis project Ga0193723, IMG submission 143042) | Soil microbial communities from a riparian zone of the East river system, Colorado, United States - H2m2 | ecosystem: Environmental > Terrestrial > Soil > Riparian zone | place: USA: East River... | reverse complement strand
CTTGGTACGTCGGAGCCGCCGGAGCTGCGCGGCGCCGACGTCAGCGTCGACCCGGCCACGCTCGTCATGTGCGCCAGACTTCCCGAAAACGTGCTCACGTTGAAGTTCATGACGCTCGGCCCGACGTACCAAGTGGGCGGCTGGGTGTAGATGCCCTCGAACGCCCGCGCCCACCGCCGCTCCACGCCGAACGCCATCGCGAACGGCAGATAGCGGTCGAACAGCTCCGGATGCCCGATGATGATCCGTTTCAGGTTCTCGGATTCGACGCGCCGCAGGAAGTCTTCGAAGCCGAGAACCTGCTCGAGGGCGCGCGTCCCGTCGTCGGTGCGCGCGGGCATGATGAAGCTGAACCAGAGCAGGATGCCGGCGACCAGGACGCCGGCCACGATGAACGGCACGGGCGTCATCAGGAGCCCCGCCGCACGCCCGCCGCCGCCAATCGCGATGATCCCGCCGAACACGACCGCCGCGACCATCCAGCGCGTGCGCACGCTGTCGGGGCGCGCGTGGTAGAAACCGCGGCCCAGGAGGCGGTCGAAGATGCCGACCTTGATGCCGGGCAGCTCGGTGTAGAACTCCTCCTTGAGGTCGTTGAGCTCGACGCGTCCTTCGTGGTGGCGGAAGATGCCGTCGAGCATGCGTTGTTCATGCGGCGCCAGCTCCGCAGCGTTCGCGGGAGGATCGAGCCGCCGCAGGGCATACCCCCGTCCGCTCAGCAGTCCGAAGAGCTTGTTGTCCTCGTACTCCTCGATCTGCAAGTAGCCGCGAACCGCCAGGTCGACCATGGTCGCCGTGATGTCGCGCAGGTCCGCGGAGTTGTCGAGCAGCGTACCCGCCTCGGCGGGGCTGAGGCCGCGCGGCGGCTCGTACTGCACGGCGATGGGGCGCCGCCGGGGATCTCGGCCGCGACGCCACCAGATCCAGAACGCGAGCAGGAAGACGGGGATCGGGATCGTCAGGGGCCAGTTGCTACTCACGAGCTCCTGGGCCCGCGCGGCGGCGGCCGGCTCCGTGACCAACCCCTTGTTCCACCCCACCACGGCGGTGAGGCCTTCGTGAAAGCCGAGGGCGTGGGGCATGACGACGGTGACCGTGGTCGCGCCGGTCGTGACCTTCGCTTCCTGCGCGGTAGAACCGTACGCGCCATTGAAGGCGATCGCGCGAACCCCCTCGGCGCCGGCGGGCAGCTCGATGCGCGCGGCGGCCGTCCCGAGTCCGACGTCCCACTCGTCGCCGGTCACGTTCCAATACAGCTCGTCGTGGTCGTCGAAGAATCGCAGCCCGTTCGCGGCACGGTAGCGGAGCACGACGGTGCGGGTCGCGTCGGAGGCGCCGGGAACCCAGATCTTGAACTTGATGTAGTGCCGCTCACGGCTCGCCTCCACTCGTAGCGGCCGGCCCTCACCGTCCTTAGCGCTCTGCAAACTCAGCCCCAGGGTCCAGTTGAAGCCCTGCGGCGTGTGGTATGTGACGGGGATGGTGCGATAGATGCCGTTCCACGAGCCGACAAACCGCGCGGTGATCGTCTCCGTCACCTGGATACTGGCGTCACGCTCGACCCGAATGACGGCGTCGAATCGGTCGATCGAGTACGAGCGTTGCGCCGCGGCGGGTTGGCCCCAGACCGCCAGCAGCAGCAGCAACGCCACGCGTCCCTTCACGCGCGCGCTCCCGTGTCCACGCTCGGCACGGCGCGCTCGGCGTCGTCGATCCCGAAGAACTCCCGCGGCTTGAAGCGAAAGGTGCTGGTCAGGAGATTCGCGGGGAATTGTGCGATCCCGGTGTTCCAGTCGCGCACTACCGCGTTGTAGTAGCGTCGCGCGTTTTGCAACGTGTCTTCGACGTCGGTCAGCGTGCGCTGCAGCGCCGCGAAGCTCGCGACCGCTTTCAAGTCGGGGTACGCCTCGGCGATCGCGAAGATCTGCCGCAACGATCCCTCCACCGGGTTCTCCTGCTGGAAGCGGGCTGCCGGGCTCGCGCCGGTCGCCTGCAGGGCCCGGCCGCGCGCCGCGACCAGGGCCTCGAGCGTCTGCCGCTCATAGCCGGCGTGTCCTTTCACGACCGCCACCACCTGCGGAATGAGGTCGTGACGCCGCTTGAGCTGCACGTCGATGTCGGCCCACGCGTTGTCGCTCAACTGGCGCAGACGCGTGAGACGATTGAAGGTCACGATCGCCCACAGGGCGATCACGACGCCGACGATGATCAGCACGTTCATGGGGCCAATATAGGGTCAGGCTCGGGCCACGTCGCGGTCGATCACCACCCGTCGGACCTCCCCGGCGAGGCGTAGGCGCACTCGCCAGATCAACACGACCGCCACCAGCATGAGACCGACCGTGAGGCCCCACCACAGCCCACGCGGGCCGGCGCCGAGCCCGAACCCGAGCGCGGCGCTCACCGGCAGACCCACGAGCCAGAAGCCCAGCATGTTCACCACCATCGGCGCGCGCGTGTCTCCGACCCCGCGCAGGATACCGATCGACACGACCTGGATGCCGTCGAACACCTGAAACACGCCGGCGATCGGGATGAGGCTCGCGGCGAGGGCGGCGACCGCGGGGTCGATCGTGTAGATCCCGGCGAGGAAGCGCGGGATCGTGAGCATCACCAGAGCGCTCGCCGACATGAAACCGACGCCGCAGACGAGCCCTGCCGCGGCCGCGAGACGTGCCTCGGCCGCGTCCCCGCGTCCCACGGCGTGCCCCACCAGCACGGCGGCGGCCGCCGAGACGCCCAGCGGCACCATGAATGCGAGTGACGCGAGATTGAGCGCCACCTGATGCCCCGCCAGCTGCTCCGTACCCAGCCATCCCATCATGATCCCCACTACGGCGAACACCCCGTACTCGAGCTCGTACTGGACGCCGATGGGCGCGCCGAGCGCCGCCATGCGTCGCAGCGGTTGCCACGCCAGCGCCTCGCGGCGCAGCGGCAGCAGTTGTGGCCGGAGGGTGCGCCACGCGACCGCGACCAGCAGCAGCAACATCACCCAGCGGCTCACCGAAGTGGCCCACGCCGACCCGACGGCGCCAGCGGCAGGGAACCCCAGTTTCCCGTAAATCCAGAGGTAGTTGAGACCGACGTTGGCCAGGTTTCCGGCTACGATCGCGCCGACGATCGGCGCGACGCGCTTCATCGCCTGGAGGCTTTGACGCAGGGCGCCGAAGAGATAGAAGGGGAGGATCCCGGCGATCTCAATACGCGCGTAGGTCGCGGCGACGTCCGCCACGTGCTGCGGCTGATGCAGCAGGCCGAGTACGGGCCGAGCCGGGAGGAGCAGGGCCGTAGCGACGAGGCTCAGCGCCAGGGAGAGGATCAGGCCCCGCTGCACGCCGCGCGCGACGGCGATGGTGTCGCCCGCGCCCACCGCCTGCGCCACCACGGGGTCGAGCGCCATCAGCGCGCCCATTCCGAAGATCGCGGCGCCGAAGAAGTAGAGATTGCCGAGCGCCACCGCGGCGATCGCCTCGGCCGAGACGTGCCCCACCATGACCGTGTCCGCCACGCCCATCAGCATCTGGCCCAGCTGCACGGCCACGATCGGCAGCGCCAGGCGAACCATGGCGCCCAGCTCGGCGCGAAAGCTCAAGGGCATCGTGGAAATTACTGGCTAAAGCCTTAGCCGGGCAACGACTTCCACGTTCTTACAGGTTCCTGACCGCACTCGACCGTTGCCGCAGCAACCTTTGAGGCCTCATGGGCGTCAGAGTAGTGTCCCCACACCGAGCCGCCGCGATGTCGAGAACGACCGTCCCGCTCGTAGTGCTCGGTCTGGTCGCCGGGCTCCTCCCCCTCGTCGCCCAAAACATCCATTCCACACCGCCCCCTCTCGTGCGCGCCGTCCCGCTCGTGGGGGAGATTCACCTCGACGGTCGCTTGGACGAACCCATCTGGCAGTCGGCGCCTCCCGCTACCGACTTCCGGCAGAACCAGCCCCACGAGGGCCAACCCGCCACGCAGCGCACGGAGGTGCGCTTCGTTTTCGACGGCGCCGCGATCTACGTCGGCGCGCGGATGTACGACGACTCCGGGTCGCGCGGCGTGCGCACCCGGCTGGTACGGCGCGACGCCGATCCGAGCTCCGACTACGTGCAGGTCATCTTCGACACGTATCACGATCACATCGGCCGCCTCTTCTTCCTGGTGAACCCTTCAGGCGTGAAGAACGACGCCAACGGCCTGGGCGGCGGGGGGGACGACTCCTGGGACCCCGTGTGGGAGGTCAAGACGACGATCGACTCGCTCGGCTGGACCGCGGAAATGCGCATCCCCTTCGCACAGCTGCGCTATCCCTCGACTACCGCGGAACAGACTTGGGGACTCCAGATCTGGCGCCAGGAGAACCGGCTCAACGAGCTGTCGCAGTGGGCGTTCTGGGGGTTACAGGAGCAGGGTGGGCCGCCCCGCTTCGGACACCTGCAGGGACTCGTCATCAGGAGCGCTCCCGGGCGCGCCGAGGTGCTCCCGTACGTGGTGGGGCGGTCGGCCAATGCGCCGGGCGATGCTGCCGATCCGTTCTATGACCCGCACGTGTTCGACGGCCGCGTGGGCGTCGACGCCCGCGTGTTGTTGACGTCGAATCTGACTCTGAACGCCACGGTGAATCCCGACTTCGGGCAAGTCGAGGTCGACCCGGCCGTCGTGAATCTCTCCGATTTTGAGACGTTCCTGCAGGAGCGCCGGCCCTTCTTTGTCGAAGGCGCCGGCTACTTCGGGTTGGGTGGGTTCAATTGTTTCTTCTGCTCTAACGTCTCCGACCTCTCGTTGCTGAGCACACGGCGCATCGGCCGGGCGCCGCAGCTGTCGGCGTCCCGGGACAGCCTCGACAAGTACTCCGACGTACCCCAGAACACGGCGATCCTGGGCGCCGCGAAACTCACGGGCCGCACGCCGACGGGCTGGTCGATCGGCGCACTCGATGCGCTGACGCGGCGCGAATGGGCTACGGTGCAGCGCAGCGACAGCGCGCTCACACGGCTGCGCTACAGCGTGGAGCCCTTCACCAACTACTTCGTAGGACGGGTCGCCAAGGATCTGCGCGGTGGCGCCACCGTGATCAAGGCGATGGGCACCTCCGTATACCGCACTCTCGTCGGCGACCCGTTCGCGGCGGCCAATCTGTCGCGCCGCGCCGAAGCGTTCGGACTTGGGACCGAGATGTCGTTCTCGAACCGCAACTACCGCTTGCTGGCACAGGTGGCGGGCACGCAGGTTACGGGTGACGCGGCGGCCATCCTCAAGATCCAGACATCGCCGCAGCATTATTTTCAAAGGCCGGATCGCGGCGCCCCACTCGATTCCACGCGCACCTCGCTACGCGGTCTCGGTGGCTACGCGCGCTTCTCCCGCGAGCAGGGAAGCGTTTTGTGGGAGCTCTCCACGAACCTCCGCACACCCGGCTTCGACAACAACGACCTCACGTTCCTCGGACGCACCGACTTCATCTACATGGGCGGCAATGTATTCCCGCAGTGGACCAAACCCACCAAGTGGTACCGCCAGATGTTCTTCATCGCCGGCGGGCAGCAGCAATACAACTTCGACGGCGACCTGACCGACCGGCAGGTGCAGCTGTTCGGTTACATCCAGCCGCTCAATTACTGGAACATGCAAGGCTTCTGGATCCACCGGCCGAACACCTTGGACGATCGACTGACGCGCGGCGGACCGGTGGTGGGGAAGGCGGGTATCGACGTCTGGAGCACCGACGTCCAGACCGATTCCCGCAAGAACATCGTGCTCGAGGTTTCGGGACAGCTGGTGCACAGCCGGGACGGGTACTGGAGCCGCTTGGCCAACACCTCGATCAAGCTGCGGCCCGCACCGAACGTCCAGCTCACCCTCGGCCCGTCGCTCAGTCACAACGAAACGGGGACGCAGTGGGTTCGCACGGTGCCAGACTCGTTCGCCACCGCGTTCTACGGCAAGCGGTACGTGTTCGCCCAGGTGGCGTTCAACGAGCTCTCGATGGACACGCGCTTCAACGTCACCTTCTCGCCGACGCTGACCCTCGAGCTGTTCATGCAGCCGCTGATCTCCAGCGGTGCCTTCTCGCGCTTCCGCGAATTCGCCGCGCCGCGTGGCCTGCGCAAGTTGGTGTACGGCGTCGATGTGGGCACGTCCACGCCGGTGGCCGCCGGTGATTCGATCGACCCGGACGGCGCGGGTCCCGCGCCCGGATTCGTGATCGGCAACCAAGACTTCACCGTCCGCTCGCTGCGCGGCAACGCGGTGTTGCGCTGGGAGTACCATCCCGGGTCGACGCTGTTTCTGGTCTGGACGCGGAGCAGCCAAATCCCGAACCTGCCGCGCGGGCGGATCGACTTCGGGAACGACTTCGGCGACCTGTTCCAAGGGCCGTCGGAAAACGTCTTCCTGCTCAAGATCAACTACTGGCTCGGCTTGTAATCCCGCTGTGGCATCGCCGCGGCAGGTGTAGCCGCCGATCCTCAAAGCTCGGCCCGCCTGCCCGTCTGACGTGCGGCGCTCCGGCCAGGCGGCCCGGCCCGCTTGTTGCGCTTCACCCGGGCGGGACCTATGACCACCACCAGCAATCCGATTCCGGTCGTTCTCATCGCCGTTGGGCGCGAGCGCTCCCTCACCGGACTGCTCGGCCCCACCGGATACACGGTGCTCGAGTCGACGACGGGCACGCGGGCCCTCGAGCGGGCGCGCGCCACCCGGCCCGACATCATCATCCTCGACACTGAGCTCCCCGATCTGACGGGGCTCGAGGCGTGCCGGCTGTTCCGCGGCGAGCCGCACATCGCGCGCAACGTCCCGATCCTTCTGCTCACGTCGGGTCCACCGACCCCGGACCAGCGCGTCGCCGCGCTCCGGGCCGGCGTGTGGGACTTTCTCCGCTACCCCGGCGACGCGGATGAACTGGCGTTGAAGCTCGAGACCTACATCCAGGCCAAGCGGAATATCGACGCCACGCTCGCCGACGGTCTCGTCGACCCGATGACCGGGTTGCTCAGCCGTCCCGGGCTGGCACGGCGGGCGCGGGAGTTGGGCGCGCTGATGGCCCGGCATCACGGGGCGCTCGCGTGCGTGGTGTTCGCGGTCGAGGCTGCCCCGGCAGACCCGCGGGCGGCGCACCTCCTGGCGCAAACCGCTCGCGTCTGCGACGTCGTCGGCTCGTTGGGCCCTGGCGAGTTCGCGGTGCTCGCTCCTGGAACCTCTGACGCCGGCGCCCTGAAACTCGCGCAGCGCGTCGCCTCGGTCCTGTGCGCCGCACCGGGGAGCGGGGCACAACCCGTCACGCCCGGCCCAACGCTCCGCGTCGGTTACGACGCCGTGGGGAACCTCAAGTACTCGCCGATCGACCCCGTCGCGTTGCTCGGGCGCGCCGCGGCGGCGGTGCGCAACGGCCGGCCCGAGCCCGGCTATCCTTGGGTGCGCCGCTTCGAGGTCGGGGCGGCATCGGCCGAAGACGTCCGCGTCGCCGCGCGCAGTACGCCGCCCGGACTGGTGCTCGAGGACCACGGGAGGGACAAGTAATGAAGAGCGTTCGTCCCGTGCGCGCCGCGCTGCTCGGCGCCGTGGCACTCGTCGCCGTCAGCTGCGCGGACCCCACGACTCCGGCACCGCAACTCAGCGGTGATCTGTTCGGTGACCTCAAGCAGGTCACCGGCCTGCTCCAGTGCACGCCGCTTCCCTACGACTCGGTCACCGCGACAATCGGGCCCGAGGGCGGGACCATTCAGGTGGGCCCGCACACGTTCACGGTCCCCGCTGGAGCACTCGATACGGCGGTGGCGATCACCGCCGTCACCCCTTCGGACACGGTCAACCAGATCCAATTCCAGCCCGAGGGGTTGGTCTTCAATGGTTACGCGACCGTCCGGATGAGCTACGCGAACTGCAATCTGTTGGGCTCCCTCCTGCCCAAGCGGATCGCGTACACCAGCTCCGACGGCGTGATTCTCGACTACCTGCCGTCCCTGGACAACTTCTTCACCCAGACGGTCAGGGGCAAGCTCCAGCACTTCTCCGAGTACGCCATTGCTTGGTAGAGCGCGGCCGCGCGCGGTCACGCCGGCCACAGCATTGCAGCAGGCGCGGGAGCGCGAGCGAGCCGGGTGCCTTCCAGAGGCGATCGAGCGGTACGACGCCGCGATCGCGACGGCTGACCGCTTGGGCGACCACACGGTGCTGGCGGAGGCGCTGCGCCGGCTCGCCGTCGTGCGGCACCACCGGGGTGAGGCCGACGAGGCCCGCGAGCTCTGCCTGCGCAGCTATGGGGTGGCGCTGCACATCGCCGATGATGTCCTGGCCGCGGAAGCCCTCAATACGTTGGGTGGCTTGGACCTCACCACCGGCTCGCTGGAGGAGGCGCATGACACGTTCCTTCAGGCGCTGGAGCTCGGCGGCGCGAGCCAGGCGCTGCGTGCGCGCGTCGAGCAGAATCTGGGAATCGTCGCAAACATTCAGGGACAACTGACCGAGGCCGTGGCGCGCTATGAGCGGTCGCTCGACGCGTATCGCAACGCCGGCGATGTGCACGGCTGCGCGATCGCGTACCACAACCTGGGGATGGTGAGCGCCGATCGCGGACGGCTCGACGCGGCGGACTGCTACTTCCAGGAGAGCCGCTCGTTCGCGGAGCGCGTCGGTGACGTGCACCTGTGGGCGCTGTGCCTGGTCAATCATGCCGAAGTGCACGTGGCGCGCCAACGGTTCGAGGACGCGCGACAGAATGCCGAGTCGGCGCTCGCCCTGTTCGATCAGCTGGGAGTGCGAGCCGCGAAGGCGGACGCCTACCGCGTGATCGGCATGGTGTATCGCGAGACGGGCCGGCCGGCCCTGGCCGAGTCGCGCCTGCGCACGGCGATCGACCTGGCGCGGGCCGCCGGCTCGGTGCTGGGCGAAGCGGAAGCGTCCCGCGAGCTGGCCCTCCTCCACCAGGCGATGGGGCGCAATGAAGAGGCACTGCGGCTGCTCAACACGGCCTATCGGCTGTTCCGCCGCCTCGACGCCCGAGTCGACCTGGTGCACGTCGGGGGGAAGGTGGCGGAGCTGGAGGGCTCGTACCTGGCGCTGGTGCGCGAGTGGGGCCAGTCGATCGAATCGAGCGACAACTACACCTACGGTCACTGTGAGCGCGTGGCGCGGAACGCCGTCGCCATGGCGCGGGCGCTGGGGCTCGACGAGCACGCCGAGACCACCATCCTGCTCGGCGCCTACCTCCACGACCTCGGTCAGGTGCAGCTGCCGCACGAGATTCTCACGAAGGCGGGCCCGCTGACGCAGGTGGAGCTCGAGGTGTTGCAGATGCACCCCATCTGGGGCATCGAGCTACTCGCGAACGTTGATTTCCCGTGGGATTTGAAGCCCATCATCCGCTCGCACCACGAGCGCTACGATGGGACCGGCTACCCCGACCGCTTGAAGGGCGACGAGATCCCGCTGGAAGCACAGATCGTCGGGATCCTGGATGTGTTCGACGCGCTCACCACGACGCGCGCCTATCAGGCGGCGTTGCCGGTGGAGCAGGCGATTGCGGAAGTGACCCGCCTCCGCGGCTGGTGGTCCGATCGCGTATTCGATGCGTTTCTTAAGGTGGTCGCCGTCACCGCGGCTCCGCAGCCCCCCCCCTCCGCGCCCCCCGCGACGAGCGCTGCGGCGGAATCGGCAGGCTCACAGTAAACGTCGTGCCCTGACCCAGGGCGGACACCACGTCCACCTGGCCCTTGAACATCTCCTGCGTGATTTCCCGGACGACCGTCAGGCCGGTTCCCGAGCCCTTCCCGAACGCCTGCGTCGTGAACCCCGGCTCGAAGATGCGGTCGCGATGCTCCGCGGCGATGCCCACGCCCCTGTCTACCACCGTGAGCCGCAGTGATTCGCCTGCCTGACTGAAGTCGACCAGCACGGGCGTCTTGCCCGCTTGGGAGGCGGTGACGGCATTGCGGACGAGATTCGTGAGCACCTGGTAGAGGGCGTTCGGATCGCCCTGCAAGAAGAGGCCGCTCACGGTGATCGTCCCCTCGAGCGCGATGCCCCGTTTGCGGGCCAGGGGCCGCTCCAGCGCCACGCACGATCGCACGACCTGGGCTGCGTCGAATCGCTCCCAGCGCGCCAGCCCGCCGCGCGCGCGATCCTGGATCGAGCGCAGGAACGCGATCGCCTGCTCCATGCCTTCACCCACACCGGCGAGATCCTGGAGCATCCCGTCCCGAAATGCCGGTTCCAACGTTGCCGTCTCCCGCACCCGCCTGAAGCAGAAATCGAGGCCGGCCAACGCCGCGGTTAGCGGGTTCGCCACCTCGTGCGCGATGACGCTCGGTTGCCGGACCAGCTCGGCCAGCGCGTCCGACTCCGGCAGCCTGGGACGGGCGGGGCCCGGCAGCTGGTCCACCAAGCCCAGACAGAGTCCGGCGAGCTCGAGCGTGATTCGCTCGCGGCTGCGACGCTCCACGCCGTCGGGCGGTGGAGCCGGTGGTTGATTCCGCACGGGGGCGACGCACCAATGCCCGGCATCATCCAGCCGGCACCCCACCCAACGGCTACCCTGAATGATCGGTGCACTCCACCGCTCCAGGGTGCTGACGAGGTCGATGCTGGTGGCGGCCCGGGGCGCCGTCGGCGCACTCGTGAGGACCGGGATGATCTCCGCTCGCGCCGAAACCTCCCACAAGCCGACCACGCGTCCCTGCAACGCCACGCTCGCTTGGCGCAAGACCTCGCGCCGGCGCTCCAGCGCCGGATCGCTCGGGGATTCCAGGTTGTTCATCGACGTTCGTCGGAGTGAGGGCGCTGCTAATGCTGGGCGCGACGCTCCAGGAGCTGGAGCGCGCGGTCCAACCTCTTCAACGCGGCGGCGAGATCGGCGCGCTGCTCGACGTGGAGACCATCGGTCTCGAGCAAGTGGTGCAACAGCTGCAGCGAGTTCCGCACGTGCTCCGCGGGAGACTCGATGGTGCGGGCGCGAAGCGCGCGGTTGCGGCGATCCAGGGTGCTGCGCCGCTCGGCGCCGCGCCGCAGGTCTACGATGTGGCGCCGATCGTTGGAAACGTGCGCTAACACAGTGCGGCGCGGCACGGCGCGGCGGTCGACCCCGCTGCGACGGTCGGCGAGGAGGCGACTGGTCGGAAGCACGACCTAATTTGCCATCAACGGCGCGCCGGCGCTACTCGGAGGGTGTGCGTATAAATGAAGTCGCCGAGGGGCGAGTCGTCGTCGTTGGCCGCGTTTCCCGCCACGTCGAATTCCACGACGCCGCGCGCATTCCCGGCTGGCGCCGTCCAGCCCACCGTCCAGCGTCCGGTGTCGCCGTGCAGCGCGGTGCCAGCCTGGGTGTGTTCGACGTACGCCACGTGGGAAAGTGTGTCCCAGATCACCTTGGACCGCCCGTCGCCCGGCGTGAGGAGACCCGCCGCTGTACCCGTGGCGTCGCCCTCCGCGAATCGGGCGGCGAGTTGAAAGCCGGCCCGCAGCATCCCAGCGCGCCGGAGTACGATATCCAGCTGGTAGGTTCGGCCCGGCTGGTAGACTGCCGGTGCCCCGGCAATCGACAATTTCCCCCCCGGCTCGTTGAGACCGGCGTCCGAATGACATGCCCGGCAGGTCGGCTCACCGAAACCGCCGGTGTGCGCGGGCGGTGGACCGTCCTTGTAGAGCGACAGTGCCGCCAGCGAGGCGCCCGCCAGGGCCAGCGCGCCGAGGTTCCCCCCCCAGGACACGCTACGGGACGGGTGTGGCTGGGACAGCCGGCAGCTGGGCCCGGCCGATCGTATTGGCGTCGCTCCCGAACCAGATAGCGCGCGCGTGCGGGTCGAACACCATGTTGCGGATCGTGCCGCCGCCGCTCGGGACATCGGCTCCGGGCAGGAACCTGTGGGTCCGGGTGTCGAACCCCACGAACCGGTTCGGCTGCGAGCCTGTTTCCACGACCCAGATCCGGTCCTCATCGTCCACGGTGACCGCGTAGGGCCGCGCACCCGCGCCACCTGGCAGGGGCCACTCTTCGACCTTCTTGGTCTGTGGGTCGAACCGGCCGAGCCTTCCGCCGGCGTAGTCACCGTACCAGACGGCGCCGTCGGACGTGATCGCCATGCGCCGCGGCCGCGCCTCGGCGCGGGGCAGGGGGTATTCGGTGAGCGTAAACGTCTCG
>Ga0193723_1000841_pt1 | contig 12128 bp, 10 predicted proteins | sample H2m2metaG_FD_143042 | JGI IMG/M metagenome (GOLD analysis project Ga0193723, IMG submission 143042) | Soil microbial communities from a riparian zone of the East river system, Colorado, United States - H2m2 | ecosystem: Environmental > Terrestrial > Soil > Riparian zone | place: USA: East River... | reverse complement strand
ACAGAAGGATAGAATGATAGAAATGGGCCAAGAATCTAGAGTGTCAACATAATAATAATTATGTCTATATATCTAATTGATAGACTTATCTTATATTATGAAAAAGGAGTTAATCGTCTCAGAAATTGAGGGCCCTCGACACGGTAGTCCTTATGTTTACGTCGTATTGACTGATACTAGAAGTAGTTTTATTGCCACTAGAAGACAAGTTGGATTTCCAGAAAACCATTTTGGAATGACAACAACAGCAATACCCATTACTTCGTTAGACGATTTGAAGGATTTACCAAAGAAAATATCTGAAGCAATAGAAGGCGCATTTCGTAGTGGCAGCAGTAGAGGTGAAAAATCGTCACGAGATTCCACTGTCTTTAAGACGAACGCAACAGAATTTGAAGAACTTGGTATAAAAATAGGAGATAAGATTACTCTGGAAATTAAGATATCTAATAATAATGACATTAAAGCCTGAGAATCAGATTAATTAAACTTTTGGACGCTAGTCTAGTCTAGCTATTCTAATACGTTCTCTTATGCTTGCGTTTTTGATAATATCATAACACCATGAGCAATAAGGACACCTATGTCTATGTCTGTTCCCTCTTGCCTTTCTAGAATCTCAACTGCATGGTTTGAGAGAAATGACGGTAAATCTTGTTAGTAATGGTTGCAAAATCCTGTCTGCGTTATCAGAGCTAGTAAAAATTGGAAGTAGTTTTTGCTCATGGAAGTGAAAGCAGTAGATATAGCCCTAGGAATCGTTATGTTGCAGAAGTGCTTCAGCAGAACTTATTGATCTTCAAATAAGTCATCTTCGATTTAACATAAACCTCTACTACTACTCTATAAAGTAGCCATGTCTACTACTGAATTCACCCATGATAATTCTATCAAATTAATATTAAAATCTACACAATTGTTATTATCTGCCTCAGCTAATGTATAATGAGGGATTTTATCCAATGGGTAGATGGGACGAACCGTTTGCCGGAAGTGGTAGCGGTGGTGGAAGTGGGATTCCCAGAAGATGGAATCGAATTAGAATTACCAAACTTGCAATAAGAGTGGGTTTTATTATAGTTGCTGTAGTATTCTTATCTGTATTCATTCCAAGGTATGGATTAAACATAGAAATCATACAACGAAGCGAAGCAGCAGGAGCAATACAGACCATAAGTGTAAAGATATCAAATAACAACTTTGAATCGCTAAACAATGTAATTGTGCAGTTCGGTGAGAAAGGAAGAATTCAACAGATAGGGAATATGGGTCCATTTTCATCAGTTATGATTACTCCAGAACCTCAAGATATGAATTTTGGTAAGATAATAGTAAAAGCAGATAATGGAAAAATACAGTCTGTCAAATTTAGATAAAATTAGTAGATCTAGAAGCAATTAAACTACTACTCCCACGATATATCAAAAGTTTTTGACTTCTTGTTCCCACACTAGACGGTCTAGACCCATATCCATAAAAAAAGAGGCAATAAGATCACATAGAAATAAGGAAAGAGAACGTTGAAACCAAACAATATTAATCAATGATATGAAGAAAACCAGTATATCAAGAGAAAGGAGAAGTGGGCCAGGAATCTAAACAGAATTGCAGAAACAGAAAAAGACAAGGTTAATCTTGCAATAGTAGCTGCAAATCTGTGTGGAAAGAAATAGCTAACCTAAGGAGCAGTAGGAAAGATTTTTGCTTCAGCTTCAGCTTGAACACATACTACACTTTCAGACTTTTTAGGCTAGACCTGATTTTAGAAAGAATATATGACCGTGCATGTTTCTTTCATTTTCTGATAGCACAATACCAGTCATTCCTTTAAACTGTAGTGCATTAACAACGGCCTTTCCACCATAATGATTGTTAAAGTAAACCCTAAGAACTTTTGTCTTCTTATCTGGTTGATCTTCCCAACCCGGTTGTGTGTAGCTATCTACTTTTTCTATAATAATCTTCCAATCAAAGCGCTGTGTATCCTAGAGGTATATTTAAGTAAAGTCTATCTTTGAGTCCAAGCATCTTAACTGCTGTGTTCAAGGAATCTATTGCTCCTCTAAGGTGCCCATTTTTGGTCAGCAATTCTCCCTCAGTACGTAGTTGTTTCAATGCATCTGACTCTTGAGAAGTCATGTTTGATGATTGTATGGCCTTATCAATTAGTTGTATCCCTGTTTGTGCTATGTATTCTCTCCAACTTCCATCAAAATTACTAATATCTTTCCTACCAACCACCAATGCTGGTTCGGCTAGAACTCCTAGCATTGTTGTGCCATTTTGTAGTTTAATCTTCCCTATTGAAAGGCCTGGCGGCTCTTTTGATAACAACGTAGCAACACCATCGGCTGGAACGCTCCATATTTCGACAGCCACAGGTACGCCGTTGGTCGCATTGGCCGGAAGACGTACCATTGCTGGATGTATATCATTAACGGAATATTATCTATAGGCTGGCTCTGTTTGGTCTTCACGAACAAATGTAGCACCTAGGTTTACGAGATTTGGTTCAAGCTCCAGTCCACGCATCAGAGTACCGTTTACTGCAATCAGAACTTGCTCTTGAGCCAAGACTGCAGGGACGGTTGTGCAAAAACCGCAGCAACTAGCACTACTATGCTAGCAAACACTTTTACCTTTTTGGTACTGTTCATCTCAATAGAATATCAGGAACAAATACAAATAATTTAGAGTCCCAACTTACCTTATATAACATTGAGTCCACTTTTTTAAGGTGAACTTGTTAAATCATTTTTGTATTTCTATATATTACTTATCCTTCTGAGATTATTGTAACATTATTAGTTGACATTAACAGATCTCTTCATAATGATTCTATAAATCTAATTCATATTCTGCCCTTCCATTATATCGAGCAAATGTTTGTAAAGATAATATAGATTGTAGAGAGAATAATTCGAGTATTAGTTGGTATTATACTGCCAAACAAACAACAAAAATTATCTTGTTTTTCCATGATTAACTTGTAAAAGCTAGAACGTAATAATAGCAATTAAATAAAGACATAGTTGACATTCAAAGAACCTGATTATGAAAAAAAAGAGTAGAGGGACAAGAAGAAGAAGAAACCACAACAAACTATGTTTTTGAAGCGTCGTTAGGCAAGACACCAATTTACGAGATTACATAGGCGGGCTTTAACAGAAAATGTAAGTCTATGTAAAAGAAAAATTAGTAGAATACCATCAACGCAAAACATAAATCATGAGCTCATATCGTGAGCAGCGTCGATACTATTGAGCAACATTGTCATCCTCAAGCTTTTTTGTAACATATTATAAATGATTACGAAAGTAAATGATTACGAAAGAAATTTGTAAGAGATAATGTTTACACTTAAAAAAGTAATCTCTCATTAATGCCATAGGCAATATTGGTAGTCATGTCCAAAAGGAAGAAACGATTTATCTACAGTCATTGGTTGTTGTCATCTATATGAGAGCCAATCTGCTGAACGATAAACCTCTGATGATTGGCTACTTATCAGCAATTATAGCAGCTTTACTATTCGGCTCAGTCTCTACAATTGCAAAACCGATATTATCCAATATCAGCCCTCTGTTGCTTTCTTCTCTAGTATATCTCATCTCTGGATTGGCTTTAACTCCAGTTGCACAACGTATCAAATATTCCTTTAGAAGGAATGATTATCTACTTCTAATTACAGCTTCAATTTCTGGTGCAGTAATTGCACCAGCTATGTTCTTCTTTGGTCTTAAACAGACCACAGCGATAGATAGCTCCATTTTATCGAATGGCGAAATAATCTTTTCAATTCTACTAGCGATGGCATTTTTTAAAGAAAAACTAAATCGAATTGGATATGTCGCAACGGCCTTAGTTCTAATAGGCTTAGTCATTGTAACAACGAACCTTCAATTTGATAGTTCTCTGCAAAAGATAAATACAGGAAATTTACTAATCATTGGTGCTACACTATTTTGGGGCTTAGATAATAACATAAGCAAAATTATTAGCCATCGGATAGACGTTACAAAAATAATACAACTAAAGTCATTTATTGGAGGTATAATTCTACTTGCTTTGGTTTTTCTCTTAGGGATTACAGTAAGCATTAGTATGCCACAAATACCATACATTCTTCTGCTTGGAATTGTTAGTTTCGCTGCATCGCTATATTTCTTTTTGCATAGTTTAAAGAGAATTGGAACGATCAATACTATGTTGATATTTTCACTTTCTTCTGTGTTTGGTCTTGTTCTTGCTTCAATATTTTTGTATGAACAGATATCTATATTTCAAATAATTGCAACCGGAATTATGTTATCCGGCATTTATCTAATCTACCGAAACAATCACCACAATACGATGGTTAACAGATAATATTGGAATAGTTTTGATGTTAAATACACTCTGGACATTGGGAAAATAAAGGAGCTCGTATTATTTGGTCTAGCATATTGGAAACTTGATTGTAAAGTATTGTAATTACATGCTACAAACGCTCAAGACAGGAGAGAAACGATACATGCACTATCATTGGCAAAATAATGCTATAGAATGAAGTTAGACATACTCACTAATGCTAAGAAATATACAGCGATAGTATAACAACTATTCAAAGATAAGACATAATGAAGACACAACGACAAGCGAAGACAAAACCAAATTGGAAGATACATGCATACTACTTGGATGCTTGTAATTGTGACTGGGGATGTCCGTGTCAATTTAATGCAAATCCCACACATGGAAATTGTGAAGGACTAAGTGGAATTCACATAATAGATGGCAACTTTGGTGATGTTGATAATAATGATATCAAACTAAATGGACTTAATATGGCATTTATTAGTTCTTGGCCTGGACCTATACATGAAGGCCATGGTAAAGCATCATATTACATAGACCATAGGACTAACGACAGCCAGTTTGATGTACTATCGAAAATTATTACAGGGAAAGCGGGTAGGGGCGGTCCTTTCGCACTCTACGCGAGCATTATAGAAGAATATGATGAGCCAAGAAAAGCGCGGATTAGATTTGAAGTAAAAGGCATTAGGAGTCATATGACTATTGGCAACAATAATACTGATGATTATATAGTAGATGCATGGCTCGAGCCTATAAGAAATCCAGTAACAGGAAAGATTCATAGAGCAATAATTGAATTACCTGAAGGTGTTGAGGCAACTAGAATGGATCAGGCGTCTACAAAGAAACTTTTGGTAAATGATAGTCATCTTCACTTAAGATATGGGGGAACGTATGGAAGTTTTTCCGAAAATGTTTGGAATGGACAATAATAATAGTAATAGCGAATCCAGTCATCATCTGGATCTGTAGATATCTCTACTACTGTTGATCGCGATATCAACACGTATATCAACAAGGCTCAATAATATATCGTGTTAAAAACGATATACGAAACTATGAAGTCAAAGAGTTAGAGACTAGACAGATTATACATTATGGATAGCCTCAACGAAATTACCGATTTTGGTGTAAATATGCATTATTTAATCTTGGATATTTAGTTTCTGCAAGCAGTTGGCATCGGTGATATTCAAATTCAATAGTTGTAAGATGACTACTGCATAACAGCAAGTGTCAGACTATACATCGATTAGGCCGGCAATAGCATTAGATAACGTAGGAGATAGGTCAACCCTGGCACATTGCCCTGGAATGGAATTTGTTGCAATTAGTTCTCCTACGCCTGCAGCCTCTATTCGTTGTAGAGCATCTCCTATTATTAGTGCATGTGCGCACATAGCATAGATTTCAAGACATCCATTTTCCTTTAAAACCTTGCATGCTTTAACTATGCTACCGCCACTACTTATAATGTCATCTATAAGAATCACATCTCTACCGCTGATATTATAGTCTAGTTTTTTGTTAACCGTTACTTCGCCTGTACTTCTATCACGAAATTTTTTTAGAGCTATCATGTCAGTTCTCAAAATCTTAGCCAATTCTTCTGCTCGTTTAGCTCCTCCTCTATCCGGTGAAACTATTATTGGTCTTCTGAGTTTCATGTTATTTATAGCATAACTAGCTAAGGGAGGAATTGAAGATACATTTTGAACATCAATTGTAAAATATGATAATGCTTGTATGCTGTGGAGATCTACCGTTATTAATTGTTGTGTTCCTACAGCTTCAAGTAGCTTGGCTACTACTCCTATACTGACAACTTCACCTTCCAAAAAAGCTTTGTCCTGTCGTGCATATGCCAAATATGGAATAACAGAACATATACCTAATGCGTTATCATCATTACACTTTTTTATCATCATTAACATTTGAAGAAGATGTCTGTCGGTAGGTGGATAAGTTGACTGTACTATTACACAATACTTTTTTCTTATATCTTTGGTTATTTTGATTTTAGTTTCACCGTCAGAAAATATATGAACATCTACTGGTACTAAATGTGCTATACTTTCTAGGGCCTTAGCAATTTTTATAGCTAGATCATAAGATGAAGGTCCAGCTAGTATACATACATCTTTTTCCAAGGGCTTAACATAATTTTTTAAAGATGTTCTTAAAATACTTTACAAATTGTACGACACTAGTTGGTCCTTCTGGATAAGTTATTTGACATAAAGAAACATGAACTCTTATGCCTCAAATCAGAGTTTGTTGGTCTGCAAATAAAAGTTTAGGCAATAGCATCTCTATGTTTTTCATTCCAGTATTTTGTAAATTTATCTATAATTTCTTCAAGTTTGTGGTTATTGAATCGTAAGCCCATATGAAAAGTTACTGCATATTGCGGTACATTCTTGACAATACCTTTTTAGTTTCTGTATAACATATGACGGGTCATATCCATATGCCTCTCCTACTATCCATTTTTTATAATCGTTAATTTCAGAGTAGAGAGTATGTTGATGTCCTCATCATTTACATTTAATATTTTCTTCAACCTATAAAACCATTCTGGTGTGATCTCTCTAAGCGTCAAGTATCCTTTATTTTTATTATCAGTTGGATCTACAGTAGCAGTCGTAATCTATCCGTCTGTTTTAGATTGTGACTCAAGTATAAATGCTAGTAATAAGACTACAGCGATTGACATTACATCCTGCACGCATTATTGCATATTGTCATATTTGGAAGTGTAAAGCCTACCGTAAAAAAATCAAGTTTTAGCAGGAGAAGAAGAAGAAGGAATACCAGCATCGCTTGTATCCATACCACTTCGTCCTCTGGTTGCAATCTCAGGTCTTCCAAATTCTTCTGATACTCGCTTGTACATGTTTAGCTCTTGGATTGATAATGGCCTAATCTTTTTCATTGCCTCTTCAAAGTGACGCATATGGACCTTAAGTTCTTGTACGTGTTTGTTTGCTTCCTTTGGATCGTGATATTTTGATACATGTTCCCGCAATGCAAGCATAACTGCTGCTGATGATAGTGATGCGATATCAGCGCCTGTGTAACTATCTGTGTGATCTGCCAATTCTTCAACCTTAACATCCTCAGCTAATGGTTTCTTTGTTGTATGGATTTTTATTATCTCTATCCTGGAGTCACGATCTGGAGGAGGTACATAGAGCAATCTATCAAACCTGCCTGGCCTTAACAATGCAAGATCTATAATATCAGGCCTATTAGTAGCGCCTATTACTATCACGTTGGTTAATATTTCAAGTCCATCTAACTCAGTTAATAGTTGGCTTATTACCCTTTCAGTAACATGGGAATCGCCAAAATCAGCTCCCCTGCTGGGAGCTATTGCATCCAGTTCATCAAAGAATATGATGCAAGGAGCCGCCTGTCTTGCTTTTCTAAATACTTCTCTCACTCCTTTTTCTGATTCTCCTACCCATTTTGAAAGAAGCTCAGGACCTTTGATACTAATAAAATTGGCTTCACTTTCATTTGCTGCAGCTTTGGCCATCAAAGTCTTTCCTGTTCCCGGTGGACCGTAAAGCAATATTCCTTTTGGAGGAGTAGCATCAGCATATGTAAATACTCCTTGATATTTGAGAGGCCATTCTACAGCTTCTTGCAATTCTTGCTTTATGGATGGTAATCCACCGATATCTTCCCATTTCACATTTGGAACCTCTACAAACACTTCTCTCATTGCAGATGGCTCCATTTCTTTAATTACACCCATAAAATCTTGCATATTGACGATGATTTTCTTTAATGTATCTGCAGGTATGCTCTCAGATGATAAATCAATTTCTGGCAGCACTTTTCTTAACGCTCTCATTGCTGCTTCTTTAGACAACGCTTGTAGATCAGCTCCAACAAAACCATGAGAAATATCAGCAAGCTTTTCTAAATTGACATCTTTATCAAGGGGCATTCCTCGTGTGTGAATTTGTAATATTTCTAATCTACCATCTCTATCAGGAACGCCTATCTCAATTTCCCTGTCAAATCTACCAGGACGTCTCAGTGCTGGATCAATTGCATTTACTCGGTTTGTAGCTCCTATAACAACCACTTTGCCACGGGAAGACATGCCGTCCATTAATGATAACAATTGTGAAACGATCCTTCTCTCAACCTCTCCTGATACTTCCTCTCGCTTTGGAGCAATAGAATCAATCTCATCTATGAATATAATCGAAGGAGCATTTTTTTCTGCCTGTTCAAATATATTTCGTAGTTTCTCTTCTGATTCTCCGTAAAATTTGCTCATTATTTCAGGCCCTCCTATTGTGTAAAAGTTGGCATTTGTTTCATTAGCTACTGCCTTTGCCAATAATGTCTTACCAGTTCCAGGTGGTCCATGAAGAAGGACTCCTTTAGGTGCTTCTACTCCTAATCTCCTAAATAATTCGGGATGCCGCAAAGGCAGCTCTATCATTTCTCTGACCCGAGTTACCTCTTTTCTTATTCCACCAATATCCTCATAGGTAATTGAGGGAACTCCACCCTCTTTTGTTAATTGTACTGCCTTTGCGCTTTCTTCAGAAACTGTAATCTTAGTTGAGTTGCTAACGATAACTGGTCCTGAAGGATTAGTAGAAATTACGACAAGGTCTATTCTTTGACCCATTACGTTTATAGGCACTGTATCGCCTTTGGTCATTAGTGTCCCATTCAGGTACTCTACAAGATACTGTTCGGCACCTACTATTCTGAGTGGTTCCGTCGGCGCAAATGTTATGCTTCTGGCAACCTTTGATTCTACTTTTCTAACATCTACAGTGTCGTTAATACCTACATCAAGCTTATTCCTTGTATAGCCATCAATGCGAACCAAGCCCTTTCCTCTATCTCTCTCCTTTGCTGGCCAACTTAGAACAATGCTTTTCTTTCCAAGTGATGACAATTCTAGAGCATCGCCAGTAGAAATACCCATACGTTCAGCTACGTCAGGATCTACACGTGCAATTTTTCTCCCTACATCATGTTGCTCCGCTACTTCTGCAACTTTTAGCGTTGCTACTTTGGTATTGTTGGCATTAATATTACTACTACTATTATTTTTATTATTAGAATTATTGTCGTCTTTAGCTTCTGAAGACATATCTTTTTTCACTTGCTCTCATCTAACTAGTCCAGAACTTAAAGGTTAGCCATTATTTTCGTTAAGTTCACAATATCAGGAATAATATGCAATCATATCTTATAGTTATTAGGTAATAATCGATAATAAACTCAAAAAAAGTAGCGTAATATTATGGGGCTGTTTCTAATATTCCAATTCCTCTTCGTTACGGACGCTAAACTGCCAATAAACTCATCTCAATAGCGAAATAGTGAGGAGAAATTTTCGCTTCTTAGAAAAATATTTGAAATAATGCCTTCAAAGTAACAAAATCTATATCGCTAGCTAGCAAAATACGGCCTGAAAATAACTGCGTTCCAAAAACTGAATTACAAATAGCAACTTCGCGGTCAATCTCGTAGTAGTTTTCTGATCTCTGATTAAAGAAGAATTAATGATGGTGAAGTACAATTGATTTCGGAAATCTAGAAACTTTGAGTAGGGACTGATGGGATTACTTTAGCATAAATATCATAATACCAATGAAGTTGTTCCGTAATAAGTTGGATAACCATTAAAAGAACGATATGATTCCTTTTGCATCTAATCCATACTGACGTTTTATTGTATTTGGATGCTTTATCTCCATAGGCACTAAGGCAGCAGGTATCCATGATAACAACAGTCCAGGCCTTTTATAGACATTCCTTTACTATTATTAGAATTGATACTAAAAATATTACATACTGACTTCTATCTATTTGCTATCTGTTATTTATTGAAATCACTAATATTCTCTAGCAGTTAGTTCATTTTGAAATGTTAAGGAATAATGACTTCGGTAGATTTATGGCTATTGCAGCAGTATCTACGATGCTTCTAACAACAACTTTGATATTTATGATATCAAATATTGCCATAACACCAACAACTAATCAATATCAAGCATTTGCGAAGAGCAGTCAGAGTGATAAAAATACTTCTGCTGAAACTGTTGCTAAGCCTACGACAGAAAATGATGGAACAGGAACAGAAACTGACCACGTTGCAATAGTAGGAGTAAAGCATGCAAGGTCATTTAGTCCTAATCCAATAGATGTCAGAGTCGGAGATACAGTAACCTGGACTAATGATCATCGTGAATCACATACAGTAACATCAAGCTCCGGATTCGATTCAGGTATTGTTGAACCGGGCCAGTCTTTTAGCCATACGTTTGAAAAAACAGGTACTTTTCAATACTACTGCGAACTTCATCCATCTATGGTAGGAAAAGTTAATGTAAGCTGAGCATCTAGGTTCGAATCATTCCTTCTTTTTTCTTCCAAAGCCAAATCGTAGTAATCAAATTAATACCAAAACTGAACAGACAAACGTAACGCAATTTTTCAAGTGCATATTGTTTTTAAGCGATATCGGCCAGATAACTCTGAAAAATGAATGCTGAGGAAGCCAAGGCATTTCTGAAGGATAGAGGAATACCGACTATAAATTATCCTCACGGTTACCTGCTAAAGGTATCCAGAAGGGAAGGCAGTCCATCACGCCGTATAGAGATGGATGAACTGGATACGATCCTAACATTAGGCATAGTTAAACTGATAGCAGTTGAGGACACTGTAGGGGACATCCTTATCGAAGTTGAAAGGAAGGACCTAATCCAAGACTAATGCTAAAACATCAACGATAATCTGAAACTATCAAAGCAATCACTATACGAAGTTATTTCTTTGTCCAGGCTCCCTTCACACTTCTCTATTTCTGTCCTTAATGCAGTGGATAAATTGCTGTGCATCTGTCTGTTAATGTGCTATATCCTGATCCATATCCTGTTTGGGTCGACTGCTGAGTCCTTCTTCTAGTATTATAAAATTGAAGACTATCGATTTCAATGCTATCTAGTAGACAAATTTGCACCCAATAATTCCTAGTACATAACTCTATCAGCATACCCAAGCCAAATATACTGACAAAGATAGCGAATACACGAATCATCATAGCCAAATACTGATAGTATTAATTATCTTAACTACGGTATTGGTAGCAGGAATCTACACAACAAATGTACCAGCAGTATTTGCTGACTCGAGGATTCTGAAGCAAAAAACCAAACAGAATGCAAATTGTGCTACACCAGGAGGAGGCGATAGCGTATCAGATTCATGTAACCAAAGAGCAGCAAATAATGTCATTGATGGTGTACCAAGAACTGCTGTAAACCAGAAACTACGGGAACTCTATTGGCTGAAGAGATCAGTAACATCATCATCAACATCAGCAAATGACTCTTTAATAGTTGATGCAAAAACATTTCTCCCAACAGTTTGGATTTTAGATTTGGGTATATCATGCCTATCATTTCTTTCTCCGAATACGACTATCTTGTCAAAAGTTTCTCTTACTATGAGTCCAATATTTAGAGAGTCTAACGCCATTTACCCCCTCTATCAAAATACTTGCCCATAGTCATTGTTCTCGCCATTATTCCTGTAGTGCCTTATGAACAAATGAGATTGCGATTGATCCTTCACCCACTGCGGAAGCAACACGCTTGATACTGCCGCCACGTACGTCACCCACTGCGAAAACACCTGGTAAACTGGTTTCAAGCAAATATGGTTGACGCATGATAGGCCAGCCTGCTGCGCTAAGATTATCTGGCGATAGATCCGGACCT
>Ga0193723_1000839_pt1 | contig 12147 bp, 10 predicted proteins | sample H2m2metaG_FD_143042 | JGI IMG/M metagenome (GOLD analysis project Ga0193723, IMG submission 143042) | Soil microbial communities from a riparian zone of the East river system, Colorado, United States - H2m2 | ecosystem: Environmental > Terrestrial > Soil > Riparian zone | place: USA: East River... | reverse complement strand
TCATTGAAGCCGGTGCCGACCCGTCCCGCGTAGACGAGAGTGCCGTTCACCCAGTCCGCGAGCTGCAACGCGCCAAGGTGCGAGCGGCTCCCTTTCGGTTTTGTGAATCCGACGATGACGAAGTCGCCAGACTTCTCCGCTTTGATCTTGAGCCAGTCTCGCGACCGGCCTTTGCGATACGGCGACGTTGCCTTCTTCGCCACGATTCCTTCGAGGCCGAGCTCAGTTACCTGCTTGAGAAACGCTTCACCCTCCGTCTCGATGTGGTCGAGATAGCGCACGATCCCGAGCTCGGGGACGACGTCCTTGAGGATCTCCTTGCGCCGGACGAGCGGAACGGAGCGCACGTCGAAATCCTCGAACGCAATCAGGTCGAAGGCGTAGAACGTTGCGGGCAGCTCAACCACCGCACGACGAACCTCCAGCGACGAAGAGAGACGCCCGCGCTGCTGCAACCGCGAGAAGCTCGGGATTCCCTTTGGGTCGAGACACACCACTTCCCCATCGATGATGCACTCATCGAACGGCAACGACTTGATCGCGCGCGCGACCTCAGGAAAAACTCCGGTGTAGTCGTTCCCGTTTCGGGTGAGAAGCAGTGCCTCGCCGCGCGATTTGCTCGCGATCAACCGATATCCGTCGAGCTTTAGCTCGAATAGCCAGTCGTCGCGCGTGAAAGCCTTCTCCTCAGTCTCACAGTGCATCGCCTCCACTTTTTTCGGATCGACCCGTGTGCGTACGGCTTTCTCTTCTGCCGCGAGCGCTTTACGGATCTCGGCGGCCGGACCTTCGCCGGACTTGACCTCCTCGACGGTCAGTCCGGAGAGCACCGACTCCTCTGCGAAAGTGTCCGGGTCTCCCGGCGCACTCATCCAGACGTCGCGTTCCTTGATCAGGAGCCAATCCCTCTCGGATTTCTTGATCTTCACCAGCGTCCACTTGCCGTGGAGCTTGTAGCCCTTGAGCTCGAACAGGAGCTTCCCTTTCTCCAATCCTTCGCGCCACGGCTCGAGCGGCACCCACTCGCCCCGGTCCCACACGATCACTCCTCCGGCGCCGTAGTTTCCCGCCGGGATCACGCCCTCGAAGTCGCCGTATTCGAGCGGATGGTCCTCGACTTTGACGGCGAGTCGTTTTTCGGCCTGGTCGTACGACGGACCTTTGGGAACCGCCCAGGAGCGGAGGACCCCGTCCATCTCGAGACGCAAGTCGAAGTGGAGATTCCGGGCGGCGTGCTTGTGTACGACGAATAGATTTCCGGGAACGGCCGAGACGGGCCCGAACGGCTCGGGCGTCCGATCGGGAGACCGCTTGGCGCGATAGCTAGCTAGGTTGTCGTCCGTCGGGGCGGAGTTACCTCTTGCGTCCATTCGTGCCCGGTATGAGAGTAGAGCAGCAACCGTTGTCCACGTAAGAAATCTTTGTGACGTCACGGCGCTCGGCTAGTGCCAGCGCCTTCCTTTTTCCCTCAAGGCCATGCCCGCTCGATCAATTGGTACCGCCACGATCTCATTCGGCCTCGTCTCGGTCCCCGTCAACATCTACTCGTCGTCCGAATCGAAGGCGAGTGTGTCGTTCAACATGCTCCACAAGAAATGCGGAACGCGTCTCAAGCAGCAGTACATCTGCCCCAAGGACAACAACGAGGTAGTGACGCGCGAAGAGACCGTAAAAGGATATGAGTTCGCCAAGGATCAATACGTGATCCTCACGCCCGAAGAGCTGAAGGCGCTCGAGGAGAAAGCGACGAGCACGATCGACGTCGTCGAATTCGTTCCGCTATCCGGCGTTGACCGCGAATACCTGGAAAAAGTCTATTACCTCGGCCCCGACAAGGGCGGAGATCGCGCGTATCGTCTGCTAGCAGCCGCGTTGAAGGAGACTGGTCGTGCCGCCCTCGGTCAGTACGCCGCGAGAGGACAGCAGCATCTCGTGCTGCTTCGTCCGCTCAACGGAGTGCTGGTGATGGAGCAGCTCCACTACGCCGACGAAGTCCGCCCGACGACTGAAGTCGAGATCCCTGCCGGCGAGGTGAAGGACGCCGAGCTCAAGCTCGCGAAGCAGCTGATCGACCAGACGTCGAACGAATCGTTCGAGCCGGCGAAGTACAAGGACACGGTGCGCGAGCGGACGCTGGAGACGATTCAGCGCAAGATCGACGGACAGGACATCACCGCCGACATAGCTCCGGGCGCCGAGACCAAGATGCTGGACCTGATGTCAGCGCTGAAGGCGAGCTTGTCAAAGGAGACCCCGAAGAAGGAAAAGGCCGAGTCCAAGCGCAAGGTGTCGTGAAGCTCCTGGCGGGAACGAGTGGGTACGCATTCAAGGAGTGGAAGGGGGCGTTCTACCCGAAGGAGCTGAAGGACGACGGAATGCTGGGCTATTACGCCAGCAAATTCCCGGCAGTGGAGATCAACAACACCTTCTATAGACTGCCGAAGGAGAACGTGCTGCGCGAATGGGCGGCGCAGGTGCCGGACACGTTCACTTTCGCGCTCAAGGCGAGCCAGCGCATCACGCACCACGCGCGGCTCAAGGAACAGTCGGCTGATCTCGTCGACTTTCTATTGAAGAACACCGCGGTTCTCGGCGACAGATTGGGCCCGATCCTCTTTCAGCTCCCGCCCAACCTGAAAAAAGATGCAGACCGCTTCCGCGGGTTCCTCGGGCTTCTTCCATCCGATCGTCGCTACGTGTTCGAGTTCCGGCACGAGAGCTGGTTCGACGACGAGGTCTACGACGCGATGCGCGAGCGAGACATCGCGATGTGCGTCATCGAGCAGGATGAGTTCAAGTGCCCGGTAGTGAGTACAGCCTCATGGGGTTATTTGCGCTTGCACCGTCTGGACTACGATGAACCAGCGCTTGTCGAGTGGGCGAAGTGCGTGACGGGGCAGGCTTGGAAAGAAGCCTATGTGTTCTTTAAACACGATGAATCCGATCACGGCGGGTCGGGACCGCCTGCTGTCTCTACCTTTTTAGCTGCTTGTAACACGGATGCTTCTGATTTCGGCTGATGCTTCGGATCGCTTCTCTTGGTGGGACAGATTATACGGTAGAAGTTTGGCCTGGGACCAAAATGTAGGAGGAGTCCTACTTTCAGATTGGTAGCGCGTAGATAATTGTAGAGTTGACGACTTGCCGCTTTGTGCAGTTCACTGCTCGCTTTGGCTTCGATCACGAGGTTGTCGTCGATAACCAGGTCGAGCCGCTGGATGCCGAGATTGATTCCCTTGTAGAGAACGCGCACTGCAACTTCGCGGGCCACACGATGTCCGCGCGCGAAGCTATTCTTCCATCGCTCTCACGTACAGGTGCTCGAGGAATCCGTATCCGAGGGTGTTGTAAACCTCAAAGAAAGCCCCAATCGCTGAATGCGTCAGCCGCTCTTCAATCAACTTGACACGCACCATACACTTACAATCTGAGGCAGGCTCGAACATCTAGAGTCTTGCGCCGCTGTTCGCGGTTCCGTACTGTGGCTGATCCGTGGAACATCCACCGACGAGGATGTATGCGTCGCACGCGCACGGCTCTCGGACAGCGCCCGCTCGTTGGATTCCTCGCCCTACTGGCAGGCGTCGCGTGTGCACATCTGCCTGCAGCGGGATCGGAAATCCGGCTGCGCGTGATGACCTACAACATCCGCTCGGGTAACGGGAATCTTACGGGCACTGCCGACGCGATCCGTGCGTCAGCACCCCAGCTCGTTGCGCTGCAGGAGGTCGACGTGCATTGGGCCGAGCGCAGCAGCTTCGTCGACCAGGCGACGGTACTCGGCGAGCAGTTGCAGATGCACGTTCGCTTTGCGCGCATCTACCAGTTCGCCGGGACGGCTCCGCAGGATCCACCACGTGAGTTTGGTGTCGCCTTGCTCAGCAAGTTTCCGATTCTCGACTGGAGCAACCACATCATCGCACGGCTTTCGACGCAAGAGACGAATCCTGTTACGGCGCCGTTGCCCGGCTTTCTCGAGGCGAGAATCGACGTCGGTGGCACGGCGGTGCGCGTATTCAATACTCATCTCGATTACCGCTCCGACCCCCGAGTCCGGCAGCAGCAGGTGGCGGAGATGCTCGCGTACATTGGCGATGCGTCGGCACCGACACTATTGTTTGGCGACCTGAATGCACCGCCGGATGCAGCCGAGATTCAACCGCTGCTCGAGCGGCTCAACGACGCGTGGCCCGTAACAGCTGGGCCCGGCCTCACGGATCCGGCCGACGAGCCGCGAAAGCGCATCGATTACGTTCTCGTCTCGAAACACTTCCGCGTACAATCGGCATCCGTTCCGATGACACTTGCGTCGGATCATCGACCCGTTGTGGTCGATCTGGTACTCGCTCGTTAAGGGTTTTTTGAAGTCGCTATTCCATTCGGTCAAAGGAGGACCCAGTGTGGAATCGAGAGGTAAATGATCGTTCGGTTCGGAGGATGGTTTCGATGGCAGTCGTGTGGGCGTTCCTGGCGCTGGCGCTCGGCGCGTTCCCGTTAACGGCGCAGACCGGCACGCTCGCGGGGCGCGTGACCGATGCGCGAACGGGCACGCCGGTCACCACGGCGCAGATTACGATCACCGGCACCACGCTGGGCGCTGTCGTGGATGCCGAAGGACGCTTTCGCGTGGTTGGTGTTCCACCCGGGCGATACGAAGTGAGAGCCAGAAGCATTGGCTATCAACCTGCGGTCGCGGCCTTCTCTGTAGCCGCGGATGGCAGCGCCGACGTCAACCTCGCCATGAATGGGAGTGTGACCAATCTTGACGCCGTCCTCGTCACCGGTGCTGTCGGCGACACGCGACGGCGCGCGATCGGGAATGCCGTCTCGACCGTGAGCGTGTCAGATGTGATGGGAAAATCGTCGGTGAGCAACATCACCGAGGTGCTCCAGTCGAAAGTTCCCGGACTCACGCTCTTGCCGGGCTCGGGCGAGGCTGGCACCTCGACCAACTACCGGCTGCGCGGCGCGGGCTCCTTGTACGCCGGCAATAATCCCACGATTTACGTGGATGGCGTACGCCTCAATAGCCGCGGCCAAGGCAACTACACCGTGTTCGGCCAGACCGCCTCGTCGCTGGACGCGATCAATCCCAACGACATCGAGTCGATCGAGGTGATCAAGGGCCCGGCCGCCGCCACCCTGTACGGCGCGGAAGCGGCGGCGGGTGTGATTCAGATAATCACGAAGAAAGGACAATCGGGGCGCGCCCGCTGGGATGCGCGCTGGGAGATGGGCCATTCCAACTGGCCGGAGTCGATGCGGCCAATCAACTACTCGTTGTCCACGGCCGCCCGAATCGCGGACCCAGTCAACTATCCGGGATACGTCGGCACTCAGGTCGGCGACGTCGTCTCGCATCGCGTAATGTCGGAGTCGGATGCGCTACGCAATGGCGGTATCTCGAGGGCAAGTCTATCGGCCAGTGGGGGAGGCGACCGGTACTCGTATTACGTATCCGGCTCACGCGACGATGAAGAGGGAGTCAACCTCAACAACTATTCGAGGCTCGGATCTCTCCGCGGCAATTTCTCGTTCGTGCCGTCAACCAAGCTGAGTTTCAACACCAATCTCGCCTACTACCAGAATCACGTCAGGCTACCGCTCAACGACAACATCGCGTTCGGCCTGATAATCAGCTCATGGCTCGCGATTCCGGGGCGCCAATATCCCTACCCCGCCGGCCTCAACTACTTCACCATCATTCCCGCGGTCGCGAACACGTACGACAACCAGACGCGCGCCGACCGATTCATCGTCGGCTCAACCGCGGACTACAGGCCAGTTCCCTGGTTCAGCAACAAGTTTCGCGTTGGCCTGGACATGAACATTGGCCGCGCTGAGCTCTACTTCCCTCCGCAGACCGGTGGCTTGGATCCATTCAGCGCGCGCGCCAGCTTCGACCTCGTAAATACGAAGGGGTTCATCGCGCAGGGTCGTCCGCTCAATCAGGACTTTACGATCAATTACGACGCTACCGTCACGCACGACTTGACGAGCAGCCTCGTCTCGAACTCGTCGTTCGGGGTTCAGTATCTATCCAACGCGTATCACCGGACGGACGCATACGGGCAGGACCTCGGCAGCCTGGGCATTCGCTCCGTTTCCGCGGCGGCAGTCACCACGGGCGGCGAGCAAGACACGACGCAAAAATCGATTGGCTTTTACGTCCAGCAGCAAGCTGCCTGGCGCGATCGACTCTTCGTCACAGGCGCTGTGCGAGTCGACAACAATTCGGCATTCGGATCGAAGCTGAATCGCGTGTTCTATCCGAAGGCGTCGGTATCCTGGGTGGTCTCGGAGGAGCCGTTCTTCCATTTCGGCGCAGTCGATCAGCTTCGGTTGCGGGCGGCCTGGGGACAGGCGGGCAATTCTCCAGGACCCTTCGACGCAATTCGCTCATTCACGACATCGGTCGTGACTGGGCAGACCTCGACATCTTCCGCCCTGCGTTACGGATCGGTAGGCAATCCCGACCTGAAACCAGAGCGGGGCTCCGAGATCGAGCTCGGGTTCGAAAGCTCTCTCATAGGCGGCCGACTTGGGCTCGACCTCACCTACTACAACAAGACCACTCACGACGCGCTCTTGCCGGTTGCGGTGCCGCCATCTACCGGCTTTGCCGGCACGCAGCTCGAGAACCTCGGCACGATCTCGAACACCGGTTTCGAGATAGTGCTCAACGCCACGCCGGTGCGCGGCAACCCGCTGACCATCGAGTCGACACTGTCGTTGTCCACGAATCACAACAAGCTGGTCTCGTTCGGCGATGACCGTGCGCCGATCGTGTTCGGTGACTACGCGCCAGTGCAGCGTTATCAGGTAGGCTACCCGCTTGCCGCGTACTGGGCGCAGCGCGTCCAATACGATGCGAACGGAGTAATGATCAAGAACGGGGCAGGTCAGCCGATCATCGATCCGGTAAGTGTGTACATGGGTCCATCCGTGCCGACCCGTGAGATGTCATTCTCGAACGATTTCATCGTGTTCGAGAATCTGCGCCTTCACAGCCTGTTCGACTACAAGGGCGGTCACTACATGTTCAACGTCAAGGATTGGCGACGCGACCGCGCCCAGTTGTCCTGGGCGACCGTGAATCCGGCGGCCAACCCAGACGAAGTGCTGGCCCGCATGTTCGCTGCGGAGAACTGGTACGACGTCCAGAAGGCCGATTTTCTGAAGCTCCGGGATCTCTCTCTCAGTTATGACCTCCCGGCAACAGCAGTGGGACGATTCGCGGATCACGTAACGCTCATGCTGGCGGGACACAACCTGAGGATCTGGACCAAGTATGGCGGTGCAGATCCCGAGCTGAACTTCAACGGCGGCACGTCGACGTTCAACCGCAACGACTCATGGACGGTGCCGACTCCGCGCCGTTACACCTTCTCCGTGGCGGCGCGCTTCTAATGAAAACTCACAAGATTCTGCCCACTGAGGCGATGAAACGAATCCGGAAGATCGGAGCCTTTGCCGCAATCGCAATCGCGATTGCCGGATGCAACGACGCGCTCTCCATCAACAATCCCGGTGCGATCCAGGAGGGACAGCTGGCGGATCCCGCGCTGGTGCAACTGATCACGAACGGAGCAATCGGCGAGTTCCAGTACGCCTACGGTCAGTACGCGCAATGGTCCGCGGTGCTGTCGGACGAGGCTTATACGGACCACACCAACGTGGACGTCCGTGATTTCTCGGAGCACAAGTTCGGAGATCTGAATACCATCAACTCGACGTCATACGAGTATGTGCACCGGGCGCGGCAGTCCGCGGACGACGCGGCGGACCGGCTCAAGTCCCTGCTCGGAGCCGCGGCGGCCTCTGACCTCAACGTGGCGCGCGTACTCGCATACGGCGGCTATTCGTACGTGCTCCTGGGCGAAGGATGGTGCGAATCGCCGGTGAACCTGAGCGCACCAATTGCATCGGATTCGCTGTTGCGACTCGCGATCAAGCATTTCGACGAAGCGATCACGGTTGCGACAGCCGGCAGTCAGGGGACGAATGTCGCGGCTGCTCAGGATTTGATCAACATGTCACATGTCGGCGCGGCACGAGCGGCTCTCAAGCTCGGCGACGCCACGCTGGCGAGGACCCACGCGTCGCTGGTGCCGACGACGTATGAGAAACTCGCCTACTACTCGTCAAACACGGTGCGGGAGAACAACGCGCTCAACGCGCTGACTCATGCGGCCGGTGCTTCGCTTGGGATGTTCGCGAGGTTTCAGGGACTCAACGATCCGAGAGTACCGCAACCGGCGACTACCCAGCTGGGACTGACGGGCGGATCGATCTATACGCCGCTCACTCCCTACATGTATACGGGGTGGGTTGCAACGGGAGCAGCGCCGAGGGTCGACGTCAACTTCGACATCAAGTTCGCCACCGGCCTCGAGGCGCAGTACGTGCTTGCCGAGACGGACGGTCCGACACCGGCCACGCTCAACTTCGTGAATGCGCGCCGTGCCGTCGGTGGTCAGGGCATTGTCGCGCTAACTGGCGCTGCGTTAATGACGGAGCTGGCCGACCAGCGCGCCCGCGATTTCTACCTGACCGGTCAACGGCTCGGGGACCTGCGTCGCTACGCGAAAGCCGGCAACGACATGTTTCCGACAGGAACATATCCGCTGTTCAACGATTCTTACGGAGCCCTGAAGTGCATGATCGTTCCCCTTAGCGAAAAGGCAGGCAACCCCAACTACTGAACGCGGATGCTTCGGATCCGGACCGATGCTTCTAAATCGTATCATCTCTCCAACCAAGATGAACCATTCGAAGCCTCAGCCCGGATCCGGGCGTCTGCTGTCTCTACTTTGCAACTGCTTGTGGATCACTAGCCACCGAGACGGGAGTCTAAATTGCGTTAAGATCCATCGATGGTCACCAGCACCCCTCCAGCTCAAACCCTCCACAGCGCGGCCGTCGCCGCGATGGTGAAAAACGGGTTCGAGCCCGAGTTCTCCCCAGAAGTCATGCGCGAGGTCAGATCACTCGACGATCCCTCGGATGATCCCCTCCCCGCTGGCACCCGCGATATGCGCGCGATGCCGTGGTCCTCGATCGACAATCGTGAATCTCTCGATCTCGACCAGATCGAAGTAGCCGAAAGCCTCACGGATGGCTCGATCCGGATTCGCATCGGCGTTGCCGACGTGGAGACGCTCGTCCCACTCGGCTCGCCAGCGGACGAGCACGCGGCGAAGAACACGACCTCCGTTTATACCGGCGTCGCCGTTTTCCCGATGCTGCCTGATCGTCTCTCAACCAATCTCACGTCTCTGAACGAGGGCGAGGACCGGCTTGCGGTCGTCGTCGAATTCGACGTCGCCTCCGACGGCGCGATTTCGAACACAGCGGTGTATCGCGCGCTCGTCCACAACCGGGCCAAACTCACTTACGAAGGCGTCGGGCTATGGCTTGATGGCAAGGCACCAGCGCCGCCGCGGATCGCTGCGTCGGGCGAGCTCGAGAAACAGCTACGCATTCAGGAAGACGCCGCCCAGCGACTGCGCAAAGCGAGAAACATCGCGGGCGCACTCGACTTCGAGAGCGTCGAGGCAAGACCCGTTGTGGTCCACGACAAGGTTGTAGACCTCGCTGTCATCGGTCGCAATGCCGCTCGCGACATGATCGAGGATTTCATGGTCGCCGCGAACAGATCGGTCGCAACGTATCTGATTGAACGAGGATCACCCTCGCTGCGCCGAGTGGTGCGCGAGCCCAAGCGATGGGATCGGATCGTGGCGTTGGCGGCGGAAGTAGGTGAAGTGCTGCCCGAAAAACCAAACAATGTTGCCCTCAGCGAATTCCTCGCGCGTCGCCGCGCGGCCGATCCCGATCACTTCCCAGATTTGTCGCTGTCCGTCGTCAAGCTCCTCGGGCCCGGCATATATGTTCTCGAGCGCCGCCTCGGTGATCGCAGGGAAACCGGACATTTCGGGCTCGCCGTAGCGGACTACGTGCATTCCACCGCGCCGAACCGCCGGTTCGCGGATCTCGTGACGCAGCGGATGCTGCGCGCGGTCATGTCGGGTGGCGCGCCACCTTACTCCGATCAACAGCTCATCGAGATCGCAAGTCGATGCACCGAGCGCGGAGAGGCTGCGCGCAAAGTCGAGCGTACTATGCGCAAAGTTGCTGGGGCGTCGATGCTGTCCGAGCGCGTTGGCGAGAGCTTCGCGGCGGTGGTGACGGCTGCGTCACCCAAAGGCACGTACGCGCGGGTGCTGAGTCCGCCCGTGGAAGGTCGTATCGTGCGCGGCGCACGAGGACTCGACGTCGGCGACACTGTGCGACTCAAGCTCGTCGTTGCCGATCCAATGCGCGGTTACATCGACTTCGAGCACGGAAGCGAGGGCGAGACGCGGAAACTGGAACGCAGCCGCCGCAAGAAACTCGCTGCCGATCGTTTGCGCCCGCGCATCGGCGAGACCTTCGACGCGCAGGTGACCGGCATCTCCGAAAGTGGCACCTATGCCCGCCTTATCGACGGATCGGCGGAGGGCCGAGTGGTTCGAGGCTACAAGCCGCTCGCTGTGGGGATGAAGGTTCCGCTCAAGCTCATCAACACCGACAGCGTCCACGGCTTCATCGACTTCGAGTACACGCCGGGCGTTGAGCCGGCGAAGGAAGACCGATTGGCGCGCAAGCGCTCGACGGCTGTCGCATTGCACGATCGCGTTGGCGAGACGTTCCATGCCGTGGTCTCGGGAATATCGAAGAAGGCGACCTGGGTAAAGATCGAGCCCGACGGAATCGAAGGACGCCTCGTACGTGGACGACGCGGCCTGAGTGTGGGGAGTCAGGTAAACGTAGTGTTACTGGCGACTGACCCGGTGAAGGGCTTCATCGACTTCGCGCGGGAGGATACGGTACTTGCAGCGACATAAGTGCACCACCGTCACGGAGGGTACCGATGCCCCCTCGATTAAGGCTCTTCTTCCTCGTATTCACCGCGGCTCTCTTTCTCATTCCCGCCGTTTCGCTCGTCAGCGAGCTCACTCGACGCAGTGACATTTGGTGGACACCGCGCACCATGATCGTCCCGCTCGGTGAGAGCAAGGATCGGGTCGAGATCTACGCTCGCGGAAGGCTGGTCGACAGCCTGATCCAAGCTGGCACACTGCGGATCGTACGAGACGGTGACACGACCGTCGTGCGAACGAGCGACATCGGGTTGCGCTTCAACAACTGGGATCGGGTTCGAGGTGATCGAACGCCCCGGCTGCTGATCTACGCTGCAATGTGTGGGGTCCTGGCGGTGATCTTCTTCATGATCCTGACGGGACGCCTCGCTTACCGTGGCGAGATTGATCCGGCCGCTCGACAACAGCGGTAACATCGCTAAGTTGAAAAACTCAGACACACAGCGACGAACGCAGACAGACCAGGAGACTCACATGGCAGAGAGCGTCTACAAAGTGATCGAGCTGGTTGGGACCAGCACCGATTCGTGGGAGAAGGCAGCGGCGGCGGCGATCAAGCGGGCGTCCAAATCAATCCGCGACCTGCGCGTGGCTGAGGTCTCGCAGCTCGACATGCACATAAAGGACGGCAAGGTCGAGGCATATCGGGCAAAGATCAAGGTCTCCTTCAAGTTCGAAGGCAGCTGACACAACGCCCAACGCCGGCGCGCCTTCCAGCGTACCGGCGTATATATTTTTTTGTCTTCCTCCACGAGCTGAGGTTATCAAATGCGCCGCATCTACGCTCCAATCTTGCCAATTGCCGCTGTCGTTTCGGTCGCTTGCTCCAGTAACCCGCAAACCGAATCCTCGTCGGCCAGCAGCACCACTCAAACCACGTCGTCTACCGCCACCACCAACGCTTCGATGGAGAGCTCTCGCGCTGTCGCTGGCGGGGGAATCTCCGCGTCCGGCTGGACGGGCCGCATCGATGCTAGCGAAGCGAAGCGGGGACAGGTCCTCTCGAACGCGAAGCTCGCAAGCGAGGGCGGTGGACTGCACATCACGACCGGACCAGCGGTGGCGTATTGGAATCCGTCGAACACAGCGAGTGGCAACTACACCGTGAAGGCGACGTTCACCGAGCCCAAGTACATGAACGTCAACGATCATCCGCACCCGTACGGAATCTTCATCGGCGGCAACGACATGGGTACGGCGCAGCAGAGTTATCTCTACTGCG
>Ga0193723_1000838_pt1 | contig 12154 bp, 11 predicted proteins | sample H2m2metaG_FD_143042 | JGI IMG/M metagenome (GOLD analysis project Ga0193723, IMG submission 143042) | Soil microbial communities from a riparian zone of the East river system, Colorado, United States - H2m2 | ecosystem: Environmental > Terrestrial > Soil > Riparian zone | place: USA: East River... | reverse complement strand
CAGATCGCGCAGGCTCGCGCCGATGCGGAGAAGATGCGCATCGACGCCGAAGCTCGCGCCAATGCCGAAGCGATTCGCATCACGACCGTTGCACAGGCGAACGCGGAGAGCATCCAGAAGGTGAACGAAGCGATCAAGGCGGGCGGAGAGAGCTATTTCCGCTATCGCCAGATCGAGATGATTCCCGAGATTGCTCCGATGATTGCCGAGGCGCTCTCAAAGGCGAGGCTCGTGACCATCTCGGGTGATTCAGCCGAGGGTGGCGCGGCACAGTCGGCGACCAGCAACATCACGAGCGTGATTCAGACGGTGCTAGCGGCGCAGCTCGTGTCCGGCAGCGGGATGCTGCAGCAGAACGAGCCGTCGCGGGAAACGGCGAAGGACAATGGAAGGCAGTCGGGCGACACTCCAGCGACGCCACCGCGGCCTCCGGTAACACCGGGGAAGACTGGGCTTCGGTAGGCCGCCGCCAAAACTACATCGTCACCGGATTCCAAAGGTCAGCGTCGCCCACTTGGACTCGTAGTCGATCGTCGTGTCCGTGGCAGCCCGTTCCATGTGGATGAACTTCACGTACCAAACGCCGCGTGAGGCAATCGGGATGCGAGCCACTCCATCGCTGTTCGTGCGAACCGAGCGCTGTGCAATGCGCCCGCCACCAGACGTGCGTCCTCCCGTGATCACCACCTGGTTGGGGATCGGCGAGCCTTCGACGACTGCCCGAACTCGCAGCGTACCACCCGTCCTCAGGGCATACGGGTTGTCCAGCGGGACGAGCTCGGCAGGATACCCGAGCTCCGCCCCGTAACCCGCAGTTCGGGTGGACCCGACCTGCACGAGCGCCTTCACATGCTTTGAGTAGCGCTCACGCGCGGGACGCGCGAGCTCCGCGCTTTTCCTGCGCGCTGCGAGAATTTCGGGGATACCGTCGCTCGCCAGGTACGCGTTGAAGTCCTGCGCCTTCAGCGCTATCTCGCGCGGGCGAAGGGAAGCGCCAATGAGGTAGGTCCCGCTTTCTCCCACGCGAACGGTGACGATACTCGTATCACCAGTATCGGCCCAGCCGGCAGGGTCCAGTGATGTCGTCACGCCGGCCGCGTTGACGATCGAAAGATCTCGCAGGCGGTCCTTCGTGACCGCGTTCTCGCTCTTGCTGAAAGTCCCATTGAGGACCTGAAGGCGAACCGTGCCATTGGGAGGGATGAAGTAGCTGTCGGCTCGCAGGAAAAGGTCGTGGGCGGCGAGTGTGCCAGCCGTAAGCAGCAGCATCAGTGTCGGAACGAGAAGTCGCCGCGTCATTCTATCTCCGTTTTTTTTTTGGGTCCAAAGGACTGGATAGGCAGCTTCTGCCCCAATGTTCAGGCCGCCCAATCTTCGTTTTGGCATGGCGTTCTGCCAAGGGTCTTGAGTGGGGCCATCATGCATAATCGCATATATCGCCTAATAGCGCTGGCTGCGGGGTTGATGCTCGCAAGCGGTTGCAGCGGGGACAACCCCCCACCGCGCCAGTGGCGCCTTCAGATTTGAGCGGAGCAAGCATTCCGCTCGCATCGGCGATCAGCCGGCGCCCGCGCAGGCAAAGCCAGAGGAAAGCAGCTTCAATGCGGCAGCGCTGATATATGGCTGCACCAAGTCACGCGATGGGCAGTCGGTGACAAAGTATTATCAGTTTCTCGATGCTTCGGGCAAGCCGATGGAAAAGTTCGTCAAAGGTACGCCCGAGTCCATCCACTATCTGGTGAAGACCGATGTCAGCGAGGTGAAGGAAAACGCAAGTAGCGTCAATCACCCCCTGCGCGATCTTACCGTAAGCGGATTCCTCGGACCCAATCGCATCTGGAATGGGTTCGGAACCAGGGCCGATACGAGCGTACGCAGGGAAGAGCTGTCGACGCGCAAGTACACCGGTCTCTCAGTGGACACGCTCAAGGCAGTCACCTTCGTCGACGAGCGCGCCGCTCATCCTCCACCTCGATACGCACAGAGTGGATGGCTGGAAGCAGAGAGGGTAGTCGGTGGAAGGGGGGCGCAGCATCTGGCGCGCCCCGCTTCTATTTCCCCTGGCCGTGCGCGACGGAGTGTGGCGCCAACACCACATCCGGGCTCTTTAGACCGAGCAGGACCCGGTTACACGTTGCCGCCGCTGGCTTTAGCCGGGTATGGCGGTTGCGTGTTTTGGAGCCGCTCACCGTGCGATTGGTATCCTCCGCCGCCGGAGTGGGTGGAGTCAACCTTGGGGTAAAATTGTCCCTTGCGGTGTGCAGGGCAGCCTGTATTGTTTGCGGTTGAAAGCGCGCAGAGACACCCGTCCCTCGCGAGGCAGCCACGACCTTGCGCACCCGTTAGGCAAAAATCCATTTGACCTTGGATCGTCCCGGCGTTTGGTCCAGCCCGGGCGCTTGTGCCTTTTCCCAATTCGGACGCGACTGATCCGAAAATTCCAACCTCATGTATGGAGGATCAGATACGTAAAGGAGGGTTCGGTCCACTGCGAGGATGTGGTGGAAGCGAAGTGCGTCCAAGGGCATGAAGTTCGGATGCTCTTCGCAGGCAACGCCAAAAGGCATGGTGCACCAACTCTTGGAGGTCAAATGGCTAGACAGGTAAGTAGTCGTGTAATTCGATGGTTCGCCGTTTTGGCGGCGATCGTGCTCCTGCCCCAGTGGGCAGCGGCCCAGGAGCCGGTGACGATCACCGGCAGAGTGACAGCAGAGGACGGCACGCCGCTTCGGCAGGCGAGCGTCACTCTCCCTGCACTCAATATGATCGTCTATGTGGGTGAAAGCGGGAATTATCGCCTTGTAGTTCCAGCAGCGCGCGCCCAGGGCCAGCAAGTCTCGCTCAGTGCGAGAATGATCGGCAGGCGCACATCGTCATCTCCCGTGACGCTCACTCCGGGAACGACGATCGAGCGGAACTTCCAGCTCGGGAGTGATCCGCTCCGCCTGGAAGAAGTGGTGGTCACGGGCGCCGGAATACAGAGCATCGGGGAGCGGCTCGGCACCGCTCGCGCGACGGTGAGTGGCGCGACGGTACAACGCGCGAACGAGACGAACGTGGTGCAGGCATTGGCCGGAAAAATTCCCAATGTGCTCACCAATCAGGGCAGTGGCGATGCCGGTGCTTCGACCGCGATTCAGATTCGCGGTCCAAAAACTTTCGGCACCAGCCAACCTCAAATCATCATCGATGGTGTGCCGACGAGCAACAACACGCGCGGCCAGGCCATTCTGTCAGGCGCGCCCTCACCCAATCGCGCCTCCGATATCAATCCCGATGACATCGAGTCAATTGAGATCCTCAAGGGTGCAGCTGCTACCTCGATTTATGGGGCCTCCGCTGGCTCGGCGGGCGCGATCCTGATCACCACGAAAAAAGGACATGCCGGCCGTACCCAATACGGCTTGCACTCGGTCTTCCAGAGAGAAAAGCCAGTCAAGACAGTTCCAGTGCAGCGCATGTACGGCGTCGGCACCGGCGGAGTCTCAAGCAATTGCGTGACGGTGAACTGCTTTATCAGCTCCGGGTTCTTCTCCTGGGGACCGGCTCTTGCCGCGGGCACTACCACGTACGACCACTCCGCGGAGATGTACTCCGTCGGCCACACGTCGGATAACACGTTGTCGATGTCCGGTGGGAATGAGCGGACGACTTTCTATCTCTCGCTTGGGGCGCTCAACGACAATGGGTTCATCGTTGGAAACAATGATTACCTGAAGCGCTACACCGTGCGGTTCAACGGATCGCACGCGCTGCTCGAGAAACTGACTATCGGTGCGAGCGGTTCCTACGTGCAAACGACAGGCGGCGGCCTCGATCGCGGCAACTCGATCAACGGAATAGGCATCAGCGCCCTCCGCCAGCCGCCCGATTTCAACGCGCAGCAGTATCTGGACCCCGTTACGGGACTGCACAGATCGTGGCGTTTCCCCCTTCCCGGGCCGACGGCGTTCCTGAACAGCCGCGGATTCGACAACCCGTTCTATGCGCTCTATGAAGACCAGCTAACGGGTGAGACGGGCCGGTTCTATGGCAACGTCACCACCAATTGGAACCCCATGAGCTGGCTTCAGGTAAATGAAGTGCTTGGTGGGGATTACAACGGAGACGACCGCACCTACGCGTACGCCAGATCGAGCTCGGGTCTCAATGGCGGTCAGATCGAGCGCTGGCAGTTCTACGATCGCATCATCGACCACAACCTGACTGCGACCGGATCGTGGACACTCAATTCTCACACGGATGCCAGTCTGACTCTTGGTCAGAACCTGAACGAAACCTACTTCCGTCAGGTTGATGTAACAGGACAGACATGGATCGCCCCAAAGCCGTTCAAGCTCTCGAACACCGTGTCACGCACGATCCCGAACGACGCCGAGACACGCCGTCGTATCGAAGGGTATTTCGCGCAGGCTACGACAGATCTCTTCGATCAGGTCTTTCTTCAGGCCCGGATACGTAACGATGGTAATTCGGCCTTTGGCGTTGGGCACCAGCGCGCGTGGTATCCCGGATGGAACGCTGCCTGGAGCTTCACAAAGGCCATGCATGTACCTGAAAAGCTCCTGACCTTCGGAAAGCTGCGCGTAGCTTACGGTGAGAGTGGTCAGCAGCCGCCGCTATACGCGACACAGGATATTTTTTCAAACACCGCGTTCGCGGACTTCAATCCCGCATCAATTCAGGCTCCCACCTTGAACTCTATTGGCGGGGTTTATCCCAGCGCGACAAGAGGTAATCCGGACATTTCGCCCGAGCGCGTGCGCGAGCTCGAGTGGGGAGCGGATCTGAACCTGTTCAGGGGGACCACAGATTTTTCAGTAACCCACTACAATACCCGGTCTTCAGATGTGGTATTTGGCGTAAGCCTGCCGCCTTCGACCGGTTTCACCGCTGTCAACCTCAATGCGGGCGCCCTGACCAACAAGGGTTGGGAGATTACTACCAATTTCCGCCCGGTACAAAAGCAGGATTTCTCCATTGAGTTTGGCGCGAACTGGGCGCGCAATCGGAACGTGGTGACGAGCCTTGGCGTCATCGCCGATCAGATAGCGGGCATTGTTCCCCTGCCGACGGCCGAGAACTGCGGCCCCGAGGCAAAAGTGCCACGGTGCCAGACGGGCATCGGTTCGGCATTCGCAGGACAGGGGACCTTCGTGCAGATCGGATATCCGCTTGGAGTATGGCGCAGCACGGATTTCGCGCGCTGCGGCCGCGGACTGACAATCGTCAATTACTCCGGCATATCGAATGATGTAGGCGCCGCTTGTGCCGGCCAGCCGAATGGCGCGCTCTATATCGCTGCCAACGGTTTTCCGATCACGGATCCAAATGAGCGGGCGATTGGCAACCCCTGGCCGAATTGGACAGGAGGCTTCTCCACTTACGTCACCATAAAGGGCCTGGAGCTGAGCGCGTTCCTCGAGCATCGCAGCGGCGGGGACGTACTCAACATGACTCGGTCCTCGATGGATCAGTACGGTACGCACGCGGAGACCGAGATTCGTGGGCAGACGCGCACCTTCGGCAAGGACATGAGTTGCTACAACAAGACGTGCGACGTGCTCAATGGCCCTGTTGTTGGGCCGGGTGCAAACACTCCAGTCGTGATTGGTGAAGGCTGGTTCAGCGCCGGAGTGCTGGGAGGCGGCCAGGGTGCGACGGGCGGCCCCATTACAACCCGCCTCGAGGATGCCACCAACACGCGCCTGCGTGAGATTTCACTCGGGTATTCGTTCAAGAACGACTGGGTGCAGAGACTCGCGGGCTCCGATCAGCTCGACGTCAAGATATCCGGCCGGAACATCAAGCTGTGGACGAAGTACAGCGGGTTTGATCCAGAGGTAAACCTCGGCGGCGCCCAGAACGCAAACCGCGGAATCGATTGGTTCAACGCACCGCTGGCGCGCGCATTCGTGATCACCCTTGGACTTCACCGCTAAAACTCGCGAGGAATCGAGAATGAATGGATATAAGAAAGCAGGAGTCCTGCTCTCGCTCGCGCTTATCGGTGCGGGGTGCAGCGACTTCCTATCGGGACCGGGTTTGACTGAAAACCCGAACAACGCAACTGAAGGGACCGCTATACAACAGCTGATCGCCGTGCAGGCCAACATGTTCACTCGCATGGAAGGTCAGATGGCGCGCTCAGCGGGAATGTTCACGCAGCAGATCATCGGCAGCAACAACCAGCAGCTCACCTGGGGCACTCAGTATGGGGCCTCGGAGAGCGATATCCCGGGGCACCAATCAGCGTTTTACACCGGTGCGGGTCTGCTTGGCTTGAGAAATATCGAGGCTGCCGCGACCGCGGCGAGTGACCCGTTGCTCGGAGGTATCGCGAAGGTTTGGGAAGGTTTTTCGTTCGGGACGGCGACGTCCGTCTGGGGTGATCTTCCCTACTCTGAGGCGCTCGACCCCGCGATTCTGACTCCCAAGCTGGATCCACAGCAACAGATATACGCAGCGGTACAAACCCGGCTGGATGAAGGAATCGCTCTGCTGCGGACTGCCTCCACAACGGGCAATTGCAACCCTGGGGCTGGTGACCTGATCTATTGCGCGACCGCTGTTACGGCCGCGTTGGAGGTCAATCGCTGGATCGCCGCAGCGTACACGCTCAAGGCGCGGTTCTACTTACACCTGGTAGAACGTCAGGGGAACGCTGCGTATACGCTGGCATTGGCGGCGGCGCAGAATGGAATTGCTGAGGCTCCGACGAGTACTTCGCAGGCTCAGAACGGTCAGGCCCCCGGGGATTTCCGGTCTTTCCATGGCTCGATCATTGATCAGGACGCCAATATCTGGGCCGAGTTTCTGAATTCGCGTCAGGACTTGGTTGCGGGCGATGCGCTCGTATCGATTCTGAAGGCGCGCACCGATCCGCGACTTTCAGCTTATTTCAACGCGAACGGCGCGGGCAATTTCGTCGGGGCGAATCAGAACAACGTGGCGGTGCCGTCTGGAGCCGCGCCTTCAGTAATCAACACTCTGGTCCGACGTGCGCTCAACTTCCGCCAACCGTACATCACGTGGGCGGAGAACCAGCTGATCATGGCTGAGGCGAAATTCCAGCTTGGCGACGTTCCTGGCGCAACCGTTAACGTCAATAACGTGCGTGTCGCGGTCGGTATGCCGGCACTAGCGGTGGTGACGTTCAACGACGTGATGCTGGAAAAGTACATTGCGATGTTCCAGAATATCGAGGTATGGTCAGACTTCAAACGGACGTGCATTCCGCTGGTGACGCCCTTTGGGGCCGCGGCCGAAGTTCCGGGACGGCTTCCGTACAGTGTAACGGAGCGGACTGCCAACCCGAACGTTCCGCTACCGTCGCTTTATCCGGCGGGGACGACGGGACCATCAGCACTTCGCAACTGGGACGACCCGGTCGCCTGTCCGAGACCGTAGTGCGGCAGTCAGGCTGATACAGCAAACCGGCTCGGCCTCTGGCCGGGCCGGTTTGTCTTTCTCTCGTCACCCATGTTAGGATGAACATTATGAATCTGAAGCTGTCAATTCGTTGTGGGGTGCCCGTCGTCTTTTTCCTGGCTGCGTGCTATACAGCGCATCCGCTCGAGGCACCGCTGCCGCAGCCCGCGACGAGGATTGTCGCGCAGGTCACAGATTCCGGCACCGTCGCGATGGCAAACGCCATTGGACCTGGCGCTCAGGAGGTGGAGGCCGTCGTCTCTACCGCGGACTCGAATACGTGGAATCTGAGTCTGGTACGAGTCGATCACCGTGGCGGGTTTTCTGTGATGTGGAATAAAGAGCTTGTCCCTTTCCCGCGTTATGCGCTCACCGGCGTGACCGAAAAGAGATTCGACAGAAGGAAAAGCTGGCTTGCCGGCGGTCTCGTGGTGGCCGGCGCATTCGCCGCGGCAAAACTATTTCACGCTCTCGGCGCGGACGAGAACAAGGATCCGGGACCCATCGGACAAGCGACTCGTATCCCGGGCGGCGGTTTCTAGGGCAGCCAGTTCAGGTCGTCGGGGGTTTGGCGAGCGGATTCTAGCGCGATCTTCGGGGGTCGTTGCTGCTGCGGGTCCAGATTACCACCACTCCGCAGCGCGCGTTGTACTGGCTCGAGCTGAATTGAGCAGGGATCTGAGATGTGCCCGTATAGACTTCCACGGCTGCGACCTCGTCGGGCGAGACGTAGTTATTGATCGCGACGTCATGGGTCAGCGGGAATGGCGCGCCGTTGACGTAGAACAGCACTGGACATGCTCGTCCACCGCTAATCCCCTGAGTGCGTCCGGTTTGTATCGACATCCCTTGCCCATACGAGCCGTTCGCCGACTGAACTTGCATCCCTGGGACGCGACGCAAAATGTCGCTGAAGAGACGGACCTGCATTCGCTCGATGTCCTCACGCGTAAAGAACTTGCCGGTACCGCGCTCTTTTCTCTCCTGGAACCCTCGCATGCCGGGCACAATCATCGTATCGCCCGTAACGGTCACCGTTTCCAGAGGCAGGGGTACCGCGGCTAACGTCACGTCCAACGTTGCAGTCTTGGCGGGCTCGATCCGTACCGGGACGAGGACGGAAGCATAGCCGATCAGCTTTACCTCCACGCTCTGGTTGCCCAAGGGCAGGGCTCCGATGCGGAAGCTGCCATCGGTATCCGCAACGGCACCCAATCCGGTTCCTACCACGCTGATCCTAGCCTGACCCAAGGGCTTCTTTTCCGTGGTGCTCACGATTCCCGTGAGCATTCCCGATTCCTGAGCGGCGAGGCAACTGGGAAATGCCGGAACGCTCAAGGGAAGGGCGAAAAGGAGGAGGTTTGAGACAATGCGTCTCGGCCTGCAGCGAGTAGGGAGTGCAGGAGGTGGGAGCGGTTCCCACGGTCGACGGATCGTATCCATCAGTACCTCTTTGACGCTGATTGCCGTGGGATTCCCAGAGGGTAATCCCCGCATATCAGGACTGATTCAAGGTATAAAAGTGTCAGAAAGTGCACAACAACTAAGATTGCCGATGCACGGCCGTAATCCCGCGTTGGTGACTCTCGACGGCCATATTCTAGGACACGGCAAGCGCCCGCGTCGTTCGATCGTGGGTAAATACGTTCACTTTGTGAGGTAGGACTACGCTTATCTGGCTGGCCGCCGGGCTTCTGTCGCTGGCCGCGGTCGTTTTGGTCCGAAGTCGGTTCAATCGGACAGCCCTTCGGGCGGTTCACCGCTCCGGCTCTCGAATCGACCGGTTCAAGCTGACCAAGAAGCCCTTCATTCGGGAGACTCTGCTCGCCGACGAGGCGATTGCCCGCGCGGTGAAGGAGCACGCCGCCGAGAATTTGGTGGACGAAGCGACGGCCTGGAAGCGCGTCGAAGACTATATCGACGAGATCGTCCCGTTCTTCAACATCCTCACTTACTACAAGATCGGCCTCGTCGTGAGCCGGGTCCTGTTGAACTTCTTCTACAAGATCTCGGCAGAGCACGCCACGAACGTGTCCTCCGTTCCGATCCCGCGCGACGCGATAGTCATCTACCTCATGAATCACAGATCCAACGCCGACTATGTCCTCGTCGGCTATGTGCTGTCCGGGCGAGTCGCGATCTCGTACGCGGTGGGGGAGTGGGCGCGCACTTTTCCGCTCGAATACATCTTCAAGTCGTTCGGCGCGTACTTCATCCGTCGGAAATACCGGGAGAAGCTGTATCACACCGTGCTCGAGCGGTACGTGCAGCTCATCACCAGGAACGGTGTGACACAGGGGATTTTCCTCGAGGGCGGCCTGAGTCGCGATGGCAAACTCGGTAAGGCCAAGATCGGGCTGCTCGATTACGTGCTCGGCGTCGCACGCGATCCGGCGTTGCGGAACCGGCTGTACATCGTGCCGGTGGCAATCAACTACGATCGCGTGCTCGAGGACCGTTCGCTGCTGCGCGAGCTCGATGCCCGCGAAGGTCGCAAGCGGCCTCCCCGATACGTGCAGCTCGGCGAAGTGCTGCGCTACGTGTGGTGGAACATGGCCCGCCTCGTGGCGCGCCGGTGGAAGCGCTACGGCCGCGCAGCGGTCGTGATCGGCGATGCGTTTCCGCTTTCGCCGTGGCTGGACCGCGAGGATCGCGACACGGGCGGGCTGTTCGACCTCGAGCGCACGGAGCGCCTCGCGCGCGTGCAGCTGCTGTCGGATTCGGTGCTCGAGCGAATCGCCGCGATCGTACCAGTCACGCCGGTATCGCTTGCTTGCGCAGCGATACAGAGCTTCGATGGAGATTTCATCTCACACGACCAGCTGCTCGCGCGCATGTCGGAGATGCGAGAAGTTCTCACCGAGCTCAACGCGCGAGTGATTCATCGCGAAGGAAGCGTCGAGGAAATCTTCGACCGCGCGTGGAGGATGCTGCAGATGCGACGCATCCTGGTGAGAGTCGGAGCCGGATACTCGGTGCTGCCCGGCAATCGGCCGCTCGTCAGCTACTACGCGAACAGCATCAGTCACCTGCTCGGACCATTTGCCGATGGAGTCCGCGAGAGAGATCAGCTTCCCGCGCTCGCAGCCGGGACTGTAAGCATCCCGTGATGAGAATCGCGGGCGGGAAAGAGACTCATTCAGGTCCTACGGGCTGGTCGCTGGCTACTACCAGATCCCGACGCTCGAACGGCTCAAGCTGCTTTCGATCGTGAATCGTACCGCCGAACCACCCCGCAGCGAGATCGCCTGCGACAAATAGCTGTCGGTGCCGCCGATTCTGCGCGCCGCGATGCGGATCACTCCCATCTGCCCCTGAAGCTTCGTCGGGATTTCGATCGACACGTTGTGGGCGGCTGCGACCTGGGCGAAACGCGTCTGTACGCCGTCGTGAACGACGTAGAGCACGATGTCAGCCCAGTTGTGGTTCTCGACTTCCAGAACGACCGGCTCGGTCGCGAGCGCGAGAGGAGCCTCTTCGAAGGCAGCTTGTCGATGCACGCATGCTGGCAGGAAAGCAGCCGCGACGAGACAGGAGCCAAGAGTAGTGCGGCGGACTGACATGGGTTCTCCGACGCTGGTACGCCGCGGCGCAATGTCGCGGCGGGTGGCCCAATGTGCTGCATGCACCAAGCGGTGTCGAGAGGCAGTTGTGCGCGTGGCGGCCTGCCAGTCGGCCGGTGTCTCGAGGTCGTTTACTCTATGTGAACTTCGCCCTCGCTACGTTGACATAAGTGCCTGTGCCGTCTAACTTTCTAGGCTAGTCTGCCCCAGGATCGGGCGGAACTTATCGCACCTTGGGTGCTCAGGTCGTTCAACCAGAGTTAATGCCGACAATCAATCAGCTCGTTCGTCAGAGTCGCCGCGACGTTCAGAAGAAGGAAAAAGCGCCAGCTCTAAAGTCCAACCCGCAGAAACGCGGCGTTTGCACTCGTGTCTATACCACCACGCCCAAGAAGCCCAACTCGGCGCTTCGCAAAGTGGCGCGCGTGAGGTTGACCAACGGTTTCGAAGTGACCGCCTACATTCCGGGCGAGGGCCACAACCTGCAGGAGCACTCGATCGTGCTAATTCGCGGTGGCCGCGTGAAGGACCTGCCGGGAGTACGATACCACATCGTGCGCGGGTCGCTCGACGCATCGGGCGTCAACGGGCGCAACAAGAGCCGCTCGAAGTACGGGACCAAGAAACCCAAGGCCGCCGGTGCACCCGGTGGAGGTAAAAAGAAATAAATGAGCCGCCGAAAGAAATCCATCAAGCGTCCCATTCTTCCCGACGCGCGCTACGATAGCCAGACCGTCTCGAAGTTCATCAACGCCATCATGTACGAAGGCAAGAAGTCCACAGCCGAGAGAATCTTCTACGGCGCGATGGACATCGTCGAGAACAAGACCTCTCAGCCCGGTGTCACGATCTTCAAGCAGGCGCTCACAAACCTCAAGCCCGCGGTCGAAGTGAAGAGCCGCCGCGTCGGTGGAGCGACTTATCAGGTTCCGGTGGAAGTCCGTCCGGATCGCCGTACGGCGCTCGCGATGCGCTGGCTCATCACCTTCTCACGTGGCCGCAACGAGAAGTCGATGTCCGAGAAGCTGGCTGCGGAAGTGATCTCCGCCAGCAAGGGCGAAGGCAACGCGGTCAAGAAGAAGGAAGACACGCACCGCATGGCGGAAGCGAACAAAGCGTTCGCCCACTATCGCTGGTAAAATCGGCATTTCCTGAGAAAC
>Ga0193723_1000837_pt1 | contig 12159 bp, 7 predicted proteins | sample H2m2metaG_FD_143042 | JGI IMG/M metagenome (GOLD analysis project Ga0193723, IMG submission 143042) | Soil microbial communities from a riparian zone of the East river system, Colorado, United States - H2m2 | ecosystem: Environmental > Terrestrial > Soil > Riparian zone | place: USA: East River... | reverse complement strand
TCACATGGTGGTCGATCTGCAGTTGTCGTCGTACGACAACAAGATTCCACCAGCGGAGTGTCATTACGATCGTTACCCCGGGAAAGTGGAACGCATTCGGTTGCCTGATGGCGGTACGTTTGCCAGGAAGGAGGGAGGGAAATGGCTCGAGTCAGAGGACTGGGGCGAATCGGGAAAACCCGTTAAAAGCACGCGTTCGAACCAGTTGAATGTGTTCGCTGGCTACGCTGTTATCCCCCTCAAGAGCAAGGGTGAGAGCCGCGACAAGAGTCAGGGAGCAACTGTCGTTAGGTTGATCGATCAGCACAAAGACAAAGAAGGAGATGAAGAACTGGTCTTCGAAACGGGCCGCGAGCACCAGACCAATGTGAATTATCCAACGTACACCTTCCTGCGATACAAAAACGCGGACCCGGACGACGCCGTGCTTTATAAATTCTCTGGCCCGATCTATTCCCAAGGTGGCACCAAGGTCCAGTTGGATGCTCGCTACGGTTACCTGATTGCTGTCAAAATGAATGTGAATGTTGTGACTCCACCGCCTACTTCTTCGCCTCAAAGTTCGGTGGCACCATCAGTTTCGGCCAGTCCTAGCGCGAGACAGCACTGATCCGGCGCCTCGGAAGTGTAGTTCATCAGCAGCGTTGACTCGGTCGCGAGCGAGAGATATCTAATCGCCGCACTGCCATGAAAAGAATCTACCTCGGTGCTCTGGTCAGTTTTGCCGTCTGTCAGTTCGGCTTGGCGGCGGGAAATGATTCACTGCCGCCGCCGGTAAGCGACAAAATCTATACTTTTCAACAAATCGAACAGCAGAAACTCGATCTGAGCGGCAAGATTGTGCGCATCGAAATCGGCAGTCTTCTTGGCGACGGGAAAAGCCATTTGCCCGACGGCTCGCTACGTTACATCGCCAAGGATACATCGAAGGGCACAATGCCTTTTGGGCAGGTGGCGTTTCCACCGCAAGGATTGCGCAACGGCGCATTGCCGGATGATCTGAAGAAAAGTCCGACCGCATTTTATTTTCGCGTCCACTTGTCTCCCGGTCCCAATGCAGCCGCGCTTTGCATTGCGGTAGGCAGACAGGTCTCAGTCGCGAACAGCAAAGCGATTTATTCCTGGTAAGTTTCAGCGCGTGCGAGGTCGCGTGAAAATTCCCTGGGTTCGCCAGGTTAAGAGTCTCTTCGATCAGGTCCTTGACCTCCGCAATTCCAGAGCTAGCGAGCCGTGCTACAGCATCACACCACGCATAATCACGAGCGCGATGCTGAAGTAAATAACTAATCCGGTCACATCGACTAATGTGGCCACGAAAGGCGCGGACGATGTGGCAGGGTCGGCTCCGATGCGTCGCAAAAGAAACGGCAACATTGAACCAGATAGCGAACCCCAAAGTACTACTCCGACAAGCGCCAACCCGACGGTGATCGCGACAAGCGGCCAGTGAGGGCCATACAACTCTCGGTGAAAATACTTCTCACCGATGATCGACCAGAGTGCGACGCGCAAGATCCCAATCGTGCCGAGAATCACGCCTAACGAGAGACCTGCCCGGACCTCGCGCCCAGCCACGCGCCACCAGTCGCGCAGCGTCACTTCTCCCAACGCCATTGCTCGGACGATCAGCGTAGAGGCTTGCGACCCGGAATTACCGCCACTGGAAATGATCAATGGCAAAAACAGCGCCAACACCACCGCCTTGGCGATTTCATCCTGATAATTCGCCATCGCTGTCGCGGTTAACATTTCGCCAAGGAACAAAATTACCAGCCAGCCGGCGCGTTTGCGGATCATCTTCCAGATCGAGATGCGCATGTACGGCTCATCCAAGGCCTCCATACCGCCAATTTTTTGGATGTCCTCGGTCGCTTCCTGTTCGGCGACGTCGAGCATGTCGTCGATCGTGACGATGCCAAGGAGTACCCCGGTCGAATCAAGGACCGGCAGCGCCGTCCGATCATACTTGCGAAATAGATTGAGCGCGTCCTGCTGCGAATCGGTCACGTTCAATGCGAGAAAAGTTTTTTGCATCAAATCGCGGACCGGCGAGGCGACCGGCCTTAGCAGAAACTCACGCATCCGGATGTCGTCGATTAGTTTTCCGCCGTCATCGACGACGTAAATCACGTTGAGCGTCTCGCTGTCCCGGCCGTATGCGCGGATGTAGTCGAGCACTTCTTGCACTGTCCAATCTTCCCGCACCGCGATGAAGTCCGGCGTCATCAATCGCCCGACGCTGCCTTCCGGATAGCCGAGCAATGATTGCGCGATTTGCCGTTCCCGCGGCGTGAGCAGGCGAATCAGTTGCCGCGCCGCGGCGCTCGGCAGCTCCTCCAGCAGCGCCGTGCGATCGTCTGGCGACATTTCGTTCAGAATGCCCACGACCTGCTCGTGAGCCATGGCGCGCAGTAACTTCTGCTGTTCCTCGATGCCGATGTATTCGAAAACGTCCGCGGCCAGATCGTGCGGCAGTACCCGAAAAATGATCACTGGCTCGTCTTCCGGCAGATCGAGAATCACTTCGGCTACATCAGCCGGCGGCCATTCTCGAAACACTTCCCGGAGCGCGGTGAAATCCCGCGCTTCAATCATGCTCCTGATTTCGGGTTCTAGAAGTTTGCCGACCACGTGGCGTTTCTAGCACTCACACTTGCGCAAAGCAACGACTCGCAAAGTCTTCTTCAAAACGTTACAAAAGCTGCCCGCGTACTGGTGAACTCTGGTCTTCTGCACTTGGAATTTGCGGGAAACGTTCCAAAATGAGGGGAATGCCTGCAGTAGCTAATCTTCCAATGATTCAGCGCGAGATCGGCGACGATCACATTTGCGTGCTCACGTTCGATCGCCCTGACTCGGGCGCGAACATTTTCGACGCCGCTACTCTCGAGGAGTTGAATGAGCACCTCGATGCCGTAGAGAAAGACGCTTCGCTGCGCGGTCTGATCATCGCATCGGCAAAAAAATCGATCTTTGTCGCGGGTGCGGATTTGAAGACGCTTTTGCAAGCGGCGAAAACCGGCGAAATGCGCGGATTCATTGAGCGCGGCCAGCAGGTCTTCAATCGGCTGGCGGATCTTAGAGTTCCAACGGTTGCCGCGATCCATGGCGCGTCAGCTGGAGGCGGCTACGAAGTTGCGCTTGCGTGCGATTATCGCGTCGCATCAGATGATCCAGCCACGCGGATCGGTTTGCCCGAAACGAGCCTGGGACTTCTTCCCGCCTGGGGCGGCTGCACGCGATTGCCGCGCTTGATCGGAGCTGCAAAGGCCGCCGAAGTCATTTTGAAAGGCAAACTTTATTCCGCTCAGGATGCTTTGAAACTCGGGCTGGTAGACGAAATTGCGCAACGCGATCAGCTTCTCGATCGCGCACGTGAAAAGCTGCGCGCTGGAAAACGCAAAATCGACGGGCGAGCTCCCGCGACGCCGTCGTCACGGGAACTCCGCCCTTCAAAACAAAGCGGAAATCCGGCGCTCGAACGTGCCTACGAAATCGTCAATAAGACATTGTCGATTTCGCCTGATGAATCGTTGCGGTTGGAGCTGGACGGGATTGTGGAACTTGGCAAAACGGAGTCGACGCAAAACCTGATTCGCAATTTTTTCCTCACGGAGAAATACAAGAAGGGAACGTCGCGAACCCCGCCGGCAAAAATCGTGCACGCTGCTGTGATTGGCGCCGGCGTGATGGGCTCCGGCATTGCGCAATGGCTCAGTTCCCGTGGCGTCACAGTGATCCTGCGCGACGTCGCGCGCGAACAAATCAATCGCGGGTTGGCAAACATCGAAAAAGTCTACGCCGACGCAGTAAAGCGCGGCTTGATGAGCGAGGAAAAAGCGAAACAGGGTCGCGCCCGGATTTGTGGCTCCACTGCGCCCATGGAGTTGCGGGATGTACAATTCGTAATCGAAGCGACTTCTGAGAAGATGGAGATCAAGAAAGAAGTTTTCCGCGAACTGGCGATGGAGGCCGGCCCGAAAACCATCGTCGCGACAAATACTTCAGCGCTTCCGGTTAGAGAACTGGCCGATATGACGGTTTCACCCGAGCACGTGATCGGATTGCATTTCTTCAACCCGGTGAGTCGGATGAAACTCGTGGAAGTTGTTATTGCGAAGCAAACATCCGACGAAACCCGCGACCGGAGCCTAAGTTTTGTACGGCAGATCGGAAAACTGCCCGTAGTCGTGCGCGACAGCCCGGGCTTCCTGGTGAACCGCGTTTTGTTTCCGTACTTGCTCGAAGCCGCGGAGCTGTTTGAGAGCGGCGTGGACGCGGAGCAGATCGATCGTGCGCTGGTGGAATGGGGGATGCCGATGGGTCCGTTGCGATTGATCGATGAAATCGGCGTCGATATTACGATCGATATCGGCAACACACTCGAGAAGGCGTACGGCCAGCGCGATCACGTCGCAGCTGTCCTGCTTTGGCTGCGCGATCAGCCGATGCTGGGCCGCAAAACAGGCGCAGGCTTTTACAAATATGAAGGTAGACGCCAGATGCCTAACGACTCGCTGGAGCAATGGCGGCGCGGATTGCACGGCGAACCGGAAGGGGCTGAAGGACCAGACATTCCACCGGACGGGCATCGCGACCCGCGGTTACGGTTAAATGAAGAGCAGCTAACTCACCGGCTGATGTTTCTAATGGTGAATGAGGCCGCTCGTTGCGTGGAGGAGGGAGTCGTCGGTTCTCCCGAGGATGCGGATTACGGAATGATTTTAGGAACCGGTTTTGCGCCGTTCCGCGGCGGACCATTGCGATTCGCGGAACACTTTGGATTAAAGAGGATCGTCGTGGAATTGGAACGGCTGGCCCGAACTGAAGAGAAATTTACTCCATGCGAAATATTGAAGAAACATGCGCGGGACGGGACGAAATTTTATGAGGAGTGAGACCCGTTCGAAAGCCCGGCCTCGCGGACTTCGTCCGTTGCGTTGCAGCCTCGAGTTCGCTCGGAATGACAGACGATTGAAATGAAATCGCCACTCGAAGCGCCGGAAAAACAAATCGCCGAGGAAACCAGCGCAAAACCCGAAAAGCGGGCACCTGCACCTGTGATCGACACCTCGAAGATGTCCAAAGGCAAGCGCGAAGCGCTCGAGCTTGCCGAGGCCTCGCGCGACCCGTTGGATGAGCGCGGCAGCTTCGCGAGCAATCTTTTCATCGGGCGTTACGATTTCGATCGGATTTTTCCCTGGCCGGAGCAGAGCGTCGAGGATCGTGAGGCTGGCAAGGAATTTCTCGACAATCTGGAAAAGTATCTGCGCGAGAACGTGGATGCCGACGAGGTCGATCGCACTGGCGAAATTCCGCAGAAGAACATTGATGAGCTGTTCGCGTTGGGCGCGTTTGGCGTCAAAATTCCGAAACAATACGACGGGCTCGGCTTGTCTCAGGTCAACTACGGCCGGGCTGCAACTCTTGCTGCTTTTCGGCACCGAAGAGCAAAAGAAAAAATATCTACCGCGCGTCGCGCGAAAGGAAATTTCCGCGTTCGCGTTGACCGAATGGAATGCCGGTTCGGACCCCGCAAACATGAGTTGCCGGGCCGAGCCGACCGAAGACGGTTCCGCGTTCATTCTGAACGGCGAAAAGCTTTGGTGCACGAATCTGATTAAGGCCGGCGTGCTCGTGGTCATGGCCGTCACGCCGCCCAAAATCGTGAACGGAAGGGAGCGCAAGCAAATTACTGCGTTCATCGTCGATGTAGACTGGCCCGGCGTGGAAATTACTTATCGTTGCCGGTTCATGGGATTGCGCGCGCTTTACAACGGCATCGTGAAATTCACGAACGTGCGCGTGCCGCGCGAAAACATGATCGCCAAAGAAGGGCAGGGGTTAAAAGTCGCGCTTACGACGCTGAACACGGGCCGGCTCACGATTCCGGCCGCGTGTGTCGGGTTGTCCAAGCGGTTGCTAGAAATTTCACGCAAATGGGCGAGCGAACGAATTCAATGGGGTGGACCAATCGGAAAACACTCAGCCATCGCCGGGAAAATTTCAGAAATGGCGGGGAACACATTCGCAATGGAGGCGATTACGTTTCTCACGTCGGGGTTGGTCGACCGCAAGGCGGGCGATCTGCGAATTGAGACCGCGATGTGCAAGATGTGGTCGACCGAAACAACCTGGAAAATTTCAGACGACGCAATGCAGGTGCGCGGCGGTCGCGGCTACGAGACAGCGCAATCGTTAAAAGGTCGCGGCGAACCGGGAATTCCAGTGGAGCGTTTCCTGCGCGACTGCCGCATCAACACGATTTTCGAAGGCTCGAGCGAGATCATGCGTTTGTTCATCGCGCGCGAGGCGCTTGATCCGCATTTGAAAGTCGGTGGCGCAATTTTTAACACCACGCTGCCAATGTCCGAGCGGATGAAAGCGGTGTTCAGTTCCGGAAAATTTTACGCCGGCTGGTACCCGCGTCAGTGGTTCTCCACCGGCGCCGGCAAGATCGACAATTTGCACGGCACATTGCGTGGCCATGTTGATTATGCAGCGCGCACAAGCAAACGCCTCGCACGCGGTTTGTTTCATGCCATGGCGCGGTTCGGCCCGAAACTCGATCGGGAACAACTGCTCCTTTCGAGGTTCGTCGGAATCGCCACCGAATTGTTCGCGATTAGCGCGACCTGTTCTTACGCGCAATGGCTGCTCGGCCAGGGGAAACCAGCCGATGAAATTCTTTCCGTCGCAGATTATTTTTGCCGCTCCGCCCGGATGCGAATCGATCATCATTTCGCCGGCGCCGCGCGCAACGCGGATAAACGCGGTTACAATCTTGTCCAGGATTTGCTCGCCGGAAAACACGAGATGCTGCGTCAGGGTATTGTGTAGCACACGCATCTTGCGTGTGGGGCCGGCGGGCGTCTCGCCTGTTGACTCGCAGTTCTGGCTATCAGGCCAAGATGCCTGTGCTCCGTTGACCGCGTGGGCGCAACAGATTACGATCTCGGATGAGTATCGCACCCGTCCTTGCGGAGACACCTTCGACTCGAAACCGCACGCCAAAGAGGGAAGCAGAAAAGCCGATAGCGGCGTCGAAAGTCCTCGAGACGATCGAGCAGCACGTCTTGCTGGATGGTTTCAAGATCGTCGTGGATCTCGACAAAAGCCGGGGCCCATATCTGCACAACCGAGTCGACAATCGCCGCCTCATCGATCTCTACGGATTTTTTGGATCAATGCCGGTCGGATTTAACCACCCGCATTTCGATGATCCGCAAGTACAGCGCGATCTGTTGCGCGCGGCGAAAGTGAAAATCGCAAACTCGGATGTTTACTCGGCTGGCTACGCTGAGTTTGTGGCGACTTTTGAGCGCGTCTTCGGTTTGCCGCCGCTCCAGCGTTATCTGTTCATCGAGGGCGGCGCGCTCGCGGTGGAGAATTGTCTGAAGGCAGCGATGGATTGGAAAGTCCGGAAGAACATGGCCGCGGGTCACGGCGAACGCGGCACGCAAGTTTTGCATTTCAGGCATGCGTTTCACGGACGCACCGGTTATACAATGAGCCTGACGAATACCGATCCGCGTAAGACGGATTTGTTTGCGAAGTTTGATTGGCCCCGCGTCTCATGTCCGTACATCGATTTTTCGCAGCCGGAATCGAAACGCGAGGCAGACGTGATTGAGCGCGAACAGAAGGCCGAGCGCGAGATCCGCGAGTTCATCGAGCAACGTAACATCGACATCTGCGCGATCATTATCGAGCCGATCCAGGGCGAGGGGGGCGACAACCATTTCCGCGGTGAATGGCTACAAAAACTGCGAACGATTTCCGACGAAAACGATATCCTGCTGATTTTCGACGAAGTGCAGTGCGGCATGGGCGCGACCGGCCTCAACTGGTGCTGCGAACATTTCGATGTCGTGCCCGATCTGATGGCGTTTGGCAAAAAAGCGCAGGTATGCGGTGTGATGGCCGGACCGCGTATCGATGAAGTGAAAGACAACGCTTTTCGGTTACCCAGCCGTTTAAATTCAACCTGGGGCGGAAACTTCACCGATATGGTGCGCTCGACCCATTATTTGCGCATCATCGAGCAGGAACGTCTGGTTGAGAACGCCGGTCAAGTAGGTACCTATTTCCTGGATCAACTGCGCGATCTGCAAACCCGAACGCCTTCGGGACTGATTTCCGCTGCTCGCGGCCGCGGAGTATTTCTCGCGTTCGATCTTCCCGATGCGAAGACGCGCGAAGAATTTTGGCACGGCTTTTTTGATCTTGGTGTTTTGACACTTCGTTCCGGCGAGAACTCGATCCGCTTCCGTCCCGCGCTCGACATCACTCCGGAGGTGATCGACGAAGCGATGGAATTGATGCGCAAGTTCTGTCGGCAGCGACGCAAGTGATGAAGGTCGAAGGGCTGAACCTTTAAGGCGTTTCATATGAAAACACCTCTGGAAAAACTGGGTCTTACCGACGACAACGCCGGCGTGTTCGATGGCGAATGGCGCGGCGGCGGCCCGATGTTTGACAAAATTTCGCCGATCGACGGGCGGCGACTCGCCAGCGTCCGCACCGCTTCCGCCGACGACTACAAGAAAGCAATTTCGCGCGCGCACGAAGCCTTTGTGAAATGGCGCGTCACACCCGGACCGGTGCGCGGCGAGACGGTTCGCCGCCTCGGCAACGCGTTGCGCGACCTCAAACATGAGCTCGGGCAGCTCGTGACGCTGGAGACCGGGAAAATTATCGCTGAGGGCGAAGGCGAAGTGCAAGAGATGATCGACATCTGCGATTTCGCCGTCGGCCAGTCGCGCATGCTTTACGGCCTAACGATTCAATCCGAACGCCCGAGCCACCGGCTAATGGAACAATGGCACCCGCTCGGTGTGGTCGCAGTGATAAGCGCGTTCAATTTTCCGGTCGCAGTTTGGTCTTGGAACGCTGCGCTCGCTGCAGTGTGCGGTGACGCCACGATTTGGAAGCCGTCCGAAAAAACGCCGCTCACCGCAATCGCCGTCACTAAGATTGCCGAGCGCGTTTGTCGCGAAACCGGCGCTGATCCGGCGATCTTTACTCTGCTGGTGGGCGATCGTAAAACAGTCGGCCAAAAACTGGCAGACGATCCGCGCATACCGTTGGTATCGGCTACCGGCTCGACCAACATGGGATTTAATGTCGCCAAAGCTGTTAACGGACGGCTGGCGCGAACAATTCTGGAACTCGGCGGCAATAACGCGCTCATCGTCACGCCGAGCGCGGATCTCGACATGGCGGTGCAATCGATCTTTTTCGGCGCCGTCGGCACAGCCGGACAACGTTGTACTTCGACGCGCCGAGTGATCATGCACGAGTTAGTTGCGTCGAAGGTCCGCGATAAACTCCTAACCGGTTACGAGACCCTACCCATTGGGAATCCGCTGGATCGCAAGACTGTTATGGGCCCGCTAATCGACAGGCACGCTGTCGACATGGTGCAGGATTCCATTCAGCGGTTGAAAGATGAAGGCGGCGAGGTGCTTTACGGCGGGGAACGGCTCACCGTCCCTGGCAACGCCTACATGAAGCCGTGTCTGGCTGCTGCGAAGCCGGATTTTGAAATCGTGAAACACGAAACCTTCGGACCGCTGCTTTATCTGATGACGTATCGCGACTTCGACGAGGCGATGGCGATTCACAACAATGTGCCGCAGGGATTGACCTCATCGATTTTCACCAACGACGTGCGCGAGGCTGAAAAATTCGTCAGCGCGGTCGGGAGCGATTGCGGAATTGCCAACGTAAACACCGGCACGAGCGGCGCAGAAATCGGCGGAGCATTCGGCGGCGAAAAACAAACCGGCGGCGGCCGCGAGAGCGGCAGCGATTGCTGGAAGAGCTACATGCGACGCCAGACGAACACGATCAATTTCTCAGGCGAGCTGCCGCTCGCGCAGGGAATCGAGTTCGGTGCAGGCGAGGGAAGCGCGACGGCCTAACGAACGTTTGCGTAGCGGATTACGCACGGTCCTGTAGGCCGTCTTTTCTGTTATACAGTTTCTTGTTTCTGACCGGCCACAGCCGGTGGCTACAGCTAAGACGCGATCGTCAGCGCGAGAAGCTCATCGAGTTTTCCCGCGTTCTCCAAATTCATGATGCACTGCCGCAATTTTTCGCACTGATCCTTTCCGATCACATCACCGCCAAGCGAAGTGAATTTCACGGCGATTTCCTCTTCGGTCATCGGATCGCGCGGATCGCCTTTCGGGACATCGACGCGCGTTGAATATTCTTTTCCATCATTCGTTGTGATTGTTACGCAACTCGGCTGAAATTTTGGAAAGAGCGCTTCGAATTCGTCGTTCGCGACAACTTTCACTTTGTCCATGATTGGAATCAGCGATTTATCGAGCACACGCTTCTCTTTGAATTGCAGCGGTGTCACCATTCCATCAACGAGTCCCACAGCCATGCAATATGGGAGCGAATGGTCGGCCGTTTCTTTTGAGTCGGGCCGATATTTGTGCGGATCGCCAAGGATATCCGCGGCGCGCGCGATCACTTCCACTTTGATTTCCTTAACCTCGGCCGCCTTGATCTTGTTTTCCTTGACGGTCTTCATCATGGCGGTGAGCGGCGCATGACTCAGCGCTTCGATTGGGAAACTCTTCATCCCGCAATCGAGAATCCGGTAGTGAGATGTCGGCGAGGTTGGCAGGTCTTTGACCAGGCCTTCGCCATCGAAGCTTGCCGGTTGTCCCTTGTATTGCACGTGACTGAACACCGCAAACAAACCTTCCTTCCCATCGATCATGTGTTCCGGTCCAGAGAACCCTTCGCGCGCGAGCAACGCGCTCTCGGCACCCATGCGACCGGCCCACGGATCGACCGTGTTCTTCATGTTGGTCAATTTGCCCGCCGTTACCGCGCCCGGACAAAACGTGCGCGCCGCGCTGATGCCGATCGCTGACACCATTTGATCGCGCGTGAGACTTAGCACGCGCCCCGCCGCTACGGGCGCCGCGAACGCGCTCAACGTCGCGTGATGCCATCCATATTCGCGCACGCCCGGCCGACCGATTTCGCAAAGCCGCATCTCAATTTCGTAGGCGATGATCGTGCCGAGAATTAAATCCTTTCCGCTTAAACCTTCGCTTTCACACAGTGCCAGCGGCGCGGAGATGAGATCGCTCGGATGGCACGGGTCGGCCTTCCAATAGATATCGTTGTAATCCATCGCGCGGATCATGTGCCCGTTCAGAAATGCGGCATCGACCGGATTTGTTTTGAATCCGGAAACAAATGCGGTGGCTTTTCCATTACCGCCCCCCATGGCGCGATGATGCTCGAGCAGGATCTTCGCGTCTTCCTGTTGGCTCCCACCCAGCGCACAGCCGATAGAATCGAACCAGAACAATTTCGCCGCCTGAATCGCCTCCGGCGAGAGATCTTCGTATTGCAGCGCGCAGGCCCATTCCGCGATGTCATATGACAGCAGACGTTTCGATTCAGTGTTTTGCTTTGCCATTTGATTCTCCGTTTGAATTCGCCCACGAAACACCCGCCTTCGTCAGGAAGCAACCGGACTACGGCGGGCAGGCACGAATCGAGCGAAAACAAATCAAAGCTGGCCGGTTGTATCACGATTGCCATCACTCACCCCTTCCGGAGCCACGGGGCGTTAACCAGAATGGGATAAAGCAGGTTTGCTCATGAGCCGACGCTGTGGCAAAAGCAGGAGCGTGAATCCAAAAGCGTTCTTCCCCGAGCTTAGACGGCGCAACGTTTACAAGGGCGCCGTCGCATACGCGTCGCCAGCTGGTCGCTCATCCAAAGGGGCTAGCGATTAGGTATGGCGTCCGATACTGCGTCAGAAGTTAAATTTGAGATCGGGCATGTCTTGTTCATCGACATCGTCGGCTACTCGCAACTGCTGATTACGCAGCAGAGCGAACATCTCGAGACGCTCAGGAGGATTGTGCGCGCTACTCCGCAGTTCCAGGCGGCTGAAGCCGAAGGCAAGCTGTTGCGATTACCTACTGGCGACGGCGGCGCACTCGTCTTTCAAACCACGCCTGAAGCGCCGGTGTTGTGCGCACTTGAGATTAGCAAGGAGTTAAAAAAGCATCCCGAGCTTCGAGTTCGAATGGGAATTCACAGTGGCCCGGTGAACGCGGTCACAGATCTGAACGAGCAGGCGAACATTGCAGGCGCGGGAATCAACATTGCGAA
>Ga0193723_1000836_pt1 | contig 12160 bp, 8 predicted proteins | sample H2m2metaG_FD_143042 | JGI IMG/M metagenome (GOLD analysis project Ga0193723, IMG submission 143042) | Soil microbial communities from a riparian zone of the East river system, Colorado, United States - H2m2 | ecosystem: Environmental > Terrestrial > Soil > Riparian zone | place: USA: East River... | reverse complement strand
GGCGGCGGCGGCGGCGGCGGCGGTGGCGGCGGCGGTGGCGGTGGCGGTGGCGGCGGTGGCGGCGGCGGCGGCGGCGGCGGCGGCGCGGACACCGTAACGGCTGACGTATCGGCTAGCGAGCCACCGTTCTGCCTGGCAATCACGCGATAGGCGCCTGGCGTCTGACCGGCGGTATAGGCCCCGCCACCCGAGATGGACCCACCCGTCGCAGCATACGTGACGGAGACACTTACGCTGTCGCCCGTGTTCCTCCGCCCGTACGCGGCGTACTGTTGAACGGCGCCGAGTGCGAGCGTCGTATTCTTGGGGTTGATAACCACCTGAATCACGCGGCGCTTCTTCACGCGCGAAGTGCCACTGAGGGTCGACTGACTGAGCGTCGCGGTTACGACAGCGTCAGCCGCCGACGTGTCCGCCGTGTAGATCCCGAATTGGGAGATCGAACCCGTCGAAGTCGCCCAACTGACCGAGACCGGCACGCTGTCCCCGGCGTCCGTACGTCCGAACGCCTGGAACTGGAAGCTCTGCTGCGGATCGAGCGTCAGGGTGTCGGGAAAAACGACGACCTGCGCGATGGGAACGTCGACACCGGTGCCGCCCCGCGGCCGCAGATCGCACGCCGCGAGAAGCACCATCACCAGCAGCAACCAAGACTTCCTGCCGCAATCGTACATAACCCCTCCCAAGAGTTTCGGCAGCTCGACTAGCATGGCACGCGCGTCGCGTGCGGTAGCCTCGTGGCTTTGCGTCACCGGCTTTCACCGGTTTTGCCTTTTCGCGCTCCCCTGGACGAGGGGTGCGAATTCTGCCGAACTACGTTTGTCTGACCTCCCCGAAAGCAAAGAGCCGCCTGCTTCGACCCTTATGGGTCATGTCGCTGGCGGCCCGGCGGACTTGACAACGGCGTTGCGTTAGTCCCGTTGCGTTAGTCCCGTAGCTCTGCGTCATCGCCTTTCGGCGATTTTGCTCTGAGCAGCGTGTTGCTCGACCACGCGCCGCGTAGGCAGTTGTTGTGCCCGCGGCGGGATTATCGACAACGCATTGTCGTGCAAACCATTAGACAGCTCACGCGCGTTGTCCGAACATCGTAGCTGTCAAACAAAAACTCGTCATTGTCAAAGACGGCGACACTATTTCACGAATGACCGGTGTGTTCGCTGCGAAGGGCGCTACGCAGGCGTCGTCGGTTAGTCTTTGTCCCGACGACGTGTGGCACGATAGCAACATCCAGCAAAGGCACGCAACGGGGCACTTTGCTGGATTAGCAAGACAAAACAAAACGGCGGCGAAGCTCAGCAGTGCCCGCCGTCACATAATCAGTGGTCAGTAGCTCAATCGCGTGCTTGTCTCGTGGTGATAACGAGGTGATCGACGTCGAGTGTTTGTGTCGTGGGTCCGCCGGCGATGCCGCGATTGAATGTCAGCTGCACGGCATTCAGTCGCAGCTTGGAGCTGTTACGAAACTTCAGCCCGGCCCAGGTTCCGCGCGCGACATCATCCAGCCACATGCTCTGTGTGGCGTCTTCGTGTCCCGGCGTGTTGAGCTTCACCCAGAATTCCACGTGATGCCACGGGCCCCGACTCACCGTCAGTGGTTCCACGTACCGCTCGGCGCCGTCGCCGAAGCGACCCCAGCATGTGACGCCGTCGGGCTCGCGCGCCATCGCCGGGTAATACGAGTAGAAGCGGAGCGGTCCGGGGTCTCCGCCCGACTCGGTGATGAGCATCGTCGCGAAGAAATCCTCTCCCGTCGGACAGATGCCGGCTTTTCCGAACGCCGACCAGGGATCATCCGTGCGCGATCCGTACAGCGCAACCAGCTTCGTCCCGCCCTGCCAGCTCGCGGGCAGGCGCACGTAGTAGCTCACATAGAGAGAGTCGTACCCGCGCGGGAGGAAGTGCGTCAGCCAGCCTCCGTCGCCGCCGGCGCGATAGGTCACCTGGAGGTAACGGCTGCCCGATTGCGCCTGGCTCGAGTCTGTCACGATATGGTGCCGCGCGGGATCGACCCCGTCGGTCCAGGCGCCGAGTGTTCCCGATTCGAAATCATCCGCGAACAGGGTGTCGGCTCCTGAACCCGCCGACGCGCGGAGGTCGGCGCCGGAACCGCAGTGCAGCGTCCCCGCGAGCAGGAAACCGATCCCGGCGCTTGCGAGGAGCCTCACGGCGCGCTCAGGCGCACATGGTCGATCCGGTAGTAATCCTTGCGCGTCTTGCCCACGCCGCTGTTGCCACCCCACGTCGGCGCGAAACTGAACTGGATGAAGTTGGCGGCGTCGAAATTGACATTCGTGTAGTCGCCGACTTGGGTCGGAGACGCATCGCCAAGTTTTGTGGCCCACCACCGTAACACGCCGTCCTGTGACGTCGGCGTCGTGCTGCCCTTGAAGTACATCTCGACCCGATACCAGTTGCCTGGAACGATCACGTAGTTCCCGCCGCGGACATTTCCGAACACGTGCCACACCGTCTCGCCGCCCGCCGAGTTCACAAGCTGCCCATTCGAAGCCTGATTGAATTCCAGCGTCACGGTCAGGAGGTAGTCGGGCTGGCGCTGGTTGTTCATCATGACGATGAGATTGCCACTGGCCGGAGCGTTGTCCTGCCAGAAGATGATCTTGTTGATGCCGCTGGGATCGCCCTGCCAACCCGCGCTCGCCTTCCACCAGAACGCCGTATAGAACTCACGCCCGGCGGGCCGCGGATTGAAGTACAGCGTCCATGGCGCTGATCCGCTCGGCAAGCCGACGGGATATGTCAGCTCGACGACATTCGGGGGAGACAGAGGAGCGCTCAAATCGGGAACGATCCCGGCCAGCCCAGTCCCCGGCGATTGATTCCAGACGTTGGGCCCGGCGCTCACGGCGCCGTCAACTCTGGTCGCGATGAGATTGTACGGCCAGTCGGTAATGGCCTTGAACGCGACCGGCTCGTTGGGCCATGGACCGCGGTTTTCACCCGCGACGGCAGCGAACTGGACGGCGTCGGTGGCGCCGATAAGTGTGGCGCGAACGCTGTCCGTTCCAGGAGTTCCACTGACGGAATAAGTGACCCGACAGAGACCGGAGTCCGACGCGGTGGTCGTGTCGGCGCTCACCTGGCCAGCCCCGTGGGTGACCGCCCACGCGACCCGGGCGCCCCTCAAGGGCTTGCCCGCCCCGTTGAGGACGGCGACGATCAGAGGCTCGGGAAGTGGCTGCCCGAGCAGTGCTCCCTGCTGGTTACCCGAAACAATTGCGATCCTGGCGCCATCGATCGGTGACCCATCTGCTGGGGCCAGACAGCCACCGAGGGCGATCAGCAACCCGACGGACCGCAGCAAATGCGGCGCGGACGCCACAGGCAGAGCCTCCGGTAAGAGTTGGGTCACTCGATTGGGCACGATGCGTGCCAGACAGGGACGGGGCACAGAAGTTGCCCCTTTGGCAGCTCGCCATGCCCGGCGCGATCCTCTTTGTCGCCAATTTCCCGGCCAATACGGGATACGCGTGGGACTTCATCGAAGGCCTCTACGCGGGAATCGCCGCGCGGCTCGCGCCGCGGGGCATCCGAAGCTTCGTGGGCCTATCCCAGATCCCGGCGCCGCCCCGGACGCTGTCGGGTACACCGGCACAGCCGGTGGTGCTTGACGCACGCCTCGAATCGCTGGCGTCGCTCCGGCGCACGATTGGATTCGTCCGGCGCGAGCGGGTGCGCGTGCTCTACCTCACCGATCGTCCAGCCCGGTGGTGGTGCTATCCGCTGCTGCGCGCCGCCGGGGTCCGCACGATCATCGTCCACGATCATACCTCGGGCGCCCGCAGCGTTCCCCGCGGTATCAAGCGCATCGCAAAGTGGATTCTCGCGCGCGTCCCGGGACTGACCGCTGACCGTGTGATCGCGGTGAGCGACTATGTTGCCGCGCGGCAACGCGCGGTCGGGATGATTCCGGCGCGCCGCGTGTCGCGCGTGTGGAACAGCGTCGCCGTGCCGCCGCAGCACGAGGCAGGCGGGCGCAACGCTCGCCGCGCCCTGGGGCTCGACGAGCACACCCCAGTCATCGCGTGCACGTGCAGAGCAACATCCGAGAAAGGCGTCGATCACCTGCTGCGCGCATTCGATCGTCTGCCGCCCGGCCCGATCCTCGTGTATGCGGGCGACGGCCCAGCGTTCGCCAGCCTGCAGGTGCTGCGCGACTCCCTTCCCTCCCGCGATCGCATTCGCCTCCTCGGCTATCGCGCTGATCGCGAAGTGCTCCTGGACGCGGCCGACGTGTGCGTCGTTCCTTCCGTTTGGCAAGAAGCGTTCGGCCTGGCCGCGCTGGAGGCGATGGTGCGGGGCAAGCCGGTCGTTGCGACCGCGGTCGGCGGAATCCCGGAAATCATCCGGCACGGGGTGACGGGCCTGCTGGTGCCGCCGGGAGACGACCAGCAACTTGCGGCGGCGATTGCCGGGCTCGTCACGGATCGCGCCGCTGCGACACGCATGGGTGCAAGCGCGAGAGCAGACGTCGAACAGCGCTTCGCACCCGAGCAGCAGCTGTCCCATCTCGCCGAGCTCGTGACGGAAAACCTGCCGCCACTCCCGGCCGGCATGATCAGTCGACGCGAGCGTGTGGCATGTTGACCGCCGACACTCGAATTCCGGGCCGGCGCGTCGCGCACCTGATCGAAACCGACGGGCCCGGGGGCGCCGAGCGGATGCTCGCGTCGCTCGCGAACGAGCTGCAATGCGCGGGCTATCCGGGAATCGCGTTCGTGCCGGCGCGCCTGGAAGGATGGCTGGAGGCGGAATTGGCCGGCCTCGGCGTTCCGGTCGAGTACGTCCCGCTCGGTCGCCCGTTCTCCCCACGCTTCGCCCACGACCTCGCGGCGGCCTTCCGGCGGCACAATGTCGCCCTCGCCCACAGCCATGAATTCACGATGGGCTTTTACGGCGCGTGGGCTGCGCGGCTCGCCGGCGTACCTCACGTCATTACGATGCACGGCAGCCGCTATTACGCCGCCCGCTGGCGCCGCCGTCTCGCGCTGCGCTGGGCCATCACGTCGAGCGCCGCCATCACCGCCGTTTCGCGCGCGCTGGCCGAATCGCTCCGCCGGGATCTTTGGCTGCGGCAAGGCAGCGTCGCCGTCGTGCCCAACGGCATCCGGCCACGCCGTGCGGAAGCATCGGGCTTGCGGAGCGAATTGGGCCTGCGATCGGGAGATCGCCTGTTGCTCTCCGTGGGAAATCTCTATCCCGTGAAGGGACACGGCGACCTGATCGCGGCCCTCGCCGGACTCGCCGCCCGCTACCCGTCCCTGCACGTCGCCATCGCGGGTCGCGGTGATCTGGCCGAGACCCTGCGCGGCGATGCGCTGGCACGACGTGTCGGGGATCGCCTGCACTTGCTTGGATTGCGCAATGACGTCGCCGATCTCCTCGCCTCCGCCGACGCGTTCGTGCTGCCGTCCCTCAGCGAAGGGCTGCCGCTCGCCTTGCTCGAGGCCATGTTCGCCGGCCTGCCGATCGTCGCCACTCGCGTCGGTGAAGTGCCGGCGGCCCTGGCGCACGGCGCAGCCGGCCTGCTGGTCGAACCGGGACGTCCTGACGAGCTGGCCGCGGCCATCGACCGCATCCTGAGCGACGCGGAGCTGGCGCGCACCCTCGGCACCCGCGCACGTGCTCGAGCGCTCGCCGAGTTCGACGTCGCGAAGATGGCTGAGCGCTACGAGTCGCTCTACGCGCCGGCGCTCAACGGCGCACGGCGGTAGCGCGCCATGCTCGGGAACCTCTACTACGGAACATTGCACACCGCCGGGATCACGACCCTCGCTCGTCGTCTCCGTCAGGGAGCGCTGGTCCTGTGCTATCACAACGTGGTTCCGCGCCCGGACCATCTGCCACCGTTCGGCGAACCCGGGCTCCACCTGCCCGTGGATCGGTTCACGGCTCAGGTCCATTGGCTCAAGGACCATTACACCGTCGTGTCGTTGCGCGAGCTCGTGGATCGCCTCGAGAACGGGCGGCCGGTTCGCGGTCTGGCCGCGATCACATTTGATGACGGTTATGCCGGCGCGTTCACCTTTGCCTGGCCGCTCTTGCGAGCCCTAGACCTGCCTGCCACGATGTTCATCGTCGGTCGTGCGCCAGATCGCCCCGCCGTGTTCTGGTGGGATCACCCCGTTGTCCGCAATGGAACCCCTCCGGACGATAGAGACCACCGGCTGTTCGCGCTGAGTGGTGATCGCGCGGTCATCCTGAGGGACGCGAGCGCCGGTGCGGTTGCTGATGGCCCCGTTCCAAGCACCCACCTCCCGGCCGACTGGTCCGTCGTCGCGCGGGAGGCAGCGGCTGGGCTCGATCTTGGCGCTCACACCATGACGCATCGAACGCTCACCCAGCTGGGCGAGACCGATCTCGCTCAGGAGATCGCGCGATCGCGTGACGTCATAGAAGAGCGCACCGGATGGCGGCCCAAGTTTTTTTCATATCCGTACGGGATCTGGGACGGGCGGGTGCATCAGGCGGTGCGCCGCGCGGGCTACCGTGGAGCGGTCACGCTCGATTACGGGCTGAACACCGCAGGGATCGATACGTGTATGCTGCGCCGGGTCAATGTCCCGGCATTCATTTCGTCGCCGGCGTTCGCCGGTTGGGCCGCCGGCATCCGCCCGCGATCATCGGCCCACAGTCCGAATCCACGCCTCGAGTCGCTCAAGATCCCGAGTCCCCAAACGTCCGTGGGTCGGTAGCGTACACAACCTTTCCGCGAGCAACCGGCTTCCCGGAAAGTCTGCATCCCGGTTCAAGCAGCGCGCGCCGAAGCTCGGCAGCTCAGAGAGTGGTTGGGGATAACCGGGCATGACCCCTAGGCGGCGAGCCGCCGGTTGGTCAACCAAGGGCCGGGCGGCGGGCGACGCCAGCACCGGCAGCCGCAGATAACCGGGCTGCGCGGCTCCGAGCGCATGGAATGTTTCGAAGCCCCGTTCCCAGCGAAGCGCCCCCAGGAGCCGCTCTGCGTTGCGGCGCCGGATGCGCGCCTCGGATTCCGCCAAGCCCCAGGTGGCAGCCACGACGCGACCAGACACATTCGTCGCTCGGCGCATGGGTTTTGGCTTGTGATAGATCGTCTCTCCCAAATGGAGAAACGGCACGGCGGCGGGAAGCGCGTACAAGCTCGGGCGCTGAAAAACGAGCTGCGCGACGATGTTGAGTAGTTCGGGCCAGCCACGTCGTGGCGCGTCGAGGACGCCTCTCACACGCTCGACGATCCGGGCGCCCGCGTCATCGTGCGCCAACACCGCGCCGCCGCTGCCGCCGGTCAGACCCTTGCCTCGACCGAAGCTCAGCACCGCAAGTGACGCGGTCGTGCCTGCCGCACGGCCATTCAGGCTCGCACCGGCAGCTTGCGCCGCGTCTTCGATCGTCACGGCACCCGTTTCCGCCGCAAGTCGCTGCACGGCGCCGACGTCGACCGGATAACCGTAGGCGTGGACGATGACCACGGCTGCCGCGCCTTGGCGGAGCGCGGCATGCAGCTGCGCCATGTCGGGAGCGAGCGTCTGCGGGTCGAGGTCGTAGAGCAGCACGCGGGCACCGGCACCATCGGCCGCCGTGGCGATGTCGTAGCAGGCGTAGGCGGGGAGTGCGACCGGCGCACCGGGCCGATCCTGCAAGACGCCGAGGAGCGCCGCGCTGAGCGCCGTGGTGCCGCTCTCGGTGAGCACGACGTCGCGCGGCGCATACCGTGCGCTCAGCAGCTCGATCACGCGAGCCTCGCTCTGGGCCCTGGCCTTTCCGTTGCGTACGACGGCGCCGAGGCCGGCCAGCACCGCACTGGCGGAGACCGGCGAGATCGCGGGCACTTGGTGACGCCAGACGTTCACGGCAGGAAGCGCACCAGGCGCGGACCGAGTCGATTGGCGATGAACAGCGGCAGGTGCCGCCACACCCGTGGGCCCCAGGCGTACGTCGCATCGTTGGGTGAAGGCGTGGCCTGTACGTTGGCCGTCGTATACTGATGCCACGCGAGCGGCACGTCGGTACCACCCCACTGACTCTTGAAGCGATGGGTCCCGCCCCCGGGTGTGCAGCGGCCAAAGTTGAACACCCGGGCGCGCCGCCCGATCGCGCGCTGCATGAACGCCCAGTACAGGAGCATGTTGGCCGAGCTTTGGCGTGACTCCCGTAGCGCCCCGGCCCACGTCATCTCGAACTCCTCACGCCAGAAAAAGCCACACCCGGCGGCGACGGGTTGGGCCCCGCGATAGACGACGCCGAACTCGACGAGTTCGGGAAACAGGGTCGCCACGCGTTCGAAGAACGCTCGTGGCAACACCGGAGTGCCGAGGTCCCGCATCGTTCTCGCGAACACTTCGTAGAATGGCTCACGCTGCTCGGGACCGAAGCGCGCGGTCAGGCCTTCTTTCATCGGGCGGCGAATCTGACTGCGGAGCTTGGCGGGGAATGACTTGAACAGGGTGTCGTCGTCGGCGGGGAGCGAGAGGAGAACGGTGATTTTTCTCGACGAGACCGGCAGATCGAGGTCACACGGATCGCGCGTCCGGAGCTCGAGCAGATCCGCGCCGGTGCGACGGGACTCCGCGACGGCTTCCGCCACGAGGCGATTGCATGCGGCCTGCGCTCCCAGGGGTCCCCCGTCGTTCAGAAACGGCAACGACACGAGGTAGTGGCCAAAGATCCGACTCCGCACCCGCACGAGCGGAAGAATGCCCTGCCACGCGCCGGCGGCGTCCGCGGCCGCCCAGTACAGACACTCCGCGCCGAGCGTATCGCTGAGGATCTCACGCCAACTACTCAGGTGACAGAAGCTGCTGCCATCGGCACGTGTCACAAATTCGTCCCACGCACCCGCGTCACCGTTGAGCGTGACGAGCTCGAGCTGGGGTCGCGGGTCGCTCACGCAGATCTCTGGTAGAGACCGATCGGGCGGCTCGAGCGCCGCCCCAGCGCCAACATGGTCTCGTTGATCGGCACGAACCGGAATTCGGTCAACAGGCGCTCGAGGCGCGGCACGGTACCGCGGAGCCCGCGATAGTGCCGCGCGCGCGTGAGCCAGGAAACGTCGACGCGGGGTTGGTCCGGATCGATCTCCCACGGATGGATATAGAACGTGCCCGGCACGTGCCGGCGCTCGCATTGCCGCAGAGCCGCGCGTACCACGCCGTACGGGAGAAGCCGGAAGTAGCCGCCACCCGCGGCGGGGAGGCGCATGCCGGCCCAGCGCAGCGTCGCCGGGGGAATCTCGGCGAGCCGGCCGGCGGAGCGCTCGAGAAAATGTGGATCGGACCGCCCCGTTGGATAACCGTATCCCGGGCGGCGAATTGGAAAGAGACTCGAGTCGTAGCCGTACCCCTCCTCGAGCAGGATGTCGAGCGCCCACTCCCGACCCGCCACGATCGAAAAACTCGGAGCACGAAATCCCACAACCGTGGCACCGGTGATGTCCTCGAGCACCCGCTTCGAACTCCGCACGGAGTGGCGGAATTGCGCCGGAGTCAGCGTCGTCACCCGCGCGTGATCCCAGCCGTGGGACGCAATCTCGTGCCCCGCACGGGCAATCGTTCGAATCAGGTCGGGGTGGCGCTCGGCGACCCAGCCGACGATAAAGCACGTCGCGCGCGCGTTGTGGCGCGCGAGCAGTGCCAGGAGCCGCTCCATTTGCACCGCCACGCGGGATGGGTAACGGTCCCAGTCGCTGCGCGCGACATACGGCTCCAGGGCCGAGACCTGGAAGTACTCCTCGACGTCGATCGTGAAGTGATGCGCAACCATGGCTGTCACAAGTGCAACGGCCATGCCCTGAGACACGAACCACGCGGAGCACGCACCCACGGGCCCTTCGTCGCGTCAGGGCCGCATGCGTCGCGCGCGCGCTATAGCAGCAGCACCTGCACAATCTTCGTGTCCGACGCAGAAGCGCCGGCCGCGTCCGTCACCGTTACGGTAATCGTGAACGAGCGGGGCAGGACAATCACGTATGTGTGTCCGACGGAGAAGCTGCCCTGGGTCGTTCTGGTGCCGGTGCTGACCGAGCCATCGCCCCAGTCGATCCGATAGGTCCACGGACCGTTCCCGTTCGCGTCGGTGAAGGACTGTGTGGATGAGTAGAGCAGACCTGTGACCGCGGTCTGATCGGATCCCGCGTTCACCACGGGTGCGGTGTTCGGGGCCGTGACAGTCACGGTCTTCGACGTCGTCGTGCTCTGCGCACCTTGATTGTCGGTCACCCGCAGGGTGACGGTGTATGTGCCCCCGGACGCATACGCGTGCGACGGATTCTGCGCTGTCGACGTCGCGCCATCGCCAAATGTCCAGCTATAGCTCGCGATGGTCCCGTCCGGATCACTGCTCGTGCTCGTGAAGTTGCAGCTGAGCGCCGAGCAGCTGGACGTGAAGTTTGCCGTCGGGGGCTGGTTGGGCGGCGTGACCGTTATGTTCTGCGAGGCCGTCGTGCTCTGCGCTCCCTGATTATCCGTCACCCGCAACGTGACGGTGTACGTCCCGCCCGCCGTGTAGCTGTGCGACGGATTTGCCGCGGTCGACGTGCCGCCGTCGCCGAACGTCCAGCTGTAGCTCGCGATCGAGCCGTCGGGATCGCTGCTCGTGCTCGTGAAGCTGCAGGTCAATCCACTGCAGGACCGCGTGAACGACGCCGTCGGCGCCTGGTTCGGCGGCGTGACGGTCACGCTCTGCGAGGCCGTCGTGCTTTGCGCTCCCTGATTATCCGTCACCCGCAGCGTCACGGTGTACGTCCCGCCCGCCCCGTACGCGTGCGAGGGATTCTGCAGCGTCGACGTCGTACCGTCGCCAAATGCCCAGGCATAACTCGCGATCGAGCCGTCGGGGTCACTGCTCGTGCTGGTGAAGGTACAGGTGAGTCCCGAGCAGCTGCGCGTGAACGACGCGGTCGGCGCCTGGTTCGGCGGCGTCACCGTCACGCTCTTCGATGTCAGCGTGCTCTGCGCACCTTGATTGTCGGTCACGCGCAAGCTCACGGTGTACGTCCCACCCGCCCCGTACGCGTGCGAGGGGTTCTGCAGCGTCGACGTCGCGCCGTCGCCAAATGTCCAGGCATAACTCGCGATCGACCCATCGGGATCGTTGCTCGTGCTCGTGAAGTTGCAGCTCAGCGCCGAGCAGCTGAACGTGAAGTTCGCCGTCGGTGACTGGTTGGGTGGCGTGACCGTCACATTCTGAGAAGCCGTGGTGCTCTGGGCCCCCTGATCGTCGGTCACCCGCAGCGTCACGGTGTACGTGCCACCGGCCGCGTACGAGTGCGAGGGGTTCTGAAGCGTCGAGGTCGCACCGTCCCCAAAGGTCCAGCTGTAGGCTATGATCGAGCCATCGGGGTCGCTGCTCGTGCTCGTGAAGCTGCAGGTGAGGCCGGAGCAACTCCGCGTGAACGACGCCGTGGGCGGCTGGTTGGGCGGCGTGACACCAACCGTCCGGGAGGTGGGCGCGCTGGAGGCACCTTGGTTGTCGGTGACCGTCAGCGTCACTGTGTAGCCGCCGCCGGCCGCGTAGGTGTGCGACGGATTCTGGGACGTCGAGGTCGCGCCGTCACCGAAGGTCCAGCTGTAGCTCGCCATCGAGCCATCGGGGTCGCTGCTCGTGCTGGTGAAGCTGCACGTCAGCCCGCTGCAGCTGAACGTGAAGTTCGCCGTCGGTGACTGGTTCGGCGGCGTGACGGTCACGCTCTGCGAGGCCGTCGTGCTCTGCGCTCCCTGATTATCCGTCACCCGCAACGTGACTGTGTACGTCCCGCCCGCCCCGTACGCGTACGAGGGGTTCTGGAGCGTCGACGTCGTACCGTCGCCAAATGTCCAGGCATAACTCGCGATCGAGCCGTCGGGGTCACTGCTCGTGCTGGTGAAGGTACAGGTGAGTCCCGAGCAGCTGCGCGTGAACGACGCGGTCGGCGCTTGGTTGGGTGGCGTGACGGTCACGCTCTGCGAGGCCGTCGTGCTCTGCGCTCCCTGATTATCCGTCACCCGCAACGTGACCGTGTACGTCCCGCCCGCCGCATACGTGTGCGACGGATTCGCCGCGGCCGACGTGCCGCCGTCCCCGAACGTCCAGCTATAGCTCGCGATCGAGCCGTCAGGATCGCTGCTCGTGCTGGTGAAGCTGCAGGTCAATCCGTTGCACGACCGCGTGAACGAGGCCACCGGCGCCT
>Ga0193723_1000835_pt1 | contig 12160 bp, 13 predicted proteins | sample H2m2metaG_FD_143042 | JGI IMG/M metagenome (GOLD analysis project Ga0193723, IMG submission 143042) | Soil microbial communities from a riparian zone of the East river system, Colorado, United States - H2m2 | ecosystem: Environmental > Terrestrial > Soil > Riparian zone | place: USA: East River... | reverse complement strand
TTCAAAATGACTAACAGCTGCTTGTTTGGCAATTACCTGCGCATTGTCAAAGCTATCGCCTGTAAGCATAACTGTATCCTTTACTCCAAGCTCCTGAAGACGATGCATCATCATATTAACTCCTAACCTTATCTTATCACCAAGGATTATAGCCCCTACAGGAATACTGTTGACTCCTATGAATGCTATCATCTTTCCTTCATATCGCTTTCTTATACTATTTAGCAGTAAATCTTTATTGAATTGTTCTAATTGTTGTTGCTGATGTCTATGTTGCTGAGATTTCCGAATATCATTTTCAAAAAGACTTTGAGAACCAACTATAATATGGTCACCATCAACATCACCTTCCATGCCAGCTCCAGCTACTTCATAAACGTCTCTTGGAGTTGGTAATATCATCCCGCTTCCAAGCTTTTCTTTTGCTTGTTGTACAATTACACGAGCAGCTGGATGAGAAGACATCTGTTCTATAGCTGCGGCTTTGACTAACAGATCTCTAGCTGTGTTATTGCTTTTATTGCTGACAGTATTGCTATCTTTGCTACTAATAGTATTATGGGTTTGTTCTTGTCTTCTTTCACCAACTTCTGTTAATACAATATCCTCAACAACGGGAGTTCCGTAAGTGATTGTTCCTGTTTTATCAAATACAACTACTTCTGATTTTCCTATCTGTTCAATTGCTGCTCCACTCTTTATTATTATACCGGCCTTTGCAGATCTATTTATTCCACTTATAATAGCTACAGGGGTTGCAAATATAAGTGAACATGGAGTAGCAACAACAAGCACTGAAAGAATAGTTTGTGGATTTTGTGTGATAAGCCAACCCAGTCCACTTATTGCTAGTGTTATAGGGGTAAACCATAATGCATACTTATCTGCAAGTCGTTGTATAGGAGCCTTCTCTTCCTGAGCTTTCCGCACTAGTTGTACTATTTTGGCGTACTGACTGTCTTCACTAACTTTACTAGCTTGCATTTCAAAAGCCTCACCTCCTGCATTAACAGTACCACTAAAGGCTTCGTCGCCAACACCTTTGGTTTTAGGCAAAGGTTCTCCTGTAAGTGCGGATTCATCTATTTGTGATTGTCTGGAGATTATTACTCCATCAACAGGAATAAGATCGCCTGCTCGTACTACAAGTAAGTCCCCTATTTTAACATCTGTTACACTTATCTCTTCTAAGCTTTGATCAGTATTACTATTTCCCTCGCTCATTCTTCTATAAGCAACACGTGGAGATCTAGCCATTAATTCATCAAGTGAAGATGAAGCTCTTCTAAATGCATAATCCTCTAGCGCTTTACCACCAGTTTGCATTATTACAATTACTACTCCAGGTAATGCTTCATTTGTAATGATAGCTGCAACAATTGCTAGCATTGCTACAATATCAGAAGCAAAGTGATGGTGCAACAGCATACCCTTGACAGTAGCCCACACAACAGGAATTCCTCCAATAATTAATGTTAAAAGCCAAATCCAGTGCCCTGCAAAAGATTGATTTAGTATGTAATTAGATATGGCGCCTGAAAGCAATCCCAAAACTGCAAAAACTGGGATAGGATATCTTTTAATAAATAAGACAACTTTACTTACGTTTAATGAGACCGATTGTAAATGGATAATACATTGTTAGTAATACTATTATCGATATAACTTTTACTTTTTCTTAAAAATATGTTTTGGAACTTAGATCGATATTCTCATGACGGTATTAACGTTCACTCAGCCTCTGTACCCTGTAATAATATTAGGATTAGTTTCAATGTTGGTCATTGTAGCTTCAGACATACTGGTTGGTAGAATAATAGAGATAGGCAATCCTATTGCTGCTGTTACTGATACGTGAGAAGAAAACTATGCTCTCGCTCACTACAAATAATCAGATTAATAGTATGAATCATTCATAGCGCTACCATCAGTTTTTTAATTTTGTATTATTATATTCTTATTTAACTTTATTATATGGTTATCATCATGAGCACCAATATACGTAGTTCAAAAGAAACAATATCTGTCGCTCCAGAAGTAATTCAAAAGTTTATGCCACCACGAATTGAATCTTCTAGGAAAGGTGATAACGGCATAGTCCTTGTAGTAGGTGGAAGCAAAATATATCATGGAGCACCTCTTTTAAGCTCATTGGCTGCTTTAAGAGCTGGAGCAGACCTTGTTTATACTGCAGTACCAGAATCAAATGCATTAGCAATAAGATCTTTTTCTCCAAATCTAATTGTGTTACCATTACCTGATGATGATTTTACTTTGGATTCAGCTAAAACATTGTTAAACATCCTTCCAAAAAAAGTAAATACTGTTGCAATGGGCATGGGTATGCATATCAGAAATCCTGATGCAATGATCTATCTAATAAATGAATTAAAAAATAGTGAAACAAAATTAATATTAGATGCATCATCACTAATACCTGCGATTCTTCCTCATATTTCAAAAACAGATACAGTTGTTACTCCTCATGCAGGAGAATATGAAAGGCTGTTTAAGAATGAAAAAATAGAAAATGAGGATGATGATGAAAATAACAGTTTTAATAATATGGGACCTGCTAATACAGTTGAAGAACAAATCTCAAACACAAACATGATGGCAAGTAAATATGGCATAACTATTGTCCTAAAAGGATATCATTGTATTATCTGTAATGGCAGTCGGACAGCAGTGATCAAAAGAACTACTCCTGCCATGACTGTTGGTGGTAGTGGTGATGTTTTGTCTGGTGTGATAGCTACACTACTTGCTAAAGTCAAAGACGATCCTTTCGTAGCTTCTATCTTAGCTGTTTACCTTAATGGGATCGCTGCTGGTCTAGCATATAAGAGAGTGGGTTTACACATGGTTGCTACTGACTTGATAGAAGAATTAGCTAATGCTATGAAACCATATGACTTAGTCAAAGAAAAATATTAGAATCGTTATTTTTAATTTATTAATAAGGTTACAAAACATTATCCTTGGAATCATTAGAAGAACTAATCATATATACAATAGATTTTGGATCAGGAATTAACAGCGCTATGATCAAGGCAGCCGCATCGACTTTTGGGACCTTTCCTGTTGACAATCATGCGTGGAAGAATTTTTTTTCCTCCTTTATTTTATTTTACGAATTATCTTCGGCAGCAGGCTAAGTTGTACATCTGATGGAGGGTTTGAATCGGACTACTATAGTATTGAAAGTCCGACGAATCCCTACTTGATGCTTGCTTTACGAGGCTTGGCAAAGCCTACAAGTTAGGATGTGGGGAAGTGGCTATAGATACAGATCACTTGGATTGCTAAATTGACAAATGTTGTCAGTTAATGAGTTGCAGTTCATCGTTCATAAGTGTATACAAATATTTCATATTGCCCTTATCCTTAAATACGGTTCTTCTATTATCCAAGTATCGGAAACCTTTGGCATTATCGGAGGTATGTTAGGCACAATATGTTAAAAAAGTGTGACAAATGTGGTAAGGATTTTGTAACAAACAAAAATCATTTACAATGTCATGATTGTTGGATGAGAGAAATAGAAAAAACAGGAGGAATGACAGACGATGCTTAAATATACCGCATTTGTCAAAATTTTAACCTGCTAGCTTGTGAGCTTCGTTCTTTAACCTATTATGTAGCAATAGCTAACTATTATGACACCAATAATTGCAACGGGTCAGAAATTATTTTAGCAAGTTCGTTTTTTGCTTACGATAATAGTGATAAAAAATACTCCAAATCATTAGTATGTAATTATTTTTTTAAGTTAGAGGATTTATCTGATAAAAACCTGATAGCATCATCCACAACGGTAGCATTAGTAAGTAAATACAGTTTCATACTATAGCAATCCTTATCTAGCTAAGTATTTTGATCCAAAGAAGTTGATATAAGCGTAGTCTGTTGACTATTGCAAACTAGGTTACTCAGCAGTGAGGTCATAATGAATTTATTCATTAGTTGGGGAAAAATGTAGGCCCTGGACGTTTCGTTTTCATGCTTAATCTTACTTTTTTAAATATTATTTAGTCCAGCGGCCCCTGTGCCATCATTCACAATCACTACATTAAATAAGCTGGACACTGAGTTATGATATATTAATACAGCGAAATAGATCGGTCATGTGACATCTGACCAAAATGATACTTCATTCTATCAATTAGCGAGAATTTCCTTTTATGGATTAGAAGTGGTGGTAGTTCTGACAAACTTGTAGCCAGACTTTTCTAGCCTGGCTTTTATTTCTTCCTTTGTTATAAGAGAGGGGTCAAATTTTACTATAACGGTATCTGTCATATAATCAACATCAATTTTCTTAACTGCTTTCTCATCCTTTAGCTGATTCTCTACAATTGGTTTGCAGGTGGCACAATACATTCCCACTACTTTGAATAAGGCTTGCTCTGTTTCCATACTCTGCTTGGTTATAGAGAGCATCTACAAAATATGAAGATAGCGAATTGAGGATAGGTCTTAAAGCTATATCCACTACAATATTGGTAATAACATTAGATCTTACATTTGTAGTGTTAAACACAGTTTGACTATGAATATAGGATGGTCAGATCTGTGAATATTTATAACGTAAATTGAATTGTATTGTATTGCAGTGTATAGATGTCAAAAGACTGGAACAAATTAAGAGACGACTATCCCATCACAAAGAAATATGTATATCTTGCTAACGCGGCAATTGCTCCGATACCTAAACCAGTATATAATGAAGTTTCAAAGTTCTACAAAGATGTTCTAATTCATGGAGGGACATTATGGAATGAATGGGTAAACATAATGGAAGAAACAAGGGATCTGTATGCAAAGTTTATTGGAGCAGACAATAGTGAAGAAATAGCATTCACACATTCTACTAGCGAAGGCATGAATATAATTGCTCATATGCTCTCAGATAAAGGGATAGTAATATCAAATGAGTTAGAATTTCCATCTACTAATTTGCCATGGCTTAATAAGAATTTGGCGAATATCAAATTTGTAAAGGCTAAAGATGGTAATAAAATACTAATAAAAGATATTTCAAATATGCTGGACAAATACAGTAACAATGATAATTACAATAAGAGAGCAAATACAATAGTTACCAGTCATGTGCAATTTTCTACTGGCTTTACGCAAGATTTAGAAGAGCTTGGTAAATTAACGAGACAAAAAGGCATGTATTTTGTAGTAAACTCTACACAATCGCTTGGCGCCATGTATTTTAATGTTAAAGATTTTAATGTTGATTTTATGGCTTCAAATGGTCATAAGTGGATGATGTCGTCTTTTGGAATCGGGGCTCTATATATAAGAAGGAAGTATTTGAAAGATCAAGAGGATTTTAAGCCAGCTTTTTTTAGTCAATCAGGTCAAAAGAAAAGAGAAAACTTTGATAACAATACAAGACTGAGTATCTCAAATACTGGAACGAGATTTGAAGTAGGCACGCCACATTTCCAAAACATAATTGCACTAAATACAGCAATTAAATATATATCAAAGATTGGCATAAAACAAATAGAAAGACGAATACTGAGTCTTACAGATTATTTAATCGATAAACTTCAAGATATGAGTCTAGAAATTCTTTCGCCTATAGAAGAGAAAAAGTATAGATCAGGAATAATTGTATTTAAACCAAAAAAGAAAAAGCCAATACAGATTGTAATGGAACTGGAAAAAAAGAATAAGATAATCGTTTCAGCAAGAGGGAAAGGCATTAGAGTTTCTCCTCATTTCTATAACAATGAAGAAGATACTGATAAATTGATTCAAGGCTTAAAGAGAGTATTGTAATAGCTTGGTAGCATACCATGCTATCATCAGTCTTAAACAAATCTACATACTAGATAGTGCTGTATAGTTGAAATCTACCAGATGGTGTAGCCATGTCGCAAACTCCAGAATCTGCTTTAACGAGGAATGTTCTACATCTCGATCTTTTTTAAATGCTCTTATTGATCTTCTTTTTCTTAGTATTTGCGTAAGTCTTCTAATTTTTTTCCATGACTTGTTTCTTTTTTATTTCCTATTTTATTACTGCATTTACCTTGACTTCATGCTTCATGCTATACATTGCAGGACATCTTACTTCAGCCATCTTTACTAATTCTTGAAGTTTTTCTTTACTGGCATTATCGCTTTCTGCTTCAATTTGAAAGTTAATACCCTCTGTTATTGGTTCGTCGGCTATATCAAATGTTTTTGCAAAATTAATCAAGCACTCTGTATTGACATTGAGCTTTGTCAGTCTTATTTCCTTACTGGCTGCTACACTTACAAATGTAGCTATAAAGCATGATGCAATACCAGCTATACAGTAAGCCATCGGGCCAAGTCTGTTCCCGTTTCCACCCAGAAATGAAGGAGAATCTATTTCAATTACTTGCTTGCCTTTTTCGTATACTAATTCTGTTCTGAACTGGTAGTCTTTACTAGGATCAAGATTCCACTCTCCTTGCAATTTTATGGGTTTTCTTAGAGTTTGTTTATCTTTTTTTCCATTTACAATAGTTTGGGCTATTTTATCTAAATTAGTGTTGTTGATAATATTGGCCATGCTAATAGATAGACTTTCAACCTAATCACATTTAATAGCTATGAATTTTGTGCAATACAGTGCAAACGGCAGTAATAATATCTGCCTTGAAAAACAACAATAATGTTTTGAAGTATGTGTATTACTATTATTGAAATTGGCAAAGATTGTTGACATACCCATACATCTTATAAAAACGGCCGTTAGATGTTGTTTAATTTCTTTGCATTCCAGTGTAGTCATTGTTAGTCATTGTTATTAATCATTATAGATAATAACTTACTTTTGTAAATACGTATATGAGTAAGGGGAGAAAAAATGATTTCGAAGAAGATATTGCAAAATTTCATAGAGATCGAGCCATTATAAGAATTGTTAGCATACTAGACATTGCAAGCTTATCAATATTAGAGTTATTGGAATATGATCTAACTCGTAAAGACATTAATCGTGCATTGTCTGGCGAAGTTATTACATTTGATAACCCTGCATCATCCTCCCCTTATATACACAAGTCAACTTATGAAGGCAATAATATTCTTGTTGGTGGGGACTATTATTTTTACAACTTCTTAAGTAATAAAGTAAAACTAACAAAGATGGGTCTGTATATTTTAAGGTCTATAAAAGGAGAAAGACAACCAAAAATAAGTGTTCCAAGAGAATTAGATTGACAATAATCTCGGCTTTCGTCTTATGACGATTTAATTTGGTCACTTTCCAACCACCTTATAGTAGAACCAATAACTACGTAAAGAAACTGCAAGAAGATATCACTACCAATACAATCGAAGCTAAGTATGTATTTACATTAATGACTACCAGTTAACTATCAGATAATGTTTGTGATCGATATAAGGTATAATCATCAAATTACAACAACTTTTTAACCAACTGTGATGCGGCAATATTAACTGGCTCCCATACAGGTGAAGCTGGTGGAACATAGCACGCATCATAGCTTGCTAGATCTCTGATGTCTGCTTTAAGTAAAAGAGCTAACGCGATTAAATCAATTCTTTCCTTTACTGCTTCCCCTCCGATAATCTGTGAACCTAACACTCTTCCACTCTTTCTATCAGCAACAATCTTTATCCATATCGGTTTACTACCAGGATAATAACCAGCTCTTGTTATACTTTCTATTTCTTCTTCAACAGGATCAAAACCATATTTCAAAGCTTCTTGTCTAGTTAATCCAGTTTTGCCAATAAACAAGTCAAATACTTTGGTTATAGCACTACCTGCAATTCCTCTAAATCTTGCACTTCCACCAGCAGCGTTCTCACCTGCAACTCGTCCCTGCTTGTTTGCTGTTGTTCCCAAAGGGAGGTAAGTATCCTCGTTTGTAATATAGCTTGTAGCAGTTGCACAATCACCTGCTGCAAATATATCTGGTAAATTAGTTCTCATGCAATCGTCTACCTTAATAGCATTGGCATATCCTAACTCTACACCAGCATCTCTAGCTATTTCAGAATTAGGTTTGACACCAGTTCCAAGAACTATAAAATCAGTATCAATCTCACGTTTAGTATTAGTCATTATACCCTTGACCTGTCCATCTGCACTACCATCACCAACTATTTCTTCCACTCGCTCACGTGTTATAACTTTCACTCCATTGGCTTCTAACTCTCTTTTTACAATCTTGGCCATCGATGAGTCAAGCAGGGTAGGAAGGACATGGTCACTCATCTCTACTACCGTTACATCCATTTCTGATGTTCTTGCACTTTTCTTAAATGCCTCCGCCATCTCAAGACCAATAAGGCCTGCACCTGCAATTACACATGAGATTGCGTTTCTTGTAGAATCATAAATTTTAACTCCATCTCCATAATTTCTTATCAAAAATACACCCCTCTTCTGATTAACACCTTTGATATTAGGAACTACTGCTCTTGCACCAGTTGCTATCACTAAAGAATCATATTCAAAGATTGTTTCTTTTCCGCTATGTAGATTTGTTGTATATACTTGTTTTTTAAATCCATCTATTTTCTGTGCACGTGTATTTATAATGACATCTATATGATATTCATTTTTGAATACATCTGGAGGTCTTTCTATTAGTTCTTCAAAACCACTTATGATGCCTTCGATAACATAAGGCATCCCACATGCACCATAAGAAACCACATTTTCCTCTTGGATTATCTTTACGTCAGCATCAGGGTCAATTCTTTTAGCTTTTGATGCGGCACTAGAACCTGCGGCAACACCACCAATAACCACTACCTTCTTATTATTCGTCTGCAATGCAATATTACAAAACCCGTATTATAAAAGTAATATTAACGGAAGAGGTCTGGATTGCAATGCACAAAAATCCCTAGTCAGGGAACTACTGCAGTTGTAGGAAGGGTGATGTTGCAATCAATCCAGTTACGATGCTATGCTCTGTAGCTTTAACGTTAGCAGCTAATAGGAATTGATCAGCTTTTAAGCAGATGTAAGGGAGAGGCAAACATCGGCGTCGTTCCCAATTCCACTTTAACTGAAATGCTGGGAAACAAAAGTAGAAGGCATAACAGTTAAGAATCATCAGGTCAGACGATGAAAATAAATATCGATTTAATTTTTATGGAATTAGGCAATACTCCAAAAACTGATTTTATCAAAAATTTGGTAATGCTAAATGAAGCAGATGAAATAGTAATCATAGATAAAAACCAAAGCACAAGCTGTCCTGGACTATTCGCACAAGGTGATGTAACCGATACTCCCTTTAAGCAAGCTATTACATCAACATGGGATGATGCAAAAGCTGGGCTTGATGCTTATAATTATGTGCAAGACTTAAGAAGACCAACTGTTAAGTCTGATGGGAAGATGAAAGACCATAGAATGGTCATAAACAGGCATGCTTTTGCTGTCACGTTGATTTATGCATTCTCAATTTCAATTTCAATTATAATTTCTGTAGCATTGCTCGTTAGCAATGCTTACGGTATTGCAATTATGGATAACAATTCGAATATCAAACGGTCGTCATCAGCAGCATCAACTAATGCATCTGAAGTAAATCAATCTTCCACAGGTATGATGATGAAAATGTTGGAACGAGGAGCTATTTCTATGGGTTTTAATCAGAATAAGATCGTGCATCAATTTGTAGCAACGCCTTCTGGCGGTAAAATTATCATCTTGGCTTTAAATAGTAGTGATAAACAAACAATTAACCAAATTAAGGATCACGTAATGGATATCCGCAAAGAGTTTTCCGAAGGCAACTTTACCAAACCATTCTTTATACATGCACAAGAAGTGCCAGGAACTAAGATCATGTCAGAGAAAAAAGACTTAATAAAATATAATATATTAGAAATGAAAAATGGTTTTAGCCTGGTGCTTACCACAAATAACAAAGTGCTAATTGATGCAATTAGGCAGTTTGTGGAATTTCAAGCAAGAGAACATTATGGACACTAGTTGGCTGAAAAGTGTTCCTAGCATCCTTGTATTAGAACTAGAAGATCATTACATTAATAATAATAATAATATTGTCTACTAATTGAATATGGAAAAATAGGAGATAATAATGAGCAATATTCCATATAACAATAATCCAAATGATACTTGCATGTTTTGTTCCCATCCCTATTCGGTTCACTATTCAGATGATATACATGGATTAGGAAGTAAAGATGGTAAAGATGTTCATAGTGGATGCACTTACACCAATCCTGTAGATGGAAGCCAATGTTCTTGTCAAGGTTTTAGATCTTCGTCAATACCAACAGAATAAGAATAAAAAACTAAAATAATTAGAACAATTTCATTTAGTATATGAATCAATCAAGACTAGGAATAGCCCTACTAATCATATTCCAAATAGCAATATTACTAACATCTAATAATAATCACATTTTTGCAATGCATCACATAATCAAAAAAGAATATCTTTTCAAACAATAATAACGCCACCACCACCACAAACTAATAACACAAGTAGCACTATCAAGAAATTTGCTTTAATTGCAGATGAAAACATACTAAAGGTCTCACCTGACAATGCTTTATTGTTTTCCATTTAGAAATCTCAGTTGCAGGTTTATTTTGTTTGATTACTTGTTGCTTCATTCTTTATCTGGGTACACGGCATATATATTTAAGTCTATATGTACATCTAGATTACTGCATATATATATGCAGATGCTTCATACTCCAATGTCTGCTGAATTCCAAGGGACTCTTGTTAAATGGGGAACATCTATTGGTCTTGCTATCCCAAAACCAATAAGGGATGGAATGAAACTAAAAGCTGGAGATAAAATTAGAATGCTATTACGTGATAATATGATTTGCATTCAAAAGGTAAAGCAATAGATGATGTGTGTTTGCAACCTGCGCATACTTCGATTCTAAATTTGGTTACTCCAACTCAATCTTCTGATTTATTCCCAACTTATGCATGGTAACATATAAAATTGCCATGGTAACACAAATTTGAAAATGTTACCATATCTACCGCATTATCAAAGGGTAACAAAGAAAAATGTTAACAAAAATGTTAACATAATCCAGTCGATACATCAATTAAATGCAAAAACATGTTAACATTTGATATTTCCACGTTCAAAAAATGCCACAACCTTTCAGAAGATGAGCGATGGACTGGGCGGGATTTGAACCCGCGATCTTTCGATTGCGAATCGAACGTCCGTACCGGTCTGGACTACCAGCCCTCATTGCATTATTTGTGCAGTATCATCTGCATGATATAGCTGCCTCTTTTATATTTACACATATAGAGAAATTAGTATCAAGGCTGTTCTGATCGTGCTAGTTTACTGCGCAATCTAGCAATAGTAGTGCTTGTAGCTTCCATAATTGTCTACTGTATTTCAGATTAGTGACATTGAATATTCAAAACCAATTTCTATTAACGAGGTTTGCTTTATGAATTAGATATTAAAGCGAATGGATTCTCCCTTATGTTAAAACAGCCTAGTGATTATCTTGCTGAGGGACGAGGGAGGAAGTATATTGATATAATGGCAAATGATAACTAGATTATGATTATGACGATATCGACGGTCATGCGTGTGCTTGTAGCTACGATAACATGCATTTAAAAAATCAAAATAGTAATATTATACTATTCAAGCCTCAAAAATCAAAAGACGAGAGCAGACTGTATGGTATATTGAGGTAAACGACATCAGATCCATCATAACGGTCTACCTTAGATTTCGGCACCATATATTCATGCAACTTTGATCCGTGTGCAATTATTATGATATTGTCTTTATATTCTGCTACTATGTTTCCACATGCTGCTTGATCGCTTGTCTTGACTACTTTCTTTGCTTGAGCTATCTCATTCCAATCTACCACAGCCATATGCCTTCCCAGAATAATAGAATCTCTATAATATTTCAACAATCCCATTTAGAGATAAGTAAAAAATTTTAAAAGATTATTACCTTAATTTCTTATACTATAATCGTTCTCTATGATTTGATAAGTTTAACTAAATGAAAAAAAGTAAAGGGAGGTTCAACTGCTACGTACTTCTTTTCTTCTATTAGGCTAGTTTTTATGGTTGATTGCCGACTATCGTGCCAGCGTTATCGTGTCCTTGTGTTTGGCCTAATAGGTTTTGACATCTAG
>Ga0193723_1000834_pt1 | contig 12164 bp, 11 predicted proteins | sample H2m2metaG_FD_143042 | JGI IMG/M metagenome (GOLD analysis project Ga0193723, IMG submission 143042) | Soil microbial communities from a riparian zone of the East river system, Colorado, United States - H2m2 | ecosystem: Environmental > Terrestrial > Soil > Riparian zone | place: USA: East River... | reverse complement strand
TCTTAGCTCATGCCGAAGCGGCTTCCTCGCGCACGAACCCTCAAGGGCGACCCGAAGCTCGCCCACTACGACCTCGGGGCCGGAGCCGCCGGCGAGCCGCCGATCATGTTGCTGCACCAGAGCCTCGCGCGGTCCGAGGACTGGGAGAACATCTTCCCGCGCCTCGCGACCCGTTATCGCACGGTGGCCTACGACGCGCGCGGGCACGGCCGGAGCGGACGCGCGCCGGATTATTCGCTGCGCGCGTTCGCGGACGACGCGCTACGCATGCTTCGCGAGATCGTGAAGGAGCCAGCGCTCATCGTCGGCCATTCGCTGGGCGCGCTGGCCGCGCTCGTCGCGGCGGGGGACGCGCCTGATCTCGTTCACGGCCTCGTATTGGAAGATCCGGCCCTTGGGTACGCGAAGGCCTGGGACCGGGCGCACTACGCCGTGCTTCGTGAAGGGATCGCGTCCACCGAGCCTGGAATGCTGGCGAAGGCCGTGAGCAAGTTCCCGCTCCCCTCGCCCGGCCCGCACGGCGAGCGCACCTACGGCGAGCTGCGCGGCTTCTACGCCGCCGAGCGCGTGGTCACGTACTTCCGCGATGTCGACCCCGCGTTCATTGACGCGCGCACGGCCGGCGACGCGCCCGCGGCCGCCCTCATCACAGACGCGATCGCGAAGGTGCGCGTCCCGGTGCTCGTCCTCGCGGGGGAACCGCGTCTCGGCGGCGCCGTCGACGACTCTGCGGAGTGGAAGCTGAAGAAGCTGCCCGACGTAACCGTGAAACGCTTCCCCGGGTCAGGGCATCTGCTCCACGGCTTTCGTCCGGAGCAGTTCATCGAGAACATCGAGCCGTTCCTGAGGAGGCTACGCGAGGGGCAGGCGAATTGAGCTCGAGGCCGCTGCGGCGGAACAATGAACTGGCGAGATCCTCATCAACCGAATCAGAGCCGATCGCATCGCCGACTCTGGCAGCAAACCTCTGCGTAGCGGGCGTGTCCGCCTGTCAGGCGCGGCTGCCCTGACGCAACCAAGCTTGTTCCCAATTGGCCACGTCGACGCGGTTACCCACAGGCAACGCGGGTACGAGCGACGTCCTACCGCGGACGAGATCAAGCGCGGTCAACACGGTCCGCATTGCCTCGTCGATCGAGACACGCGAGACCGTGATCCGTAATGCGGCTCTTTGATAGGTGTGATGACGTGCCAAGTACATTCGGTGAACCTCGGGCACGGACTTCCCTTTGAGAAGTGGGCGACCCTCGGCGATCTCGGCGAGATGTACTTGGAGGTGCGTCCAGGGAACGTGTAGATGGACCAAGGCCGTTTTGTGCTGAATGAGATACCGAGACGTGGGGTCGAGCAGCGCGCCGCCCCCCAGCGCGATGACCACCGGCCCGCGGGTCACAAGCTCTCGCACCACCTGTGCCTCGATCCGTCGAAACTCCGCTTCCTCGCCATTTGCGAAAAAAGCGTCGAGCGTGCGTCCGCTCTGCCGTTGGATCTCACGGTCGGTGTCGAAGAAATCCCGGTCAAGCGCCTCCGCCAGTAGCTCACCCAGGGTCGACTTCCCGACTCCCATGAACCCTGCGAGGGCGATGGGACGATCGAACACGCGCGCGCGACCCACGACCATGTGCCTATTCGCGTCGGACTCTTCGTGGTCAGTCCAACCCATCGTTATCTTTGGTGCGAGGCAGCTTCGACGTTCACCGCGTCGAGCGCCGTGCTCAGAACGATCAGGGTCTCCGCCCGGACAAAACCCGGCAACAACGCCAGCCTCCGGGTCAGAAGATTGCGGAGATCCTCGGGATCTGCGGCCCGCACCTTGATGATCCAGTCGTACTGGCCGCTGACCGCGTGGGCCTCTTGCACCTGGTCGAACTCCCGGATCAGGTGATCGATAGCCTGGTAACTGTCCTCGGTCTGCGCCACCCGGACGATGAAGAAGGCCGTGATCGGCAATCCGACGCGGTCGGGTGCAATTCGCGCCTGGAAGCTCGTGATCACGCCGCTCTCGCGAAGGCGGTCGATCCGTTTCGCGGCGTCAGCCTCGGAGATGCCGGCCGTGGTCGCCAAGCCAGCGACGGCCGGCGTAACGGCGTCGGCCACCAAGCTCAGCAATTGCCAATCGATCGCGTCGAGCGCTCCCATGACCGCACTCTACCAAAGGGATCGCTTACGACGGTCGCGCAGAAGCGATAGATCGATCACAACCCGAGGTATATCTGTCGGACCGCGGGATCAGCGCGCAGAACCGCGGACAGACCTTCCTTCACGATCCTGCCGTTCTCAAGCACGATGCAGCGGTCTGTGAGACCGAACGTGAGCTTCGCGTTTTGTTCCACAAGAAGCATGCTCACGCCCTGACTGCGCAGCCGACGAAGGGTTGCCGCGATGTCGTCGATCAGCACCGGGGCGAGGCCCATCGATGGTTCGTCCAACACCAGCAGCTTCGGTTCGCTGACCAATGCGCGACCGATCGCGAGCATCTGCTGCTGACCTCCGCTCAGCGCGCCCGCCAACGTGTCGTCGAACTTCTTCAATGCGGGGAAGAGGTCATAGACCCGCTCGATGCGGTCTCCGAGATGCCGCCAGCTCGATCGGTACGCGCCCATCATGAGGTTCTTGCGGACGCTCAAGCCGGCGAAAATCCGGCGTCCTTCGGGAACGTAAGCCATGCCTAGCGACACGACGTGATGCGGCTGGGTAGCCTGCAACGAGGTTCCCGCGAAGTGCATCGACTCAGCGGTCGAATCGGTCAGGCGAAAGATCGCCTTCAGCGTGGAGCTCTTGCCTGCCCCATTCGCACCGATGATCCCCAAACTTTCGCCGTCCGCGACGGAGAAGCTGACTCCGGAGACAGCCTGGACGCGTCCATACCGCACGGAGAGGTTTTGCACGGTCAAGCCACTGGCCGTCCCCGCGATCACAACGCTGCCTCGGCCTCGGGGGTGGCCTGACCGAGATAGGCCTCGATCACCACCGGACTCGCCGCGACCTCGCGCGGCGTGCCGGCAGCGATCACTTTGCCGTGGCCGAAGACCGTGAGCCGCTCACACACGTTCATGACCAGGTTCATGTTGTGCTCGATGACGACGACGGTCGTGCCGGCATCACGGATCTTGCGGATCGTCGCCTTCAGACCCTCCTGCTCGGCGGCATTGAGACCCGCGGCCGGCTCATCCAAGAGAAGGATCGTCGGCTCCGCAGCCAACGCCCGCGCGATCTCCAGCCGCCGCTGGCGGCCATAGGACAGGTTCACGGCGAGCTCGTTCGCGACATCGTGTAGGTCGAAATCCCGGAGCAAGCTGAGCGCCCGCGCTCGACGCTCCCTCTCCTTGCGGACCACGACCCACGGCGCGATCAGATAGCCGATATGGGCCTGCGCAGGATCGCGGTCGAGGGCGACCATCACGTTCTCGACCACGGTCAGCTGACGGAACAACCGCAGGTTCTGGAAGGTCCGTGCCACGCCAAGACGGGACATGCGAAAGGACCGCTGCCCAGTGACATCGCGACCCCAGACGAAGACGCGACCGCTGTTGGGCCGATAGATCCCGGAGATCACATTGAACAACGTCGTTTTCCCGGATCCGTTGGGTCCGATCACGCCGTGGATCTCGCCTGCGCCGACCTCGAGCGATACGCCGTCCAGCGCATGCAGGCCCCTGAATCGCTTGCTCACCGAGTCGACGCGCAACGCCACGCCTTGCCGCGACGGCTTGGCGACCTTCAGTTTGGGCGGCGGAGGCGCCGCGCGCGCCGTCCGCGGAATCGGGATCGAGGGCCAGGGCAAATCGAACCGCCGCCGGAGGTCGGAGGCCGCACCCGCCAGCCCACGTGGCGCGAACACCACGGTCGCGACGATCAGCCCGCCGTACGCGAGCTGCTGATATGTCTGGATACCAGTCAGAAGGTTGCGAGCCGTGATCAGCAGCACGGCGCCAACGACGGCGCCCCAGATGCTGTCCTGCCCGCCGATGATGACCATCGCCAGTAACAGGAACATCACGCCGAGGCCGAACGTGTCGGGACTCACGTACCGAGCGTTGTGGACGTAGAGGACGCCGGCAACGCCCCCGACCAGACCAGCGAGTAGGAACGCCATCAGGCGGTAGTAGCGAATCTCGATACCCGACGCCGCGGCGGCAAGCATGTCGTCGCGCATGGCCTTGAAGCGGCGCCCGAGCGTCGTGTTTGCCACGAAGAGGGCGAACCCAACGATCAGGATGAGCGCTATCGCGACCAAGTAGTAGTAATCGCGAGGACCACTGAGGTCGAGGCCCGGAAGGGACAGCGGAGGAATCTTGCTGATGCCCGAGGCGCCACCAGTGAGGTCACTGTTCGACAGCAGGCTGGAAAACGCCACCGCGAGGCCGAGGCTCACGATCCCGAGGTAGTGGGACTGCACGCGCAGAGCTGGGATCGCAACCGCGAGCGCAATGGCGCATGTCGCCAGCACCGCGACGGGCGCCGCAAGCCACGGATTCCAGCTGTACGTCGTGGTTAGCAACGCGGAGACGTACGCGCCTGTCCCAAAGAACGCTGCCTGAGCAAGATTCACCTGCCCGCCGAAGCCCATCACCAAACTTAGGCCGACGGCAACGATGGCGAACAGCATGATGAGGATCGCCACGTGGATCGTGTACGAGTCGAGGATTATGGGAAGCAGCAGGAGCAGAGCGACGAGCACCGGCTTGCCGAATCCGATGCGAATCACGCGCGATCGACCGTCCGCTCACCAAAGATGCCGGTCTGGCGCACCATCATCGCGATGGCGAACACGACGAATGTGAGCAGCTCGGAGTACGCCGACAAGGGACCCGACGAGAACGCTTCGATGAGGCCAAAGATGAGGCCGCCAACTATCGCGCCCGGGATGCTACCGAAGCCTCCGAGGATCGCCGCTGCGAATCCCTTGATGCCGACGTAGACGCCTAGCGCCGGATTGACATAGAGGAGCGGTCCCACCAGGGCGCCGGCGACTGCCGCGATGCCGGAGCCGATCGCGAATGCGATGGCGTTCGAGGTCGAGACGTTCACGCCCATTGCTGTCGCGGCCGAACGGTCCATGGCGGCGGCCTGCATGGCGGTCCCGAGCTTGGTCCGGTCGAGGAAGAGGTAAAGGAGGAGCATCACGACACCCGATACGGCCAAGACGAAGAGTTGATAAGTCGTGACGATGATGCCGCCGACATCGATCGGTACGTTAGGGATAGGAGTCGGTACTGCGACGCCAAATGAGCCCCAGATCAGGATCGCGACGCTCTGGAGCATGATGCCGAATCCGATCGTGCCGATGAGCATCAGGTTGAGGTCTTTGCTCTCGAGCGGCCGGAGGATTCGCTCGATTCCGAGCCCGATCACAGCCGTAAGCAGCACCGCCGCCGTGATCGCGACCGCGAAGGGCAGATGCATCGTGACGAACAGCGTCGCGGCGAGAAACGCGCCGATCATGACCACGTCGGCGTGCGCGAAGTTCACGAGGCCCATGGTCCGGTAGACGATCGAGAAGCCCATCGCGACAAGGGCGTAGACGGCGCCCATACCCAACCCGCCGACGACTGTCTGAAGAAAATACGTCACGCCGGCGGACAGTCACGTGGGCCGCGGAGTAACCCGCGGCCCACGTCATGTGCCCGGCGCCGACGCCGGTTATTGCGCAACGATCTTGCCGGCCTTGAGGATGCCGATCTGTGTCGCGTGGAGACCCAGTCCCGTCGCGTCGTACTTAAATTGACCGAGTAGCCCTTCGTAGGTAATCGACCGCACCGCGTCAGCCAGCTTGGGGCCGCTGAGGTCGTTCGGGGTCGTCTTCATTGCGGTGATGAAGATGTTCATACCGTCGTACGCCTTGGCGCCGTGAAACTCGGCCTCCGAGTTGAACGCCTTCTGGTACGCGGCGGCGAACGCCTTCGTCTTCGCGTTGGTGTCATTGCTGAGGTAGGGCGATGTCATCACGCTGCCCTCGGCCACGTCGAGTCCAGCCGTCTGCACGAAGGTTGGTGTGCCGATCGGTGCCGCGCCGACGAAGGTCGCGGTGATGCCCAGGCTGCGCGCCTGCTTGGCGATGAGTCCGCTTTGGACCTCTTCGGCACCGATGAAGAGCACCTTGGGGCTCGTTCCCCGGATCTCGGTGAGCACCGAGGTGAAGTCCTTCACGTCGGGGGCGATCACCTTGTCCGCCGTCGGGGTGATGCTCGATTTCGTGAGCTCGGCGAGGAATGAATCGTGCTCGCCCTTCCCGTAGGTGCCGTTGTTGGAAATCATCGCGATGGATGTTGCCTTCATCGTGTTCAGGACGTACTTCGCGAGGGTCTGGTCGAAAACGACGCTTGTCGTGCTGTCGATGAAGATGTAGGGGGAGTTCTGCTGGAGCAGGGCCGGCGCCTGTCCTGAGGTGATCTGGGGGATTTTCGCGGCCGTGAGAATAGGGATCATGGCCAGCGAGAGCGTACTGAGGTTGGCCCCATAGACCATCACGGTCTTCTCGCTTATCGCCCGTTGCGCGAGGTCCGTCGCAATCGTTGGCTGGCCCTGGTCGTCGTACTTGATCAGGTCGATCTTCCGGCCATTCACGCCACCGGCTGTATTCGCCTCGTCGACCGCAAGCTTCACGCCGTTGTACATCCAGTTGCCCAGGTCAGCGTTCTGTCCCGTGAAGGATCCGATAAGGGTCACCCTGATCGGTTCTCCCGCGGGCGACGCGGCCCCTGAGCCGGAGGCACCCGCGCCAGGAGCCGGGGATCCTCCGCACGCGAACGCGACGAGGCCCGCGATGGTCAACGCCGCGAGGAGTCTCAGTCTCGCCATTGCTTGTTCCCCTTTGCGTAATTTCGGCTCGCGATCGATCGGCTAGGTCGTCGGTGTATCGCCGGGTGGCGTGTATATGAACACCAGCCACAGCGGCTCGTCGCCTGTATTCACGTGACGATGGACGACGCCTTTCGGGATGAACATGAAGGAGTTGGCCCCGAACTCCTCTTCCTCGCCATCGGAGAGAACCCTTCCGTTCCCGCGGACGATGTAGTTGATCTCCTCGGACTCGGGGTGGTTGTGAACCGAGCTTGACTCGCCCGGATCGAAGATGGTCAAACCGGCGACCATGAACTCGGAGTTCACGAGTTCGCGGTCGACGATCTTGAACACCTTGCGCCGGTAGCCCGGCTCGTCCAGGCCAAGCCAGAAGGCATTGGCATCCCGAAACGGATTGATCGTCCTTATCTTCAATCGAACCTCCCTTCGTAGATGTCGTTGATATTCCAGTGACCGGGTGTAGGCACCGGGTCGTTCGTCATTGGCACGTCAACGAGCGCTGGACCACCCGCGCGCAGGGCGTCGCGCAGCGCACCGGCGAGCTCGGATGCGCTCTCAAGCCTTTTGCCCCACGCGCCACACGCGCGCGCGATCGCCGCAAAATCGGGCGTGTACGGCTCGCCGCCTGGCCGCTTGAAGAGCGTGCCGAGGTTGACTCCGTAGTGGGACATCTGGAGATCGGCGATCGTTCCGTGCGCTGCGTTGTTCATGACTAGCCAGACCACGGAGATGCCCTGCTCCACCGCAGTCGGGACCACCGGGAGCTGGCTGCTCATCGCCCCATCGCCGACGAGCGCGATCACTGGTCGGTCCGGGGTGCCAAACTTCGCGCCGATCGCGGCACCCGGGCCGAATCCCATCGTTGCGAGACCGCCCGGCGTGAGGAACACGCCCTCATCGGGTAGCCGATATCGCTGGGCGACGCCGTTCTTATTCCAGCCGACATCGGTCACGAGCACGCTGTTCGCCGGAACGGTCCGGCGAACGTCCTCCAGGATGCGCTCTGGCTTGAGCGGAAAGTCATCGAGGCGGCCGCGTTCGGCGGTCTCCTCCCAGATCGTGTTGCGTGCCTTGGCGATCTCATCGCGCAGGCTGGCGTTTTCGCGAGCGGGCACCGCCTCGGCCGCGGTCGCCAGCTGCGGCGCGGCGTGGCGCAGGTCGGCGACCGCCCCGATTGCCACGGGGAAGTTGCGACCGATCTCAGCCGGATCGATGTCGATGTGAATGAGCTCGGTGGTCTTGAGATTCCAGGTGAAGCGCTCGTCCCAGGAGCTCGAGTCGGTCTCGGCGAAGCGTGTTCCGAGCGCAAGGATCACGTCCGCCTCGCGTGCGTAGGTGTTGGCAAGTGCGGTGCCCCAGAACCCGGTCATTCCCATAACGAGCGGATGGCTGTCCGGCAGAGCACCCTTCGCCATCAGCGAGTGCGCGATCGGCAGCCCGAGCCGTTCGGCGACCCGGAGCACTGCCGTGCGTACCTCGGGCCGTCGAACGCCACCTCCAACAAACAGCATCGGCCGCTTCGCCGCGGCCAGGCGCGCCACGATCAGCTCGGCAACGCCAGCCTGCAGCGCGGGACCGAAGAATTCCGCGGGGAGCGGATACCGCGTTGCCTCGGACGCCGAGAGAGGGCGCGACCACATGTCCATCGGCACGCTCAAGAGGACGGTGCCGGGGCGGCCGCTCTGCGCGGTCCAAAATGCGCGTTCGGTGAATCGCGGAAGATCCTCGAGACGATCGACGCGCCACGTGCGTTTGCTGAACGGTCGGTAGAGCTCCCACTGATCCCCGTCGACGTGCAGGTTCAGCTCTTGATGAGGCCCTCGACCGCGGTAGTAGGAGGGGACGTCCCCTGAGATGACAACGAGGGGGATGGAGTCGAGCGCGGCGGTCGCGGCTCCGGTGATCGCGTTCATCATTCCCGGTCCGGCGTGCGTGAGCACGAGACCGGGCTTGCCGGTCATGCGCGCGTATCCGTCGGCCATGTGGGCCGTCCCCTGCTCGTGCCGGGTTGTCACGAAGTGGATGCGGCTGCGGGACAAGGCATCGAGGACCGCGATGTTCGTGTGGCCGCACAGCCCGAACACGACGTCGACGCCGTAGCCCTCGAGTTGCTTGACGAAGACCTCGGCGCCGGTCGACGAGGATTTACCGGAGCGCTGGCGCTGATCACGCGTCAGTGCCGTCGTCACGAGATCCTCCCTCGCCGGGTTACCGCGATCCATGACTTGCCGGGCAAAGTTGGCGCGACGCGGAATGCCTCGTCCGCCTCGCTGAGGGCGAACGCACGCTGGAGCACACGTCCGGGGTGGAGGGTTCCCTCGCTCACGAGCTCAACCGTGGAGCCGAAATCGATCGGATGCTCGTAGATGATCGAGCCGTGAACGCGCAGTCGCTGGCGGACGATCCGCACGGTATCGACCAGAACCGGTTGATGGCTGAGACCGACGAGCACGACGGTCCCGCCTGGAGCGGCGGTAGCGATCGCGGCGGTCAACGCAGCCGCGGCGCCCGATGTTTCGAAGACGATGTTTGAGGGCGGTCCTTCCGGCACGTCCACCGAGGCGGCGCGAGCGCCAACCGCGCGCGCGAGCTCAAGGCGTTGCGCCTGGGGGTCGACCACATCGGGAGCAACACCACTTGCCTTCAAAGCAAGCGTAAGGAGCAGACCCTGCGAGCCCGCGCCGAAGACCGTGACGCGATCGCCCGGTTGTGGCGTGCCTTCCCTGATCGCGGCCAGCGCGACGGCGAGCGGCTCGATACATACGGCGTCCTCAACAAGGATCGTGTCAGGGAGGGGCCACGTGAACGCGGCGGGCACAACCGCGAACTCCGCGCAGAGACCGTCCGTACCAACACCGAGCGACCTCTTTCGCTCGCAGAGCGACGACATACCTCGTGTACACGGATCGCAGGCGCCGCAGATGATGTTTGGCTCGACCACGACAAGTGACCCGACTGCGCGGTCGCGCACGTCCGCACCAACGGCGACGATGCGTCCGTATCCCTCGTGACCGATCACAAACCGCCGCGGGAAAGTCCAGTGACCCTCGTACATTGCGAAGTCGCTCCCACAGAGCCCAACGCCCTCCACCTGGATCAGCACGTCATCGGGCCCGCAGTCGGGAATGGGCACCTCCACTACATCGAGCCGGCGCGGGCCGCTTAACACGGCGGCGCGCATCGACCTCATGCTCATAGCGGCATGCCGCGGAAGTGCACGGTCTTGAGGTACGTGAAGTCCTCGATCATCCAGCGCGGGCTTTCTCGTCCGATGCCCGAGTCTTTGATGCCACCGAAGGGCACGTGATCGAGGCGCTGATTCGATGACCCGTTGACGACCAGGCCACCCACTTCGAAATCGCGGATTGCCTGAAAGACGCGTCGCATGTCGTACGTGAACAGCCCGCCCTGCAACCCATACCGCGTCGAATTCGCCTCGCGTATCGCCTCCACGAAGTCATCGAATCGCAGGACCGACACGAGCGCGCCGAACACTTCCTCGGTGACGACCTTTGCGGTGCGCGGGGGGTCGGCGACGACCGCAGGCGTAAGGGTGGCACCGCGTGCGACACCGCCCGTCTCGAGGCGCGCACCCGCCGACACGGCTTCCTGTATCCAGCCCGCCACGCGCTGTGCGGCCCGAGCATCGATCATTGTCCCCACGTCGGTCGCGGGGTCCAATGGGTCGCCGACATGCAGCGAAGCGACCTGCCCTCGGAACTGCGCGACGAACTCCTCGAAGCTCGACGATTCGACGTACACGCGCTGCACCGAGATGCAGCTCTGTCCGGAGTTGCTATATCCGGTACGGGCACAGACCCGAGCCGCTTCAGCGAGGTCGGCATCAGAGCACACGATCGTCGCAGCGTTCCCGCCGAGCTCGAGGACAAGTCGCTTGCCCGCCGCGGTGCTCGCGACTTTGTGACCGGCGGCCGCGCTCCCGGTGAACGCCACCACACCGACCTCAGGGGCTGCGACCAACGATTCACCCAGCGCGGCGCCTCCGTGAAGGACCTGTACCGACGCGGCAGGCATGCCGGCGTCCAAGAGAATCTGAACGAACAAGGTCGTCGCGCCGGGCGCCTGTGGCGGCGACTTCACGATCGTCGTGTTGCCGGCGGCGAATGAAGCTGCGAGCTTGTGGGCGAGCAGGTTGACCGGCGCGTTGAATGGGGTGATCGCGAGGACCACGCCGACCGGCAAACGGATCGCAATGGCGCTCGAGCCGTGACCGCTCGGCCAGCCGTCGGTCGGAAGGACCTCGCCGCCGATCCGGCGAGCCTCAGCCGCCGCGATCTGCAGCGTTTCGGCTGCGCGCATGACCTCGTGGGTCGTGTCCTTGATGGGCTTGCCCAGTTCGTTCGTTTCCAAGCGAGCAAGCTCGTCCCGCCGCTCGACTAGGGCATCTGCCGCGCGCTCCAAGGTCTCGGCGCGACGGTATGCGGGCTGACTTCGGATCTCGCGAGCCGCCGCGGCCGCGTACCGACGCGCCGCGAGAGCTTCTTCTTCTCCGCATAAGGCCGCGATCGAAACCTCGACACTGGAGTGCGGCGAATGCCGCCGATCAACTCCGCCAGAGGTGTCGCGCTGCCAAGTTCCGCCCACGAAGGCGTCTGCGAAGAAGCCTCCCCCACTATCCATCTCCGCGGAGACGATAGCGGAAATCCGCTACGTGGACGAATTGGTCCACAGGGTGGTTTACTATGCCTATGGGGCGGGAGCCAGCGGGACAGCTCGGCGGTCTGCGCATCCTCGAACTTGGCTCGCTCATCGCCGGCCCCTTCTCCACCCGCCTGCTTGCTGACATGGGTGCGCGCGTGATCAAGGTCGAGCCACCCGGAGGCGATCCACTCCGCAACTGGGGAATGGTGACCGAGGAAGGGTCCCTTTGGTCCATGGTCCAGTCGCGGAACAAGGAATCCGTGGTGATCGATCTGCGCCGACCGGAAGGACAAGGGCTCGCGCGCAAACTGGCGGCCTCAGTCGACGTCATCGTCGAGAACTTCCGCCCCGGTCGGATGGAATCGTGGAATCTTGATCCGATCGCACTGCGAACGGACAACTCGCGCCTGATCGTGGTTCGCATATCCGGCTTCGGCCAGAGCGGTCCGTACCGGGACCGACCCGGATATGGCAGCACCGGCGAAGCCATGGGAGGGCTGCGCTTCATCACCGGGTTCGACGACCGGGCGCCTCTGAAGGTCGGCGTCAGTCTCGGCGACGCGGTCGCGGGTCTCTTCGCGACGATCGGTACGCTCGCGGCGCTTCATCGTCGCGATGTCACAGGCTGCGGCGAGATAGTGGATGTGGCGCTGTACGAGTCCGTCTTCTCGCTGCTTGAAGCCATTCTCCCCGAATAC
>Ga0193723_1000833_pt1 | contig 12178 bp, 11 predicted proteins | sample H2m2metaG_FD_143042 | JGI IMG/M metagenome (GOLD analysis project Ga0193723, IMG submission 143042) | Soil microbial communities from a riparian zone of the East river system, Colorado, United States - H2m2 | ecosystem: Environmental > Terrestrial > Soil > Riparian zone | place: USA: East River... | reverse complement strand
CGGGATCGACAATGCGCTCTTCTATCATGAGAAGACACGCATGCTGTTCGGCGACGCGCGCCAATCGCTCACTCAGGTCGGTCAGGCGCTCAAGTCCGCTTAGCCGTTCGCGCTTTGCGCTTGCGTCTCTGTGGGGTCGAGGCGCGGTATCCTCTACGCACGCTGCCCGCTTGACGCGGGCACCCGCGCTCGCTTGGTCGGAGCCCCTAACTGCGCTCCCTCGCTCCGCTCGGTCGCGGGTCTCCTCCTCACGCTCGCTTTGGAAAGCCGCTACGAGGACACCGCGCCTCTCCTGGAGAGATCGTTAACTGCGGCGTCGACGCTCTCTTCAATCGTGCTCCCTCTGAGTAAGAAGCGGCGCTTCGGGTTTCCTGAAGCCCCGCGCCGCGAGAACGCCTCCCAGGAATCCGCCGATGTGCGCCTGCCAGCTGATGCCCGGCTCGCCGGGCATCATTCCGAGAACGAGGCTGCCCCACACCAGCGTAACGATGACGCTGAGGAGGATGCTCCCGAAGCTTCGCGTGTACCAGCCGGTGAGCATCAGATAGCCGAGGTAGCCGAATATCACGCCGCTGGCGCCGATGTGCACCGTGCCCGGCGCGCCGAGCAGCCACGCCATGAGACCGGAGCCGATCATTCCGGCCAGCGTCACCGGAATGAAGTGCCGCTCATCCCTAAGCATCACCATCCAGCCGAGCGCCACGAACGGGATGCTGTTGGCGACGAGGTGACTGAGGCTGCCGTGGAGGAACGGAGCGAACAGAATGCCGCGCAGACCAATCATCGTGCGCGGGATGACGCCCAGGGTGAGGAGCGATCCGCCCAGGAGCAAGTTCACGACGAACACCGCCCAGAACACGGCGAGCGTGCCACCCAAAACCAGCGCCTGGGTTTTGAGGACGCTCGTTACACTGGTCACACGATTGGTCGACGATGACGCGCGATCAACCCGCGATGAATCCTTTAGCAGCACAATGTCTGGGAAAATGCGCGCGGCGGGACTCGAACCCACGACCTTCGGCTCCGGAGGCCGACGCTCTATCCAACTGAGCTACGCGCGCGGTAGAAACGACTTCACAGAGGGACTAACTTCCCCTGATGACAGCTACAAAACGAAAGATAACCATACTCTCGGGTGATGGTATCGGGCCGGAGGTGGTTGACGCCGCACTGGCGATCATAAAGGCGACGGGCGTTCCGGTTGAATTCGAAATCTGCGAAGCCGGAGCGCGCGCTTTTCAAAAGGGTATCGTCACCGGAATCCCCAAAGAGACCATCGAGTCGATAGAGCGCACGCGAGTCGTGCTGAAGGGACCTCTCGAAACCCCGATCGGGCACGGAAACAGAAGCGCAAACGTCACACTCCGCACGCTGTTCGAGACCTATGGCAACATCCGGCCGGTGCGAGAGCTGCCCGGGGTGCAGACTGCGTTCACCGGGCGCAATCTCGACATCGTCATCGTCCGGGAGAACATCGAGGACCTCTACGCCGGGATCGAGTACATGCAGACCCCCGGCGTGGCGGAAGGGCTCAAGCTGATCTCGCGCGAGGGCTGCGAGAAAATCGTCAAGCTCGCATTTGCTTTCGCGATCGCGGAGGAGCGGAAGGCCGTTCACTGCGCGACGAAGTCGAACATCATGAAGCTCACCGAGGGTCTTCTCCAGCACACATTCGAAGAGTTCGCGCCCCAGTACCCGTCGATCGTGGCGAAGCACATCCTAATCGACAACTGCGCTCACCAGCTGGCGATGCGGCCCGAGCAGTTCGATGTCATCGTGACTACGAACATGAATGGCGACATCCTGAGCGATCTCACATCCGGTCTGACCGGCGGCCTCGGGTTCGCACCCTCTGCCAACATCGGGAATGACGTCTCGATCTTCGAGGCGGTGCACGGCTCCGCACCCGATATCGCGGGCAAGAACAAGGCGAATCCAACGGCGCTCGTTCTGAGCGGCGCGATGATGCTGCGTCATGTTGGCGAAGGCAAAGCGGCGAACGATGTCGAGCAGGCGGTGCTGGTCGCGCTCGAGAGTGGAATTCGCACCAGCGACATGATCGGCGTGCAAAACCCGGCTTCGACGACGGAGTTCACCCAGGCGGTGATCTCGAGCCTCGGCAAACGATCCAAGGTCAGCCCTCCTCGCGATTACAAGAAGGTCCAGCTGCCTCCGGCAATACCGGGCGTCAACGTGGTGTCTGCAACGAGTAGGCGGCTGATTGGACTCGACGTGTACATCGAATCGGATCTCGATCCAGCGAAATTGGCGGCTACGCTCGAGCTCGTGGCAAAGCCATCTCCGCTCAAGCTGCAGATGATCACCAATCGCGGGGCGATGGTTTTTCCATCGAGCGGACGGCGCGTGTCGCTCGTCGATCACTTCCGGTGCCGATTCGTGCTCCGCGACGCGGCAGCGGTCCTTACGGACGTGGAGATTCTCGCATTGCTCGGCACTATCGGCGCCCGGCACCGTTGGATGCACATCGAGAAGCTCCAGGAGTTCGACGGCGAGCAGGCGTTCAGCAAGTCACAGGTCTAGCGGAACTGGCATCTCGCGTTAGATAGGATGTGAATGAACTGCAACTGAACAGGCGAGAGGACCCAGTGGGTAAGCTGCGAGTGATATAGTTCACGACGCCCGGACTTGCCTCTGTGGCATTCGAGGCAAAGGCAGTTGCTTGTGCCCTGATACGGCGACAGGAAAGTCTGGGCGTAGTGAACTAGCAAGCTGGCAGCTTACCTACTGGGTCCTCCCGCCCGTTCAGTTGCCCTTGCCCATGAAGACTTTTTCGCGCCGAGATCCATAGATGCCGACGACATTCGACCGCCGGTCCTTCATGGCTTACTTCGCCGGAGCGGGTCTCACCTCGACCCTGTTCCCCGGTGTCCTCTGGGCCAAGCTGGCAGCCGGCGCGGATATCACCGTCGACACGATCGCCAGCGCCGAGGAAGTGGCTGGCGTCCGCTTCGATCAAGCCGAGCGAGAGTTGATGCTCGACGGCCTCAAGCAGCAGGAACAGCGGATCGAAGCGCTCCACAAGATATCGCTGCCGAACTCCGTCAGCCCCGCAATCGTCTTTGATCCGGTTCCGCCGGGCAAGAAAATTTCGCCGCCCACGAATCGGCCGATGGTGCGCAGCAGAAGCGGGCTCAGGTCGGTGAGCGCCGACATCGAGGAGCTCGCGTTCCTTCCCGTCACCGAGCTGTCGGAGCTCGTGCGGCGAAACCGGGTCACCTCGGTACAGCTCACGCAGATGTATCTGGCGCGGCTCAAGAAATACGATCCGGTGCTCAAGTGCGTGATCACACTCACCGAAGACCGCGCGCTGGAGAAAGCGCGCGCGGCCGACGCCGAGATCAGGCGCGGAAAGTATCGTGGCGCGCTTCACGGCATTCCGTGGGGCGCCAAGGATCTTCTCGCCGTGCGCGGCTACAAGACCACGTGGGGAGCCGGGCCGTTCAAGGACCAGGTCATCGACGCCGACGCGACGGTCGTGCAGCGTCTCGACGCAGCGGGTGCTGTCCTCGTCGCCAAGCTGACACTCGGAGAGCTCGCGCAGGGCGACATCTGGTTCGGCGCAACGACCAAGAATCCGTGGAAGGTGGATCAGGGATCGAGCGGATCTTCAGCCGGCCCCGCCTCGGCGACTGCAGCAGGACTCGTTGGCTTCGCGATTGGGAGCGAGACACTTGGATCTATCTCGTCGCCATCGACACGCTGCGGCACAACCGGGCTCCGTCCGACTTTCGGAAGAGTCCCGCGTACCGGGGCGATGGCGCTCTCCTGGACGATGGACAAGCTGGGACCGATCTGTCGCAGCGCGGAAGACTGCGCCCTGGTTCTCGATGCGATTCATGGACCCGATGGGGAGGACAACAGCGTCATTCCCGCCGACTTCCACTGGGACGCCACGCTCTCGCCCAGGAAGCTGCGCATCGGCTACGTGAAGACGGCGTTTGATACGCCGGTCACCGACCCAACCGATCCGAAGCGCACGCTCCACGCCACCAAGAAATTCGACGACGCTGCGCTCGACGTTTTCAAACGGCTGGGCATCAATCTGATGCCCGTTGATCTCCCGGATGTACCGTACGATGCGATGCGTTTGATTCTGACCGCGGAGGCGGCAGCCGCTTTCGACGAGCTAACCAGATCCGACCGTGACAAGCTGCTCGTGCAGCAGGGAAAAGGCGATTGGCCCAACTCGTTCCGCACATCTCGCTTCATCCCGGCCGTCGATTACGTGAACGCAAACCGCGTCCGCTCCATCGCCATTCAGAAATGGGACGACCTGATGCGCACGGTCGACGTCATCGTCACTCCGACGGGCGCGGCCAACCTGTCGCAGCTCGTCGCGACGAACCTGACCGGACACCCCGCCGTGATTGTCCCCAACGGGTTCAGGGACGACGGCACTCCGGTGTCACTTACCTTCCTCGGCGGACTCTTTGAAGAGGCGAAGGTGCTCGCGGTGGCACGAGCGTACCAGGAAGCAACGGGATTTCATCTCAAGCATCCGGTGGTGCCGCTTACCCCGCCGCCCGCCGCGAGCGGATAAGTGAGCCGCGGTGGAGGGCCCCTCCGACCGATCGTGCTCGAGGGAGATTTCGTCCGCCTCGAGCCGATGACGCTCGAGCACCACGCGGGACTATCCGCGGTCGGACTGGATCCGGAGATTTGGCGCTTTACGCTGGTCGTCGTTCAAACACCGGAGGAGATGCGCGGCTATATGGACGCAGCCCTCGAGCTCCAGCGGGGCGGAGCGGCGCTGCCGTTCGTGACGATCGAACGCAGCTCCGGGCAGATCGTAGGAAGCACGCGCTTCGGCAACTACGATCCCGCAAATCGCCGCATCGAGATCGGCTGGACCTGGATCGCGCCGCGCTGGCAGCGAACGGCGATCAATACCGAGGCGAAATACCTGATGCTCGCTCACGCGTTCGAGAAGCTCCACTGCGTGAGAGTCGAGCTCAAGACCGACGTCCTCAACACCCGTTCGCGCAAAGCGATGCTGCGCATTGGCGCAAAAGAAGAGGGAGTTCTCCGCAAGCATTCGCTGGTTTGGGACGGCCGGTATCGCGACAGCATCTACTACAGCATTCTCGACGACGAATGGGCCACGGTGAAACAGGAGTTGGAGAAGATGCTGATCCGCCGTCCGGAGCCCGCCTCTTCGCCCCGCTAAAACAAACCCCGGACATTTGCCCGGGGTTTTTCTTTGGTGCGACTTGCGTCACACGGTCATGGGGAGAACGAGAACTCGAGCTTGAAGTACGCGTCCGAGCCGGTGCTTGCGAACCTGGAACCGCCGACCGACTTGTAGCCGACCACGCCCGTAGTCCTGAGGCTGCGGCTCCAGGAGTATTCGAGCGTCGGGCCGGCCTGAAAAATGTTGCTCTCCCCTCCACCCTCGCCGCCGCGCTGTACGACGACCTCGGCACCGACTCGTGCCGGATGTCTGCTCGAATTGCGGAACGGAAGAGATGCACGGCCACGCGCCCATAGGTAGGGGCTGTCGAAGTTGTAGTTCGCCAGGATCTGGGTGTGAAGCGGACGTTTGCCTGACCCGTTGTGATACGCCCCAAAGCTCGCCGTAGCACCGTCGCTCCCGCCACCTTCCGCTCCCGGTGCGCCGGGATCTTCGTTGCTGACCCACGCGTACCCCCCTCCGAACGAGACACCGCTCCTGCGACCAGCGTAGGCGATGCCGAGCGTCGGCAGTACCGCGCTCAACGTTCTGTCCGAGTTTTCCAGATCGGGCACGAGGCGATAGTGGAGCGAGTAGCCGTTGACGTTGAAGTAGGGCGACCAGCCGAGTCCGCCCACACCGACGTACATGCCAAGCAGATAGAACTGCGAATGGCGAGTATCAGCTTCCGCCGAACCGTAAAACGACGGGTGAAATTGCGATAATTGCGCTTCCGCAAGACGGGCGCTCACACTGAGGCCCGCGAGGCCCGCCACAACAAGAATCGCATTCCGATAACCAAACAGTTTCATTTTTTCTTCTCTGAGTTGTTGTCGCGCAAAAAAATCTCTTCGCGTCGTGTGTATAGACGCGTGAGTACCGGAGGCGGAAACTCAAGCTCGACAATGACCTGACAGCTTTGGAAAACGAAGAGCCGGCTCCCTTACGGGAGCCGGCTCTTTTCAAGGTGACCTGTCGTTAGTAGTTCGTATACAGCAGATGATTGTTGGTGGTCCTGGAGTTCTTCACGACGCCCGTGCTCAGATTCGCAAAGAGAGCTGCCCGGACACCAGCGGGTGACGCCGACGGATTGCTCTGAAGGTAGAGGGCGGCAACGCCGGTCGTATGAGGCGTGGCCATTGACGTCCCGCTGATGGTATTGGTACCGCCATTCAGCCAATCGGATGTGATGCCAAGTCCCGGCGCGAACCAGTCCACGCAGTTCCCGTAATTGGACCACGAAGTCTTGGTGTCGGTTTGATCGGTGGCGCCGATCGTCATCGCATTCGGAACCCGCGCGGGCGAATACTTGCACGCATTCTGCGCGCGTCCGGCAAAGTTGCCGTTCCCAGCGGCGACCGCAGACGCCACTCCATCGCTGATCATGCGATTCACTGCATCATCAACGGTCGCGCTCGCTCCGCCACCCAGCGACATGTTCGAGACAGCAGGGCCGGTGGTGTGATTGCCAACGACCCAGTCGATGCCAGCGACTACGCCGCTCCAGGTTCCGGACCCGCCGCAATTCAGAACTCGCACCGCCACGAGCGTGACTTCTTTCGCAATGCCCCAGGTCTTGCCACCGACCGTACCGGACACGTGTGTGCCGTGACCATTGCAATCGATTCCGTTTCTCCCGTCGCCGATCTCGTCGACGCCGACCGACGCGCGGCCGCCGAGGTCAGGGTGGGAAGTCTCGATTCCAGTGTCGATGATGTAAGCCGTAACGCCTGCGCCTGTGTTGTTGTAGGTGTACGATCCGTCTAGCGGAAGCGCCCGCTGATCGATGCGATCCAGACCCCATGTCGCCCCCGACTGAGTCGTCACCGTGTGCGCAATTCCATCGGGCTCGATCCGAAGGACCCGCGCCTCGCGGAGCAGGCCGGCGCGCGCCGCGTCCGAAATGGAGCCCGCGAAGCCGCTGAGAGCATGCGTGTACACGAAATCGGGCCGCACACCGTGCTCCGAAGCGACACTTGCGGGACTGACATCATCACGAAGGGTGATCATGAAACGGCCAGGAACCACTTCCGCGTTGCTAGAGACCGAGAACTTTGCGTCCACGCTCAGTTCAGGACGCGTCGGATTCGACGCATCGGAGCAGGCGGTGATGCCGGCAAGGATCGTTAACAGTATAGGCAGCTTCGGTTTCATTCGATGATTCTCCCCTCGAGGATGAATTTGGACAGCCGGTACTGTCTGGAATTTCCGGAAATCGCACAACAGCTCTGGAAGCGTCGAAGAACAAGCGGGTGCCTACCCTACAAACATCTGGTTGGAAACGCAATACCCGTTATTGCCGGGCGATCGGTATTATTTGGCCGCCTGCTTTCTACGCTCGCGCTTCTTCCGGAACGGTCGTGATATCTCAGCAGCCTCGAATGGCACTTTCGGCTGTGCTGGTTCTTCTTTTCTTTGCCTGCGCACCCGCGATGCTCAACCAGAATCCCGCGATAACAATTGCGATCGTCAACGGCCGCGTCTGGACGGGAGAGCCTGGCCAGCCTTGGGTCGAAGCCGTCGCATTGGCCGCCGATCGAATAGGGGCGGTCGGGACCGACGCAGAAGTTCGTGGACTGCTTTCGAAACGGACTCGCGTGATCGATGCCCACGGGAGAATGGTGGTCCCCGGATTCATCGATTCGCACGTTCATTTTCTGAGCGGCGGGATGAACCTCGCCTCGGTGCAGCTGCGCGACGCGCACTCTCCCGCTGAATTCATCGCGCGCATCAAGGCGTTTGCCTCGTCAGTCCCCGCGGGAACCTGGATCACCGGCGGTGATTGGGATCACCAGAACTGGGGCGGCGAGCTGCCGCAGCGGTCGTGGATCGATTCGGTCACCCCGAACAATCCGGTCTGGATCAATCGCCTCGACGGTCACATGGCGCTCGCCAATACCGCCGCGATGCGTGCGGCCAAGGTTCCGATGTCGGGAGGCGACGTCCCTGGCGGAACCATCACGCGCGATGCATCAGGGCAGCCGAGCGGGATCTTCAAGGACAACGCGCAGGAGCTTGTCGATCCCGCAGTGCCCGAGCTGTCCCCGGCTATGCTCGACCGGGCACTCGATGCAGCGATGACTTACGTAGCCCAGCGCGGCGTGACTGCGGTTGGCCACATGGGGACATGGTCGGACCTCGCCGTATTCGAGCGCGCGAATCGCAGCGCAGAGTTGCGCACGCGCATATACGCCGCCGTGCCGCTATCGACGTGGGCGCGCCTCCGCGATACCGTCGCGGCGCGGGGACGTGGCGACGCCTGGCTTCGCATCGGTGGCTTGAAAGGATTCGTGGACGGCTCGCTCGGGTCTCACACCGCCGCAATGATGCAGCCCTTCACCGACGCGCCGGCCGACAGCGGGCTTCTCGTCAATACGCCAGAGGATCTCTACGCATGGACCTCGGCTGCGGACAAGGCGAACCTGCACGTCATCGTTCACGCGATCGGCGATCGTGCAATCAACCTTCAGCTCAACATCTTCGAGCGCGTCGAGCGCGAAAACGGGCCGCGCGACCGGCGCTTCAGGATCGAGCATGCGCAGCACATCGCGCCGCCTGACATTCCGCGCTTTGCGCAGCTCGGCGTCATCCCGAGCATGCAGCCGTATCACGCAATCGACGACGGTCGATGGGCCGAGAAAGTGATTGGCCCGGAGCGGGCGAAGACGACCTATGCTTTTCGATCCCTTCGTGATGCAGGCGCGCGTCTCGCGTTCGGAAGCGACTGGTTCGTCGCACCGGCGACTCCTCTCGAGGGGATCTACGCAGCGGTTACGCGACGGACGCTCGACGACAAGCACCCCGAAGGCTGGGTGCCGGAACAGAAAATCACGGTGGAAGACGCGCTTCGCGCTTACACGACGGGAGGCGCCTACGCATCATTCCGGGAGCACGAGATCGGATCACTCGGGGTCGGCAAGCTCGCAGACATCGTGATCATCGATCGGGATTTGACGAAGATTCCGCCGGAAACGATCCGCGACGCAAAGATTGATTACACGATCGTCGGCGGGCGGATCGTGTTCGATCGCACCTCCGCATCACACTGAACGGAAACCTCGAGGAGCGCCGATGGCCGCAAAGAAAGAATACAGCTTTTACCGCTGGGACTCGATGAAGAAGGAGCGCGTCTCCGACATGCTCGAGCGGCGACTCATCACCGGCGACCGGATGATGCTCGCGCACGTCTACCTGAAAAAGGGATGCATCGTACCCAAGCACTCGCACGAGAACGAGCAGCTCACCTACATCCTGGAGGGAGCGCTCAAATTCCGGATGGGAGACGACGGTGCGGAGGAGATCACGGTCCACGCGGGTGAAGTGCTGCTCATTCCATCCAACGTGCCACACCAGGCAGAGGCACTCGAGGAGACCCTCGACGTCGATGTGTTCAGCCCTCCGCGGCAGGACTGGCTCGACAAGAAAGACGATTACCTGAGGCGCTAACCTTGGATCTCGGAATTCGCGGCAAGGTGGCGCTGGTGTCCGCGAGCAGTCGCGGGCTCGGCCGCGCGATCGCGGAGGAGCTGGCAGCGGAGGGCGCCAATCTTGTCGTGTGCGCGCGCGGAGAGGACGCGCTGAGCAAGACCGCGGACGAGATCAGAAAGCGCTCGGGCGTCGAGGTCGTCCACGTCGCCGCCGATGTCTCGGAGCCGGCCGGACTCGAACGCGTGACTTCGACGGCGCTCGAGAAGTTTGGGAGGGTCGACATCCTGGTGACGAACTCGGGGGGTCCGCCGAGTGGTCCGTTTGGGAGCCTGAGTGCGGAGATGTGGGATTCCGCGGTAAGGCTGCTCCTCACCAGCGCCGTCGGCCTCGCGCGCGCGGTGCTGCCGGGGATGAAGGAGCGCCGCTGGGGAAGGATTCTCAACGTGACTTCCATTGCCGTGAAGCAGCCCATTGAGGGCCTTATGCTCTCCAACAGCCTGAGAGCCGCGGTCACCGGCTTCGCGCGCAGCCTCGCCAATGAAGTGGCGCCGTTCAACGTGACGGTGAACAATCTCATGCCCGGGTACACCCGAACGGATCGCGTCGAAGAATTGGCGCGTGCGTCTGCCGAAAGGTCGGGAGGGTCCGCGAAGGACACCTTCGCGAAATGGGAAAAGGAGATTCCCATGGGACGACTTGGAGAGCCGCGTGAGTTCGCGGCCCTGGCCGCATTCCTCGCGTCCGAGCGGGCGAGCTACATCACCGGGAGCTCGATCGCCGTCGATGGAGGCTGGATCCGCTCGTTGTTGTGACCTGACCTCTGACTCCGTCGCGAAGGAAATCTCAACTTCCTCGTTCGGGGGAGTAAACGCGCCGGCAAGTGGTGACATCAGTGTAGTAACGGATCGAGGACACACTGGTGACGAATGCGATGCAGGTGCAACCATATATTCCGGCCATGAAGCTCTTCCGATCACGCAAACTCCGAGTCGAGGAAGCGAGCCTGCCGGCACGGCCGACGCTTGCTCAGCGCGAAGCGCACGCGATCGATGCGCAGTTGGCGTCCCGGGCCGCGGCCGGGGATGACTCGGCGTTTACCACGCTCGTCACTCGCTACCAGCCCGCGGTATTCCGCTGGTCGCTCACATTCGCGAACGATCCCGACGAAGCGGAAGACATAGCGCAGGAAGTATTCGTGCGCGCGCACCGCCGGCTCTCCCAATACCGCTCCGATGGATCGCTCGAGGCCTGGTTTTACGCGGTTACGCGTCGCGCCGCCAGTCAAATGCGCCGCAAGGCGAAACGCCGGACGCGACTTGCACTTTCGCCCGGAGCGCGGCCGGCGCGTGAGGTGTACACCACGGACCCCGGCGGCCGGGTCGACCGCGAGCGCGCCACCGCGCTCATCCACGAAATGTTCTCGAACCTACCCCCGCGTCAGCGGGAAATCTTCGACCTCATCGATCTGCAGGGCCTGACACCCGCTGAAGTCGCCGATCGAACCGGAATGAAGCCCGCCTCCGTGAGGGCGAATCTCTTCAAGGCCCGGAAGTCGATCCGGGCCAGATTCCTTGCCACGCACCCGAGCTACAGTGAGCTGCGCAAATGACCTGCGAAGAATGCCTTTCGGCGCTGGAGACTGAGTCCCTCCGGGAGATGACCTCGGATTCCGCGGTGATCCAGCACTGCGCCACCTGTCCCGACTGTGCGCGGGTGACGACCATGGTGCGCGACAAGGAGTACGAGACCGCAACGGTTCTCAACAGCCTTCCTCCGATGAGCGATCCTGTAACGGTGGCGGAGACGGCGGGACTGACCGATCAACGTCGTCGTGTCGGTGGAGTGGTGGTGACGCTCAGTGCGATAGCGGGGGCGATCGTGATCTGGATCGTCTCGGCGACCATGGTCGTACCAGGTCTCTATCGCGCTGGGGTCATCGGGGGCGCACCACCGCCTTCGGGCGTGCGCACGGAAACGATGCAGTTGTCCTGTCTATCGCCGCAGCAAGCGGCAGACGTAATAGACCCGTACATCCGAGGGCACAACAGCCGATTCTACGTCCCGAGCTCCGGAATTTCCGCTATCACGGTGCGGGGAACCCCCGACGAGCTCGCGAAATCGCGAGATCTAATAACCAAGTTCGAGCGCGACCCGAACGCCGCGTGTCGAGCGACGGCGACACGGCTTCGGAACACGATGGAGGCTGTCGACGGCGCTTTCGGGGACGCCAATAGCGAACCCGTGGTCGCGCCGAGCCCACCGACCGGAAAGGGACCGGGCCTCTTTGGTCCAACCCCCGGTCCCACGCTACTCGCGCCCGACAAGGCGACGACGCCTCCGAAAAAAAAGTAGCGCGCGTTTCGCCGGCAAGGGACGGAACCGGGACCATGCCTCCGCGCGCCAGGCGTAGGTACGCTAAAGCACCATGCAATCTTTCAAAAGGATGGAGTGTTGCGGAAGCCCGGAGTCTCGTAACATATATGTCCACCCGGATTCCCTTAGACCACGCATGCGAAACGGGGACGCACTGATCCTTCGCCGCTCGCGAGTCCCTCCGAG
>Ga0193723_1000832_pt1 | contig 12182 bp, 14 predicted proteins | sample H2m2metaG_FD_143042 | JGI IMG/M metagenome (GOLD analysis project Ga0193723, IMG submission 143042) | Soil microbial communities from a riparian zone of the East river system, Colorado, United States - H2m2 | ecosystem: Environmental > Terrestrial > Soil > Riparian zone | place: USA: East River... | reverse complement strand
CGAAAGCGGAGATGCTTCCGCTTCCCTCTTCCCTCTTCCCCCTTCCACCTTCCCGTCAATCGCTCGTCATGATGAACAGCGGCGCCCCGTCGAATTCGTAGATCGGCCGCAACCGGTCCATGTTGTAGTACTTCTTGACGTCGACGATTTTTTTCTCGGACGTCACGCTCGTGATCGGCACGCTGTCGTAGAAACCCTTATGAACGCTCACGAGGCGGCCGAATTCCTTCTTCAGGATCAGGTCGAGCGCGAGATTCCCGAACGCCATCGGCACGATCGAGTCGAGCGCATCCGGATCGCCCGAGCGAACGAGATAACCCAGTCGCTGGCTCACGACGTCGATCCTGCGGCCCTTGTTGTACTTCGGTGAGAATTCCTTGAGCGCGGCCGCGACTTTGTCACCGATGCCGCCGAGCTTGCGGTGTCCGAACATGTCCATCTCTTCGCTCTCGAAGCTCATTCCTTCCTGCGTCTTGAGCGATGCTCCTTCGGACACCAGGCAAACCGAGTACTTGCTCGGATTCCTGTTGTGATCGTACGTCATCAGCTCCGTGAGCTGCTGGACGTCGGCCGGATACTCGGGAATCAAACAGCGGTCAGCCGCGCCGGCCATCGTCGGCAGCAGCGCCGTGAAGCCCGCGTATCTCCCGAACACCTCGATCACCAGAAAGCGCTCGTGTGATCCAGCCGATGTGCGCAGCCGGTGCGTGAGCTCAATCGTGCGCGTCACGCAGGTGCTGAAGCCGATGCAGTAATCGGTTCCGTACACGTCGTTGTCCATCGTCTTCGGAATCGCGACGACGTGGACGCCTTCGTCGTGCAGGCGTTTGCCGTAGCTCAGCGTGTCGTCGCCGCCAATCGGAATCAGTACGTCGACTCCCATGTGCTCGAGATTGCGGAGCACGTCCTTCGTCACGTCGTTGGTCGGCTGGTCGTACCCGGTGAGGTGCGCAGGTACGCGTGCGCGCGGCAGGTGACTCGGCCGAGTTCGAGACGTGTGGAGGAAAGTGCCGCCAGTGCGACCGGCGCGATTAACGACTGCTTCCGAGAGCTCCTGCACACTCTCCGAATTGTCGACGCCTTCTTCCCTATTGTAGTCGACGACTCCGGCCCAACCGCGACGAAGGCCGAGTACGCGATAGCCTTCGCGCAGCGCCCGAATCGTGATCGCTCTGATCGCGGGGTTGAGGCCGGGGACGTCGCCGCCGCCGGTCAGAATCGCGATCGTTGGTTTGCTCGCCATGCGCGAAAGTTATCGCGTCAGCGGTCGATTCATTAGAGAGGTTTCCCCAACTCGCTCGGGCATACTCCCGGCTATCGTCGCTTCGTCGGCCGCTTAAGCAGCTCCCGCATGCGCGCTAGTTCCTTTTCCGACAGCCGGCGTTGATCCACGAGATGGGCAAGTAGCTTGATCGGCGACCCGCCGTAGATCTTGTCCAGCACTCGGCCCAGTGCGGATTCACCGGCTGCTTCGGGCTCGATCACGGGGAAGTAAACGTGAGTCTTCCCCTCGCCGCGGCGGTGCGAGACGTAGCCCTTCGTCTCGAGCGTCCGAATCATGCTCGAGATGCCGGTGTAGGCCAGGTTCGGGTCGACTCGATCTCTGACTTCGTTCGCCGTCGCTTCGCCGAGCTCCCACAGCACACTCATTATGTCCAGCTCGCGCTTGGTGAGATCGAGTTTGCTCATCGTGAAGGAACGATAACACCGGACGTCACGGCACCGTGCGCGTGGGGTCCCGTGTGGAGAACTGGGTGCGGCATCACCAACACGACGAACAGGAGAGCAAGGACCGCTGCCGGAAGCAGGAATCGCTGAAAATGCCGGAGCGGCGTCGGTGCCAGCAGTGCCGTGAGCCGATGCTCCAGCGAGCCCATGCCGCCCAGCAGCGCTGGCTGGAGTCGCGGACCTCGGCTCGAGGCCTGGGCGACTTTGAGCAGCAACTCGCCGTACGCGGGCGCGTCACCCAGTCGATTGACGACGCGATTGTCGCAGTCCATCTCGACCGCCAGGCACAACCGCCGCAGCTGCCACCACATCGCGAGATTCCACGGCATCAGGATCAGCGTGAGCGATGCCACGAAGAGAAGCTGCGCGTCGTAAGCCCTCCGATGCTCTTCCTCATGACGCAGAACGTATTGCCGCTGCGTTCTCGGCATCGCTAGCACCCACCGCGGGACCAGCAGGTGGGAGCGCAAAAATCCCACCGTAGCGGGTCCGACCAGATCCGTGACGAGAACCGGGATGCCGTCGACGATTGCGCTCCCACTGTTGTCGCCCCGCTCTTTGCGCGAGAGCCGTATCACGCGCGACACACGCCACGCGTTGGCCAGACCCCATAAGAGCAGCATCGCGGACACTGTGAGCCACACCCGATTGATCGTCACGTCGTAGGTAGCCGCGCGCATGGCCGGTTGCTGCAACGCGTCAACGACAGACCAGTTGTGATGCCCCCGGTAGTAGCCCGGAAGAACCACCGAAATCGGGATGATGATGCACCACACCCAGCGACGCGCAAACGCCGCGGGTAACGCGCGCTCGGCGAGCACCCCGGCAATCCCCAGAAGCATGCCGACGGCGTTCACATAAAGGATGCAGAGCATGTGTAAGCCTACGGGGCTGGGTTGCCCAAGGTTTCCGGTCCCTGAAACTAAAAACTTAGTTATGCCGTATTCCAGGTTGGAACCCACCCAAGGCCAGGCCTGGAATGACTCGCAGAACGAACGCCCGAATCGCCGGTCTCACTTTCCTGTTGTACATCGCTGTGGCATTTCCGGCGATGGTCCTTTCCGCCAGGGCGACCGGTGGCGAGGGTGCCGCAGCGCCCCTTGTTAGCATCGCGCAGCACACGACGGAAATGCGCACCACCATTCTCCTCGAGCTCGCCAGCGGCTTCTGCGCGCTGGTGCTGGCCGTGACGCTGTATGGAATAACGCGCGATGAAGATCGCGAGCTGGCGATGCTCGGATTCGCCTGTCGCGTTGGCGAAGGCCTGGCCGGAGCATTTCCGCTCACGACACTCGGACTGCTGTGGCTCGCGACGAATGCCGGGCCGAGCGCGCCGGACGCGGCGTGGGCGAGTGCGCTCGCCGCGTATCTAGTCAAAGTTGGAACGTGGCAGACCATCAGCGCCTCCCTGCTCTTCGCCGCGGGAAGCACAGTCTTCGCGTACCTCCTGCTGCGGGGGCGGATGATTCCTGTTGCTCTCGCCTGGCTCGGCGTGGTCGGCTCGGCGCTGCTCCTCGTCATTCTTCCGCTGCAGTTGGCCGGATTCATCAGCGGGCTCATCACCCAGGTCGTCTGGATTCCCGTTGCCCTGTTCGAGCTTACGCTCGCGCCGTGGCTGTTGATCAAGGGCGTCGCCGAGCCAACGCGGAGGCAGTCAACATGACGGGGACGTTCTTGCTGCCGATTCACATCATCGGTGGATCGATTGCAATCGTCGCCGGATTCATCTCGATCTTCGCGGTCAAGGGACTGAAACTGCACCGCAAGAGCGGGATGATCTTCGTCTATTCCATGATTGTCCTATCGCTGACAGGTGCGGTGATAGCGATTCTGAGACACCAGCCGCCCAACATCATTGGCGGTTCGCTGGCCTTCTACATGGTGATTACCGCCTTTCTTGCGGTCCGTCCCCGCGATCAGTGGTCTCGTCGGATGGACGCCGGCGCATTCCTGATTGGAGCGGCGGTAAGCGTTCTCATCATCAAGCTCGGCTTCGATGCTCTGAACACACCCACGGGTAGAATGAACGGCGTTCCGGCTGGGATGATGCTCTTCATGGGCTCCGTGGCAGTGGTTGCCACTTTGGGAGACGTACGGATGATGCTGGCCGGCGGTCTCCAGGGCGCACAACGCATCGCCAGGCATTTGTGGCGTATGTGTTTCTCCCTGTTCATCGCCTCTGGTTCGTTTTTCCTCGGCCAGGCAAAGGTGATTCCCAAGCCGATACGGATCTTTCCTGTGCTCTTTTTCCTCGCGCTATTGCCTCTGGTGCTCCTGCTCTATTGGCTCGTGCGGGTGCGGTTCACGAAGTGGTATCGCCGTCGTGCTGATACATTCAAGCCGACACTGGTGGGGCGCTCCGCATGACAATCGGATCTACGATACCAACTTCCTCGCTGTCTGACGGTCTCAGCGCTGCGGACGTCGCGCCGTTGCCTGTGCGCGAGCGCATCCAGGCTCTGGATGTCCTCCGCGGAGTGGCGGTCGCCGGCATTCTCTTCGCGAATGTGTTGGCCTTCTTCGGCCTTTCCTTCCTGCCACCCGATCGCGCCGCCGTTTTCCCCACCGCGGCTGCCGACCACGTTGCGGAGGTTCTCGAGCACATTTTTGTCGACGGCAAGTTCTACTCGTTGTTCTCGCTGCTGTTTGGCATCGGCTTCGGAGTCCAGCTCGCGCGCGGCGGAGATGCGGCGCTGCCAAGATTCAAGCGGCGCCTTCGCATCCTGTTGGGGATAGGCGCAATCCACGCCTTCTTCATCTGGGCCGGCGACATCCTGATGCTCTACGCGCTGCTCGGCTTCACCATGCCGTGGTTCGCGCGGAAATCGAACCGCGAGCTGCTGCGGTGGACCGTGATGCTGCTCGCGGTGCCGACAGCGCTCTATGTAATCGCGCTCGTCGTCTGGACGGTAGTCGGGTCTGGGTCGGCTCAACCATCGTCCGCTGCACGGGTGCCGGCGAACGTCCTGCGGTTCTTTGAAGCCATCGGTACCGGCGGACTCAAGGATGCCTTCATCGGCAATTTGGTCTTTCTCGCGGGCCGATGGGCCGATTTGTTTGCTACGGTGCGATTCCCGAAGGTGCTCGGCATGTTCGTGCTCGGACTCTGGACCGTGCGCACGGGACTCGCGCTCTCGCCGTCCGATCATCGCGCCACTCTGGTTCGGTGGAGGCTGCTCGGTTTGGGCGTGGGACTGCCGGCGAACATCATCGCGACCTGGGCTTTCGAGCAATGGCAGTACCTCCCGCCTTCTGTCGGAGGACTTCTGGGCGTCGTCATGCAGGCCGTTGGGATTCCGATGCTTGCTCTTGGGTACGCGGCCACGGTTGTACTGCTGGTCCTCGACGGACGGCGATTCATTACGGTGTTCGGGCCAGTCGGCCGCATGGCGCTGACAAATTATCTGATGCACTCCGTCATTTGTGTCGTGCTCTCGTACGGGTTTGGGTTCGGGCTGTGGTGGCACACCGGGGCGTCGAGGGCGATGGCGATTGCGGCCATGATCATCCTCGTGCAGATACCGCTTAGTGCCTGGTGGTTGTCGCGCTTCCGGTTTGGGCCCGTCGAGTGGGTCTGGCGCAGGCTCACTTACGGACGGCCCATCTAGCCTGGGATCATCTAAATTGAGTGCATGCCCACCAACACCGCCCCGCGCCGCTCGCAGGAGCCTGAGAGCAACTCACTCTCGGAGCGCCTCCGCGCCGCCGCCGATCTGCTCGAGACGATCGCCGCCGATCGTTCCCTGCTAGCCGAGATTCCCGAGGCCGATCGCAACAGGCTGCTGAACGCCGCCGGTCGTGTCTCGCGCCCCGACGCGCTCAGTCGCCGCCAGCTTCTGAAAGTCGTCAAGCGGAAGAAGAGAGTCGACAAAGTGGAACGCGCCGAGAGTGTCCTCGCTGAGACCGGCATCCGCAAGCTGCGCCGCCAGCCTGTTTTCATCACGTCGCCGAACATCTATCCGCCGAAATCGGACGAGCTCCTCACCAACGGCGAGCCGCTGCCGGAGATCGAGGAGCCGCGGAAGTGCTACGTCTGCAAGAAAGAATTCTCGACGGTCCACCATTTCTACGACCGCCTGTGTCTCCCCTGCGCCGAGGAGAATTTCGCAAAGCGTACTGAGCTGGCTGACTTGAGCGGACGCGTCGCGCTGCTCACCGGTGGTCGCGTGAAGATCGGCTACCAGGCGGGGATCAAGCTCCTCCGCGCCGGCGCGCGCCTCATCGTCACTACGCGGTTTCCGCGCGACTCGGCGGCGCGTTATGCACGCGAATCCGATTTCGGTGAGTGGGCTGACCGGCTCGAGATCTACGGTCTCGATCTGCGCCATACGCCGAGCGTCGAAGCGTTCTGTCACGAAGTGCTGGCGACGGAGCAGCGGCTGGACTTCATCATCAACAATGCGTGTCAGACTGTGCGCCGTCCGGCCAACTTCTACGAGCACATGAGGGAAACGGAGACGGCCGCGCTGACATCAATGCCAGCACGCGTTCGCAAGCTGCTCGGCAGCTACGAAGATCCATACGCGAATCATGCGATCAACCCGAAGTCGGACGTCGCACTCCTCGCGAGCGGGCTGCAGGAGGAGAGCAGTCTCTTTCCTCAGGGACTGCTCGACCAGGACCTTCAGCAAGTCGATCTCCGCGGACGCAACTCCTGGCGCTTGTTGATGGCCGAAGTTCCGTCAGTGGAGCTGCTCGAGGTTCATCTCGTCAACGCTATCGCGCCGTTCATCATCAACGCGCGGCTCAAGCCGTTGATGATGCGGACTCCCGAGCGCGACAAGCACATCGTCAACGTGTCCGCCGTCGAGGGGCAGTTCTACCGCTCGCACAAGACCGTTCGACATCCGCACACGAACATGGCGAAGGCGGCGCTCAACATGATGACGAGGACGTCCGCTGCGGATTATGTATCCGACGGCATTCACATGAACAGCGTCGATACTGGGTGGATCACGGACGAGGATCCGGAGGAGATTGCCGCGCGGAAAACCGCCGAGCATCGCTTTCATCCGCCGTTGGACATCGTGGATGGCGCGGCGAGAATCGTCGACCCGATTATATCCGGGTTCAACACCGGCGTTCACGTGTGGGGCAAATTCCTCAAGGACTACCGCCCAACTGATTGGTAGACTCGCGCGGACCAGCTTGGGTCTCGCCTCTTGCGCCAGGAAACAGAGAGTCATTTGGCAAGTCGCTCTCGTCGGTGCAGACGACAAATCCTCCGAGGCGAATGATGTGATCGTCAGCATCAATCGCCATTGTCTCCAGCTTCATCGCGCGTACGAGCGGTGACTTCGTCGCAAACGCGGCGATATCTCTATGCGATGGCGTCCGATAGAACGCCATAAGATCAGCCTGGCTGCTCCACCCGACGTGCATGCCGAACACGAGCAGGTCGAGGCGCTGCCAATACTCGAACGATAGAAATCCATCCCCACGATCGACGTCTTTTTTGAGACGCGACCATTTTGTGTACAACCTGAGCGTCGCTATCGGACGCAGCCACGGTTGGCGAACGCGCAACCAGCCACGAACAAGCACCGGCCCGGCCCACCGCTCGGCGCCGGGCCCGGCAGGCAAACGCGTCATTCGCTTTCCAGTCATGTCAGCTGCCCCTGATCAATGAAGCGCTGGTGCCGGCGAATCATCATGATCAACCGCGCCCAGTCGGCAATTACCATCAACGGAATCAGGACGTCCAGCCACGATGGCGTGAGCGAGGCGACCAACAATACGGCGGCAGCCGCCGCGCCCGCTGATACCGCCCCAAAGACGTGATCGGCCTTGAGCGATCGCGCGACGTCTTCGGAACCGACGCGCCATTGCCCGGTGATCCCGTTGTAGACCTCAGTCATGCATCCGATCGCCGAGAGCGCCGCCAGCGCGAACGCCCAGCGAACCGGACTTGTCGCCATCATCGCGACTGCGGGCAACGCGGACCACGCCAACAGGAGCAGGAGCATTCGAAACCATCGAGCTGGCCAAGGCAACAGCAGGATCACCCACCAATACCGCACAGCGCAGCCTGCCGCGAGGGCGAGCGTAACGGCTTCTCTGACAAGTGGTGCGTTTCCCTGAACAGCCTGAACGATCAGCAGCTGCACCGTCGCGAAGAATCCGACGACGACGATCATCAATTCAGCTTGTTTGTTCAGGGACTGGTTCAGGTCCTCCTCCATGTCATTCGCATCTTGAGTCGAATCAGCCCAACCAGGGTCTTCACCCGTCGCACTGCTCGACGCGAGAACGGCAATGACGGATCCTTCAAGTCCAACACGTACGACTCCTTTACGCGACGATTCGCAAGCAGCTCGACGGCTAGGGGAACGACCAATGCGCCGAACAGGTCGGCCGCGCATCCCAACTGGCTGATCGATGCATCCGGCTCGTCCTGAAGCCGCTCGATTTCCTCTAGCAGCTCATAGGGAATCGCCCAGAACGGAACCAGCCGTGCGAGTGCGTCGGTCGGTGTCGGCGCCTTGCGCACGCGGTCCAGCTCGCCGCGAAGGGGAGCTCGCAATCGGCGATAATCGTAGATGCTCACGTACTGGCGGTAAGCAAGATCGTAGGCGGATATCACCGGTCGGCGCGCAGCCGCGGCCGCCTCGTGCAGCGCGCACTTGCCCTTCAGTCCTTCGATGGACGTCACATCGATCGCATCGATGATCAGATCTGCGCGCGCAGTCATGTCGCCGGCGTTGCGCGACGAGATTCCGATTTCATCGATCTCGAGGTCGAGATACGGGTTGATCGCCACGGCGTCCTTTGCCAGCCACGCTGCTTTGTTCTGGCCGATCGCCTCGAGCGTTGCCCGCTGACGATTGAGATTGTGCAGCTCGTACCGCCCCGGCTCGACAAGTATCATGCGCATCGCGCCAGCTCTCACCAGCGGCTCGATCGCCGCGCCGCCCGTTGAGCCGCATCCGGCAATCAGGAAGCGAGCTTCGGAGAGCGCCGTTTGATCCGAGTCGGCAATCAGTCCGCGATTGCGAAGCCTGAATTCAGAGAGAAACTCGGTGCGGTAACGCGGCGGGATCATGTCGCCCCAAGGTGGCGGGCAAACGTTTCGAGCCCGGGGATGCGCGTGAGTGCTTCCGCCTCTGGGAAGAAGTGGCGGAACTTGAATTGACCGCGCATAGCGAACCCAGTCGCAATGTACGTGTCGAAGCATCCCGCCCCGCATACAACGACGCGCGGTTGGTCCAACATGGCGTCACCCTGTCTCAGCGCCGCGTACGACGGGTTTATCGACGCCAGCGCGCCGTCGATCATGTCAGCGGCCTGCACGGCGCTCAGGCCGTCCGATGCCTCGACGATCCACAGATGCCGTCGCGGATTCAACGGATCCACCAGGACCATGAAATGATCCCGATGCAAGTCAGCGCGAAGCGCAACCTGTTCGAGTGTGGCATGTGCCTGTTTCAGCGACAGCTTTTCCGTCGCGATATTGATCTCCTCTTCGGTGCGGCCAACGACACGCACGCGAAGCGGGCGCGTTTCCGTCACCTCGAGGACATCGCCAATCTGGTATTGAATCAGCCCCGCCAGGGTCGTCACGAACACTTCATATCGGTGACCGCGCTTCACGTCCCACGCAGAGACCAGATGTGAGCCGGGTTCCTGCACGTCGCGAAAGGCAAACACAGCCAAATCCACCATGAGATGAAGCGCGCCCGGCGACGTCGCATCGAGCTCGGCTCCGAAGCTACCCTCCGTCGCGGTGTACAATCCCTGCACCCGGAGAGGTCTGCCGAGTCTCTGTTCCATCTGTTGGCGATAAGGGGCGATCGAGGTGCCACTGTAGTACACGCGTCCGAGTAGCGGCCACACTTCTCCGAGCGGCCTGCCATTCGCACGCGCGGACGCCGCTTCGAGAAAGCGCATCAAGTACGCGGGAACGCCCAACATCGTGCCGACGCGCTTGTCCCAGGCTTCGTCAACGCTCCGCTCAATTCGCTCGTCCCAGTCACTGATCGCCGCTACCGTGGGAGTCGGAAGCATGAAACCGCGGCGTTTCTTCTGAGCGATCTGATACATCAATCCGGAGATGAAACCGACGCGTATCCCTCGCTCGAGCCGTACCTTGGTCGACGCGCTCACCGCCAGCCACTTTGTGTACATCGGTATGTAGTGATCTCCGTCGCGCAGTTGAAAGAGCAACAGTCGCTTGGCGAACCGAGCAACGCTGTCCAGAGACGCGGCGCTATGCGGGATCAGCTTGGGCTTCCCCAGACTTCCCGAGGTCTCGCCGAACGCGACGATAGGATCTCGGCCGAAGGCAAGGTGATCGCCATCAAAGGTCTGCTCCACGAGCGGCGCGTAGAACGAGTAGGGTCGCGGCGGTAGCTCGAGGAAATCGGCAAACGATTCGTCGCCCGAAATGCCCAAAGCCTTCGCGGCTGCACTCCCCTTGGAAGCCGTCAGGATCCGACGAAGGAGCGCCTGCTGTGCTCGCTCCGGATCTCGAAGAACACGGGCATGCCGCGCCGCCATGACGGTAGTGAAAGGTTCAAGCGACACGAATGAAGGCCAAGGGCCAGGAGGTGAAGTCGGCGCTACAGGAAAACAAACGAGCCAATTGCATGGCTGGAGCTTAGGATACCCGCTCGGGTGCACCAATACGTAATGGTACGTAGAATTAAGCAGCAAAACGGGGCGCGCATTGGTAGACTCTAGGTCGTGAAGAGGATTCTACTAGCGCTGGGCATTTTGATACTCGCAATGCTTGGGTTCTTTATCCCCCAGGCAATGGACAACGGTGTCCCGAAATTTCGCGATGATCCGACGGAATACCGGGTTGCGATCAACGCGTTACAGGCGTACTGGACTCTCAATCGTAACCCCGTTGCGCGAGTCGTTACCCCCGGAGCGAGAGTCATCAGAGTGTGGGTCGAGCCGGGCCATTGTCACGATCGCCGCGCTAATGGTGAGAGTGCTGATTATCGCGCCGAAGTACAAGGCCTGTTGTGGTTCGGGATCGCAGGTCCGATCGTCGACGTGACCTGCGGCGGCATGAGTTGGTCGCGGAGAAAGTGAACCTTTGAAACGAAACCGGTGAGGCGTGATCTAGCGCTAATCCGAGGTGATCACGCGATACCAATTCCCGCCTGCTCGGTAATGCGCCACGCTCGCTTTTTCGAGAAACGCCACGTCGAGAGCGTCGTGATCGATTGGTTGAGGTATCGCCTTCCCATAGTCGTCGATCAGGCGGTGACCTATTGCCTCCTTCGACAGCCTGTTGAGTGCGCGGGAGTAACCCCATTTGCCGCCACCGATTCCCTGCAGCCCGTCAGCGTCGTCTCCTTCGTTGAGTGAATCGATCACCTCGCCCGACTGTGTGTCAATGATGAGGATTTGCGAGCTGCCGCCGACGGAACAAAGGACGGCCCATTCCACCGCTCCCTTTGCGGTAAAGGCACCTGTTACGGCGTTCCTGGATTTGCCTTCGAAAGGTTGCGGGATGAGGCACCCGCGCTCATTCAGCGCCGCTCGCACGATGACTGGAATGAAGTCGAGACTGTCTGGCGGGAGTCTGCGCACCATCGCGGACAGTTCAGCGTTAGAAGGGATACTCCTTGCTATGCGCTCAGAATCTGCCTTCTGCTGTGCGACGCGCAGAGCCAGGTCGCGTCGTGCGCTGTCAGCGGCTTCGACATCAGCTTTTGTTCGCCCAAAGCGGAGTCTGATTGCGTCCGCGGCTTTCGCAGAGTCAGCTTCCATCAGGTCGTCCCTGGGAGCCGCACAAGCGAGGCAAAAAGACGCGACGATTATTATAGTGCGCACATAGGGAGACGAGTCGCGGGAATGGGTAGCAACCGGGTAAAGGACAATCGAGGCGAGCGCCAGATGCACTCTGGAGCGAAATAATGGTCATTCGACGGAGTGTGGAAGCGGATTTCGCGGCGATGTGGGCAATCATCAACGACGCTGCGCGAGCCTATCGCGGAGTGATACCGGCTGACCGTTGGCACGAACCCTACATGTCGGCGAATGAGCTCAAGACGGAGATTGCCGGAGGCGTCGTTTTCTGGGTCGCGGAGGAGGAAGGACGCCTCGACGGGTTGATGGGAATTCAGGACAAGGGTGACGTCGCGCTGGTGCGCCACGCGTACGTTGCTCCAACCACGCAGCGGAGCGGCGTTGGGACAAAGCTGCTCCGCCACGTGGAGAGCCTCGTGGATAAGCCGATTTTGATTGGCACCTGGGCGGCCGCGTCATGGGCGATCGAGTTCTATCTGCGGAACGGATTCACGCTGCTCTCGATCGGAGACACAGATCGTCTGCTGCGAACATATTGGTCGATCCCCACCAGACAGATCGAGACGTCCGTTGTTCTTGCCAATCGACGGTGGATGGACGCCGAACAGCCGGCGTGAGCACGCGATGTGCGGGACTGACGACGCTCCATACTGCCGCTTCCCGCTTCCCGCTTCCCCCTTCCCGCTTCCCCC